>Ga0302314_10000425_pt1 | contig 78297 bp, 68 predicted proteins | sample III_Palsa_N2_3_FD_200533 | JGI IMG/M metagenome (GOLD analysis project Ga0302314, IMG submission 200533) | Peat permafrost microbial communities from Stordalen Mire near Abisko, Sweden - III_Palsa_N2_3 | ecosystem: Environmental > Terrestrial > Soil > Palsa > Peat permafrost | place: Sweden...
TCGTCATCCAATATCGCGTCCCGATAGAAATAACCTTTCCAAGTCTTCTCGTCCACGCGATCCATTTTAAATTCGATGGCTATATCCGTCGGTTTGACATGCACGCCGAGGAATTTATTCTCATGCGTGCAGTCCAGACTGACGACATCAAAGAACGCTGTGCCGCTTACCTCATCCCACGACCCCGGTGCATCCGCTGTGGCGGTGACCTCATAACGTTTGACGGGATGTGGATTCTTCTGCGGATTTTCTGGGTCGCTATGCCTTGAGCATCCCGTGCTCAGAAGCAGCAAAAGGATCAGTGCCGAAGTTAAACGTACCACCATGGCGAACGCATCCCTGCGGCTAGCATGGCTGGGCTTGAGCATGGCCGGAATCATTCAAGGCGCAAGACTACGAAAGAAGGTAGGCCGAATCAGCGCTTACCCTGATCGGTCGCGGCTTGAGATCGATCGCCATGCTCTTCTGCTGACTCATCCTTATCACCCCCTATCATTCCTGTGTAGAGCGCTCGAAGGCTGTTACCACATTAACACGCAGCTCTTCCCCTGATGCCAGCATAGTACGCCGTTGTTGATTAAGTTTTCATGCTAGCTCCGGCACTAGCCCGGTCAAGGATTCAATCAGTTCGAGCACAGGGTGGCACTACCGGTTCGGCAATCGCCGGAGCGCTTAGAGCAGATGGGTTTCTTCGCAGCAGCAAGGCGCCGACGCTGGACGATAAGGTGCATTTCATTCGTGCGCAGGTCGCGCTGGAGAAGCCACCGACGCAGGCAGCGGCTGGACCTTGATGTCGCCGCAATAAGTGCGCGGCGCGCTATCGTTATCGCATGATCGCGGCCGGGTCCTGCTTCGCTTTCAGGGCCGCGCAGAGCAGGGTTGCCTCACGGGTCTGCGCCAGGCCGCGATCCGCGCCGGTGAGATCTTTCAGGCGTGGGGTGAAGAAGGCGGTGAGGCGTTCGGCCTCGCCCTGCGAGCAGCCGCTGCCGCCCATCAGTCTCGGCATGAATCCGCCGGAAGCGCGGCCGATGCGCGCGACGATTTTGTCGTAGTTCGCCACCGACCATTGCCAGAGCGCATCGCGTTGTGCCTCGGTATTCCGGCTACCCAGCAACTCGTTGATCTCGCCGACCTTAACCTGCGGATTCAGTGCGAAATTGCGCACGCTGTCCGCCAGCGCCGGCTCCTCCACATCGCTGAGGGCACCGAAGATGGCATTGCGCAAGGCCGCATCAGTAGTCTTCGGCGTTTCCTCGATCAACGCGTCCACGACCGGCTTGCCGTGTTTGCGAACGGCCACCGCCAGGGCGATATCGAGCAGGTCGCGATCGGCCGCGTTCAGATCGAGCCGGCCATCCTTGGTCCGCCGCAGTGCGGCTTCACCCTGCTTGAGCAAGGCATCGCATACCTCGGGAATCCGGAAATCGAGCGCCAGCGCAGCGGCCAGTTCCGTGCGCAGGAGCGAGTCGCTGTCCGGCTCGCCGTTCTTGTGGAGATAGCCGAGCTGTTGCAGGCGCGGCAGGTAAGCCTGCTTCACCCAGTCGGCCAGGCGGTCGCGCTGAGCCTGGGTGGTCGCCTCGTGGCGATAGATCCATTCGAGCTGGGCCAGCGGCACGGTCGACACTTCGAGGGTCTTCGACACGGACAACGGCTTCAAGGCGGCCAGTACATCGCCGGCATCGAGATCGCCATTATGGAATCCGGCTTTGATCGCGTCGGCATAGGCCAGCTGCTCGGTATCCGCAAGCTGGCCGATGCGCTGCCCGAGGCCGACCAGATCAGCCTTGGCCATGCCGAAGCGGTAATAGCCGCTGCCGTTCGCGTTGGGCATGACCCAGACTGGCTGACTGGCATCCGCCAACACCATCGAGCCCTGCGCCTGGTCCAGTATCTGGCAGCTGACCTTGCTGCCATCGGCGCTGCCATAGCGCACGCACACCGGCACGCCCCACACGCGGTGGCTGTCGGCGCTGCTGCCGAGCGGCAGGTAGCGGCGCTGGTTGAGCTCAAGCACAACCTTGCCCTGTTTCTCGGTCAGCCGGGTCTGCACGTAAGGGACGCCGGACTGGTCGAGGAAACTTTTGAAATCCTGCTTGAAATGGTCGTCCTTGTCGGCCGCCGCGGCGATCGCATCAATCAGGTCATCAGCGTCGACGTTACCGAACTTGTGCTGCTGGATATAGGCGCGCATGCCGCGCTGGACAACTTGCTCGCCGGTATAGGCTTCGAACATGCCGAGCACCGAGGCACCCTTTTTGTACGTGATCCCATCGAACGCGGTCTCGATGTCGCCGTTGCCGGTGATCGGCTGACGCACCTTGCGCGCGCTGGCAAGACTGTCGTTGTCCATCGCCGCCTGCGCGCCGAGGATGCGACCCAGATCGGTGCGATATTCCGGATGGATCTGCGCGGCGATCTTCTGCTGCATCCAGGTGGCGAAGGCTTCGTTCAACCAGATCTCGTTCCACCAGGTCAGCGTGACGGTGTCGCCGGTCCACTGATGGGCCAGCTCGTGGGCAGTCACATTGAACGAACTGCGCACATACTCCGCCGGCGAATCCGGATCGAGCAGCAACAGCCAGTCGCGGAACGTGACCAACCCCGGGTTTTCCATGGCACCGGCGGAGAAGTCCGGCGCCGCAAGGATGTCGAGCTTGCCGAACGGATAGCCGAAGCCGTAGTAGTTTTCCAGCGCCTGGATGATGCGTGGCGTCTCGCCCAGCACGTGCGCCATGCGATGCGCCTCGCCGCTGACCGCGATGCCGCGCAGCGGCAGCGGTTCGGCGCGATACGCATTCGGCGCAATGTCCGGGCCTTGCGCGATGTCCCACGGACCGACGCCGAAGGCCACCAGATAGGTCGGCAGCGGCAGCGTCTGCGCGAAGGTCAGCGTCTTCCAGCCCTCGCCGGCTGGGATTTCGCTCACCTGGCGGGTATTCGCTATCGCGTTATCGGCTACGGGAATGGTCAGGCTGATGTCGAACGGTGTCTTGAAGCCAGGCTCGTCGAAACTTGGAAAGGCGAAGCGCGCGCTGATCGGCTCCATCTGCGTCATCGCATAGGACTTGCCGTTCGCGCTGACCTTGTAGAGCCCTTCGAGCTGCGCATTGAGTGGCGCGCTGTAGTCGAACGCCAGGGTCAGCTCCTGCGGCGGCAGCGTGCCGCCGAAGTCGACTCGCGCCACGCCGGCCTTCGGATCGGTCGGCACATAGACGCCGACATGCGCCTTGCCGGCTGCGTCGGTAATCAACACCTTCGAAACCTTCAGCTCGCTGCCGTCCAGCCAGACATGATCGGAGGCCTGGGTCAGTTTGAGCTTGATCGTGGTAGTGCCTGAAAAATCCTGCTGGGTCGGATCGACCTTGAACGCGAGCCGGTACGACTGCGGCACCGCCCAGCTTGGCAACCGCCCTTGCGGCGCCTGTTCGGCAGCAGCCCAATTTGCTGCGCAGCTGGCGGCAAGCATGGTAACCGCAAGAACGCGGACAAGCTGATGCATGATTCGATCCCCGTAAACGACACAAGAACGAACAAACTAGGTGCAGGCATGACGAATGGCCCAGTGCCGGAAGGCATGGCACTGCATCGTTTTCTCAGCGTGGCCGTGAAAAAACCCCGGCCATCACTGGCCGGGGTCGGGTTTCAGCCAATCGCTGGCGAGACCGAAATCAACCAGCCACGTCGGCCTGTTCCAGCGCCACCGCCACGGCATGAATCACCGCCGCGATGCGCGCGGCACTCTGAATCGGCTGTGCCGAGAGGCCATGCTTGCGCAGAACCTTCTCGTGCGACTCCAGGCACATGCCGCAGCCGTTGACCGCCGACACCGCCAGCGAGGCCAGCTCGAAGTCGACCTTGTCGCCGCCGGGGTTGGCCATCGCGTTCATGCGCAGGCCGGCGCGCAGCGTGCCGTACTCGGCGTCGCCGACCAGGTGCACGAAGCGGTAGTAGATGTTGTTCATGCCCATGATCGCGGCGGCGACGCGCGCACCGTTGAGCTCTTCGGCGCTGGCATGCTTGGCGGCCTCTTCCGCCACCGCGGCGGTCAGCGGCTTGTAGCGCGAGGCGATCGCGGAAGCGAGCGCGATCACCGCGATCTGCTTCTGGGTCAGGCCCGGCGCACCCCCCTCGGTCAGCACGGACTCGAGATTCAGGCGCAGGTCCTTGGCGTAATCGGGCAACTGGTTTTTCAGATCGGTGAGACTCATTGGGATACCTCGAAGAATTCCGGAAGACCGATCGGCGAGCGCAGCAGGCGCCGCGACATAATCGGCCATCAGATCCGGCAGCATCCGCACGGAACGCGGAGCGAAAAAAAACCGGCGGCGAAGCGGGGACTTCACCGCCGGTCGGGGAAACCCGCGGCGCCGCGGGGGGAGCGTCAAGCGCGCGGGGTACAGCGATCAAACCATGCGATCGAAAGCGATCAGGCGACCTTGAGCGTCTCTTCGCCCTGACTCCAGTTGCACGGGCACAGCTCGTCGGTCTGCAGCGCGTCGAGCACGCGCAGCACTTCCTGCGGGTTGCGGCCGACCGAACCGTCGGTGACGTAGACGAAACGGATGATGCCTTCCGGATCGACCAGGAACGTCGCGCGCTGCGCCACGCCGTCGTCGCCGAGAATGCCGAGCGCCGAGGTCAGGTCCTTCTTGATGTCGGCCAGCATGGGGAACGGCAGGTCGCGCAGGTCCTTGTGGTCCTTGCGCCAGGCCAAATGCACGAACTCGCTATCGGTACTGGCGGCCAGCACCTGGCAGTCGCGGTCGGCGAACTGGCTGTTGATGTCGCCGAAGCCCTTGATCTCGGTCGGGCAGACGAAGGTGAAATCCTTCGGGTAGAAGAACACGCACAACCACTTGCCCTTGTAGGTGTGATTGTTGATCGGGAAAAAGGCCTTTTCGAGGCTCTCGATCGAGACAGTGGCCGTAACATTGAACTGCGGGAACTTGTCGCCGATGGTCAGCATGTCATAACTCCGAATGGATGAACTGGGGATTTGCGGTACTGGCTGGCACCATCTTGGGGCACCTAATCCGACCAATTCTACGCAGCCGGCATAGATTGTTCAAATTGATTGTTTCCATCACAATCATAGTCAGGAACTATCGATTGATCGAGGCACGGACATGAACCTGCGCGACCTGCATTACCTGGTGGCCCTGGCCGAGCATCGTCACTTCGGCCGTGCCGCCGAGGCCAGCTTCGTCAGCCAGCCCACGCTGTCGACGCAGATCAAGAAGCTGGAAGAAGAACTCGGCGTGGCGCTGGTCGAGCGCGTGCCACGAAAGATCCTGCTCACCGAAACCGGCCAGGAAATCGCCCGCCGCGCGCGCGGTGTGCTGGCCGAGATCGAGGAGATCAAGGCGATCGCGCAACGCACGCGCGATCCGGAATCGGGCAAGCTGCGGCTCGGCATCTTCCCGACACTCGGCCCTTATCTGCTACCGCATGTGGTGCCGCTGGTGCGCGAGCATTTCCCACGACTGGAACTGCTGCTGTTCGAGGAAAAGACCGAGCATGTGATCCGCATGTTGCGCGAAGGCGCGCTCGACGTCGGCGTGCTCGCCCTGCCGCTGCACGAGGACAGCCTGCACGCCGAATTCCTGTTCGAGGAACCGTTCGTGCTGGCGGTGCCCGAGGCACACCCGCTCGCGCGTAAAAAGCACCGGCTGAAGCTCGCCGACCTGCACGACGAAAACCTGCTTCTGCTAGAAGATGGCCATTGCCTGCGCGACCAGGCGCTGGAAGTCTGCGCGCTGGCCGGCGCCGGCGAAAAAACCGGCTTCCGCGCGACCAGCCTGGAAACCCTGCGGCAGATGGTGGCGGCGAATGTCGGCATCACCCTACTGCCGACGCTGGCGATCCAGCCGCCGATGGCGCGCACCGGCAACGTGCACCTGATCGAGTTCGCGGGCCCCGCGCCGAGCCGGCGCATCGCGCTGGTATGGCGGCGCAGCGCCTCGATGAGCACCTTCTTCAAGCGCTTTGCCGCGGTGATCCGCAGCGTGCCGGCCGAGCTGCTGCAACCGCATCTGCAGATGTCCGCGCCAGTCACCGGCAAGCGCGCGTCGACATGACGGCCCATCGACACCGGCCCTCGCGTCTGCGCACGGCCCGCACCTGAGTCGCTGAACTGCCATGCGCAAACTGCTGCTCGCATTGTCGCTGTTGCTGGTCGGCTGGGGCGCGTTGCACGCATGGCGGCATCGCACCTATACGCCACCGCCGGGTGTGCTGGCGCCGGACGCGCCCGAGCAGGTCAACCTGGCCAATGGCGCACAGCTCAGCCGCGGCGATTTCACGCTGACCACGCGCGCGCATTACGCGCTCACCGCACGCGTGCTTGCGCGCGCGGACTATCGGTTCGACCCGGGCGCCGCGCTGGCGCCCGAAGATCTCGCGCTGGGTTGGGGCCGCATGTCGGACAGCAACGTGCTGGCGACGATCGAGATCAGCCAGCTGCAGCGCTTCTATTACTGGCAGGTCAAGGCGTTTCCGATTCCGGCCCACGAAATCGAAACCTCTAGCGCCAATACACACATGATTCCCGCCGATGCTGCCGTGCGCGCCGCGATGGAGCGCGTGCGCGTCGGCGAGCTGGTGCACCTCGAAGGCTTTCTGGTTGACGCCAGCCGCGCCGATGGCTGGCAATGGCATACCTCGATGACTCGCGACGACACCGGCAACGGCGCGTGCGAGCTGATGTACGTCGAAAGCCTTTCGATCATCGATCCCTAGCAGCCATCAGCAACAATCAGGGCTGCTGTTCGATCGCGTCGACGCGGTCGGGATAGAAGGCCATATGATCCTTGATACCGGCCACCGCGTCGTACGGTGACTCGTAGCTCCACACCGCATTCACCGTGCGCGCGCCGCCGGCGGGAATGCTGTAGTAGGCGCACTCGCCCTTATACGGGCAATAGGTACTGTGTTCGGTGCGCTCCAACTGCGTGAGGTCGACGTCCTCGCGCGGAATGTATTGCACCGGCCCATACGAGGCCTCGCGCAGGGCCAGCGCCGCGCGCGTATCGGCGACGACGCGACCGGCCACCGTGACCACCACGCGATGCGGGTTCCGCTCGACGCTGATCGGATGGTCGGGTCCGGGAATCTTGACGGGCTTGGTCATGGTGCAGGTCTCCACGGCAGAAAGGACAGCGAATCCTTTCGACATGGGGTCGCGCGTCTGCGTTCTCCATCCCCGCTCCAGGCTGCTCTAAACCCTCGCGATGGCATGGTGAAAAACAAGAGGCGTGGATCGCTCCACGCCCCTTGCTGAAAAGCGCCCTCCGATGATGACTAGCGTCAGCGCATGGTCAAGGCACCACGCTTCACGGATGCAGCGTGAAGGTCTGGAACGGTGAGAGATACAGCGAGATGTTGGCGAAACACGGCGCGCTGCCCGACGATCCGAACTGGTTGAGTCCGTTCCATTCGAATGGGAACAGCGTAGCTCCGATCAACGTCTGTAATTGCGCGCCGCCGCCCGTCCAATACAACTCGGTGAAGGTGCCGTGGCAGTCGTAATTGGCCGGCGGACTGAACCCGAAGGTTTGCGTGATGAGGATTTCCGCGCCCGTGATCGTCGCGGTGGGCCCCGGCGAGCTGTTGTAGCCGGTACTGCCATGCCAAGGCAGGCTGCCCGCGGTCACCGCCCAGGTGGTCTGCCCTACGGTCTTCCCGCAAGCCGGAGCGAAGCTCACGCTGTCGATCGTGAAAGACGCATTCGCCGGATTGAGATTGGCGTGCACGTTGACCGCGCAGGTGACCGAATACAGCGTTGTATTGCCGTCCGCGCTGGTCACGCCCAGGCTTATCTGGCCGCTCATATTGGTGCTGCCGCCGGGCGAGACCGATACGCTGCTGGCCATGGCCGGCATCGCTACCGCGAAAGCCAGCACAGCGGCAAGCGTGCTACGGACGACTACCTTCTTCAGATTCTTCATAAGGCTCCCCAAGTTTCGAATGCCCGGTCTGCCGCCCCCATTGACCAGCCCCCGCCGATCCGTCCGAGCGGCATGACTATGAGCGATGGCTTTTGATGGCACGACCTGTAGCTATCGACAGGGGGTTGACCATGCCTCTTCGACGTTTGCGCCATGCGACGCAGCACCTCACGAGCCCACGCCGCACGCTCTCATCTGGGCACGCCGGGCAGCGGCGGAAACCTCCGCTCTCAGGAAGGCCGCCAACCCAGCCCCAGGCTCTTCTGCAAGGAAACGAAATCCTTCAGCAGGTCGGCCTGCCCCGCCGCCAGATTCTGTTGCGCGGTCGACTGCGTGCGTTGCGTATCCAGCAGGTCGATCAGCGAGGACGCGCCGGCGCGGTAGCGTTGGCGCATCAGTTCGGCGGAGCGATCGGCCGAGGCCGCGATCTCGTGCAGCCGGGCCACGCTGTCGCGTTGGTGGCCATAGCGCGACAGCGCGTTGTTGGCGTCCTGCAATGCGGCAAGCACGCTGTGCGTGTAGCGGTCCAGCGCTTCGTCGCGGCCTGCCTCGGCCTCGTGGATCTTGCTGCGGGTGCGCCCGAAATCCAGCGCATTCCATTGCAGGTAGGGCACGGCCGCCCAGGTGAGCGCGCTTTTCCGCGAGAGGTGGCCGGGATCGGCAGCGGTGGAGCCGATGAAGCCGAGCAGCGACAGCTTGGGAAACAGGTCGGCGGTGCGCTCGCCGATCTGCGCATTGCTGGAGGCCAGCCGGCGTTCGGCCGCGCGGATGTCCGGCCGCTGCCGCAGCAAGGTCGCGGGATCGCCGACCGCCACCGTCGCCGGCATATTAGGCAACGGACCCGACGCCGACAGCTGGCGATCCAGCGCGCCGGGCGCCTGCCCGGTGAGCACGGCAAGCTGATCCAGCGATTCGCTGATCTGCTCGTCGAGCGGAATCAGGCTCGCGCGCGTGGTTTCGACCTGGGTGGACAACCGCTCGACGTCGGCATCGGCACCGACGCCGCGCGCACGACGCTGGCGGGTCAGCTCAAGCATCTGCTGCTCGTACCCAGCCGACTGCTGCGCCAGCAAGAGACGTTGTTGCTGGTCGCGCAGATCGATGTAGGCCTGCGCGACTTCGGCAGCCAGCGAGACCTGGGTGTCCGCCAGGTCCGCATCGACCGCCTCGGCTTCGGCCGAAGCCGCCTCGACCGCGCGTCGCGTACCGCCGAACAGGTCGATCTCCCACGACGCATCGAAGCCAGCCGTGTACAGCTGCAGCGGACCGCGCCCCTTCGAGCCGGATGCAACGGACTGATCTGTTGTCGCAGCGTTGTTGTCGGCGGATTGCGAGTTGTTCAAAACGGAGGTATCCGGCTCGCGCAGCCGCGGTGCCGCCACCGCTGCGCCCACCGTCGGCCGCGATGAGGCCTGCTGCTGTTGCAGCTGCGCGCGCGATTCGCGCAGACGTGCTTGCGCGGCGCGCAGGTCGGGATTGTTGGCCAGCGCCGCATCGATCAGTGCATCGAGCTGCGGATCACCGAGGCCGCGCCACCACGCGGCCGGTGCCGGCGTCGACGCGATGCCGGTCGCCGGTGCGCGCACGAAGCTCGCGGCCTGCGTGGCCTTGCCGGCAACGGTCGGCGCGCCGCGATAATCAGGACCGACAGTGCAGCCCGCCAGCGCGGTAGCGACCGCGAGCGAAGCGAACAGCAGCGGGCGGGACAAACCGGTGCCTGTCGTGGACATGATGGAATTCCTTAGAGCCTGTTTAATGTCTTCCCATGGCCCGCGCCGGGAGCTGTTTGCGCGCAAGCCAAGGAAGAACGAGGGAATGTACGTCCGTACACGACCGAGTGATGACGCGGGCCTGGGTGCAAACAGACCCGGCCCGAAGGGTTGTTCCGCGGTGGCCGCCATGCGGCAGCGCGCGACACGACCTGACCGCCAGTCAGGCGCTGCGCCACGCACCACCACCTGACGGCCACGGCGGAGCAACGCGAGCTATGGGAAGACATCAAACAGGCTCTCAATGCGCGTCCGAGGCCGGCGCGTGATAGCTCGGCGTGCGCAGCAGCAGCGCGAGCGGCACGCACAGCAACAGCGCGATGCCGAGCAGGTAGAAAACTTCCGAGTAGGTGATCACCATCGCCTGCCGCTGGATCAGCGCGGCGAGCTGGCCGAGCGCGCGCATCTTCGCGTAGGCGGCGTCACCGGTGCGCGCGAGCCAACCGGCCGCCATCGCACTGAGGCGCTCCTGCCCGAGCACCGAATTCGCGCTGAGCGATTCGCGGATGGTCGCGATGTGATAGGTATTGCGGCGGTCAATCACGGTGCCGATGATCGCCAGGCCGATCGAGCCGCCAAGGTTGCGCGCCATGTTGTAGATGCCCGCCGCATCGCCGGCCTCTTCGCGCGACACAGCCGCCATCGAGGCCTGGTTCAGCGGCATGAACACCAGCATCTGACCGGCGCCGCGAATCAACTGCGACCAGAAGAAATCCGCACCGACGCTTTGCGCCGTGAGGTGAATATCCAGCATGCAGCTGGCGACGAAGCACAGCAGGCCGGTGATCACCAGGATGCGGAAATCGACCCGGCCGAGCAGGCGCGGCAACAACGGCATCATCATGAAGGCCGGCACACCGGACACCAGCATCACCCAGCCGGATTGTTCCGCGTTATAGCCGGCGATCAGGCCGAGGAACTGCGGAATCAGATAGATCACGCCGTAGAACGTGCCGCCGACCACCAGCACGATGAAGATCACGCTGGCATAGCGCGGATGGCGCAGCAGGCTCAGCCGCATGATCGGTTTCTTCGCGACGAATTGCGAAATCGCAATCAGCACCATCCCGGTCAGCGAGAGCAGGCTCAGCCAGATGATCATGTCGGACTCGAACCAGCGTTCGCGCTGGCCCTCCTCCAGCACCACCGTCAACGAGCTGAGGCCAGCCGCGAGCCCGGCAATGCCCAGCCAGTCGGCGGTCTTCAAGGCATCCCAGTGCGGCCGATCCGCCGGCAGACCGACCACCAGCAGCACCATCAAACCGATGCACACCGGCAGGTTGATGAAGAAGCACCAGCTCCAGCTGATGTTCTCGGTGAGCCAGCCGCCGAGCACCGGCCCTAGTAAGGGGCCAAGCAGCACCACCAAGCCGAACACGGTCATGCCGATCGGCAGCTGCGACATCGGCAGGCGACTGCGGATGATGGTCTGCCCGGTCGGGATCATCGCGCCGCCGGTGAGGCCCTGGCCGATGCGACCGATGATCATCATCGTCAGCGTGTGCGACATGCCGCACATCATCGAAAACAGGATGAAGGTGGCGGCGCAGCCGAGCAGAAAATTGCGCAGGCCGAATACCCGCGTCAGCCACGCGGCAAGTGGAATGATGACGATCTCCGACATCAGATAGCCGGTGGAGATCCAGGTGCCTTCGGTACCGGTGGCGCCGATCTCGCCCTGGATCTGCGGCAGCGCGGAGTTGGTGATCGAGATGTCCAGCGTCGCCATCAGTGCGCCGAGCGCACCGGCCGCCACCGCGATCCAGTCCGCGGCACTGGCGCGCTCGGGCTGCGCGGCCTTGACCGGATCAGCCATGGCTATCAGCTTCCACGGCAACCTGCGGCGAGTCGCGACTGCTGTCGCGAGTGTCCACTTTCACGCTGACCGACAAGCCCGGCAGCAGGCGCTTGCGCGTCTCCGCGTCTGCATCCAGGCGGATGCGAACCGGCACGCGCTGCACGATCTTAGTGAAGTTGCCGGTGGCGTTCTCTGGCGGCAGCAGGGCGAACTGCGAACCGGTACCGGGCGAGAAGCTGTCGACCACGCCGTGCAGGTCCGCATCGGGCAGCGCGTCGACATGCAGGGTCGCGGGCTGGCCGGCGCGCATACGGCCGATCTGGGTTTCCTTGAAGTTGGCGGTGAGGTACACGCTCTGCACCGGCACCACCGTCATCATCCGTGTGCCGGGCTGCGCGTACTGCCCCACCCGCACACTGCGGTCGCCGACGCGCCCGGCCAGTGTGCTGCGCACGGTGGTGTCCTGCAGATCCAGCTGCGACTGCTGCGCCGACGCTTGCGCCGCCTCCAGCTGCGCGCGGGCCTGGGCAATCTGCGCGTCGAGGTCGGCGATCCGCGCCTGCGCCTGGTCGAGCGCCGCATTGCTCGCCGCCAGCGTGGCGCGCGTCTGGTCGCGGTTGCTGGTCAGCACCGACAGCTGGTCGCCACTCTCGGCACCGGTGCTCGCCAGCGGTCCATAGCGGCGCACTTCGTCCTCGGCATGGCGTGCATTGATCTGCGCCACCTGCTGCTGCGCCCGAGCCTGTTCGATTGCGGCGCGCTGCTGCTGGATGCCGGCCTGCGCAGCCAGGATGTCCGCCTTGCGCGCGTCGACCGTCGCCTGCGCCTGCTGCAGCGCTGCCTCGTATTGCCGGCTGTTCAGCCGCACCAGCGGCTCACCCGCGTTCACCACGGCGTTGTCGCCCACGTAGACATCGGTGACATAGCCGCTGACCTTGGGCGCGATGGTGACGCTGTCCGCCTGCAGGTAGGCATCGTCGGTGCTCTGCATGAAGCGGCCGACCACCCACCAATAGGCCAGCGCCAGCAGCGCCACCACCAGCAGGACAGCGCCGGCGATCAATGCGAAGCCGCGCCTTCGCGACGGACGGGCCGGCGTAGTGGCGGGATCTCGCACGGCTTCGCCGCCCGGCGAAGAGACGGAATTGGCAGGCATGGGGAGGGTCCAAAATTATTCCAGATGGAATATTTATTCCGATTGGAATAAATTTGTCAAATGATATCTTTGCAGGATGTGCCGCGCCGGCATGAATCTAAGAGCCTGTTTAATGTCTTCCCATGCTCGCGTTGTTCCGCCGTGGCCGTCAGGTGGTGGTGCGTGGCGCAGCGCCTGACTAGCGGTCAGGTCAAGCCGCGCGCTGCCGCATGGCGGCCACCGCGGAACAACCAACAAGGCTGGGTCTGTTTGCACCCATGCCCGCGTCATCACTCGGTCGTGTACGGACGTACACTCCCTCTTTCTTCCTTGGTCTGCGCGCAAACAGCTCCCGGCGTGGGCTATGGGAAGACATTAAACAGGCTCTATGGAGAACACCATGACCCAGACCAAGCGACTGCGCCGCCCGCCCGACGGCGGCTATGCACGCGGCGACGAAACGCGCGTGCGGATCATCGAGGCCGCGGTCAAACTGTTCGGCGAGCATGGCTTCGATGGCGCCTCGACGCGCGACATCGCCGCCGCCGCCGAGGTCAATGCACCGGCGCTGCAGTACTACTTCGAAAACAAGCAGGGGCTCTATCAGGCTTGCGCGGAGCACATCATCAGCGAGGTGCTGGCCTGGATCGAGCCAGCCATGAAGAAGGCCGCCGCGGCGCTGCGTGGCGATGACGAGCTCGCGCTGATCGACGGCTTCATCGCCATCCAGGAGGCGACCCTGGACTGCATGCTGCTGCAGCCGCAAGCCTCCAACCGCAGGCTCTTCGTGATCCGCGAACTGGCCGGCGAAGAGCCGAAGATGGCCTCCAAGCTGCTGCAGCGACGGCTCAAGCAACCAATGAACAAGTTATGCCTGGAGCTGCTCGCGCGCATCAGCGGCGTCAAGGCCGAGGAACCGCTGACGCGTATCCGGCTGCTCACCGTGCGCGGCCAGGCAATGCCGTTCCACCACTACCAGGCCGGCGCCTGCGATCTGATCGGCTGGAAGAAAATCGACAAAGCCAAGGCCGACCTGCTCAAGCGCACGATACTCGGACAGACGCGTACGCTGCTGGAAAACTGGCGCGTCGCACCCGTGAAAGCGACGGCGACCCACGCCATCCGCAAGGCGACGCGAACCGCGCCGCCTTGATCGCTCAAGCCTTCGCTGGAATCACGCCGATCGGGCAGCTCACGCCGGTGCCGCCCAGCCCGCAATAACCGCCGGGGTTCTTCGAGAGGTACTGCTGGTGCTCCTCTTCGGCGTAATAGAACGGCTTGGCCGCGGCGATCTCGGTAGTGATCGCGCCCAGGCCCGCACGATCCAGCTCGACCTGGTAGTGCTTCGCGGATGCCTGCGCCGCTTTGAGCTGTTCCGGTTTGGACGTATAGATGGCCGAACGGTATTGCGTTCCGGCATCGTTACCCTGGCGCATGCCCTGCGTGGGATCGTGACTTTCCCAGAATGCCTGCAGTAGCGCGTCGAGACCGACCTGCTTCGGGTCGTAGACCACGCGCACCACTTCGGCGTGCCCGGTCTGACCCGAGCACACTTCGCGATAGGTCGGATTGGGCGTGTAGCCGCCCGCATAACCCACCGCCGTGGTCAGCACGCCAGGGATGCTCCAGAACTTGCGCTCGGCGCCCCAGAAGCAGCCCATACCGAACACAATACTTTCGCTGCCGGGATAGGCCTCCGGCTCGAGCGGCCGATGATGCACATGGTGATCGTGATGCGGCGCGATCGGCTGATCGCGACCCGGCAGGGCGTCTTCGCGCTGCGGCAGGCGTTGTTTCCAGGCACCGATACCGAACATGGGATGCTCCTCAGGACGTGGCGGGGAGACCACGCAAGATGGGGGCGGCGCGGCCTTGCATCAATGCGGCCGCGCGACTTCAGTAACGCAGCAGCGCGTGCAGCGCCGGCATGCCGGTCCAGCGCTGCCGACCCTGCAGCGCCGCCAGTTCGATCAGCACGGTGGCGCCGAGCAGTTCGGCACCCATGTCTTCCACCAGCGCCCGCGCCGCCGCCAGCGTTCCGCCGGTCGCCAGCACGTCGTCGACGATGATCGCGCGCTGCGCCGGCTTGAGCGCACCGTTGCGCGCTTCCAGGCGGTCGGTGCCGTATTCGAGCGAATAGTCGATGCCGACCACCGGCGGCGGCAGGCGTCCCGGCTTGCGCAGCGGCACGAAACCCGCGCCCAGCTTCTGCGCCAGCGCCGCGCCGAAGATGAAGCCGCGCGACTCGATCCCGCACACCACTTGCACGCGGCTGTCGCGCCACGGTTCCGCCATCGCGTCGATGCAGCGCGCGAAGGCCGCGGCATCGGCCAGCAGCGGAGTGATGTCGCGGAAGGTCACGCCGGGTCGCGGAAAATCCGGCACATCGCGAACCAGCTCGGCGACGCCGTGCATGGAAGTGGGGCTCATCGATCGGTCGCCTGTTGAGAGAAGGTGGGTTCGACCTGCCGTCGCGGCCACCATGCATAGAGCAGCATAGCGACTCACGCCGGCAACGGCAGCCGGCGCAGGTCGCTCAGGGTCACTTTCTGTCATTGGCCGCCCAGCACCGCCGCACCAGCGGCATCGTGCCGAACGGCATCTAACAGAAAACAAACAAGGGCAGTGGCTCAGGCGACGAGCACGGGCTCCGCGCCGGGGTCGACGTCGTATTCGCTGATCGCCGCGCGCGCCTCGACCAGGGCCGCTTCCACCGTGCGCACCACCTCGTCGGCCGCACCAGCGCTCGATTCGGGCACCATCACCGACAGGTAATCCATCACCGGCAACTGGCCGACACCGCCGGCCAGGTATTCGCCCGCGATGAACGCCGGAATCTGCGCCTGCTCCAGCGCATCCTTCACCAGGTGGGCGTCGATCAGGTTGGCGGCTCGGTAGGCGGTGCGCATGGCCTCACGCTACCCGTGCCACCCCGCAACGGCAAGCCCGGCGACAGCGAGGGCGTGCCAACGGCATGCTCGTTGCTAAGCATTCCGCACAGGGCCCATACCGCATTCGCGAGGAAATCCCGACATGCTTACGCATCAGCGGGCACAGCAACTCAAATTCGTCACCCAGGTCTACCGCATGCGCATGCTGGGCCTCGGCCTGGGCGCGCTGCCGGTGGCCGCGGTGCTGCATCAGCTGCATGCGCCGATCTGGCAATGGGCCGTGCTGCTTTTCAACGGCTACGTGTGGCCACACGTAGCCTACTGGCGCGCCAGCCGGACGGAGCGCTCGGCCCGCGCCGAGCAGTTGCATCTGATGATCGATGCCGGCATGGGTGGGCTGTGGGTCGGGCTGATGCATTTCAACCTGATGCCGAGCGCACTGATGGTCTCCATGCTGGTGATGGATCGCATCAGTGCCGGCGGCTGGCGCCTGCTCGGCATCTCACTGGCGCTGATGGCGAACTGCTGCGTCATGGCATGGCTGCTGACCGGCCAGGCTTTCGCACCGGCTAGCAGCATGCTGGAGATACTCGCCTGCGTGCCGATGCTGATGATCTATCCGGCCTGCCTCAGCATGGTGAACTTTGCGCTGGCCCGCCGGGTGCGCCAGCAAAACCGCCTGCTCGACCGCATCAGCCGTACCGATGCGCTGACCGGCCTGCCGAACCGCACGCACTGGCTGGACGCGGCGGCGACCGAACTGACGCGCTTCCAGCGCAAGCGGCGGCCGGCCGCGCTGGTGCTGCTCGACGTGGACCACTTCAAGCTGATCAACGACCAGTTCGGCCACGGCGCGGGCGATGCGCTGCTCGGTGGCCTGGCCGACCTGCTGCGTGAACAGCTGCGCGGCATCGGCACGCCCGGGCGTTTCGGCGGCGACGAGTTCGGCATTGTGCTGCCGGAGACCTCGCTCGACCGTGCGCTGGCCATCGCCGAACGGATCTGCCGCCAGGCCGAACGGGCGAACATCCACGGCAGCGCGCAACGCTGGACGCTGAGCCTGGGCGTGGCCGTGGCATCCGACGACATCCGCGACGTACAAACCTGGCTGCGGCGCGCCGACGAGGCGCTGTATCGTGCCAAATCGGAGGGCCGCAACCGGGTCAGCCTGGACTTCGCGGCGCGCATGCCGCTGGCGATCAGCGCCTGAGAGCCATCGGCACCTTCGGCGCGCGAAATCCCCTGCCGGAGCGCGGGGGCTGACCAAAGCGCCGGACAGGGTAAACTCACAGGTTACCGCCGCCGTGTATGAGCTTTGCCCGATGTCCACCGTAACGCCTGATGCCATGCTGCCTGCCAGCCTCCGCGACCCCGCCAACGCGGAGACGCCGAAGCCGGAGCAGCGCGACTTCATTCGCCAGATCATTCGCGAGGACCTCGCCAGCGGCAAGCACGCCACCACCCGCACACGCTTTCCGCCGGAGCCGAACGGCTACCTGCACATCGGCCACGCCAAGGCGATCTGCCTCAACTTCGGCATCGCCCGCGAATTCGCCGGCGGCTGGTGCAACCTGCGCCTGGACGACACCAACCCGGGCAAGGAAGACCCCGAGTTCGTCGACGGCATCAAGGATGACGTGCGCTGGCTCGGCTACGACTGGCACGACCTGCGCCACGCCTCCGACTATTTCGAGGTGTTCTACCGTTCGGCGCTCAAGCTGATCGAGGACGGCAAGGCGTATGTGGACGACCTCTCCGCCGACGACGTGCGCGCCTACCGCGGCACGTTGACCGAGGCCGGCCGCAATTCGCCCTATCGCGAGCGCACGGTCGCGGAAAACCTCGACCTGTTCCGCCGCATGCGCGCCGGCGAATTCGCCGACGGCAGCAAGACGCTGCGCGCGAAGATCGACATGACCTCCGGCAACATGAACCTGCGCGACCCGGCGATCTACCGCATCCGCAAGGTTACCCACCAGAACACCGGCGATGCGTGGCCGATCTACCCGATGTACGACTACGCGCACTGCCTGTCCGATGCGCTGGAAAGCATCACCCACTCGCTGTGCACGCTGGAGTTCGAGGATCACCGCCCACTGTACGACTGGTTCGTCGATGCGGTCGACCTGCCAAACCACCCCGAGCTGTGGCAGTCGCTGGTCGATGCCGGGCTGGAAACGAATCCAAGCAAGCCGCGCCAGATCGAGTTCTCGCGACTCAACCTCAGCTACTCGATCACCAGCAAGCGCAAGCTGGCGCAGCTGGTCAACGAAGCTCACGTGGACGGCTGGGACGATCCACGCATGAACACCTTGCGCGGCCTGCGCCGGCGCGGCTTCACCCCAGCCGGCATCCGCCTGCTGATCGAACGGCTCGGCGTGAGCAAGCAGAACAGCGTGATCGACTACGCGGTGTTCGAAGGCTGCATCCGCGAGGACCTGGACGCACACGCGCCGCGCCGCATGGCGGTGCTCGATCCGCTCAAGCTGGTGCTGACCAACCTGCCGGAAGGCCATGCCGAGACGCTGCACTTCGCCAACCATCCGAAGGACGACAGCCTCGGCACGCGCGCGGTGCCGTTCGCGCGCGCGCTGTGGATCGAGCGCGACGATTTCGCCGAAGTGCCGCCGAAGGGTTTCCATCGGCTCAAGCCCGATGGCGAGGTGCGCCTGCGCGGCGTCGGCATCGTCAAGTGCGATGCGGTGATCAAGGACGCCGACGGCAACATCACCGAACTGCACGGCACGCTGGATCCGGAATCGCGCCACGGCATGCCGGGCGCCGACCGCAAGGTAAAGGGCACCATCCACTGGGTCAGCGCCACGCACGGCATTGCCGCCGAGGTGCGCCTGTACGACCGCTTGTTCAACGTGCCGGCACCGGACGACGAGAGCGACGGCAAGAGCTGGATCGAGCACATCAACCCCGAGGCGAAGCGCGTGGTGCGCGCCTGGCTGGAGCCGGCCGCGGCGGATGTCGCACCGGAGCAGCGCTTCCAGTTCGAGCGACTCGGTTATTTCGTCGCCGACCGCGTCGAGCACCGCGCCGACGCGCCGGTGTTCAACCGTACCGTGACCCTGCGCGACGCCTGGACCCGGCAGGCTGGCGCCTGATGCTGCCGCTGCAGATCCACCTCACCCTGCCGCCGTGGCTGGCCGAGGTCGCCGATGAGAGCCGGCGTTACCACAACGATGCGGAGCGCGTCGCGCTGGCCATCGAGCTGTCGCGGCAGAACGTGGCGCGCGGTGGTGGCGGTCCCTTCGGCGCGGCGGTGTTCGACGCGGAGGGGCGACTGATCGCCGCCGGCGTCAACCGCGTGGTGCCACAGAGCTGCTCGGTCGCGCACGCGGAAATGATGGCCTACATGGTCGCGCAGCAGCGGCTGTCGCGCCATCGGCTCAATGAAGGCGGCGGCCGCTACACGCTGGCGACCAGCGCGCAGCCCTGCTGCCAGTGCTACGGCGCCACCGTCTGGGCCGGCATCGACGAGCTGCTGATCGGCGCGCGCTCCAGTGACGTGGAAGAGCTCACCGAATTCGACGAAGGCCCGCTGCCGGCCGACTGGATCGGCGAACTGGAACGCCGCGGCGTCGCCGTGCGGCGTGACATCCTGCGCGACGAAGCGCGCGCGGTGCTGGCCGACTACGGCGAGCATGGACCCCACTATTGAGACGAACTGCATGGACGAGGACCAACTTCATCGCGGCACCCGCTGCGCGCGTGCGAACGGCGACAAGAGCCTCGCCGTGATGCAACGTGTCGCCTCGTCGCCATGGATGAAGCTCCTCGCATGAGCCGGCTGCGCGCCGCGCTGCCGCTGATCCTGCTGGTGCTGGCCGGCATTGTGCTATTCGCTTCCGGCGCGCTGGACCGCTTCCATCCCGAGCAGCTGATCGCCCATCAGGAGCAGATGCGCGCGCACATCGCCGAGCATCCGTGGACCACGCGCATCGTGTTCATCGGCCTGCTCATCCTGGTGATGGCGACCGGCATTCCCGGCGCGGTGGTGGTGATTCTGGCTGGCGGCTTCGCCTTCGGCGTGGTCGAAGGCACCTTCTATTCCTCGATCGGGCTGACCCTGGGTTCGCTGATCCTGTACCTGGCCAGTCGCTACGCGTTCGGCAGCGGCAGCCGGCATCCGCCGGCGATCGTCGAGCGACTGCGGCATGGCTTCGCGCGACATCCGGTGAGCTATACGCTGTTCCTGCGCTTCATCCCGGTGATGCCGTTTGGCGGCGTCACCATCGGGCTGGCCTGGCTGCGTTGTTCGCTGCGGCTGTTCCTCGGTGCGACCTGGCTGGGCGGCACGGTGACCCTGGTGTTCGAAAACCTGATCGGCGCCGGCATCAGCGATGCGATGAGCCACGGTGACCGGTTCGGCCTCGGCCTGCTGCGCTATCCGCAGGTGTGGCTGCCGTTGGGTGGCGTGGTGATCCTGGCGCTGCTGCCGATGCTGATCGAACGCATCGTGCTCAAGCGTGCACAGGCGCGGGAAAGCCTCGGCGTGCAGCGCGGCGATCGCGTCGTGATCCAGTCGGTGGCCGTCAGATCGCGCATCGATCGCGAAAAGCACGACTGAGACACAAACTATCTGGCATTCGGCTAGCTGCCGAGTGGACGAATAGGCGCTAGGCTCGCTGCAGGCACATATTGCGCGGGGGCAATGGAATGGACGAAGGGACCGGGTCCATGCTGAAACGACTTTGGCGTCGCACGTCGCTGATGCAGCGGCTGGCCTTCGTCGCGCTGGCGCCCACCTTCGTCACCGCCTCGCTGCTGGTGTTCATGCTCACCCGCTATCAGCTGGACAGCTTGCACAGCATGGGACAGAACACCGCGGACGCGATCGCGATCCAGGCCGCGTCGGTGTCCGCCGCGCCGCTGCGCGACATGCAGCGGCGCGACCTGATGCGCATCGCGCAGTCGATCGCCGATCTGCCGCATGTAGTGCGCGTGCAGATCCGCGCCACCGACGGCGAGATCCTCGCCGACAGCGAAAACCGCAGCGACGCCAAGCCGCAGGAAACCCTCACCGTGGTGCACGACGTCGTCGACACCGCCGATCCGACCCAGGCGAATGTGCCGCTGGGTTCGGTGCTGGTCGATGTCAGCCTGGCCGAAGCGATCAAGGCGCAGCGCACCAGCCTGCGCAAGGCGATGATCGCGTTGACGCTGAGCCTGCTGGTCGCAGCGGTGATCGCCTGGCAGGCCGCACGCTGGATCAGCGCGCCGTTGCGCCGGCTGGCGCACGCGGTGCACGAGCTGGGCCGCAGCGATCATCCGGTCGCGGTACCGGTCACCGATCAGACCGAGATCGGCGAGCTGCAGCACGGCTTCAACAGCGCCGCCATCGCACTGTTCGACAGCCAGCGCAGCATGCAGCAGCAGATCGAGCATGCCACGCTGGAGCTGGCCCGCAAGAACTACGCGCTGGAAGCCGCCAGCGTGGCGAAAGCGCGCTTCCTCGCCGCCGCTTCGCATGATCTGCGCCAGCCGCTGTATGCGCTGACCCTGTTCTCGTCCGGATTGGCGGTGGACGAGCACGATCCGGTGCGGCTGGACCGCATCGCGCACATCCAGGAATGCGTGGAAGCGCTCGATCACCTATTCAGCGAATTACTCGACCTGTCGCGGCTGGAAACCGGCGCCATGCAGATCGAGATCAGCGAGTTTCCGCTCGACGACGTGTTCGAGGACGTCAGCCGCAACTTCCGCATGCTCGCCGAACAGAACGAGCAGCGCCTGATCGTGCGCCCGACTTCGCTATGGGTGCGCAGCGACCGCACCATGCTCGGTCGCATCCTCAACAACCTGGTCAGCAACGCCTTGCGTTACACCCCGCAGGGCGGCGTGCTGATCGGCGCGCGCCGTCGTTACGACGGCACCGTGCGCGTGGATGTATGGGATACCGGCAGCGGCATCGCGCCCGAGCACCAGGAACGCGTGTTCGACGAGTTCTATCGCGTCGAACAGCCCGCCCACCAGGTGCGCTGCGAGGGCAAGCAGCGCGGCCTCGGTCTCGGCCTGGCCACGGTGCAGCGCCTGGCCGAATTGCTCGACACGCGCGTGCAGCTACGCTCGCGCGTCAGCCGCGGCACGGTCTTCAGCTTCCAGTTGCCCGAGGTGCCAGCGCAACTGGTCCGCCAGCTGCAAATCGACGAGACGCCGCAAGATGTCTCCGGCATGCGCGTGCTGGTGATCGACGACGAACCGGCCATCCTGTCTGGCATTCGCTACCTGCTGCGCAGCTGGGGCTGCGAAGTGGCGATCGCCGAGGACCGCGCGCAGGCGCTGCAGGCCGCGGAAAGCTGGCCCATACCGCCCGATATCGTGATCTCCGACCTGCGCCTGCGTGACGGCGAAAGCGGCCTCGATGCGCTCGCCGCGCTCGACCACCATTACGCCCACAGCGGTGCCCCACCCTTCCCGCGCCTGCTGATCACCGGCGAAACCCGCAGCGACCGGCTACGCGAAATCAAGGCGGCGAAGATTCCGGTGCTGTACAAGCCAGTGTCGCCGGAACAGCTACGCGAAGCGATGGTGGCGGTGCGAGCCTCGGCGCGCGATGGCGCGTGATGCCGATCCAGTCCGCTTCCATGACGGGATAGCCTCGCCCATGCTGCGGGCCACGTTATGCTGGTAACCCCAAGGAGGTTTCATCTACGTGGACGGCACCCGAACTACGCATAAAAGCATCCTGTCGTTCGTCCTGGCAAGGCTGCTCGAAGCCGGCATCTTCGCGGGAATATTTTTCCTTATCGATGTCTTTGTCGTGAGCTGGTTCGATACCCCACAATGGTGGTATCACTGGATAAACAACAAAGACATTGCGTTTGAAGCAGCCATGGATATTGCGCAACGACGGCAAAGCGAGGATCTCATCATATTCTTTATGGCTTTCTCGCTGCTGATTGTCGCCTACTATTTGGCGCTTTATGCCCATAAGGTGTATCGGCAGCGCTCGCTTGTTTCAGCGGCCATCCTGGTAAATAGCTATAACAGAAAGATCATCATTCTTCGCTTCGCTACATTTTTTGCTGTCGGCATGAGCCTGGCCATTGCGTCCATCCCAGTCTTTGACAGCACCCGAACGCAGCACGAAGCCTCCAATCTGTGGGCCATGACGATCATTGCGAGTATCGCCGCCCTGCTGCTGGGATTCCTACCCTATTATCTGTTTCGCAAACTCAGCCATGTACTCACATTCGGCTACAGCTCGCTGGTTACATCGAGCTGCTTTGTTCTTATGTGCATCGGCATGTATTTCCACCTCAATCGGGCAACGATTGCATTGGCGAACATCCTGTTCCCTCTCATGGGTTATACGACCAAGTTGAATGAACTGTCTGCGGTATGGAACGGCAAACAAATCAGGGCAGCGGACGATGATGCATGATCACCGGCGAAACCCGCAGCGATCGGTTGCGCTAAATCAAGGCGGCGAAGATTCCCTGTCAAACCGATATCGCCGGAACAACCGCGCGAAGCGATGGTGCGGTAAGAGCATCGGCTCACGGCATGGCGTGACAAGCATGCGGCCAGGTCCGGTGCGCGCTGAGCTATATGGATTTGCGAAACGCCGCCATGTAATTGTCCAGTAGCGCAGCCATATCCGGCGAGGTGAGCGAAGCGCCTCTGACAGCACCGGGATTCACGTGGTCAGCGATGCGCGAAAGGTCGAGCAGATCGCGCAGTCCGGCCAGATGCGCGTCCCACAGCGCACGCAACGTCGGACCACCGGCATCGACGCGACCGTCGGGCATTCGCGCCTGGCTTTTCTGAAAGGCAAGAATGGCGGCATGTGTCTTGGGCCCGGCAATGCCGTCGGTTGCGAGCTTGATGCGTCCCTCCTTGGCCAACCAGTCGTTGAGCAGGTGCTGCACGATGCGCACATCGGCAGCCTGATTGGCGCCGCCCTGACCCACCGATTGGATTAGCAAAGTTTGGATCGTCATGTCGCTGCTCTCTACTGGTTCAGGCGGATTTCAAGCGATCGCTGGTGTGGGCATGGGCACCGGAAACTTGGCGCCCTTGAGCAGCAAGGCCAGGATGATCGCGAGAATCGCCAGCAACACGGCCAGCGCGATTTTTTCCAGCTCGCCGTCCACGCAGATCTCGTACACGATCAGCGCCGGCGCAACACGCTTGAAGTGGAAAAATACTTCCAGTTTCACACCGAGCGGCGAGCCGCTGGAGATCATGATCTTCTCATCCGGGGTCCAGCGAGTTCCGGCCAGATAAGGCAGCGGCAACGCGCTGTACAACAGCGATAGCTTGAGAATCTTGTCCGCGCCAGCGATGAGCCCCGTGGGCGAGTTCGGTTTTATCTCATAAAATTCCGCCCTGGTGGGCGTGGCGCTGCGCGACGGTTCGTGGGTCATCAGATCCGGCACCGCAACCAGCCCAGCCGCGCTCAGCACAACCAGCTGCCGCACCGACATGGCGTTGTGGAAGCGCGCGTAAAGCGTGTACAGCCGCACATTGGTGACCGGGCCGACCGAGATGTCCTGGAAATCTTCCTGGGTTGGGCTGGCAGGAAAAAATCCTTTGGCGCGACGACCCAGATGATCCAGAAAACGGCCGCCGATGATCCGCTCGGCTACCATGCCAAAGGTGGAATCTAGTGGTGGCGGCAGAATTAAGCTGACGGGCAGACAAGCCATGATGGTCTCTCGATGGTTGGTTGTCGTAGCGACGCGGTCGAAGTCGTCAGCTCACCTGATAGGACTGCGTGTTGAGCTGTAGCACCGCATCAAACTGCACCTTCTCGCGTTCGGGCCCGAGGTTCATCAAGGCCTCGACGCGAAAACGTAGCGCGCGCTCGTAGGCACGCTGCGCCTCCAGCACCACGCGCACGCGGGTCAGACGCGGCTCGTGCAGGCTGATCGCGTTCTCCAGCGCGCGTCGGATGCGATCGCGATCGCGTGGGCTGAGCAGACTGAAGGATGAAAAATCGGGAATACCGAAGGTCAGCGATGACTTGCGGCATTCGACGAACGCCTCCGGCAAAATCCGCGCGGCTTCCGAACGTGTATTGAGCAAGGCTTCCAGATCGCGCGACACGAGGTCGCGGAATTCGGTCAGCGACATGCCGCGTCCGCTGTCCTCGGGCAGGGGCTTCTCGGTGAGCCGGTCGATGATCGAACGCATATCGCCGTGCGCCTCGCCTACATCGCCGCGTTGAGCTTGCGGTCCCAGCCGGCGTGTTTCTTGCCCTCGGCCGTGCCCTTGCGGCCTTGCGGCTGGTAAGTGAATTCGATGCGTGTGTAGCTGAGCACCAGCTTTTCGCTGGGCACGGTGCTGCCGCCGTCGGCGTTCGCCACCCAGCGCGTCACCAAAACGTCCTGCAGCTGGATCTGCAGATATTCCAGACCGTCGGCACCGGATGCCTTGCGGCAGGTCAGGATCGCTTTCGCGATCTTCTGCCGCGTGGTGGCCGCCTTCATCAGCGGCGCCGAGGCGGCATCAACGCTCTTGGTCAGGTTAAGGTCGCCCACGCGCACGCTGCCGGCCAGCGCCTGGCCGAACGCCGAGGCATCGCCGCCGCGACGAAATACCGGCAGGTTGTCGCGGCCGCCGGACGGGCGCGAGGCGCGCGTGTCGTCCACGTCGTCCTCGTTCACGCCGAACGACCAGCCGTCGATCTCGATCTCGCCGGCATGGTCCTGGTCGTTGCTCTCGCCCTGGATGCCGTCCAACTTCAGGAAAAAATCATTGCTCATGGACGCCGCTCCAGTCCGCCACAGCCGGGACTGCGTTGCCGCAGCCCCGGCCATCCCCACACGTTGCAGGCTTCAAGTGGCCTGGCTTCAAGTGGCCTTGTTCGCGTGGCGGTCGTAGCTGACGGCCACGGCGCCTTCGAGCGAACCGTCGACCTTCTGCGGCTTGTACTCGTAGTTGATCACGGCGTAGTTCAGGCCGATCGATTCGTTCGGAATCGGGCTGCTGCCGCCGGCCGCACTGGAGTGGTAGCTGGAGATCAGCACGTCGGTCAGGGTCAGCTTCAGGTATTCCTGCTTGTCGCCGCCGGCCTTGCGGCAGACCAGCACCATGGTCTTGATGTGCTGGCCGGTGGCCACCGCCTTGAGCAGCTTCGGCGTGGACTTGTCGGCGTACTTGGTGATGGTGATATCGCTGAAGTCGGCCTTGCCCGAACCGCCGCCGCCGCCGGCGCCGAACGTACCCATATTGGTCGCTCCCCACGACCATGACTGGATCTCCAGTTCGCCCTTGTGTTTGTCATCGGTGGACTCGCCATCGATGCCGTCGATTTTTAGGAAAAAGTCGCTCTGTGACATGGATCAGATCCTCGGGAAAAATAAGATACTTAACGTGCCGACTTCGGCAGCTCGGCCACCAGACGCAGCGAGACGCTCAGTTCGTCCAGCTGGTAATGCGGCCGCAGGAAGGCCACCGCCTTGAAAGCTCCCGGCTTGCCGGGAATATCCACCACTTCGATGCTCGCCTCGCGCAGCGGATACTTCGACTTCATTTCCTGCGAGGCGTTGTCGTCCAGCAATACGTACTGGGTGATCCAGGTGTTGAGGAACCGCTCCACGCTCGAACGCGAGGCGAAGCTGCCGACCTTGTCGCGCATCATCGACTTCAGGTAATGCGCGATGCGACTCACCGCGAAGATGTACTGCAGCTGCGAGGCAAGTCGCGCGTTCGCATTGGCCGCATCGGTGTTGTATTCCTTCGCCTTCTGCGCGCTCTGCGTGGAGAAGAACGCCGCATAGTCGGTACCCTTGCAGTGCACCAGCGGGATCATGCCGAGGTCAGCCAGTTCCTTCTCGCGGCGATCGGTGATCGCGATCTCGGTCGGGCACTTCAGCGCCACTTCGCCATCATCGGTCGCGAAGGTGTGCGTCGGCAGGCCCTCTACCAGACCGCCGCCCTCGACGCCGCGGATCGCCGCGGTCCAGCCGAACTTGGCGAAGGCGTCGGTGAGCTTGCTGCCCAACGAATAGGCCGCATTACTCCACAGGTAGCGGCTGTGATCCTTGCCGGAAACATCTTCGACGAAGTTGAAGCTTTCCACCGGCGTGGTGTCCGGCCCGTACGGCAGGCGGCCCAGTACATGCGGCATCGCAAGACCGACGTAGCGCGAATCCTCCGACTGGCGGAACGACTTCCACTTGGCGTATTCGACGGTGTCGAAAATCTTCGCCAGGTCGCGCGGTCCGGACAGGTCGGTGAAGCTCTCGAAACCGAACAATTCCGGCGAGGCCGCCGACAGCAGCGGCGCATGCGCCGAGGCCGCCACGTGCGACATCTCTTCGAGCAGGTACATGTCTTCGGGCGAACGGCTGAACTCGAAGTCGCCGACCATGGTGGCGAACGGCGCGCCGCCGAAGGTGCCGTACTCTTCTTCGTAGATCTTCTTGAACAGCGTGGACTGGTCGAAGTCCGAGGCGTTCTTGAAATCCTTAACCAGCTCTTTCTTGGTGCAGTTGAGCACCTTGATCTTCAGCGTGGTGCTGGTCTCGCTGTTTTCCACCAGGTAGTGCAGACCGCGCCAGGAGCCTTCCAGCTTCTGGAATTCCGGCGCGTGCATCACCGCCGAAAGCTGGTCGGAGAGCAGCTTGTCGATGTCGGCGATGCGCGCGTCGAGCGAGGCGATCGCGTCGCTGGAGATAGTGATCTGGCCGTCGGTGACCTGATTGACCAGTTCGGCGATGAGGTCGCGTGCGCGATCCCGCTCGGTGTCGGTCTTGGCGATGCGGCTCTGGTTGAGGATGCTATCGAGCAGGCTGCCTTCCGCTGCTGCGGCGGCGCTGTCCTGGGCTACTTCTTGCTGTGTGCTGGCCATGTCTTGCCCCTAACGTTACGTGTCCGATGATGGGTAGCGCGGGAATCCCGCGGCGCGGCGGCTTACTCGGCGTCGCCGGATTTACCACCCACTTCCTTGGTCAGGCGGGTGATCTGGTCGGTGTTCTGCAACACCTCGTTCAACAGTTCTTCGAACTTGTCGTTGCCGGCCATCTTGTTGCGCAGGTCGGCCAGCTTGCGGCGCGCCTCCAGCAACTTGCGCAGCGGCTCGACCTGGTTCGCCACGTTCTCCGGGCTGAAGTCCTCCATGTTGCGGAAGTTCAATTCCACACCCACTTTCGAACCGTCGCCCAGGAGCCGGTTGTCCACCTGCATCTGCACGCGCGGCTTCATGCCCTTCAGCACGTCGTCGAAATTGTCCTTGTCGACATTGACGAACTTGCGCTCTTTCAGCTTCGCCAGCGGCTCGGCCGGCTGGCCGGTGAAATCGCCGATGACGCCGGCGACAAACGGCAATTCCTTCTTCTCGATCGCATCACCCACTTCCACGTCGTAAGTGAGCTGCACGCGCGGTGCGCGCACGCGGTCGAGTTTGTGCTGCGTGCTTTCTTTCTTGGCCATGACAACTCCCCGGCGGTTGAGCGAAGCCGCGGCGCGGATGCGCAGCGGCGATGACGGAGAAGTCTAGGAAGCCGGCCAGCGCGAAAAAATTAGCCGTAAGGCCAGTCGGCGGCCTATGACTTTGGGCGAGTGTCGGCCGTCGCCCGCGTTTTTTCGGTACGGAACAGGCCGCACCAGCGCGTGGACATGACACGGACAGAGCGGCACCATGCCCGCTGGAATCAGCCAGCCAGCCGCGAACACGCGGCACCGCCACGGAAACCGCCATGCCCCGCATCGACTTGCAACAGATCGCGCCCCGCCACGGCTCCAACTACCCCGAGCCCTACGCGCAGCTCCCCGCCGCCCGCGTCAGGCTGGCACTGGGCCAGGCCGGCGGCCTCAACGACTTCGGCGTCAACCTCACCCGGCTGCCGCCCGGCGCCTGGTCCAGCCAGCGCCACTGGCACTCTCTGGAAGAGGAATTCGCCTATGTGCTGTCTGGCGAACTGACCCTGGTCACCGACACCGGCGAAGAAGTGCTGCGCGCCGGCGATTGCGCGGCGTTCCCGAAGAACGTGGCGAACGGACATCACCTACAGAACCGCGGCAAAGAAGAAGCGGTGTACCTGGAAATCGGCACGCGCCACGACGACGACGTCTGCCACTACCCGGACATCGACCTGCAGGCCGACGCAAGCGGCTATACCCATAACGATGGGACGCCGTATTCCAAATGAGCAGTGCACGTTCCAGATCGCCCCGATCTTCAGTGCTTGCACGTACATGCGGATCTAGATAGAGAGCACCCATGCCCCGCCATATTCTTTTCATCTGCAGCCAGAACCGACTGCGCAGCCCGACTGCGGAGCAGGTATTCGCGAACTATCGAGGCATCGAGACGGCATCAGCCGGCATGAACCGCGACGCCGAGAACCCGGTCACACCGGAGTTGCTGGAGTGGGCCGATGTGATCTTCGTGATGGAGCGTGCGCATCGCAACAAGCTCTCGGCGAAGTTCAAACCGTACCTGGCGCACAAGCGCGTCGTCTGCCTGGAAATTCCGGACGACTACGAATTCATGGACCCCGCTCTCGTCCGTCTGCTCGAAGTCCGCGTGCCACGCTACTTGCCGTCGCTTTGATCCAGGCGGCGACCGGCAAAGGGAAGAATCATGGTGCCGGCGCCCCGGCCGCCGCTGCAAGCAAGGCATCGAGGGCAGGACGCCGCAGCAGGCGACCATCGAGCAGTACTGCGTCGATGCGCCGGGTATTGCGGATGTCCTTGCTGGGATCGGCGTCGAGCAATACCAGATCGGCACGCTTGCCGACCGCCACCGAGCCGGCTGTGGCGGCGATGCCGAGGAACTCCGCCGGCGCGAGCGTCGCCGAGCGCAGGGCTTCGCGTGGCGTCAGCCCCGATGCGACCAACAAGGCCAGCTCTTCGTGCAGCGAAAAGCCCGGATAGACCCCCGGCATGGGCGTATCGGTTCCGGCGAGCATCGGCACTCGCGTCCGATGGAATGCCGCCACGATCTGGCTGGCGACCGACCAGCGCCGTTTCGCCAATGCATCGTCGTGCGGCGTGATGCTTGCCAGGATGCGTTCCCAGCGCGCGCCCTCATCCGCGCGTAGATAGCGCCGGCGCGGATCGTTGCCGGGCGGCTCCTTCGTTCGGATGGATTCTTCGTAGGGCACCACCAGGGTTGGAACCTGCACCTGGCCAGTGGCCGCAAGCGACTTGCCCACCTGCTCGCAGGTGGCTTGGTCGAACGCGTCGAGGACTTGCGCTTCCTCGGCGTCGCGCCGCGCGACCAGCGCATCGCCATCAAGGCCGCGACGCGCATCGAGCAGCTGCGCTTCGATGGTCGAGCAGGCCTCGAATGCCTGCATCAGATGTTCGTCGGTGCGTTGCCCTGCCGCGGCTGCAACCAGCAACGGCACACCTGCGGGCACGTGGCCGGACACCGGCAGCGCGCGCACCTGCGCCGCATCGAGGATCGCGCGCCAATGCGCAGCAGGCACATCCGAAAACACCTTGATGAAATCAGCGCCCGCGTCGGCAGCCGCTTCGACCTGGTTGGCCGCATCGCGCGGCGAGCTTCCACGCACGGCCACGCCCGCGGCAAGAATGCGCGGCGCGATGAGGTTCCCCTCCGCCAGCCGCTTGCGCCATTGATTCACCTGGACGATCGCGGTCGGCAACGTATTCATCTCGCGCACCGCCGTCACGCCGTTGGCGATGAACAGTGGAAATGACCAGTCGTTCGGCGGGCGGTGCGAAGCGTTGTTGAACAGGTGAACATGCATGTCCACCAGGCCGGGGATCAGGAACCGTCCGCGTCCAGCGACACGTTGCGCGTTTGCCGATATGCGCACATCGGCCGGCTTGCCGATGGCGACGATGCGGCTGCCCTCGATCAGCACCGTTCGCGGACCGACCGAACGGCCATGTTCGACGTCGATCACCGTCACTTCCGTGATTGCGATGATCCACCGCTCAGGTAAGGAACTCGCCTGCGCCACGGCAGCCCAAAGCAGCAGCACCCACATACACGGCATCATTCGCCATGCGGTCCATCGTCGGCAGTTCTGTTTTTCATGCATGGCCGTTGGGTTATCCGTCGCTCGCCTTCGCCGACTTTTCGGATTGCCGGCAAGCATGCTGGCGCAATACGCCAGGAAACACGAGGCACTGGACCGCGCCTTTCGCGCGAGCGAGGATCGTGCAGCGAACAGCGCCGCATCCGCCAGGAACCACGCCCCCATGTCGACATATCACTGCAGCGACCGTCCCCGTCAAGCGAACCGCCTTGTCGATCCGCTACGCGCCCTGCTGCTCGCCCTGGCGTGGATGCTGGCGGGCGCCGCCAGTGCCGGCCAATCGGGTGCACCTGCAACGACCGCGTCGAGCCCTGCGCCAGTCGGCACGACGAAAACACCGCCCGACACCGCGGCGGTCCTGCGCCAGCTGCGCCACATCAACACGCCCGACGGCATCGAGAGCATGACCACCGTCGAGCTCGGCGGCATCCGTCAGTGGATTTCGGTGCGCGGCCGGCATCGCGGCAATCCGATCCTGCTGTTCGTGCACGGCGGCCCCTCGCTGACCAGCATGCCGGCCAGCTACAGCTACGCGGCGCCGTGGGAGGAATATTTCACCGTGGTGCAGTGGGACCAGCGCGGCGCCGGCAAGACCTATCGCGAGAATGATCCGGACAAGGTTCGACCGACGATGACCGAGGCGCGCATGCTGGCCGATGCTGAAGAACTGGTGACCTGGCTGCGCAAGACCTATCACCAGCCGAAGATCGTACTGGTCGGCCACTCGTGGGGCAGCGTTCTAGGCGTGCAGCTTGCGCAGAAACATCCGGACTGGTTCTACGCCTATGTCGGCGTGGGCCAGGTGGTGAACATGCAGCGCAGCGAGGCGCAGGGCTACCAGGCCACGTTGGCGGCGGCCGAGCGCGACGGCAACGCCAAGGCGGTAAAAGCGCTGAAGGACATCGCGCCGTATCCGGATGCCACGCTGAGCGGCGAAAAGATCTTCGCCAAGCTCGGCGTCGATCGCACCTGGCTGTCGTGGTACGGCGGCTACTTCCACGGCCAGCGTCAGGGCAACGATCCGCAGCTGATCTCGATGAGCCCCGACTACGATGCCGCGGACAGCGCTGCGCGCGACGCCGGCGGCGCATTCAGCATTCCGCTGCTGTGGAACGAGCTGATGGCGACCGACTTCGATCGCGTCACTACGTTCCGTTGTCCAGTGATCCTGTTCCAGGGTCGCTACGACCTCACCGTTTCGGCGACGCTGGTGAAGCAGTGGTTCGATGCCTTGCACGCGCCGGTGAAGAAGATGATCTGGTTCGAGGACTCGTCGCACATCCTGTTCGAGGAAGCGCCGGGCCAGTTCCTGGTCAGCCTGGTCAACGACGTGCTGCCGCTGACACGCAAGCACAAGCACGTGACTGCGTAGATCGCGCCGAGAACCAAGGCGCGCCGGCCAAAACGCATCCAGCCGATGGTTATAGAGCGGATGGCAAATCCCCTTCTCGAGGGGATTGTGTCGAAATACCGCCGTGGCCCCCGAAAGCATCGGGAGCGGTAGTTTCCTTGCTCGTCCAGGCCGGTGACTTCGCTCACGCCTGACGCGACGGGCAGCAAAGCCGGTTGCCATGCCGTCCACCCGATTGATGAGCGAGTCCTGGTCGCAGCGACAAGCACGCTGCCGCCGCCACGCTCATCGGCGCAACGCGTTAGGAGTTCATCGTGGCTAAATTGACATTCTGGGTCAGCTCATTCATTCCCGTGTTTGTTCCAGGTTATACGGTAAAAATCGGCGCTGGAGTCCATCTCGGCAAGACTGCTGTTCCTTTACCGGCGGTTGCACGAGCTTGGCCTGGGAATTGGCTCAAGGCATGGAATGCGGGCTATTTGACCGATCAGCGCAGTTTCCAGGACTCGCCGGCGGCAAGCTCGCGAATGCGTTCGCTCATCGAAATCGACACGGACAAGATGACCGAAATATCACAGTCACATGAAAGTGACGGCACTACTGAAGTGGATTTACATTCCGGAGTTCAATTAGGATTTAAAAAAGCGGATATGTCCCGGTGCAAATACAATGCGAACCCCACGATGGTTTCGTACGAGTTCTATCGAAAACTGGTGGCGGCCGCAGGCGATCCACTGGTGGGCATGGCGGCGGACATCGACTACAACGGCACCTTGATCCTGACGACGCACGGCAAAGGCCCGGGGTCGACCCTGGTCGTCGACTTTGAAGGACTGGTGGACAATTTTCCGGCGTACGAATGCTACGCATCGTTCAATGGGATCACCAAAAAACTTTTCGATCGTCCGCCACCGGCGGGCAACACGGTTGCGGATTTGCTTGGCCCGGCCGTCAATCCCGTATCGGGGCGAGCGGTCTTCCCATAGCCCTGGCCGAATCCATGCAAGGCCGGCGATTGTTCCGCCTTGCGCTTGGAACCTGCCCCAATTTCCGCAGAGCCCGCGTTGAGTCGTCGGGCTCGTCTGTTGATGGTGCTTGGCGCAACGCTGACTGACGGTCAGCGCTAGCCGCGCGTTGCCACCGGACGGGCACGACGGCTCAACCCCGCGGGCTGTCTACTTGTCCATGCCGACATCATCGCGCGGCACATGCAAGGACGTGTATTCCTCATCCTTCGAAGGCAGCGCCATCCATGGCGCTTTCTTGCGTGCTCTCGCACTTCCTTCGCTTGCGTGCAAACAGCCATGCGGAAAATCGCGAACAGCCCCTCACGCGAGCGTGGGGAATGGTCACTCGGGCGGAATGCCCACGCGATCGCGGATCGAGGACAGCACGCCGCCATCGCGCACCACCTCGGCCAGCCATGCGTCCAGCGGCATGTTTGCCCATACCACCGCCTTATCCAGCATGAAGGCGACCGGGTTGTGCGGCTCGGTGCGGCGGAAGAATCCGGCGATGTCGCTGAGCGTGCGCAGCGCAGCCTCCTTGCTGGCGGCGCTGTTGCTGGACAGATCAAGGCTGCCGCCGCCGACGCGCGATCCGCCTCCACTGGCTTCGCCCTCGCCTGCCGCATCCTCCGCCGTGGCCACACCGATGCCCTTGGCTTGCGCGGTCTTGCCGACCACTTGGCGGATGCGCTTGAGCGCTTCCTCGATCGATGCCAGCGAGGGCGCGGCGCGGCCGAGCCGAGTGTCGCCGATGCGCTTGAATTCTTCGAAGGTGGCCAGCGCGCGATCCGTCGCCTCGAGCAGTTGCACGACCGCTTCGTTGGGGTTGTCGAGCATCGCCTTGTCGAAGGCTTCGCCGGTGAGGCGACCTTCGTCCAGCGCGGCCTGGTAGGCCTCCTGGTTCTGCCGCGCGAGGTTGTCCACCTCGCGCGAATCCTGCCAGTGGATCAGGTTCATCGGCTTGGCGCCGGCGGACAGCGGCACCTTGCGTAGCGCATCGCTGGCGTAGATGTTGAACCAGGCCAATTTGGCCGCGCGCTCTTCCGCGTCGTCGCCGTCCAGTTCCGGAAACAGGCCATCCCACAAGGTATCCAGCAGGCCGTGCAGCAGCTCGAACGACTGCGCCGCGCCGGCCATGCCGTCGGTGGCGATCAGCGCCTCGCCCAGCCACACCGCCATCTGCAGGTCCTTGCTGCGCTTGGCCAGCACTTCGTCGGCGAGGCGCGTCACGAGGCGCCAGTCGGCCACCTTCAGCTCGGTCTGCCACTCGCCCTGGCGCAGGTTGGGGTCGTCCGCGCGGCGTGCCTCGCGCACGCGGTCGAACACCTCGTCGAAACTCACGTCCTCGCCGCACGGACGGTCGGGCGAGATCGGCGCCAGCAGTTCGGCCAGTTCAATACTCATGATGCTTTACTCCTTCGACAACCTGATTTGATCAAACGGATCGGTCAATAGATTCGGACGGCTATTCGATGATGGTGGCGGGCATCGCCACCGGCGTGTTGCGTGCGCTGAGGTACTGCTTCATCGCATCGGACAGGTCGATGGTGAGGAACACCTGCACCTGACTGAAGTCCACCGCATGCAGGCGGCCTGTGATATCGGCCCACTGCAGCGGCGTGTACGAATCGCCGAAATCGGCCAGCGCGAACGTGTGCGAGCCTTCGGCGAAATCCTTCAACAGCTGCAGGAAACCGTCCTGTCCGGAATACAGCTTGGTCAGCACCAGCGGTTCGGGGACGGGCGTCGCGGCGGCCGGTGCGGCGCTGGCCGAGGCCGCCGGCACCAGGGTCGCCTCGGCGGGCGCGGCCTGTTCCACGCTGATGCGCAGGCTGACCTGCGGGCAGCTCGCCGGCGACCAGAACACCGCGACTTTCGATTCGGCCAGCGACTGCGCCTTGCTGCTGGCGCTGAAGCTGTGGCTCTGGCAATCGACCTGCAGCACCGTGCCCGTTGCGCCCTCGACCAGGCTGCCGGGCTGACTCGGCCCGGTGAAGCTGAAACTGCCGACCAGGAACGGCTGGTCCGTATTCAAGCTGGGCTGTGCCTGACTCTGCGTGGCCAGCATGGCCTGGAACGCGGCGGTCAGCGGCAGCGCGATGCCGCCGACCTTGATCGGCGTGTGCTCCTTGTCGCTGATGAAGGGCGCCAGCGAATCGGCGACGAAGGCATTGAGCTTGCCCTGCGCGCCGTACAGCGTAGCCATCTGCTGTTCGGGCGGCAGGCTCTTCAACGGCGTCGCCACGCCGTCGTTCCAGCGCTGCTGCACATACGCGGCGGCGCGCTGCACGGTGAGATAGAGCAACAGGTGCGATGGTCCCTGCACCACCGACCAGGCGCCGAGATCGTCGCCCTTGAACTGTGCCGCGTAGCTATCGTCAGGCCGATCCACCGACTGCAGCAGCGTGGCGTATTCGCTGGCCGGCGGCTGCGTCGGCGCGCCCTTGGCGCGATAGATATCGGCGACGATCTGGTAGAGATTCTGCTCGCCACCCTGCGCCTGCAGGCGCAGATAGCCGTTGGCGAACAGCGCGCGCTGCTTGTCCAGCACGCTGTGGCGGGTGTCGACGATCGCCAGCAGCCAGGTCGGCGGCGGCAGGCCGGAACGACTGAACCAACCGGCGACGGTGTGCCCGATAAAGGCACCGAACGGTTTCCAGCCGCCCCAGCCGGCGGCCTTGGTCGCATCCCAGGCCTGGTGCCAGCGCACCGAGAACGGCAGCTGCAGCGGCAGGCTCAGCAGATGGTGCTGCACGCTCTCAAAAAAAAAGCGGTAGGGGTTGTCGTCGCCGGCCGCACGCGTCGCCAGCTCGTCGGCATGCCCCTTCCACAGCTTCACGCCATCGAAGAAACGACTCTGGAACAAGGCCCAGGCATGGAAATACTGCTCGAAGTACGCCGTGCGGAAGCCGTCAGACAGACTTTTTTTTTCCGCCAGAGTGTCACCGACCGTAGTGATCATCGGCAAGACCACACCGTTCCAGGTTTCGGCCGTATAGGCGGCCGAAACCGTCGGAAGACTTCCCGCATCGACGCCGACCAGCCGGTCGGCCGGCAGCCAGTAATCCTGCAGGCGCGGGCCGGTCATGCGCGCGTCGGCCCAGCTCTCCAGATCCTGCGGGCGCGGCGTGTAGGTGGCCAGCAGGCGCTGCAGCTCCGTCTCGAGCCGGTGCTGCTCGTCGTCCAGCACGTCGCTCTTCTGCCAGCGCAGGTAGCCGAGATAGGTGGTGAGCAGCGCATCGGCATTGTCGCGGTCGCGCCGCGTATCCGCATCTGCGGTGAAGAACGGCGCGAACAATCGCGAGCGCGGATCGAACACCACATTGTGCGGCAGCTCGTTCTCGATGCAGCCCGCATTGCGGCCGCGGCAATGCTGCAGGATGCGCAGGCGCTGGCTCAGCGCCAGCACGTGTTCGAGATTCGCGCGACCGTTGGCGATGTCGTTGTCCAGCATCTGGTCGTACGGCGCCAGGATCAAGCTGGAGAAATCCGCGACGACTTCCTGCTTCAGCTGCTCGATGTCGCTGTCGGAGCGACGCAGGCCGAAGCCGAGCTGGCTCTTGTCGGCGTTCGCTTCCAATTGCTCGATGGTGCGGCCGCAGCCGGCCACCCAAGCAATGCGACCGCTGGCGCCAGCATTCTCGCGGCCCGTGCAGGCGGCGCGCGTCTGCGCCAGCAGTTGCGCGTCGTCGGTGCGCGCCTGGCTGAGCCCGTAGGTGAGATAGCCGGACAATCCGAGCAAGGCCGCAACACCCAGCGCAGCCACGCCCAACCGGCCGCTGCTGCCTTTCAGGCTCGGCGTGGCCAGCGGCTGGTCGGCCGGCAGGAAACGCGTGAACACGTCGGCGACGAAGGCGCCGGCCGGCGCACCGGCACTCGGCGCGCCACAGAAATACAGGCCACGCCAGCGCGGCGTGCGTTGGAACGGATTGTCTTCCAGCAGCAGGCCGACGAACTGACGCAGACCGTTCTGCAGCTTGGTCATCGACTGTACGAACTCGAACACGCCGCGGCGCCCACGCACCTCGTGTTGCGCCGCCAGCGCGGTGAGCCGCAAGGCATGCAGGCGCTCCGCCACCGGCGCGAACAGCGAGTCGAACTTCGCGCTGGTGCCGGCGCTGACCGCCTCGTTCTCGGCCAGCCGCCAGCCCATCGCCTGCGCGAACGCCTCGGCCGGCACGGCGGCGCGAAACGCGGCGTAACCGGTCAGCGATTCCAGCCCAGTCACCAACACGTACACCGGCAGTTGGACCTGCAGGTGCTCCATGCTTTCATCGACCAGCCGGCGCAGCCGCATGCTGGTCGCCTTCAGTTCCTCCGCGTTGCCGAGCAGGCTGCGCGCGCCGATGCATACGACGATGCCGTTGAGCGGCAGCTGATCGCGCTCGCTGGCCAGCTGCATCAGCGCCTGATACCACAGGCCACGCTCGGTGCGCGCCGAGGCGTCGCAGACGATGCGTGGACTGGTCTCGATCGCCAGCATCGATTTGAAGAACCACCAGCGCCACACCGCCTCGGCGTCGTCGCCGGTCGGAATCGGAAAAGGCGACACCGTGCTGGCCGCACTCAGCAGACCGTGCACGTTCGCCTCCGCATCGCCGAGGAACAGCATCCACGGAATGCGATAGAGCGAATTGCGGCCACCTGTCATCTCCGGCGAACGCTGGATCGTGCGCTTGGCTTCCTGGATCGCCGCGCTCATCTTCGCCAACGGCTCGCGCTCGTCGTCCGGATTGCCGGGCCCGAGATCGCCGATGCGCTGGCGTGCACGGCCGGCGCGCGAATAGGTGCGCGCGCCGCGGGTGAACCACCACAGCACGGCCAGCGCGGCCAAGCACAGGCCGAGCAGCTGCCAGAAGCGCGGCGGGATGCCGGGAATGAGCGCCGGCGCGACGAACACGACCAGCGCCAGCAGCACGATGCCGCCGAGCACGAACAGCGCGGGCCGGAACCAGGATTTCTGAAGAAAGCTCATGGTCATAATCCTCAGCGCGCCGGTTCGGTCTGGATGGTCATGAAGTCGGCAACGAACTTGTCGTCGCTGCGGTTCGCGTCGATCGATGCCTTGAGCAGCGGCAGGTAATCCTTGGCCGGCTCGCTATCGGGGCGCAGGCCGGTGTAGAGCGGCTTCGGACTGGCAACCACGGTGATCAGCTCCTGCCCGAACGGTGCATCGACGGTGATCCAGCCGCCACCCTGCACGCCCGACTGGCCCACATCGATCTGCTGGCTGGCCGGAATCAGCTGGCCGCTGTGCGGCTCGCGCTGGTTCGGGAACAGGTGGATCACTTCGCCTTCGACGGTGTAGTAGTCGACATAGAGGTAGCCGTCATGGCTGGCCTGGGTGAGTTTCACGATCACCTGCTCGTCCTTGACGAAGCGATCGCTGTGACCGGTAGTCGGCGTCACCGCGAGGCCGTCGTGGCGATCGAGATTGCGCTGCCGGTACGGCGTCAGCAGCTTCACCACTTCGCAGTGCGGCCAGATCAATACCTTCACCTGGTAGTTCGGCGTCTTCACACCCTTGATGCCGGCGATGTCGCCGCGCAGGCGCTCGAGGTCGACTGGTTTGGAGACATAGCCGCGCACCGACGTGAGGCCGTCCTTGTCCACCGCTGCGCTCAGGTCAGCGCAGCTGTAGCCGGCGATCTCCTGATCGACCAGCTGCTGCACGGTCGGCCCGGCCACGCGTGCCGGCGACATAAAGAACCACACGAGATAGCCCAGCGGGATCAGCAGCGCCACTGCCACGCCAAGCTTCATCAACAGCGCATCCCACTGCTTGGGATAGCGCGTGCCGGCCGGGTCCTTCATCTGATACGGCTGCGGTGTGATCTGTTCTTCGCGCAGCGTGTGCAGCGGCGCAGGCGCCACCGGCAACTGGCGACTGTTGAGTTCCTTGATCTTGCCCAGCTCACCGTGGTCGCCGGTCTCGAAGTAGTACTGGCCGACGAAACCGAGCAGCAGCGCGTGGTAATACACCTCGCGCACTTCCTCGTCGCCGCCCTTCAAGTTGGAGAGATGCTCGAAGAACTCGTTGCCGGCATTGTTGGTATTGAACAGCGACACCTGCAGCGGGCTCGCGTTGCTCCACCACGAGGGATTGCGCGTGATGATCTCGTCGAACCAGGCGACCACCGCGAACGCCGCCGACTCCACCGCCGCCGGCGGCTTGCCCGCGGCCAGCGCCGCGCTACGCGCCTGATTGATCAACACCCGTGCCTGGGCATAGACCTCGTCCACGCTGCCCTGCGCATCGCTCGCGGCAATCTGCTCGTCGATGCCGAGGCCGTAGGAGTACAGCGGATTGAAGAATTCCAGCATGCGCGCCATGGCCTACTCCTCCGTCCCGACGGGATACAGCTTGATCACCGTCTGATCGGGCGGCAGGTCACAGAACACCGCCATGTTCCGCGCGTTCTTGATGCCCTGCCAGAACGGATGGCGCGTATCGACCAGGAAGTAGGTGGTATTCGGCGTTTTCTGCGGAAGTTCTTCCGGCGGCACCGGCAGCAGGTCGATCTTCAGACCGAACAGCGCGGCCTGCAGCAAGCGCGGCATTTCCTCGATCGAGCAGATCTTGCCGGTGCGGGATAGCCGTCCAAACAGATCCTGTCCGCGCAGCTCGGATTCGAAGGCGAGATAGAAGCGCGTCTTGTCCGACTCGAACAAGTTCGGCGGCAGCTCGGCCTTGTACAGCTTGCCGTCGTAGGTGAGCGTGATGCCGACCTCGGCGCCGACGGTGAGCGCCTTGATCAACGTCTCGGCGCGCTGGAAGGCGACGCGGAAGCACAGCCGCAGATTGTCGTGATCGTACGGCGGCAGCTCGGTCTCGGCCGGGTTCTCGCGCAGGCCGCCGGCGAAGCTGATCTCCTCGGAGAACACCGAGAACTCCGCGACCAGCTCGCGCAATTGTAGATATAGCGGATATGGCGGCAGCACGCCGCCGCGCACCGCTTCCTGCAGGTCGGCGATGTAGCGCGCGAAGGTCTGCATCATCACCACGCGCATCACTTCCTGCGCGCTGGTGGAGGCGGCGCGGATGCCACGCTGACGCTTCACGCTGGAGAAATCCGCGCCACGCGACACTAACAGGTCGCGCAGGCCGCGCGTCCAGCGGGTCAGATTGACCGAGGCCTGCAGCGCCACCAGCGGTGGAATGTAGTCGGGCGACAGCTTGAAGCGGCCCGGACCGTTCGGCACGATCTCGGCGAACTTGTACGACTCGCAGGCAGCCAGCAGCGCCTCGGCGCCTTCGTCGAGACTGCTCACGATCTGCGCTTGGTAGCCGAGGAAATCCACCTCGGCGGACGGCGCCTGCGGATCGTACGGATCGGCACGCGATTCGCCATCCAGCCGATGCCGCGCCGGTAGACGGCTGCGCTCGTCCGCGCGGCCGAGGCCATCGAGTGTGCGCTCGCGCTTCAGCACGAGGTGCAGCGAAATCGGTTCGTTGTTCGGCACGCTGAGTTCGAGCAGGCTGCGCTCCGGTACGCGCGCATTGCCGCCGCCCTCGGCGGTCGCCGCCACGCCGCCGCTGATCAGCTCACCCTGCCGGGTCAGCAGCACGAAACGCTCCAGCGTCGCCATGCCGGTGCCCAGCGCATCCTCGCGCAACGCCAGCGCCTCGTAGCCCCAGTGATACGGCGAAAACTGCCGATGCAGGCGCAACGCATACGCCTGCTGCCAGGCGTCCTGCGCCTGAAGATGCTGCGGGGTGAGAAAGCCGCCCTGCGCCCAATGGACTTGTCGTGCGGATTGCATGGTTTTTCCTAGTTGAAGGCGGGGAACGGGGAACGGGGAACGGGGAACGGAATGCCCGCGGTATCGGGGGGTTTGTTCGCTAGTAGAGACCGGCGTTGGGATGTGGCGGAGAACGGCAGTTGGCGATCGCTCGCACCTTCCCTGTTCCCTGTTCCTTGCTTGTCCCCTTTTCGGGATTCCCCGCTCCACTTCTCCGGCGACACCACGAAACCTCGCCGCGCCAACCCCGCCAGTAGTCCATCGTTACCCGTGAGGTGAATCGCGCCGACCGCGACGAAGCAGCCGCCCGCACGCAGCAGCGGCTCCAGCTCCTCGATCCAGCGCGCGTTGCGTTGTTCGATCAGGCAGCCACGTGCATGCCGCTCGGCCGTCTGCGCCTGCGCATCCAGCCCGCGCATCGCGTCGATGTCGGCCAGCCAGCCCGGCAGGTCGCCGGCGCGATAGAAAGCCAGCGAGCGTTCGGTCTCCGCGCGCAGTTCCGCCGGATCGGCCAGGCGCTGCCGCAACACCACGGCGTAATCGGCCGGCGGCGTGCAGTCGAGCGCGGCAAGCTGGTCTTCCAGCGTTTCCAGATGCACCAGCTTGAGGTTGTGCGCGTGTGCAATGTCCTCGACGATGTGGTCGATGCTTTGCGACTCGGCCGCGCCGGCGCTCGGCAAAGGCGCGTCCTGCCCTTCTTCCAGCAAGGTCATCGCCACCCACGGCTTGAAGCGGTTGAGCTGGCTACCGTGACGTTCGGGCAGCAGCGTGCCGAGCTCGATGAATTCGGTGCCGCCGATCAGCATCGCCAGGCTCTGCCCCGGCGCCAGAAAACGGTAGCGGTCGTAGCGCGCCTGCCACGGCGTGTCGCCGTCGACCTCGTTGACCAGCGTATGCCGCGCGACAACCGCCGCCGTGACGCGCTGCGGATCCAGCCCGATGTCCTTCGGCGCGCCGATGTGGATGGTGCCGAACAGAAGACTGTCCGGCGCACCCGGCTGCGGCGAATGGATGCGGAACAGCACGCCGCGTGCGGCGCGCCAGTCGAAGCCAGCATCAACAGTCGACGAAGGCGTCGCCGCCGCGACGGCGCGCACCGAACCCGCTGCAGCCGGCACCGGCAGCGCCTGTACGCGGGCAGCCGCCGCCTGCGCTACGGCGAAAGGCATCGCGCACAGCCCGAGGCAGAGCGCGAATACACCACGCCCGCTTCGCGAAATGATTGCCGTGAATGCCATCAGCATGGCGGTGATTCCGAGGTCGATGATCGTCGGCGATTCTCACGACGCCCCGTCGCCACGGCCATATCACGGAGAGCCTAGGCCGTTCGGGCGGGCAGATTTTTATTGCCGCCACGGCGCGCTGGGGCTATGTTGCTGCAGTCCGCTGGCTCGGCAGGAGCGCCGTGCGGCGGCTTCGGGGACATGGACATGCTGATACTCATCGCGGACGACCATCGACTTATCGTCGAAGGTGTAAAGACCAAACTCGCCGAACTCGGTGCCAACACCGAGTTCACGGTGGCCATGGATGTGAATGAATTGCGTCATTCGATCCAGCACGATCCGACACCGGACCTGGCCTTGATCGACCTGACCATGCCTGGCGGCGAAGGCCACGAACACGTCGAGGAAACCCTGCGCAGCCTGCCCGGCGTGCCATTGATCGTGCTGTCGGGCTCGGAAGATCCCGCCTTGATGCGCGAGCTGCTCGGGCTGGGCATCCAGGGTTTTATCCCGAAGGCGTATACCTCCGAGGTCATGCTCTCGGCGGTGCGGCTGGTGCTCTCCGGCGGCGTCTACGTGCCGCAGATGCTGCTGCAGGAATCGATCAGCGCCGCCGGCTCACCGGCTAACGCCAACGAATCTGCCGCATCGCTGGAAGATCGGTTGCGCAAGCTGCTCACCGAACGCCAACTCGATGTGCTGCGGCTGCTATCGCAGGGCAAGCCGAACAAGCTGATCGCCCGTGATCTCGGCATCAGCGAAGGCACCGTCAAGATTCATCTCGCGGCGATCTTCCGCGCGCTCAGCGTGCGCAACCGGGTCGAGGCGGTGGTCGCCTCGCGGCGCGTCAGCGGGCTCTGACAGCGCGGCGCCGCAGGCGATCGCGCACTGTCACACAACCGGCGTCGATGCCGGCTATGCTGTGCGACTAGGAAGTCGGGGGGCTTCCGCGCAACGGCCATGTCAGCGAGGGAAGGCATCGTGTCGGCGAAGCACTACGGTATCAACCACAGCCACCACCGCTGGCTCGGCTCGGCGTGGCGCGTGGCATTGTGCTGCCTGCTGGCGCTCTGCAGCCTGCCACTCGCCGCCGCGGACAAGAGCAAGGAAGCCGCCACGCTGACCTTCGGCATCCTGCCGATCGGTGGGCCGTCCGAATCGCTGGATGCGTGGCGACCGATGCTCGACGACATGAGCACCGCGCTACACCGGCCGGTGCGCAGCCTCTCCGTGAGCACCTACGAAGGACTGGCGCAGGCGATCGCCGAGGAACGCGTGGACGTCGCCTTCGTCTCTGGCCTGCTGGCGCTGGATGCGGTCAGCCGCAACCGCATGCAGGTGATTGCCCAGCTCACTCGCGGCGACGGCTCGCATGGCTATTACTCGGTGCTGCTGGTACCGAAGAACTCGCCGATCCGCACGCTGGACGACCTGTACGCCAAGCCCGGCCACTGGCGCTTCGCGCGCGGCGAGTCGCTGTCCACCTCCGGCTACCTGGTGCCGGAGACCCAGCTGTTCGCGAGCCGCAAGCTCGATTCCGACACCTTCTTCGCCAACGTGACGGTAGACAACCACCAGAACAACGCGCTCGCCGTGGCGAACGGCCAGGCCGACGTCGCCACCAACAACACTGCCGACCTCGAACGCTTCGCCGAACACTTTCCCGACCAGTACGCGCGCCTGCGGATACTCTGGAAATCCACACTGATCCCGCACGCGGTGATCATCGTGCGTGGCGATCTGTCGCCACAGCTGCGCGCGGCAATCACCGACTTCATCACGCGCTACGCCAAGAGCGGCCGCAATGCCACGGCAGAACTAGCCAAGCTCAAGACGATCCACGACATCAGCGGCTTTGCACCAGCCGGCAACGCCACCCTGATCCCGTTCGCCGATATCAATTACACGCTGGACCGTCGCCGCGCGCTCAGCGCGCAATGGGTCAGCAACGCGGCGATGCAGGCGCGCCTGCAGAAGATCGAGAGCAGCCACAAGCTGCTGCTGCAGAGTTTGCGCTCGAATCAGCCGATGGATTTGCCGTCGCGAGGTGATGGGCCTTAAGCGCCGCCTCACCACAAGGCAGCCAGCTCAACCAGCCCTCATTGACTACTCAACAACCAAGTCACTTTCTCCTGGCCATGAACGATAGCCGGAAACCATAAGTGAGAATTGGTCCGCATTATCTCGAATTCAAAGTTGCTAGCGTTAGCAACGCGGAATATGAATCGAATTTTTTAACTGCGCAATAAAAGCAGAAACCTGATTACGCACAATTGCGATCAAAGCAATTGCCCTTCGCACAGCATTGTCCTGGACAATGCGCAGCTGAAGAAGAACAAGGATGTAAGGATAATCGACATGGTTGTATGGCAGCGAACCTAACCATAATTTCTTGCGACGACTCCAAGTGCGTCCGGATGTATTCGCATTCAATTATGAAGTACGCGACCGTGATGACACGAATTTGAATTTCACTTATTTCAACTGAGGTGATGAAATGACCAATTTCAAAATAATTACTATCGCTTTTCTGGCAGCCTCGACGTTAACCACTTACTCTTCAGTATTTTCACAAGGGAGTGTCGCCGCCAATACAGATGCGCAAGCACGAAAGGCTTGGCGCGAAACAATCGGACACGTTGCGCTACCTAAGAAAGGTGCTTGTTATCACGCCTCTTATCCGAGTTCCGAATGGAGAGAAGTAAATTGCATCATTGCTCCGAATCGACCTTTCGCACAATGGCTCCCCAATGAAAACAAGATAAAAAGCATGGCGGCCGCTGCGAATGGCCAAATTCAAACGGTCGGCAATTCAGTCGATTACGTCGCAAAAGTTCAGGGACTCATAGGAACTGCCGCAGGACAATTTGCCCCTTCGAACGTAACGACTGAAACGGGTGCCGCCGGAGCGAATGATTATTCACTTCAGCTTAATTCCAATTTCATGAATACGGCTGTATGTAGCGGCCATCCAAACTGCTTGGCTTGGCAGCAATATGTATATTCATCTGGCGAGCAAGCCCTGTTTATCCAATACTGGCTGCTCAACTACGGCACCTGCCCGAGCGGATGGAATACCTACTCCAGCGACTGCTGGAAAAACAGCTCCGCCGTAGCGGTGCCAACCTTTCCGATTACCGAACTAAGCAGCCTCGCTCTGTGGGCCGGCGCCGCCACGGATACCGATACGATACTTCTTACTACGGGAAGTTTTCCCGGTGGCGGGGATGCTTCTTATAGCTTTACTGCTCCTGACAGCGTTCTTGATCTAGCGACGGGCTGGAATGAAGCCGAATACAATATCTTTGGTGATGGCGGCGGTAGTGCAGCAACTTTTAATAGCGGAGCATCCATTGGCGTGTCGATCCAGATGAGGGAACAGGGATCCTCTCAAACTTCACCAACATGCCTTTCGAATGCTGGCACTACCGGGGAGACCAATAATCTTTCATTAGTAGGCGCCTGTGCTGCCGGTATTCTTACAAACACAAATCCCTATATTTCATTTACCGAGTCAAATTGAAGCGATTTTTGGCGATGGGGCCTCCCCCCATCGCCATAGCGCATTCGAGATATAGCAACAAGCCGCCCGCACACTAATCATGGCCGATGTCCTGAAGACAATGGGAATCCGCCATGGCGCCGCGCCCGACTGTAACCATTCACCCTATCGCTTCGTTCGCGCTGGGCATACTGCTAGCCCTGAGCGGCGGCGCGATGGCGGCCGATACGTCGCCGGGTGACGACTGCGCCAGCGGCACGGCGAAGGGCGCCGCGCCCAATTTCGATGCGAAGCCTTCGTCGAGCGCGACCACCAGCCCTGCTCCGGCCGCAACATCCTCCGCCGCGAGCACCGCGCTCGGCCAGCCCTTCGTGACCAAGTACGCGCGTTTCCAGCCGGTGCCGTTCGACACGCTGCCCGGCTGGGGTACCGACTCGCTGCGCGAAAGCCTCGAGGTGTTCGGCCGCAGCTGCAAGGTGCTGTCGCGCAAGGACGCGTGGAGCGGCGCCTGCGCGGAGCTGGTGGCGGCGGACAGCAGCAGCGATGCGGCCGCTCGACGTTTCTTCGAGGCACATTTCCAGGTCTACCAGGTGATGAATCCGGACGCGACGGCGGACGGCCGCATCACCGGCTACTACGAGCCGAAGCTGGATGGCCACAGCACGCGCGATGCGCAATTCCGCTTTCCGGTTTACGGCGCGCCGCGCGACCTGTATCAGCTGGATGCGCGTTCGCTGAGCGGGGCCGCGCGCCAGTGGTTCCGCATCGAGGACAACCATTTGTTGGCCGCCGCGCAGGGCAGCGCCGATGCGCGCGAGTACGAGCTGGCGCTGGACAGCGACAACCCCGGTCTCGCCGACAAGCGTTATCGCGTACGTATTGACGGTGACCGCATCGTGCCGTATTTCAACCGCCAGCAGATCGAAGGCCAGGGCATCGACGCGCCGGTGCTGGCCTGGGTGGCGGATGCGTACGCGCTGTATTCGATGCAGGTGCAGGGCTCGGGCAAGATTCGGCTGGAGAACGGTGAGCTGGTGCGCCTGGCCTATGCCGAACAGAACGGTCAGCCGTTCCTGCCGAACGCCTCTTCCAGCGACAGCGCGCTGGCTAGCAGCGCGATCAAGACGCGCGGCCTGCACTTGGCCGCGGCCAGCGCGGCAGGCGATGCGGCGAATGCGCCGAGCGAGGATGTGTCGGCGATCATCGCGCAGCTCAAGCATAGTGAAGGCGGCGGCGCGGGCACGACCGCGAGCGCCACGATCTCGACGCCGCCTCCCATTGCACGCGCGACGATGACGTCGTCCACTAGCGCCGGCGACCGCGCGGGCAATGCGCAGGTGCAGGCAATCATCGCGCAGCTCAAGCATGGCGGCGGCGCAGCCGCTCCGGCATCGCAAAACGTCGGCAATACCTACAGCAACACCACGGCCATGCCAGTGGCCGCGCCAACGGCGGCGCCGAAGGCTCACGATCCGCAGGTGCAGGCCATGATCGCGCAGCTACTCGGCAAGGCGCCGCCGCCCGCGGCCACTGGCGCCACTCCCACGCCGCGCAACGAGATGTCCAGCAGCATCAGCGGCAGCGACGCCGCGCGACTGGCTGCCGATCCGCAGCACAAGGGCGCCGCGAAGCATCTTGCCGTCAGCGGCGCGGGTGGCGGCGGCAGCGTCAGTGGCATCGGCGATCCCAGTTATGTGTTCTTCCGGGTGATTCCGGATGGCCCGCAAGGTCCGCTCGGCGCGCTCGGCGTGCCGCTCACCGCCGGGCGTTCGCTGGCGGTCGATCCGCGCACTACACCGCTCGGCGCGCCGGTGTTCGTCACCACCGCCGCGCCTGGCGGTGCCGGCAGCCTGGAGCGGCTGATGTTTGCGCAGGACACCGGCGGCGCGATTCGCGGCAGCGTGCGCGGCGATTTCTTCTGGGGCTTCGGCGACGACGCCGGCAGCATGGCCGCGTCGATGAATGCGAACGGCCGCATGTGGCTACTGCTGCCGAAGGGCCTGACCCTGGGCGCGCTGAATCCCAAGGTGCGCACGCGCGGCCTCGGCAGCGCCGCGATGGCACCGGATTGCGTGATTCCCGACGACGAGAGCTGCGTCGAGAACTGAGCGAGTCGTGCGCTGATCAACCACCGTCGCGATCCGCAGGCTGACCTAGTGCTTCGGTTCTATGCAGCTTTGTCTATCGTGATTCACATGGCAACAACGGATCATGTTCTGCATAGCCATAGTCGGCACCTGCCTCACACGGCAGCTAGAGACCGACGTTGAACTCCACTATCGAGAAAGTGATTCTCATGGCAAGAAAAACTCCGCCAGTCGCCAGACAAGTCGTCGAGCCGGTGCTCCAAAGCAACGCCTTTCTAAAAGGCCGCCTGATCGACTTCGACACGGGCAGTGCTCAATTGGAAGAACAGCACAAAACGTGGCTGCGGCAGAAGATCAACATTGCGCGCACCAACTCGATGTACCGGATCCGGCTGGTCGGCTATGCATCGAAACTGGGCGACGAGACGAAGAATGAAACGCTGTCCTACAACCGCATGGACAACGTGCTGAAATTTCTCCAGTCGATCGACAACCATGCGATGGACCGGGTCGAAACCTTCCGCGCGGTTGGCGAGGCCGGCTATCAGGCGAAAGAGTCCGACGACTCCCCCGACTGGCGCGCCGTCGAAGTGCACATTTTCATCGGCGACATTCCACCGCCGCCACCGCCGCCCAATGTAAAACCGGTGCCCCGGAAAGTGGAACCGCTTCCCGGTGGTGAACGCTTTACGAAGTGGGAGATCGCATCGCCCGGCGGCGTCTTCGTGGCGGAAATCGTTGGCGGCGGCTTCAATATTTTCATCATCAAGAATACCAAGCTCAATGAACAGCGTGCCTATATCCAGCCCATTCTCGGCGTGGGCGCCTCGCTGTCGCTTTCTGGCCTGAAGGCGGCCTGGAATATCGTGCAGCAGATCATTACCGGCGCGCAGTACTCCGCGCCGAGCTTCACGGCGGTGACGACGAGCATTCCTGTTACCTGGGAGGAGATGGAAGCTTGCCTGGTTCGGGTGAGCAGTGCGGGCGCAGGCATCGTCAAAGGGCCGGCCATCGCCATCATCACGTTCACCGCCGCGGGGGTGTGGCAATACGGCCCCTCGGGCACACCTTTGAAGCTGCCGGGAGGCGTGCTATTTCAATTCACCAGCACCGGCGTGAATTGGCAACTGGGCGCCGGCGCATCGGTCGCGCTGGGGCCGATCGTTCGCGTCGACGGTTGAGCCCTAAACGCTCGATCACTCCAGCAAACCGGCAGCTTGGCGTCTCGCATACGGCCGGGCTCGCAGCGATATGGCTGCGAGCCCGGCCGGCGTGCCGATCGGATCGGCTCCGCTTTACTGCGTCACGAACGGGTAGTACGCCAGCGGCAACGGCGACGCCCACACCGCCGTTGCCAGCGGGCCGCAATCGTTGCGTGGCGCCACGCCGTTGAAGCGGTTGGTGATGTAGTTGAGCGCCGGTACCCAGCCCTCGATCTCGCCGGCGATGTGGATCAACGCCACGAACGGCACCGGTGTCGACGTGCGCATCACTTCGATATTGGCGCCGGCCTTGCAGTACTTCAGCGCGAGGTCGTTGTCCGCCTTCACCGGCACCAGTTCGTCGAACTCGTCGTGGTAATTAAGGATCGGCATGTCCGGCACCAGCGACTGGTTCACCAGGCTGTTGGTCGGAAAGATGAAGCGGCCCGGCGCCGAATTGACCAGGCTGACATTCGGCGCGATGGTGTAGTTCTCGATCGGCCCGACCACCGGGTATGCGATCGCCGCCTCGATCGTGACCATGTTCTGCGCGCCGGCCAGCAGCTGCGTACCGGCGGCATTCAAGTATGCGTCGATGCCGGCCTCCGGAAAGGCGCGATCCAGCCCGACGATGGCCATCACCAGCAGGCCGGAACTGAGCTTGCCGTCGTTGTTGGTATACATCTGCGCCAAGTCGGAATTCGGGTTTGCGCCGATCGCCGCGCCGACCACGTTCAACTCGGGCGAGTAGCTCTGCCGCAACGCCGCGGCCCAACCGGTGGCACCGGCGCCGCCGGAATAACCCCACAGGGCGATCGGCGTATTCGCCGTCAGGCCGGCCGGCGCGTAGTTCAGCACGGCACGAATGCCGTCGAGCACGCCATGGCCTTCCTGCTTGCCGGCGATCCATTGCGACTGCGGGCCTTCGTAGTCGGAATAGACGATGGCATAACCCTCCAGCAGCGCCGGCAACGACACGGATACTTCGAAGGTGTCGGCGGCCAGCACGCCCTGGCCGAGCAGGCCGGTGCGCAAGGTATACGAGGGCGCGCCGAGGGTGGTCACCGAATCCTCGTCGAGCTGGTAGGCAACCAGCGGTCGCGGCCCATTGCCGAGCCATGGCCCCTGCGGCACCAGCACGGTGGCGACCTCGCTGGTCGGCTGGTCGTGCGAATCGGTGGACTTGTACAGCACCTGATACGCGTTGATCTTCAGGTTCTGCAGCGCCGCGATCTTGTCGCCGAACGCGCTGCCCAGCATGCTGGTGACATTGGTGGACAGGAACGGCAGCAGGAACTGCGCGTCGATGCTGCGATCACGCAGCACCGCCCCGTTCGGCAACGCCTGATAGCCGGCGGGCGGAACATAGAACGGATCATTGTCCGGCGTGGGAACGGACTGCGCCTGCGCCGGGCGGGTGATACCGCCGGCCAGGATCAGCAGCAGGGCGGATGCCCATACGGTCAAACCTGATCTCTTCATCGCACGACTCCTCAAGGTAGTACGGCACGTTCGTTTCGAGATGGCTTCCCCCACCGTCGCCGAGACTAGTCAGTCGCCGCGGCATTGTCATTTACATACGCAGCATACTGTAAGTTTAAAGTCCGCCAAGGCCCGATCTGATGCGGTTTCCGCACTTCGGGCGCGGGTCGCGAAGCTGCGTTCGCGGCCGCTCCGAGCAGCCACGCCATAGGTACTAGACCCTTCGTGGAATAGAGCCCGCCGCGCCGCTGGCCGAGACTCTGCGGACCGCCGCGCGATATCGCGATGCCAGGTTCCGCCATGCTCGAAGAACTGCTGCCCTACTACGAAAACGAGCTGACCAGCCTGCGCTCGCTGTCGAAGGAATTCGCCGCGCGCTATCCGAAGATCGCGGCGCGGCTGTCGTTGGAAGGCGATGTCTGCGAAGACCCGCACGTCGAGCGGCTGATCGAATCGTTCGCCTTCATCGCCTCGCGCATCCACAAGAAACTCGACGACGATTTCCCGCAGATCACCGAGGCGCTGCTGTCGGTGCTGTACCCGCATTACCTGCGGCCGGTGCCGTCGATGTCGATCGCGCAACTCGCGCCGGCGCCCGGCGCCGAGCTCACCGCGATGCAGGCGGTGCCGCGCGGAACGCAGCTGCTGACGCGCGCGATCCACGGCATGCCGGTGCGCTATCGCACCGCCTACCCGGTCGAGGTGTGGCCGTTGCAGATCACCCATGCCGCGTTCGAATCGGTCGAGCGTTCAGCCTTCGCGGTGCGCGGTGCCGACGTGTCGGCAAATATCCGCATCCGCGTCGAAGCCGTCGGCAAGACCGGCTTCGCCGCGCTCGATCCGCGCCGGCTGCGCTTCTATCTCGATGGCGAAAGCCCGCTGGTGCACGCGTTGCACGAGCTGCTGCTCAACAGCGTGGAATCGGTCACCGCGGTGGCGCCGGAAGGCACGCCGCAGGTGCCGCCGCAACCGCTGCCAGACGGCTGCATCAAGGCCGTCGGTTTCGATCTCGACGAAGGCCTGCTCGACTACGACCCGCGTAGTTTCCTCGGCTACCGACTACTGCAGGAATACTTCACGCTGCCGGAAAAATTCCTGTTCGTCGACATCGACGGACTCGACCTGAAACGCTTTGGTTCGGCGGTGGAGCTGCGCATCGCCCTGCGCACCTTCGGCCGGCCGGAACGCGCCGCGCGGATGGAGCAGGCGGTGGGGCGCGACACCTTCCGACTGCACTGCACGCCGGTAGTCAACCTGTTCACGCAGCAGGCCGAGCCGATCCGGGTGACGCAGGAATTGACTCAGTACCCAGTGATCCCGGACGTGCGCCGCCCACTCGGTTTGGAAGTCTATTCGATAGACCGCGTGCAACGGCTAGTGCGCAGCGGCGAATCCAGCACGGGCAGCGAGTTCCTGCCGTTCTTCTCCACCCGGCACGGCATCGGCGGCGACGACAGCGGCTGCTACTGGTACGCGCAGCGGCTGCCCTCTGCCAAGCCAAACGACGATGGCACCGAGATGGCGATCGCCCTGGTCGACCGCCAGATGGACCCGCGCGTGCCGGCCGTCGAAACATTGTCGCTGGCACTCACCTGCACCAACCGCGACCTGCCGTCGCAGCTGCCGTTCGGCGGCGAGGAGAGCGTGCTGCAGGTGGAGGAAGGCGGTGTGATCGCGCGCGCGCGCATGCTGAAGAAACCCACGCCGACCTGGCGCGCGCCGATGCGCATGGCGAACCAGTGGCGACTGATTTCGCACCTCTCACTCAACCATCTGTCGATCGTCGAGGGCGGCCGCGACGCGTTGCTGGAAATCCTCAGCCTGTACAACTTCGCCGAGTCAGCCACGCTGCGCAAGCAGATCGCCGGCATCGCCGAGGTCACCAGCCGGCCTTCGCTGAGCCGGGTGGGTAAGGCGCCGCGGCAATCCTTCGTACGCGGCACCGACATTGAGGTGACCTTCGACGAGGAGCAGTACGTCGGTTCCGGCGCCTATCTGCTGGCGCGCGTGCTGGAACTGTTCTTCGGCCTGTATTGCACGGCGAATTCGTACACGCGACTGACCGCGCGCAGCCTGCAGCGCGAGGAACCACTGGCCACGTTCGCGCCGCGCGCCGGCGCGCAGGCGCTGATCTGATGGACACCCCCCCATGAACACGCCGACAACGAGCGATGACATGGACGAGCAGCTCGACCACGCGAACGTCACGACGGCGCCTCCGTTACCGCTGCTGGCCGGCGCGCTCACCGTGCCCGGCCTGCTGCCGCGCGCGCCGCTGGACGCGCTGCTGGCCGAACCGGAACGCTACAGTTTCTTCCAGGCCGCACGCCTGCTCTACCGGGTGCACGGCCTGCCGCCGCGCGCGGGTGGATCGCTGGCGAACGACACGCTGCGCTTCACCGTGCCGGCCACGCTGAACTTCCCGCCGTGCGAACTGCTGACGCTGGATCGCAGCACCCACGACGAGGAAGACGGCCCACCGCGCTACAGGATGAGCGTGAACTTCCTCGGCCTCACCGGCCCTTCCGGCGTGCTGCCGCGGCATTACACGGAATGGCTGCTGGCGCTGCAGAAATCGCGCGACGTCGCCACGCGCGATTTCCTGGACATCTTCAACCATCGCCTGGTCGGCTTGTTCTGGCGCGCCTGGGCCAAGCACCGCACCGAACTCGCACAGGAGCTGGCCAAGGAGCGTAGCGGCAGCGGCGTGCTACGCCATGTCTACGACCTGATCGGCCTGGGCACGCCCGCGCTGCATGCGCTGGTCGAGCCGCGCCCCGGTGTCGCGCGAACGCGGCTGCCTGCCGCTGCGCTCGGCTATTACAGCGGCCTGGTCGCGCAGCATCCGCACGGCGTCGGTGCGCTGGCCCAGGTGGTCGGCGACGTAGTCGATGCGCCGGTGGAAGTGATCGGCTGCCACGGCACCTGGCAACGCATACCGCCGCGCGACCGCACTCTGCTCGGCCGCCACAACCAGCGCTTCGGCGACGGCTGCGTGCTCGGCAAACGTTTCTGGGACCGGCAGACTACGGTGCGCGTGCGTATCGGGCCGATGCGGCTGCGCGGCTTCGAAGCGCTGCTGCCGCAGCGCGGCCTGCTCGAAGCGGTGGTGGAACTGCTGCGCTTCCTCACCGGGCTCGCGCTGGATCTGGAGATTCAACTGGTGCTGCGGGCCGAAGCGGTGCCGCGCGCGCGCCTGGGCGGCGCAAAGCCGGCACGGCTCGGCTGGAACAGCTGGCTGGCGGGTCGGCGCAGCGAGAAGCCGGCCGACGAATGCCGTTTCATTTTTTCGGGGCTGGCATAAATGCGACAGCTAATTTTTTGCTTGGCATGAATGCCGCTATTCATTTTTTGATGGGCACAAGTGCAGCCATTTATTTCTTGCTTGGCACAAGTGCCGTTTCATTTGTTTCGGGATTGGCTTGAGCTAATCGACTCATAGGAGAATCACCATGGCTGTCAACTTGCGCGCCCTCGTAGCGCGACTCAACACCACCTGCCGCAGCGCGATGGAAGGCGCTGCCGGGCTGTGCCTTTCCCGCACGCATTACGACGTGGAGATCGAACATGTGCTGTTGAAATTGCTCGAGGTCGACAACAGCGATATCCGCCGCATCCTGCGCCAGTTCGACGTGGCACCGGAGCGGCTGGAGAAAGAACTCGGCCAGATCCTTGCGGGCTTCAAGACCGGTAACACGCGCACGCCGGCCTTGTCGGGGCATATTCCCGAGTTGCTGGAGCAGGCGTGGACCTACGCGTCGATTGAGTTCGGCGAAACGCGCATCCGTAGCGGCCACGTGCTGGTGGCGCTGGTCGCGGTACCGGAGTTGCGCCGGCTGGTGCCAGCCAAGTCGCTCGGCGAGATCAACGTCGAAACGCTGCAGAAGAATTTCCACGCGCTGGTGGAGGCCTCCGCCGAGGCGCGCGAGGCGCGCGGCTTCGGCGAGGGCGACGGCACGCCACTGGCTTCGTCCGGCGGCAACGGTGAAGACGGCGGCAAGCCGAGCGCCACGCCGAACCTGGACAAGTACTGCACCAACCTGACCGCGCGTGCGCGCGAAGGCAAGCTCGATACCGTACTCGGCCGCGACGAGGAAATCCGCCAGATGGTGGACATCCTCACCCGGCGTCGGCAGAACAGCCCGATCCTCACCGGCGAGCCCGGCGTCGGCAAAACCGCGGTAGTCGAGGGGCTGGCCGCGCGCATCGCGGCGAACGACGTGCCGCCGATCCTGAAGAACGTGGAACTGCTCTCGCTCGACCTCGGCATGCTGCAGGCCGGCGCCAGCGTGAAAGGCGAATTCGAGAACCGGCTGAAGGGCGTGATCGACGAAGTGAAGTCCAGCGCCAAGCCGATCATCATGTTCATCGACGAGGCGCACACGCTGATCGGCGCCGGCGGTGCGGCCGGCCAGAACGACGCGGCCAACCTGCTCAAGCCGGCCCTGGCGCGCGGCGAGCTGCGCACCATCGCCGCCACGACCTGGGGTGAATACAAAAAGTATTTCGAGAAGGACGCCGCCCTCACCCGCCGCTTCCAGGTGGTGAAGGTGGACGAGCCGGACGAGGCCCGCGCGGTGAGCATGCTGCGCGGCGTGGCGAAGGCGATGGCCAAGCACCACAAGGTGCGCGTGCTCGACGAAGCGGTGACCGAGGCGGTGAAACTCTCCGCGCGCTACATCGTCGGTCGGCAGCTGCCCGACAAGGCGGTCAGCGTGCTCGACACCGCCTGCGCGCGCATCGGCATCGGCCTCAACTCGATCCCGGCGCCGGTCGAGGACAGCCGCAAGCGGCTGGAAATCCTCGCTACCGAACGCGAACAGCTGGCGCTGGAATCTTCCGGCGGCAGCAACCACGACTTGCGCATCGCCGAGATCGACGCGGAGATCCATGCGCTGAAGGCCTCGCTGGAGGCGCTGGAGTCGCGCTGGAAGGAAGAGCTCGACCTGGTCGGCCAGATCCACGGCAAGCTCGACGTGGTCGAGGCGTTGGCCGCCGATGCACCGGAGCGCGCCGCCATGGTCGATGAACTCAACACGTTGCGCGCAAAACTGAAATCGGTGCAGGGTCCGTCGCCGATGGTGCATGCGCTGGTCGACGCCAACACCACCGCACAGATCATCGCCGCGTGGACCGGCATCCCGCTCGGCAAGATGGTCGCCGACGAAATTCAGAACATCCTGAAACTGCGCGAGCAATTGGAAGAGCGCGTGATCGGCCAGAGCCACGCACTCGACGCGATCGCCCAGCGCGTGCGTACCTCGCGCGCCAACCTAGAAGACCCGAACAAGCCAAAGGGTGTGTTCCTATTGGTCGGCACCTCCGGCGTGGGCAAGACCGAAACCGCGATCGCACTGGCCGACATCCTCTACGGCGGCGAGCGCAACATGATCACCATCAACATGAGCGAGTACCAGGAGGCGCACACCGTCTCCAGCCTGAAGGGTTCGCCGCCCGGCTACGTCGGCTATGGCGAAGGCGGCGTGCTCACCGAAGCGGTGCGCCGGCGGCCGTATTCCGTGGTGCTTCTGGACGAAATCGAGAAGGCACATCCGGACGTGCTGGAGCTGTTCTTCCAGGTATTCGACAAGGGCGTGATGGAAGATGGCGAAGGCCGCGAGATCGACTTCAAGAACAGCCTGATCATCCTCACCTCCAACGCCGGCACCGACTTGATCATGCGCGCCTGCGCCGGCGACGGCGAAGTGCCGACCGCCGCCGCGCTCAACGACATCCTGCGACCGGAACTACAGGAACACTTCAAGCCGGCCTTCATCGGCCGCACCACGGTGATCCCGTTCTACCCGCTGCGCGACGAGAACATGAAGAAGATCGTGCGGCTGAAACTCAACAAGATCGTCAAGCGCATCGCCGCCAACCACGGCGCGCGTTTCGGCTACGACGACCACCTGGTCGACACCATCGCCGCGCGCTGCACCGAGGTCGATTCCGGCGCGCGCAACATCGACAACATCCTTAGCGGCAGCCTGCTTCCCGAAGTGGCCGGCGAAGTGCTGGAACGCATGAGCCGCGGCGAACCGGTGAACGCGATCGACGCCAGCGTGGGCGAGGATGGGAGGTTTAACTACGTCCTCGCATGATCCAAGGATTGTCCATGCGAACCAACAGGAGAAATGCATATGTCGGTACTAGGTGAACACTTAAGCAATTTCGCCAGGAATCACGTGATGCAGCGCGTTGGGCGCGGCGAATGCGCAGATCTCATAACGGCTGCGCTGCGGGATGCTGGCGCACCCACTCCGGCTCATATACATCACCAGATCATCTGGGGTATCTCCGTACCGCTAGCCTTCGTGGAACCAGGCGACGTTCTCCAATTCACCTCATTCCGCGTGGTAATCCGCAACGTGGACGGTAGGACGGCCAGGGAAATCCGCGGCTATCCGGCACATACTGCGATGGTGCTTGAAAACCGCGGCCACGGCGTACTCTTGATCGCAGAGCAGAACATGACTTACGCAGGCTCTGCGCTGTCGCCTCACACAACTGGAACCGCCGTACTTTTCGTGACGGACCAGGTCACCTACGATAATCGTACCGTGACCGTCAGCGGCCGCGTGGAGGCATATAGGCCGCAAATGTCTGGCACGCCCCATTGATCAGGACTGCGCGGCTTGCAAGTACCCGATAGCTGTGTGACGACTACCCTGCGCATAGCCGTTCCGGACGAGAGCCGAATTCGAAATCAACCCACTTGCACCGGCGTTCCGGACACCGCCAGATCGCCCACATGTTCGTAGTTGCCGATATGCCCGACGCGAAACCACGGCGCCGCATGCACCTTGCCGCCGATCGCGCGCCAACGGCGGCAGAAGGTGATGTCCTCGGAAAGGTACACGCCATCGTCGGTGAGTTCGGTGTCGAAGAACACGTGCTCGCCGGCGCTGGCGCCGCTGCGGATCGCTGCTTGCGGACTCGCAGCGCGCAGGCGCTCGAACACGTCGCGGCGGATCAGCATGATGCCGGTGCCGATCGCCGTCACTTCCACCACTTCATCCAGTGCCAGCGTGGCGTGTGGCTCTAACAGTTGGAAGGTGCCGTAGCTGGCTAGTGCCATGCGCAACATCTCGTCGCTGGCGGTCGGGTCGGCTTTCAACGTGGCGCGCAGCGAATCCCAGTTCATCGCCTTGCGCGGGCAGATCGCGGCGACCACGTCGAGGTCGGTGCGCAGCATGCGGATCAGATCATCCGCACGCCAAGTCATGTCGCCATCGATGAACAGCAGGTGCGTGCAAGCGGTGTGCTGCAGGAAATAATGCGCCAGCTTGTTGCGCGCGATCGGGATCAGGCTGGAGCTGATCGTGTGCGCATAGTCCACCGCGATGCCTTCGCGCGCCGCCGCCGCCATGAAGCCGACCAGGCTGGTGACGTAGGAGGCGCACACCTGGTTGTTGTAGGCGGGCGTGGCGATCAGCACGGACATGGCAGACATGAGGCACCTTCGTGGTGTGCGGCCGCAACGGCCGCCGGTGAAGATGCCGATGCTAGCCGATGCCCGCGCCACGAGCGGCATGCCGCAGCGCGTGCCTGTCGCGTCAGTCGGTATCGACCAGCACCAGCTCGGCGTCTTCCAGTGCGGTGATGTGCAGTTGCGGCTCGTCGCGGATCGCCACGCCGTCGCGCGCATCCAGCTTCACGCCGTTGAGCTCGATCGTGCCCTTCGCCGGCACCAGGTAGCCGTAGCGCCGATCGCCCAACGCGTACTCGATGCGCTCGCCGGCCTTCAGGCTGGCGCCGAGCACGCGGGCGTTGGCGCGGATCGGCAGCGCGCCGTCGTCATCGGCGAAGCCGCTGGCCAGCGCGATGAAGCGCCCGGAGCGGTCACCTTTCGGGAACGGCTTGGCGCCCCAGGTCGGCGTGCCGCCCGGGCGGTCCGGCATGATCCAGATCTGGAAGATGCGGGTGGCGTCCGCCTCGGCGTTGTATTCGGCGTGGCGGATGCCGCTGCCCGCGCTCATCACCTGCACGTCGCCCGCCTCGGTGCGACCCTTGTTGCCGAGGCTGTCCTCGTGGGTGATCGCGCCTTCGCGCACGTAGGTGATGATTTCCATGTCGGCATGCGGATGCGGCGAGAAACCGCTGTTCGGCGCGATGGTGTCGTCGTTCCACACGCGCAATGCGCCCCAGCCCATGCGGGCGTTGTCGTGGTAGCCGGCGAACGAGAAATGATGCTTGGCGTCGAGCCAGCCGTGGTTGGCACCGCCGAGGCTGGCGTAGGGCTTGCGTTCGATCATGGCGATCTCCGGTAAATGCTGCGTGGAAGACTAGCCGCATAGAATGCGGCCCCCATCGCCTCAACCGAAGTCGGCGCCATCGAAACGGATTGTTCCGTTTTTGCCATGCAAGTAACGGGTCGGCCGCTCGGAGCTTGTTCAATATCTTGGCGGCGGTATGGCGCTTCGCGACCGGGCTCGCCTGGCAGTCACAAGCGAGCCAACTCGCAAAGCCATCGCAGGCGAACTCGGTCGCGAAGCACCACGCCACCGCCAGAAGATATTGAACAGGTGCTCAAAACGCATAGCGCACCCGTCCGTACCAGTAGGCGCCGTTGCTGCCGATCGGCGAGATCACGTCGTAGGGAAAGTTGCCGCCGTAGTTGATGTCGCTGTCCGAACGGGTCGGGTATTGGTTGGTGATGTTGTCGCCGCCAACGGCGAAGCTCAGCTGCGGCGTGGCATGGAGTTCCACTTCGGCATCAAGCTGGAAGCGCGGCACGTAGGTCTGCGTCGGCACGTAGCCGTCGCCGAAATCGAACACCCGCGTGGTCGCGCCCTGCCGGGTGACGCGCGCGAGCAGGCCCCAGCGCGTGCTGTCCCATTTCGCGGTGAAGGTGGCGCGCTGGCTCGGCGCGGCATCGGTGAGCGTGTTACGCGCCTCGACGCCGAACAGCACGTTGTCGGCGCCGGCGGCGATCAGTGCCGCCGGGGTCGCCTCGACGCCGCGGATCTGCGTATGGTTGTGGCTGTACGCCGCGGTGAGCAGCAGCTTGCCGCCGGCCAGTGGTGTGCGGTAGTTGCCGACCACCTCGGCGCCGCGCGTGACCGTGCTGACCGCATTGGTGAAGAACGCCACGCTCTGCACGCCGGGTACGCCGAAGTGCTGCAGGATGTAGTCCTCCAGGCCGTCGCTCTCGATCGTCTCGGATAGGGTGACACGGTGGTCGATGCTGATCTGGTAGACATCTAGCGAGAAGTCGAAGGCACCGCCCCATTGCCCGGTAATGCCAAGGCTGAAGTTGCGCGACTGCTCCGGCTTCAGCGGCGTCGCGCCGAGGCCCTGCGCCAGCGGGTTGTTCACCGACAGGATGCGCCCAGTGACCAGCTTGCCGTCCGCGCCATAACCAGTGGTGGTGGCTTCGTAACCGATCTGGCTCAGCGACGGCGCGCGCAGGTTGTTGGACACGGCGCCGCGCAACGCGAAGCCCGGCGCGAATTCCCAGCGCCCGCTGAGCTTGCCGCTCCAGTTGCCGCCGAAATCGCTGTAGTGCTCGTAGCGGCCGGCCGCATCGATGAAGAGTTGATCGGTGACGTCGCTGGACACTTCGGCATAGGCAGCCTGCACGTTGCGCGAGAGGTTTGCCGCGTCCTGCGGCTGCAGGCCGCCGCCCGCCTGTGCGCCGGCAGGCGCGTCGATCGGCCCCACCTCGTACGAGGTCGGGTCGCCCGCGCCGGTGCGGAACGTCTCGTGGCGATATTCGCCGCCCAGCGCCAGCGTGAGGCTGCGCCCGCCGTAGTCGAAGGAACGGCTGGTGTCGAGGTTCGCGCTGCCCTGGTCGAAGCGGTAGTCGCCGATATGGAAACTGGTCGGGCTGGCCGCGCCGAGCGAAGCGTTGAGTGAGTCGCGCAGGTCGTAGTCGAACGCGTTGCTGCCCCAGTCCAGACTGCCATCGTAATCCCACTCGCCCAGCTTGCCGCGAACGCCGGCCGCGGTCTGCAGGTCGCGGTTGTGGCCGACCGACTGCGGCAGGTAGCCGTTCGGATAGATCGAGGCGACGTTGGCGTCGCTGTCGGGATAGCGGAAGTAGTTGTCGCCGATGGTGTGCCGCTGGGTGTAGGTGCCAAACCAGTACAGCTTCGCTTGATCGGACAGCGGCAGTTCGCTATTGAGCCAGCCGTTGTAGCTCTCGTTCGGCGGATCGCCCGCCGCGTAGTTGCGCCGGCCCTGCAGCGCCAGGTTCGCCGGTGTGGGATCGGCGATGAAGTCCGGCACGGTGTCGTCGCCGGCGCGGTTGGTGCCGGCATGGTGGCTGGTTTCCACGCCGGCGCGGAAGAAGCCGCTACCGGCCAGAGTAGTGCCGAAATCGGCAGCGGCATAGCCGCCCTGGCCGTCGGTGATGGTGCGGTCGGTCGGCGCGAAGTGGGTGTGGTAGGCGCCGTAGTCGGCCACCACTTCGCCGCCGCTGGGCTGGCTCTTCAGGATGATGTTGATCACCCCGGCGATGGCGTCCGAGCCGTACTGCGCGCCGGCGCCGTCGCGCAGCACTTCGATGCGCTCGATCGCACTGAGCGGGATCGCGTTGAAATCCACCGGCGTGGTGCCGTTGCCGATCTTGGTGTCGGTATTCACCAGCGCCGAGGTGTGGAAGCGCTTGCCGTTGACCAGCACCAGCACCTCGTCCGGCGACAGGCCGCGCAGCTGCGCGGCGCGCACATGATCCGAGCCGCCCGAGTTGGACTGGCGCGGGAAGTTGAACGAGGGCAGCAGCACCGCCAACGCCGCGCCGAGCTCGCCGTTCACCGCGCCGGCATCGCGCAGGTCCTGCGCGCTCAGCACGTCGATCGGCACCGGCGAATCCAGCGCCGTGCGGTCGCTGGCGCGCACGCCGGTCACCACTACTTGGCCCAGGGTGACCTGATCTGATGCATGGGCCTGGCCGGCATTGGCGGCATCCTGCGCATAGGCGTATGGCGCCGCCAATAAAGCTAACAGCAACGCGCCGTGTAGGGCGGTGCGATGAAACCGAGCATCGAAGGACATGGACAGCTCCAGCAGAGAAGGCGGCGCCATCCATTGGCGCTGGCAATGTTGCTATACGGGTGAGGGCGATGCGGCCCAGATCACGCTGAGATGGAGCGACCCGGCGGGCGCGGTCAGTCGGCGACGGCCCGACATCGCCGTTCATTCACGGCGATGCGGCAGATCGGCACGAGATCGAAACTATCGCTGTTCACGGAAACTCTGCTTGGGGGAAGAACGCGCTATCGTCCGCTCCCGGCGCTGCGCGTCGGATATTTGTTGCATTGCAGCTAATGTCTTGTCAATACTCCCATCCCCGTTTGGCGATCTATCCGTATGGATGGCCAAACGAATCCAGAATAAGAAAAGAAGGTAAGGTTATATGAAAGCAAGTCGCCTGTTTCCCGTTGCGTTGCTCGTGGCAAGCCTGGCAAACTGCGCCGCCCTGCCCGCGCCGACCGGCGGCAGCAGCGCGACACTGCAGGGCGATGCGGCCCATCCGGCGCAGACGCAAGGCTGGGTGGACACGCAGCTGTACTTCGGCCTGGGCCCGGCCGACCAGCCGCAACAGGGCGTCAGCGAGAGGACGTGGCGCGACTTCCTCGATCTCGAAGTGACTCCGCGCTTTCCGGACGGCCTCAGCGTGATCGATGTATACGGCCAGTGGCTCGGCAAGCAGCAGAGCACGCCAGAACGCTTGCGCTCGAAGCTGCTGGTGATCGATTACCCGGACACGCCGGAGAACCGCGCCAAGGTGGAAGCGATCCGGTTGGCCTGGAAGCAGTACACTGGCGACCAATCGGTCTTGCGCGTCACCCGACCGGCCGATGTCTCATTCTGAGCATGCCGCCGCTGCAATCGACCAAGGCTCACACTTGAACGCATTGTCCCAACGGAACCGGTTCGCCGCCGGCGACCTCAACGGCTTCCTCGGCCTGGTGGTGGACAACCTGTCCATCATGGCGTTTCTCGCCACGGCACTGATCCATATCTTCGGCTTCCCCGCCGATATCGTGTACGACCGCATGTTTCCCGGCACGGCGTTCGGCGTGTTGCTCGGCAACCTCGCCTACACCGCGATGGCGCGACGGCTGGCGCGGCGCAGCGGCCGCGCCGACGTCACCGCGATGCCGCTCGGCCTCGATGCGCCCACCAGCATCGGCATGGCGCTGCTGGTGCTCGGCCCGGCCTTCGTCGGCTATAAGCAAAGCGGCCTGGACGAGCACGCCGCGGCAATCGCCACCTGGCAGCTCGGCATGGCCTCGCTGCTGGTGATGGGCGTGCTGAAGTTCGTGTTGTCGTTCTTCGGCGGCTTGGTGCAGCAGCACGTGCCGCGCGCCGGCCTGCTCGGCTCGATCGCCGGCATCGCGCTGGTGCTGATGGGTTTCTTGCCGCTGCTAGAAATCCTGAAGGTGCCAGTGGTCGGCTTCGCCGGGCTCGGCATCGTGCTGTACGCGCTGGTCGCACGCGGGCGACTGCCGTGGAACCTGCCCGGCGTGCTGGTGGCGTTTGCCGTCGCCCTGCTGCTGTATGAGGGACTGGGGCCGCTGGGCTGGCTCGGTACGGGCTATCACGCGCCGACCGCCTGGCAATGGCGCTTCGCGCTGCCGTGGCCAACGTTGCAAGGCGTGCATGGCCTCGCGCTGACCGTGCCGTACCTGCCGCTGATCCTGCCGTTCGGCCTGCTGATGGTGGTCGGCGGCATCAACGTCACCGAAAGCGCGCGCGCGGCCGGCGACGATTATTCGACGCGCGACATCCTGCTGGTCGAGGCACTGGCGACGCTGATCGCGGGCTTCTGCGGCGGCGTGGCGCAGACCACGCCTTACATCGGCCAACCCGCGTACAAGGCGATGGGCGCACGCAGCGGCTACACCCTGCTAACCGGCGTGGTGATCGGGCTCGGCGGCATGCTCGGCTACCTGTCCAATCTGGTGGAACTGTTGCCGCTGGTGGTGCTCGCGCCGATCCTGGTGTACGTGGCGATCAGCATCACCACGCAGGCCTTCGAGGCCACGCCGACACGCTATGCGGCCGCGGTGGTGTTCAGTTTCTTCCCGGCGATCGCGCGGATGCTGGCGATCAAGCTGGGCGATCCCACTTACGTCGCGCCGGAGCATTTCGCCGCGCTGTTCAACGACGCCTCGCATGGCATCGCCGAGCTGGCCGTGATCACCGTGCTCGGCAATGGCTTCATCATCACCTCGATGATCTGGGCCAGTTTCGTGGTGGCGATGATCGACGGCCGCAATGGCCGCGCCGCGTTGATCGTGCTGCTCGGTGGCGCGCTGACCCTGTTCGGGGTGATCCACTCCGCGCAGCCGGCCGGCGGCCTGTACCTGCCGTGGCTGCTGGATGCCACGTCGCGCAGCATCGTGTGGCAGTTCGCCGGAGCCTATCTCGCGCTGGGTGTGGTGTTGCTGCTGTTGTCGCTGCAACGGCAGCGACCGGGTGTCGCCGCGGAAGCAGCCCGGATTGAGCATCCGCCCTGCTGACGACATGGGGTTGCGCTAATCTGGCGAGCATGCCGTCAGCCACGGTTTGCTGCCATCGTCCCATCCCATGAAAAACGCTCAACTGAAAAAAACGATGCTCGCGAACGCGGAAGAAATTCAGCGGCTCAAGCAGCAATTCAATGAAACCGTTCGGCTGCGCAGTCGAAGTCCCGAAGATCGCCACCAATTGCAGCAGGTATGTCGGGACTTCTATACACACTACGATGCGCTGGCCTTCCCCGGCGGCTACGGCGGCGCGTTCGAACGCATGGCTGCCGGCGAGCCCGAGGCGATCGAGGCTGCGCTCGTCTTCCTGGAAGTGCGTCCCTACTTCTTCCGCTCGGGTTACATGTACAAGGACCTGCTGCGCAAAACCAGGCACGCCGCCATGTCGGGTTCGCAAGCGAGGCGGTACGCGCTGATCGTGGAAGCCTATGCGAGGTATCGCGCGCACCGCCGCCAGCAAGACTGAACACATGGCTCGCACGTCACGAACAACAGGAGATCGTCCGATGCGCATCAATGCATGTGTGCTGACCACCATGCTCGCCATCGCCGGCATGGCCGCGGCCAACGAGCCCGCATTTATCGTGACCGACGCCAAGGTGATTCCGCTGACCCGCTTCCTGGAAGACCACCCACTCGACAAAAGCGCTCCATTGACGCGGAAGCTGCTACTCGATTGGGAAGACAAGAGCACCGATGTCGTCGATGTAGTGTGCCCCGGCGTTCTGTCGCCGGTACCGGGTAATGTGCCGTACGGCCCGGAACTCGCTGCTCAATTCGTTTTCGGCAGCGCGGCCTATCAGTTGGCCAACCCTGCCGAGAAGGGCCAGCTGATGCCGCAACAGCTGGCCGGCATGCGGAGCATGCTGAAGGCCTATCACTCGATTGTCGCCGCGCAGCCGGACGCCCGCATACCGCGCCTGGACGAACTGGCTCGGCAAGACGCCGAGGGCAGTCTCCCGCAGGTTTTCGAACCGCTCGTGGCGCGGGAGTGCAAGTCCTCCGGCTAGCGAATTGAGAGGAGTTCGGCCAATCGGCCTACCCCATTCCGCGAATGGTCCCGTCGGCGACGAGTCCGCAGGATAGGCGAACTGTCCCGCCCTGCGCCGCCATGTCGTATTCGAGCAAGAAGCGCCCGTTCCATCTGACCACGCCGCTCGCCGAGGACGTGTTGCTGCTGCATCGCTTCGAGGGCGATGAGGCGCTGTCGCAGCCGTTCGAGTTCCGGCTTTCGATCGTCTCGGAGGACGACGCGATCGATGCCAAGGACCTGGTCGGCAAGCGCATCACGCTGTGGGCGAACCGCGACGATGCCCAGGAGGACGACAGCGACGAGTGTTGGAGCGGTATCGTCACCACCTTCGGACGCACCGGCTCGCAGTGGTTCGCTGGCGCCGGCGACATGCAGGAGCTCACCACCTACGAGGCGGTGCTCGTGCCGTGGTTCTGGCAGCTCAAGCTGGTCGAGAACTGCCGCATCTTCCAGAACATGAGCATCCCGGACATCGTCGATGCGATCCTCGGCGAGCTGCAGCTGGGCAAGCACGAAACCGACCTGTCCGGCAGTTATCCGCCGCTGGAATACTGCGTGCAGTACGGCGAGAGTAGCTTCGATTTCATCGCGCGGCTGTTGGAAGACGCCGGCATCCACTACTTCTTCAAGCACGACCCGAAGGAACCGGCCGACGTGCTGGTGATCACCGATCACCAGGAGAAGGACTACAAGGGCCAGGTCGCCACGCTGCGCTATGCCGCCAACTGGGCCGAGCAAGACGAGCCGGTGGTGTTCGCGCTCGAACGCCGCCAGCGCATGCGCACCGGCCACGTGACGATGCGCGACTTCGACTTCACCAAGCCCACGCAGAACCTCGAAGCGGGCGTCGACACCGTGCTGACGGTGGGCGCGCAGAAAGCGTTCCAGAGTTTTCGCTATCCCGGCGGCTACCTCGAGCGCAGCGACGGCGACCAGCGCGTCAAACTCGCCATGGAAATCGAAGAAGCCGGCCACGAACTGCTCGATGGTGCCAGCATGCGGCTGGAGATCCATCCCGGCATGGCGTTCCAGCTCGACGACCCGCCGAACGACATGCTGAAGCCGGCCTGGCGCACCTTGCGTGCGCGACATCGCGGCGAAAACAACCTCGACGACGACAACGGCGAGAGCTACTACCAGAACGATTTCACCGTGATCCCGCTGGCCATGCCCTACCGGCCGCCGCGCGACACGCCGCGCCCGCGCATGCGCGGACCGCAGACCGCGATCGTCACCGGGCCACCCGGCGAAGAGATCTACACCGACCAGTACGGCCGGGTGAAGGTGCATTTTTTCTGGGATCACCTCGGCAGCAGCGACGACAAGAGCTCGTGCTGGATGCGCGTGTCGCAGACCTGGGCCGGGCGCGGCTGGGGCACCTTCTTCCTGCCGCGCATCGGCATGGAAGTGATCGTGGATTTTCTCGAGGGCGATCCGAACCAGCCGCTGATCACAGGCTGCGTCTACAACGGCGACAACACGACGCCGTACGCGCTGCCCGGCGAGATGACCAAGAGCACGCTGAAGAGCTGGTCGACGAAAGGCGGCGACGGCTTCAACGAGATCCGCTTCGAGGATAAGAAAGGCGGCGAACAACTGTTCACGCACGCCGAGCGCAATCAGGACGTGCGCGTGAAAAACGATTCGATGGAATGGATCGGCAAGGATCGCCACCTGATCGTCGCAGGCGACCAACTAGAAAAGGTGACGGGTGACAAGCACCTCACCATCGCTGGCGATCAGAACGAAAAGATCGATGGCACCGTGTCGTTGAATGCGGGCACCAATTTGCAGCAGAAAGTCGGCTCCAATGCCGCACTGGATGCCGGCACGGAAATCCATCTCAAGGCCGGCACCAACCTGGTGATCGAGTCCGGCACCACGCTGACGCTGAAGGTGGGCGGCAACTTCATCATGATCTCGAGCGCCGGCATCACCATGGTCGGTTCGCCGATGGTGATGATCAACAGCGGCGGCTCGCCCGGGACGGGTTCGGGAAGCTCGCCGACCGCACCGAAAGACCCGACGGAAGCCGATGACGCCAAGCCGGGCGAAGCGATGAAGCCGCCGCCTCCCGCCGACCCGCCGCCCCCGGCCGCATCGCCCCAGGCGGGCGTGCTCAAGGACGCCGCCAAGTCCGGCGCGCCCTTCTGCGAAAAATGCGAGGCCGCGCGGAAAGCTCAGGCCGCCGGACAGACCTAGGTGAATGAAATCATGCCCGACGATCACGCCGACAAAGTTCTCAACGCGCTCTGGTCCAAGCCTCCGGGCGAAGACACCGAGCTGTATGCGGTGCTCGATTGCGCGCGCAACGATGGCATCTATCCCGCCGTCATCGCGTCTGGATGCGAATTCGAATGTCTGTACACCGGCGAGCTCGATGCCGAGCTGGCGAAGGCTGCGCCGTATCTGGTGAAACTCGAGCGCGGCCATGCCTTCACCGATGCGCTGATCAAGAACGGCTGGGGTGACAGTTGGGGGATCTTTCTGCGCGCGTCGATACCGTTCAAACAGGTACGCCGGCATCTGCGCACCTTTTTGATGGTCTACGACCCCGCCATCAAGCCGATGTATTTCCGCTACTACGACCCGCGCGTGCTACGCACATTCTTGCCGACCTGCAACAGCGAGCAGCTGGCGACGATGTTCGGGCCCGTGCAGTGCTACCTGCTCGAAGACAAGGATCGGAACACCCTGCTGCGTTTCTCGGCCACTGCCGGTTCGCTGCAGACGCAGCCGATCCGCATTGCCGAGCAGGTCTATGCCCGTACTTCGGCCGCCGCGAGAAGATAACGCCATGTTGAAAATCCGCCAGGCGCAGATGGACACACTCGAAAGCATTGCCATCCGCGCTTTCGAAGATCGCACCTATGAGCATCTGCAAAAATACTTTCCGGGCCACTGCCATCTGCTGGGCGAAAAGCAGATGCGCCGGGTCATCCAGCAAGGCTGGGAAAAATCCAAGAGCTACGGCTTCACCGGCGAATCCTGCGTGCGCATGTATATCGAGTTCATGTGCCTGCTCGGCGGCGGCTTCGATACGGATCCGTTGTTGACGTGGGCAGCGGAAATCCTCAACGAGCCGCCAGCCGCCGATCAGGTTGCGCGCGGCGACCGCTTCCACGCACGCGCATGGGAATACATCGAGCAGATCGTTCCCGATTACCGCGACCCCGACGGCACACCGAACACCACGCGCTTCGCCGCCGAGCTGAAGCAGCTGCGCACCGCTCCGGACGATGCGCTCGGCCCGCACAACTTGGGCGCGTTCGACCACGCGCTGCAGGCACGACTGCGCCAGGTATTTCCGGCCAAGTGCCAGTACGTCGGCACAGAGCGCGTGCAGCTGCTGGTACGCGCGGCGATCGGCAGCGGCGCGCGCCACGGCATCACCGGCACGCGCGGCATCACCCTGATCGCCACGCTGATGTTCGTGCTCGGCAGCGGCCTTGAGCGCGATCCACTGCTGCCGTGGATCGCCGCCACGCTGAACGACCGTACGATCCGCGCGCCAGCCAAGCGCGTCGACAAGCTCTACCTGCAGGCGCTCGGCATCCTCCGCCGCTGGTGGGATTTCGCGCACCGGGCGAGGACCTGAGCGATGGGCATTGGCGACAAGACTCCCACGCCAAGCGGCAGCGGCGCCAGCAACTGCCCGCCGGGCAGCAGCACGCCGTGCCCGCTGCAATGTAAACCTATCGCCAGCATCGCGATCACCGCCGTGAAGTTCCTGTCCGACCATGGCCTGCTCAAGGATTACGACACCGACTGGAACGACGGCGGCGCGGTGTTCCCGAAACCCGAATGGACGCCGGCCAAGCAGGTGCCCATCAGCCATACGATGGACCAGGCCGTGCGCATCGAAGTCACCCTAAAGGTGACGCCGGCGGATGCCTGCCCGGAAACCGGCAGCCTGCACGGCGTCGGTCCCGGCGGCATGATCTTCGAACAGACCGGCGTCAGCTTCAAACCCGGCGAGATCAAGCTCACCCTGGCCTCGGACGCGGCGCACAAGGTCGAGAAGAAAATCCAGGAACTCATCTTCAAGATCGACTGGACCTCGCCGGGAACCAGCGTGGCCGTGTCGCCCTCGAGCACCGCGAACACGATGTTCGTGACCATGGGCACGCCAACCACGCCGCGCCAGCCCGGCGTCACTCTGAAGCGCATGCGCCACGCCGTGAAGGCCACCGGCGGCGCCAACAGCCTCGACCCACACACGATCGTAAAGAGCGTGATGAGCAAGTGGAGCAGCTTCAATCTGAGTCAGGTCTACGACAACGAGTGGGAATTGGCCAGCGACAAGCGCTTTCCGAGCGGACCGAACGCGGGCGATCTGGTCGGCGCCGATTGCCAGACCATCGTGCGCCATACCGAAAGCGTCATTCGCATGGTCGGCTGCCCCGGCAAGGCCGACTTCATCGTGGTGTGGGCGAAGGTGCCGACACCGACGCACGGCGAGGAGAATCTCGCCTATACGCCCAACATGTCCTCGCCCAAGCAGTGGTACAACGACAACCGTCCGGCACGGGCGGACCGCGCCAGCTGGCGTGCCACCCTGGTCGACGGCAACGGCGGGCAGAACCGCTACGAGGCCTGCCTGCGCTTCACCTATCCGGAAGGCTCCTCCTCCGTGACGGACATGAAGTACTACGCGGGCGGCGTGGACGTGTTCAACAATGCCAACGAGGTCATTGGGGTGTTCACCACGATGAGCTGGCGCGACGAGAATACTGGCGTGGTGACCGATGCCATTCATACCTACCCCCATTGAAACCGCGAGGCGCAAACGGAAGCCGAGGAAGGGCATGCTCGTTGGCCCCTTTCTCGCCGCTGGCCTACTGCTGTTTTCCATCGTCACGACGGTCCAGGCGAGCCCGCCCCATCGAACCCCGGGAGCCGACATGCATAACCTAGAACTCAATGAACCCTTGCTCGCGGGATGGCTTGAAAAATCATGGGCCGTCGCCGACGCGCAATTCGTCCCGGTCGATCGTCATGCGAACCTGCTGTTCGAATATCTCGAACAGTCCAAGGGCAGCACCGGCGTTTTCCTTGCACCGGCCGCCGATCCCTGGCGCGGCACGAAGCCCACCGTGTGGAAGGCCCATGCCGCCGAGCCCGGCGGGATCGATCTGCTGAGGACGGAATATGCCGTCGCCGGCGCCAATATCGTGTTGCTAGAAGGCCGGAATTTCCTGCTCGTCCGCGCGACGCCGATCGAGCCGGCCCTGGCGGGCGCCACCCGCTTGGAACATCCAAAACATTTCATCGAGCGCTTGCTCGGCAACATCGTGAAGACCGATACCGGCGACCATCACTGGCGCTTTCAGCTGCCGGACGATCTCGTCGATTCGGCCCAGCCGCGGCTCATTTCCAGCGAGCACGCGCCGCCCTTGAAGGAGCTTGAATCGCGCCACCAGCGCATGGATATCCTGCTGTGCGATGGCGCCGTCTATCTGGTGTTCTACAAACGCATCGAACAGCTCGAAGGTTTCCTGCCCGACGACCGTTGGTTCAGTGCTCCGGCACGCGCCGCCCTGGCCGCGGATCGTCGCACGCCCTGATCTGCCAGGTGTGTCGGCGCTGCGGCCGGCTCGTCCACTCGGCCTATTCCGTCCCGCGAATAGTCGCGCCGGCGCCGAGTCCACAAGATAGGCACCTTGCCCTGCCCTGCGCCGCCATGTCGCCTTCGATCCAGAAGCGCCCATTCCATCCGAGTACGCCGACATGCGTGCTCGGCGCGCGCGTACACGGCCGGCCTTGCGCGCCCGCGAGCGAGGCGAACCATGTGCTGGGGTGACCGCACGCCGACACCAAGCGCCAGTAGCGCCAGCGGTTGCCCGCCCGGCAGCACCGCCCCATGCCCGCTGCAATGCCCGGCCATGGAGATCGAGATCAACAATACGCCGGCCACCGACGACGACTACGTGCAGTTGAAGTGGGAGCATCCAGCCAAGCGACATGTCGTGCATTGCCGCATCCGCGTGCCCACACCATCGGCGCAAAGCACCACGGTGGTGATCACCAACCCCGACGGCCGCCTGCGTTTCCCGAACGACGGCGACACCACCACCACCGTTACCGTGCCCGCCGACGGTTCCTGGGCGAGCTTCGACATTTCCGGCCAGACCGGCAGCAACGCGATGAACGACGCGGTGATCCAGGCACATTGCAATACCGCCACTGGCGCGTTGCTGGCGACGAAAAACGTCACGGTGTTCTGGTTCGATCAGGCGCAGATCGACGTGGCGATAGGTGGCAACTACGCCATCACCGGCGGCCAGTTCACCACTGCTCCGGCGCACGCCGTGAACTACTCGGCGCAAGCACGCATCCGCCCCGCCGGGGTTGACTGCGCAGCGCCGCAGGTGGCGCCGCTGCGCATCGGCATCATGCAGAACATGCAAAGCTGGCCGCGCCGACGCTCTTGGACTGGACCGACCATCCGCTGGAATCCAAGCGTAGCTCCTGGAACCTCGGTCACGGTTCCAACCACCTTGTCCATGCAGCGTGCGCTACCGGCTCCGGCGAACGACAGCGCTGCCAGTGTGAGTCCGCTTTACGACCAACCAGGCAGGCTGGAGATGCTCGATCCACAGTCGCTGCAGCGGCCGATGGGCTGTGCTGGCGGCGCGGTGGCGACTTCGTTCGATACACCTGCATTGGCCCTGCCGCCGAGCTTCATCGTGGATGCAGTGACCGCCGCCGGCGTACATGTGGGCACGGTCACCTATGCCACCTTCGTCAACGGCACCCTAGGTGCTACTTTCCTCACCTGGGCGGTGGTCTTCGACACGGGAGCCAACGACTTGAACGCCCTGCGCGAACGCGGATGGAGCGTCAATGGCGACACCAGCGTCGCCGCGGCGCAGCATGCCGCACCGGATGCCGCCGACCGTGCGCCGACGACGAATCCGATTACCAGCGGCCGCAACGCAAACGATGTCGGCAACGATCTTGCCAATCAGAGCACCGGCCCGGTGGGCGCGTCCACCACGAGCTTCACGCATCCATAATGAGGCCAAGATGATCTTACTCGACACCCTGCCGGACACCCTCCGCGGCGACTATGCCCTGGTGTACGAAGCGCGCGTCGTGCACGACACCGCCACGCTGCGGCTATCCGACTATCACGCCGACGGCGGCTCGAATTGGATCATCGCCACGCTTTCGCCCGCACCAGGCAGCGGTTCGGCCACTGTGCCCGGCGCCTACCTCGAGGCTGAAACCGGACGCTTCGTCAATCCCGCGCAGAATGATGCCTTGCTGCTGAAGAAAGGCACCTGGCAGGCGCTCGCCGCGGGCGATTCTACGTTACCAGGCAAGGGCGAATACGAGTGGACCGAACCGCTCGCACAAACCACTCGCGTCGTCCTGCCGGAGGACTATTACTCGCCGTTCGCGCATGGCGGCACGATCGTGTTCCAGTGGCAACCGGACGCTGCGGGCGCGCAACGTTTCGCGAATTCCCGCCTGTTGTTTGCCGAATGGGCACGGGCGGCAGCGGACAGTCTGAAGACATCCGCGCACATCAACGCGCTGCTCGGCAAATTGGCTGCGCAACCGCAGACGGCAGCTGAAGCTGTACAGATGTCTCGCGGCAGCAACGGCATCTCGGCGACGCTGGCGTTCGGCGGCCTGTTGCAGCAGACACCGGGCTTCGCGCTGCAGGCGCCGACGCTGCTGAGAGCTGCTGACGCGCGGCGGCTGTCGATTTTCGTCTATCTCGGTTTGACCGCCGCGCCCGCGAAGAACCGCGCCGAATGGCTCGGATTGCTGCACCATTACGTGATGGAAACCAGAGAGCCCGAACGCCTGCTCGCGATCGCCTATGCCGCGTTCGCGGCGCAACTGTTCGCAAGTCAGGACCCGGGCAGTACACATGCAGCCCGCGAACTGATGCAGGCGCTGCACAAGCGCGTTGGCGAACTGGGGATACCGATACCAGAAAACTCGCCGTGGACGCTGCTATTCCGCAAGAGCGGGATCGGCTAGGGCGTATTCAGACCAGCGGCACGTGCCAACCGTCATCCGCTATAGGCCGGTATGACGCGCACCGCGACCGCTGTGCTTTAGTGCTTCATCATCGCATTGATGTTCATCACCATGCCGTTGGGCATGATGATGTCGCCCGGTTTCTGCCCCGCCGCACACGCGCTTATCCAGTGGCCGCCGCTGGTCGTGTCCGATTCGGTCTTGCCCATGAAGGCCGGGCTGTATTTCATGTGGCTGGTGACCTGGTACGAAGTATCGCCGTCGAAGCGCGTGTCGCTGTGCGAGGTAAGTGTGACCGTACCGGACTGCGTCGGCATCTGGCACACGCTGTCGGTGACGACGGCATTACCGTTGACCTTGAAATCCATCTTGCTGCACATCGCACCGCTCATCTTGGCACCCATCTGGTACATCGCCTGATCGGTCGCCGCGTCGATGCACATCTTCGTCGCTCCATGCGCGGCGGCGGCACCGCCTGCCTGCATTTCCCACAGGCCCGGTTTGCGCTTGGGCAGGTTGCTCGGCAGTTCCACCGCCACGGCCATACCGGCCAGGAGACACAGGCTTGCGCCGACGACTACACGGATAGGCACTGACATACGAACTCCCTTGGGCCGCGAGGCCTTCGATGGTGAGAAATGTGCCCGCAGCATAAGAGCAAGCGGTGCCTGCGGCCAGTGCGACTCAGGGAATCTGTTCGGTCATCTGGCCCGGTACGCTGACCGTCACCACGCCACCCCACATGCACATGCAGGTATGCGTATTGTCCAGGCATGGCTGGTTGCCGAGCATGACTGTCGGCGTGCCGGTGATCCAGGGCGACGCGGTGGCGGGAATGCACGGCTGCGGCGTCAGCACGCCCATTGCCGCCGCGGTGGCGGCGGCCACCTGCGGATTGCTCGGCGACATGCACATGCCGAACGGCATGATGTTGGTCATCGGGATGTGGTCCATGATGGTTGCCGCCGGTTGGTTGCCGGAGAGCATCTGGTTCACCGGCAGCACTACCAGGCTCGATGGCGCCACGCCGAAGCTGCACATCAGGGTGGCGCCATTGACGACATGGATCGGCATCGCTGCGTGTCCGCGCTCAGCCGCCGCTGGCCACGATCTCGACGCGGCGGTTTTCCGCGGCGGTCGGGTCGGCCTTGTTGAGCAGTTCGCTGGCGCCCTTGCCGCTGGCACTGAGCCGGTCGGCGGTCACCCCGTGTTCGGTCAGGTAGCGCTTCACCGAGGCGGCGCGCATCTGCGACAGCCGCACGTTGTAGCCGGCCGAGCCGACGCCGTCGGTATGCCCGATCACCTGGAAACTGCGGCCCTTCAGTTCATCCGAACCGAGCGCGCTGGCGAGGTTGTTCATCGTCGTGGCCGAGGCGCCATCGATGCGATCGGAGTTGAAGGCGAACTGGATCTGCATCGAGATCGACGCCGGCGGCGGTGCGGCGGCCGGCGCAGCTGTCGGCGCATCGGCCACCTTGCCGGCGGCGGCGGCGCCGCCCAGTCGCAGCGAGCGGGTCGCGCCCGTGTTCACCGACTCGTCGTCGTCCTTCACCTTGAGCTGGTCGACAATCGATTTCACCGACGGCGTATCGGCGGGCGATTTCGCGGAGGGCGGCGCGGCATCCTGCGCGGCAGCGCAGGTGGCGGCCAGCAGCAGCGAGGCGGCAAACAGGGAAAGCGGGCGGATGGCGTTCATGGAGTTCTCCGGATCGTCGCGCGCGGCGGCGCGCTCAAGGCTGATGTTTCGAGTTGCTTCGATGTCTCCATCGACGTACGGCAGTCTGCGCAGCGCGCGCCTTTTTTTCGATATGCAATTCGCTCTAGGCCGCTTGTTGTTAGATCGAACTGCGTATCGAAGCAGCCGGCGGAGTTATCTAGAGTTCGGTTGCAGGCGCCTGGACGGCCATGCCACGCAATACAGGGGTTGCATAAGCCAGGAACCGACCGACGCCATGAAGCCAACTTTTACCGACATTGCCGATCAGCATCCGCTCGCCACGCCAGCTGCGGCCGTGCGCGATCGCCCTGCCCGACAGGGAAGTGCAATCCGGCCGGTGCCGCGGCTCGCAACCGTCCTGCTGCCGCGTCTGCTCGCGGACTGCGTGCTGCCCTGTGCCCTCGCCGCACTAGTCATGACCGGTGTGCTCGTACTGCGCGAACTGCACGACATCGATATCGATGCGACGACGGACGCACAGGCCTGGGTATGGCTGTGCGGCGTGCTCGGCGCCGGCGGCATTGCGCTGCTGATCCTGTTCGCTGCGCGCGCGCTGCGTTATCGGGTTCTATGGCCCTTGCGGCAGCTGCAGGCCGGGCTGGACAGCCTACTCGCCGGCGACGAAGCGATCCTCGACCAGGCGCCAGCCCCAACAAGTGAATCCCATCGCGAATTCGCGGCGGCACAGGCGAGCATCCACGCGCTGGCCCAACTGCTCGCGGCGCATCGACGCGACTGGGCAGCGATCCAGCGCGACAGCGCGAGCGATGCGCTGGACCGGCTGCGCCAGAGCCAAGCCGCGATCCGCGGCAAGTCGCAATTCATGGCGGCGGTTGGCCACCACTTTCGCCAGCCGTTGCAAGCGCTGCAATTGCTCGTCGCCACCCTGCACCCGGGTATCGACACCGAGCAGCAGGCCCTGCTGGCGCAGATGCGCGACAGCGTCGGCACGATGACGCGCCTGCTCGACGCACTGCTGGAGATCTCCCGCCTCGATGCCGGCGTGGTGACGGTCACCCCCGGCCGATTCAGCGTGGCGGAACTGTTCCTGCGCGAACGCACAGGGCTGGACGAAGAGGCCAGGCAGCACGACGTCGGCCTGAGCTGGCGCGGTAGCCGCCATCGGCTGGAAGGCGATGGCGAGCTGGTCGCCGCACTGTTGCGCCAGCTCGCCAGCAACGCAATCGCCTTTGCCCCACCCGGCGGCCGTGTGCTGATCGCGGCGCGACGGCGCGGCGCGAGCATTCGCATCGAGGTGCGTGACAACGGTCCCGGCATCGCCGCGATCCATCAACAACGCATCTTCGAGGAATTCGTGCAGTTGCACGACGAGGGTGAGCGTCGCGAGGGCTACGGGCTTGGGTTGGCGATTGCTGCGCGATTGGCGCGGGTGCTTGGCACCCGCATCGAGGTGCGCTCGGAGCCGGGGCGCGGTAGTAGATTTTGGTTTGATTTGCCGCGGGGCGCGGTTGCGGCGATTCGTCGGGCTGGTTGATGTGTTTGGGTGTGCTCTGCTCGCGTGGAGATATTAAGGCTTTCAGCCTCCTGCGGAGGCCGAGTCACTTTCTCTTGCGGGCTCAAGAGAAAGTAACCAAAGAGAAGAGCACCCCGCTTGGCGCTTTCCAGCCATCCATGGCTGGAAAGTCCGTGAGGCGTGGCCGGGCTTTTCGACAGGGCTTCCTACCCTGGCGAAAAGGCATCGACTTCCTTGTCGATGCCCCCTGCGGGCCTTGTCCTCCACGCCTCACCGCCGCACAGGGGCCCCATAAGAGCAGCGCGCTCCTACGCGCAGAAACAACGGCAGCGGCAACGGCAACTGCAAAGGCAAAGGCAAAGGCAAAGGCAAAGGCAAAGGCAAAGGCAAAGCAAAGTGCAACTTCAAATTGAAAGGATCTGGCTCCGCGCGCAGAGTGCGCTGCTTTACGTCGCCCAGCTCGATCCACGGATGACGCTGCAGAAGTTTCCGGTGTGGAAATGTGGATCCTTGTCCGCGAGCACGTCAGCCTTGACGTTACCGAACGTGGTCTCGGGCTTGTGTTTGATGCCGTCGTAGAACGCCTGGAGGATGTCTTCCTTGAACTGGTTTCCGCGCGGGTGCGCACGCACAACGGCATCCCGCTCGGCGTCACTGTATTGGCTATAGGTCAGGCCGAGCACATCCATTTCGACGCCCGCCGTGACCAGGGCGATCAACGGGTGCATGTGTTGCGGAATTCCTGGCGTGGTGTGCAGGGCGATGGCTGTCCATACGGTATCGATGTCCTGCTGATGGATGCCGTGGCTTTTCAAGAAGTCGCGTGCCGCATTGGCGCCGTCCACCTCGAAGCGTTCGTGGGCGCTGCTATGCCGATGCGTCAAACCCATGTCGTGAAACATGCAGCCGCAGTAGAGCAATTCCGGATCGAACTTCAGCCCGCGATGCTTGCCGGCCAACGCGCCGAAGTAATAGACGCGGCTGGAATGGTGGAACAGCAGCGGGGATGCCGTATCCCGGACCATATCGGTGATTTCACGAGCAAACGGGCTATCGGGGATGCCGACGCCATGGCTATTGGGGGACATGATGGAACTCCATCGGCTGGGAGTGCTTATTTTCAGATCACCGATGGATGTCCTCAATAGATGTAATACGTCATATACTGCCATTTTACGTATCATGCAGACATACAAGAAGCCCGCCTCCCATGCCCAAGACCGTTGCTGTCGTCGCCATGCCAGGCGTCCAGTTGCTCGACGTTTCCGGTCCGCTGGATGTCTTTGCGCAGGCGAATATCGAAGCGGGCAAGGAGTTCTACGCGCTGAAGGTCATCGGTTGTCGGCGCGGACCGATCCGCAGTTCGTCCGGGGCGCGACTGCTACCGGACGGGATCGCGTGCGAATGGAGTGAGCGCGTCGATACCCTGCTGGTGGCCGGGGCTCCAAACGCCAAAGAGATCACCCTGTCACCGCGTGTCCTGACATGGCTGCGAACGATGGCCGTGCGCAGCCGGCGCTATGGGTCGATTTGCACCGGGGCCTTCGCGCTTGCAGCAACGGGCTTGCTGGATGGGCGCCATGTCACGACTCACTGGGCCGCTGCAGAAGATCTGGCGCGTGTGTTTCCCACGCTCCGGATAGACGAAGAAGCGCTTTATGTTCGTGACGGCAAACTGCGCACGGCTGCCGGTGTTACGGCGGGCCTGGATCTGGCGCTGGCCCTGGTCGAAGAAGATTTGGGCCGCGATATTGCAAAGCAGGTCGCCGCACAGTTGGTCATGTACTTCAAACGGCCAGGCGGACAATTGCAGTTCAGCCGGAAAGGCGAATCTCGCCCCATGGGGCGCTCCGTGCTGCAGGAGCTTCAGCGCTGGGTTGCTGCAACCCCGGATCTGGATCACAGCATTGCCAGCATGGCAAAGCGCGCAGGATTGAGTCCAAGACATTTCGCGCGCCTGTTCCATGCGGAGGTGGGTATAACACCTGCGGTCTGGTTGGAGGCCGCTCGTGTCACGACGGCCCGGACGCTCCTGGAAAATGGGCACGACACGCCAAAGCTGGTTGCTTCCAAATGCGGCTTTGCCAATGCCGACACACTACGCCGCACGTTCAAGAAGCATGTCGGCGTTACCCCCGCCGAGTACCGCAAGCAACATGCATTGCCGCTTCAATAGCTGGCAAGCCGCGGATCCATAAGCATTGCGAGCCAAAAAGAGGCGCCATGGTCTTCCTTGATGGAAGCGATATGGACGACTAAATTCACGCGGAATGCCTTGGCCTGGACTTGGAATCATAGCGAAGTACGTGTCCGCTTCGGGTCGAAAGTGGACCTTCAACGCTGGAGTTAACCGGCGGCGAAGCCGTCCGCCTTGAATGAAATAGTTAGGCCGGCAAGCTAGCACATAAAAAAATGCGACTGCTGCGGCACCCATACGCCATTTATAAGCTTGAAGGGACGAGAGACACCTTGGCCGCAGTTGA
>Ga0302314_10000426_pt1 | contig 78274 bp, 72 predicted proteins | sample III_Palsa_N2_3_FD_200533 | JGI IMG/M metagenome (GOLD analysis project Ga0302314, IMG submission 200533) | Peat permafrost microbial communities from Stordalen Mire near Abisko, Sweden - III_Palsa_N2_3 | ecosystem: Environmental > Terrestrial > Soil > Palsa > Peat permafrost | place: Sweden...
TAGCGGAAATCCATCACCTCGCTCTGCAGCCAGCGCCAGCCCTTCTTGCCGTCCCAGAACGGGCGCCGCCCCAGGCGCGCGCGCGCGCCGGCGGCCCAGGCGAGGACGCTGCCGTGGTTGTTGCCGGTGAGGTTGATGGAGACATCGTAGCCGGTGCGGCGCAGCGCGCCGATGTGGCGCAGCTCGTTGAGGGTCAGCCCGGCCTTGCGGCTGGCGTAGGCCATGCGCCCGTCGATCCAGGGCAGCAGCGTGAGCAGGGGCGTGTAGTTGCCGGCGGTAAGCACGTCGAGCTGCGCCTGCGGATAGGCGCGGCGGATCGACCACAGGGCCGGGAAGCTGTGCACCACGTCGCCGAGGCCGCCGAACAACAGCACCAGCACCTTGCGCGCCCGCGCTGTGCGCTGCACGAAGGCGGGCGTGGTCCGCCGGTAACGGATGCCGGGCCGCGGCGGCATCGAGGTCGAGCCGCTGTTGTTTTCATCCGTCATGGCAGGGTCTGCGGATTCGCCCAGGGCCTGTTGCCAGGCACCAGCATCCTCCGTACGGCCGGGGTGTGTAAGAGGCGCATAGTATGTCACGGTGGATCGTTCGAAACGGGGCTGGCCAGGGCGCTTTGCTATGCTTCCGCGATGAGCGCTTCGTCCATCAACGGCAGCCCCGCCGAGCGGCCCGCAAGGCCCAGCCTGTCCGTCATCCTCATCACCCGCAACGAAGCCGACAACATCGCCGCCTGCCTGGAGTCGGTGGCCTGGGCCGACGAAATCATCGTGGTCGACTCCGGCAGCAGCGACGAGACCCCGGCCATCAGCCGGCGCTATACGCCGCACGTGCACGTCACCGACTGGCCCGGCTTCGGACCGCAAAAGAACCGCGCGCTGGACCTGGCCACTGGCGAATGGGTGCTGTCGATCGACGCCGACGAGCGCGTCACGCCGGAGCTGCGCGCCGAGATCGAGGCGGCGCTTGCGGCACCGGCAGCCGACGCCTATGAAATGCCGCGCCTGTCGAGTTATCTGGGGCAGCCGATGCGCCACAGCGGCTGGTGGCCGGACTACATCACGCGCCTGTTCCGCCGCGGCAGCGCGCGCTTCAGCGACGTGCAGGTGCACGAGAAGCTGCTGGTGCAGGGCCGCACCGGCCGGCTGCGCAATCACCTGGTGCACTACTCGTTCCGCAGCGTCGAGCAGGTGATCGCCAAGATGGATGCCTATTCGACCGCTTCCGCCACCGCGATGGCCGCGCGCGGCCGCAGCGCCGGCGTGGGCAAAGCGGTGCTGCACGGCTTCTTCACCTTCCTGCGCAGCTATGTGCTGCGCGCCGGTTTCCTCGACGGCCGGCTGGGCTTCGTGCTGGCCATATCCAATGCCGAGGGCGCCTACTACAAGTACCTCAAGCTGGCGGAGCGCAGCGGCCGGCTTTCGTAGGGCGGGCCGTGCCCGCCGCTTCACTGCGACCTGGAGGAACAGCCGCAGGACTGGAACTTGTCTCATCAATCCCCTCTCCCCCACGCATGTGGGGGAGAGGGCCAGGGAGAGGGGGCGCTTTCAAACTCGCGGACGCTTGCATTCTATGGCGTGAGCCGGCTGCGCCGGCGCCCCTCACCCTGACCCTCTCCCCGCTTCGCAGGGAGAGGGGACATTTGTGAGTTGACCTCTATCAGTTCACGCGACAGGCACGGCGACCGGCGGGGGCAGGCGCAAGCCTTGAATCTTCTCCAATACCTCGCTCACCGAGAAGCCCTGGATGCCGTTGCGCTCGGGGCCGATGACGATGGCGCTGCGGCTCGAGCGCGGCGCCCATTCGATCGACTTGGTGCCGTCGTTCTGGAAGATGCCCAGCACCGGCTTGTCCAGCGCCGAGGCGATATGGATCAGCGAGGTGTCGGGGCTGATGATGCAGTCGACGCGGGCGCACAGGGAGATGAGCCGGCGCAGGCTTAGTCCGGTATTCACCACCTGGCATGGCCGCCCCGAGGCCGCCGCCGCTTCGCGCGCCGTAGCCTCGCTGGCGTCGGTGCAGCTCAGCGCCAGCAGCGCCGCGGGCGCCAGGCGCGCCAGCCCGTCGAGGATGGCCGCGGCATCGGCGACGCGGATGCTGCGCGCCGGGTCGGCGGCGAACAGGTTGAGCAGGATCACCTCGCTGCCCGGCGCCAGCTGCCCGGCGAACGAGGCGGGCGGGTCCAGATCCATGTCGAGCCGGGGGCGCAGATCCAGGGCCGCGGCACGCTCGCCGTAGATGTGGCGCAGGGACAGCTCGCACTTGCGCAGCGCGTGGTTGACCCTGTCGGGACTCTTGCCCTCTTCATACAGGATCGCCTGCCGCGGCGAGGACAGCAGCAGCATCAGGCGCGTCTTCTCGCTCCTGAAGCGCTCCTTCCAGGTGACGACGAAATCATAATGCTCCCGGCGGATGGCCCAGGAGGTCCTGAGGCATTCGCGCAGGGGCGGATTCCTGAAGATCCAGATTTTGCGGATGCGCCGGTCCATCGCCCAGAAATCGGCGGCGGTGTCGGAGCCCAGGACGTGCAGCTCGGCGGCGGGATCGAGTTGCAGCGCGCCGTCGACGAAAGCGGTGTTGACCACCGAGTCGCCCAGCTTGCCGTCGTGCGCGAAGAGCAGGATTTTCACGTATTGCGAAGATGGAAGCGGCGGCAAGGGCGCCCGGATCGATGCGGCGCATGTTACCTCAACCGGATTTCCGCCAGATCGCCGCGGGCGGCAGGAGCGTAAAGGGAGCGTAAAGCGAATGGCGGCACCCGGCGCCTTGGTGTATGTTTCCGGCCAGATCGCTACTGCAGCGCCGCATTCTTCCGATCCGTCATCGATGACCCCCAGCTACACCGTGGACGCTTCCTGCGTCCTCAATCCCCATGCAACCGGCGTCGGCCGCTACACCCGCAACCTGGTGGTGGCGCTGGACCAGTTGTGCGCCCAACTGTCGCAGCCGCCGCGCATCGTGCTGGCCTACCGCGCGGGGCAATGGCGCAACCGGCGCTTGCTGCCCCGGGGCGAGCACCTGCGGCCGCAGATCTGGCACAAGACCCTGCTGCCGCGCGCGCCGCGCTATGCCGCGGTGCTGTGCCCGGAGTTCCGCATGCCGGGCTGGCCGGGCGTGGCGCGGGTCGGGGTGATCCACGATATCCACCCGGTGCTGGGCCTGAATAGCGAGGACCGCGAGCGGCTGCAGCGCAGCGTCGCCGCGCTGCGCCATTACGTGGCGCAGGCCGACTACCTGATTTTCGTCAGCCGCTATACCCGCGACGAGTTTCTCGCCCACTTCGATTTCCCGGCCGAGCGCGGCGCGGTGATCCATCACGGCGTGGGGCCGGAATTCCGGCCGCATGCGGCAGCCGAGATCGCCGCCGTGCGCGAACGCCATGGCCTGGGGCGGCCCTATTTCCTGTGGACCGGCATGCCGCGCCCGAGCAAGAACCTGGGCGGACTGTTGCGGGGTTTCGCCGCCGCGTCCATGCCCGCCGATCATGAGCTGGTGCTCTGCGGCGATCACTCCGACGAGCAGCGCGCCGCCTTGCAGCGCGACATCGCCGGGCTGGGCCTGGAGCAGCGCGTGCGGCTCCTGGGCTATGTGCCGGACGGCGATATCCCGCCGCTGTTCGCCGGCGCCCGCGCCTACCTGTTTCCCTCGCTGCACGAAGGTTTCGGCATGCCGATCCTGGAGGCGATGGCCAGCGGCACGCCGGTGCTGACCAGCAGCACCACGGCCTGCCCGGAAGCCGCCGGCGGCCATGCCGTGCTGGTCGATCCCGCCTCGGTGGAACAGATCGCCCGCGGCATCGAGGCGGTGGCGCAGGTCGACGCCGGGCGCATCGAGGCGGCGCGCGCCTACGCCGCCACCCAGACCTGGGCGGAAACCGCGCGGCAGACGCTGCAAGTGATGCAGGCGGCGGCCGCGTTCGCCAAGGCTTGATGGACACGCAGCCGCTCATCTCCATCGCCCTGTGCACCTACAACGGCCGGCGCAATCTGCAAGCGCAGCTCGACTCGCTGCTGGCGCAGACCTACAGGCAAATCGAGATCGTCGCCTGCGACGATGCCTCCAGCGATGACACCTTCGAGATCCTGACGCAATACGCGCAGCGCGATGCGCGCCTGCGCTGCCGGCGCAATCCGCACAATCTCGGCTTCAGCGGCAATTTCGAGCAGGCCATCCGGCTGTGCCGGGGCGAACTCATCGCCCTGTGCGACCAGGACGATATCTGGCTGCCGCAAAAACTCGAGGTGCTGCTCGAGGCGCTGAACCGGCGCGAAGCGGTGATGGTGTACTGCAACTCCGGACTGATCGACGCCGACGGGCGCGCCTTCGGCCGCCGCCTCGACGGCTCCGTCGCCAGGCGCGACATCGATCATCCGGCGCCCTTCGTCTTCGACAATCCCTGCTCGGGCCACGCCACGCTGTACCGCCGCGCGGTGGTGGAGCGGGCGCTGCCGTTTCCCGAAGGCACCTTCCACGACTGGTGGCTGGCCTTCGCCGCCGCATCGCTCGGGCCGGTAGCCTATGTCGATGAGTGCCTGGTGCAGCATCGCCGCCACCAGGATTCGGTGACCTTCTGCATCGACCACGCGCCGGCGGACCGCCGGCCCGGCTTTCGCGCGCGGGAGCTGGAGGTCACCGAGCAGCGCGTGGCACAGTTCGCTGCGTTCGCCTCGCCGTGGCAGGATTTCTTCCGCCAGCTGCTCGCCTTGTGGCGGGCGCGCAAGAATGACATCCTTTCGCTGCGCTTGGCGGCGTTCATGGTGCGGCACCGCCAGCGGCTGTTCGCCTTCAGCAGCGATGGCGGCGCGCTGCGCCTGCGGCTGGCGCTGAAATTCGTTTGGGGCCTGAGCATGAAGCGCTGGCTGGAACCGCACCGCTACCACATCGAGGATACGACCCGGGATTGATCGGGGGATCGATACTGGGCCGTGACCATGGGCCTGGCCGCCGCACCGCGGTTATGATGCTCGCCGCCATGCGCAAGAAGCCCGGCCTGATCTCGCTGATCGTCACCACCCACGAGTGGCCGCAAGCCCTGCTGCGGGTACTGGAATGTCTGTCGCGGCAGCGCGACGACCACTTCGAGATCATCGTCGCCGATGACGGCTCCGGCCCGGCCACCGCCGAGGCGATCCGCCAGTTCCAGCGGAGCTGCCGCGTGCCGCTGCGCCATTCCTGGCAGCCGCACCAGGGCTTCCGCGCCGCCGCATCGCGCAACCGCGCCGTGCTGTCCAGCCGCGGCGACTACCTGATCTTCCTCGACGGCGACTGCCTGGCGCGGGCCGATTTCCTGAGCGCCCACCGCGCGCTGGCCGAGCCGGGCTGGTTCGTCGCCGGCAACCGCGCCCTGCTGTCGCAGCGCTTCACCGCGCAGCTGCTGCCCTCGGCGGAGGCGGTGGCCGACTGGTCGGCGCGCCCGCTCGGCGGCTGGCTCGGTGCGCGGCTGCGCGGCGACATCAACCGCCTGACGCCGATGCTGCACCCGCCGCCCGGCTGGCAGCGCAAGAACCGGCCGCGCGAGTGGCGCGGCGCCAAGACCTGCAACCTGGCGGTATGGCGCGAGGATTTCCTCAACATCGACGGCTTCGACGAGAGCTATGTCGGCTGGGGCCACGAGGATGCCGACCTGGCCGTGCGCCTGATCCGCGGCGGCATCCTGCGCAAGGAGGGCCGTTTCGGCGCCTCGGTGCTGCACCTGTGGCATGCGGCGGCGCCGCGCCAGGAGCTGAGCAGCAACGAGCAGCGCCTGGCCGAAGTGCTGGCGGCGCAGCGGACCCGGGCGGTGCTGGGCATCAGCCGGGAGCGGCCGGCGCAGCAGGACGCATAGCGGCTTCTCGTTCGCCGGGTCAGGCGCTGAACGGCGCCCCGGACAACACTTCACGTACCCGCGCCACATCCACCGTATTCGGCCGCTCGCGGTCGATGCTGTGGTGCTCGCCGGAAGTCAGCCAGACCTGGTTGGCGCCGACCGCGCCGGTGAGCTGCGGCAGGGTCGGCCCGTACAGGCTCAGCTGCGGCGTGCCGAGGGCGGCGGCCAGATGGGCCAGGCCGGTGTCGACGCCGACGCAATAGCGCGCATGCGCCAGCCAGCCGGCGATGGCGGTCAGACCCAGGCGCGGCAGCACCAGGCCGCCGCAGGCGGCGGCGATGGCCTCCGCGTCGGCGCGCTCGGCCGCGCTGCCCCAGGGCAGCACCACGCGCAGGCCGCGCGCCGCCACCCAGGCGCCCAGCTCGCGCCAATGGGCCAGCGGCCAGCGCTTGCTGCTCCAGGTGGTGCCGTGCAGGAACAGCACATAAGGCTGCGGCTGGGCGGGATCGGGGAAACGCGACCGCTCCAGCCCAGCGTCCGGCGGCGTATCGGGCAGGCCGTAGCCGAGCGCCTGCGCGAACAGCCGCCGCGCCCGCTCCACCGCATGGGCGGCGTCGTGGCCGGGCACGGCATAGCCGCGGTCATAGAAGCGCGCGGCCAGCGGCTCGCGCGCCGAGCCGCGATCCGGGCCGGCCAGCGGTCCGCGCGCCTGCCAGGCCAGCCAGGCGCTCTTGACCAGGCCCTGGGCGTCGATCACGACGTCGTATTCGGTGCTGCGCAGTTCCGCGCGGAAGCGCGCCCAGTCGCCGCCGAAGACGGTGCGGCCCAGGTGCTTGCGCCAGCCGCGCAGATCGCACTGGATGACCCGCGCCACCGCCGGGTGCCAGGGCGGGATCTCGGCAAAGGCGCGCTCGACCAGCCAGTCGCAGCGCAGGCCGGGGTGGGCGCGCGCGGCATCGGTCAGCGCCGGCAGGGTGTGCACCACGTCGCCCAGCGAGGAGGTTTTGACGATCAGGATATTCGGGGGGTGGCGCATGACCCAGTCTTAAAACAACATAAGCACGGTATTTTTCGGGCGGCGCCAACCCCGCCGTCAGGGGACTTGCTGATATATTAGTTCCGAGTTGAAACGTTAACGCGACACGAGGGAGTTTGAGTGAATCGGAACGCACGCCGCGCCGCGGCCATTATGCTCCTGCTGTGCGGAGCCGCATTGCCCGCGCTGGCCAGCGCTCCCGCCGTCCAGGAAGCGCAGACCCTGCTGTCGCAGGGCGACTCCAAGGGCGCGCTGGACCGCCTCGACCGTTACCTTGCCACCTCGCCGCAGGATGCCGAGGCGCGCTTCAACCGCGGCCTGGTGCTGGTCAAGCTGAACCGCACCGACGAGGCCATCAAGGTCTTCACCGATCTGACTCGCGATTACCCGCAGCTGCCCGAGCCCTACAACAACCTGGCGGTGCTGTACGCACAGAAGGGCGATTACGAAAAGGCGCGGGACGCCCTCGAAGCGGCCCTGGCCACCCATCCGGCCTACGCCACGGCGCACGAAAATCTCGGCGACATCTATTCGGCGCTGGCCGGCGCCGCCTACAACCGCGCGCTGCAGCTCGACCAGGGCAACCAGGCGGTGCGCTACAAGCTGTCGCTGATCAACCAGCTCGGCAACGGCCCGGGCGGCTATACCCCCGCCGGCACCACCAGCGTGCCGGCCGGCAACCCCAAGTCCGAAGCCATCGGCGCCGCGCCGCCGCCGGCCGCCGCAGCCGTGGCCGCGGCCAGCACCCCGGCGGCGCCGGCTCCGGCCGCCGATGCCGACAGCGCCGCCGTCACCGGCACCCTCAATGCCTGGGCCAAGGCCTGGGCCGCCAAGGACGTGGACGGCTACCTGTCCTTCTACGCCGCCGATTTCCAGCCGGAAAGCGGCAGCCGCGCCCAGTGGGAAGCACAGCGACGCGAGCGCGTGGCCAAGCCCTCGCGCATCAGCGTGCGCGTGCTCAACCCGCAACTCAGCCGCATTGATGCGCACCATGTGCGCGTCAACTTCATCCAGGACTACGCGTCCGACACCGTCAACGACAAGGCCAGGAAGACCGTCGAATTGAGCAACAACGGCGGCAGCTGGAAAATCGTCCGCGAAACCATCCGCTAATGCCGCCCACAGTTTCTCCCGCCGCGCGCCTCCTGCGACGGCCCGGATTCCGCTGCACCATCGTCGCCGTACTGGCCCTCGCCCTGCCGCTGCTGAGCCGCGCCGTCGAACTGCCCGCCGACGCCGGCAAGCCTGAGGATCAGTTGCTGGAAGCGGTGGATGCGCTGCGCGGCGGCGATTCCGGCAAGGCGCTGCGCGAGCTGCAGGCGCTGGTGCAGCGCGAACCGAACTTCCGCCTGGCGCAGCTGCTGTACGGCCAGGTGCTGGCGGAGCGTTCCGGTGCCAGCGGCCTGGTATCGCCGCTGGCCGACGACCAGGACCCGCATGTGCGCGAGCTGCTCGACGAGTACCGCTCGCGCGTCGCCGAGGAGCGCAACGGGCCGCCGGCCGACAGCCTGCCCAGCTCGATCCTGCGCCTGTCGTCCGACCACAAGTACGCCATCGTCGCCGACCTGCCGCGCTCGCGCGTCTACGTGCTGCAGAACGTCGACGGCCATCTGCACCAGGTGCGCGACTACTACGCCTCGATCGCCCGCAACGGCTACGGCAAGCAGAATTCCGGCGACCTGCGCACCCCGGTCGGCATCTACCGCGTCACCGGCTTCACCCCGGGCGTGAAGCTGCCGCCCTTCTACGGTGCCGGCGCCTATCCGCTGAACTACCCCAATGCCTGGGATCGCGTGCATGGCCGCACCGGCTCCGGCATCTGGCTGCACGGCGTGCCCACCACCACCTACGTGCGGCCGCCGCGCGCCAGCGAGGGCTGCGTGGTGCTGGCCAACGCCGACCTGACCGACCTGAAGTCGCTGATCGTGCCGGGCAAGACGCCGGTGGTGCTGAGCGACAAGGTGGACTGGCTGTCGGCCGACGCGGTGGGCAAGGAGCGCGACGAGCTGATCAAGCGCATCGAAAGCTGGCGCAGCAAGTGGTCGGCTCTCAATACCGAGGCCTACCTGTCGTTCTACGGCGACGACTTCCATACCGACGACGGCATGAACAAGGCGCAGTTCGAGATCTACAAGCGCCGCGTCAACCAGGGCAAGCACCACATCGACGTGCAGCTGCGCGACCTCGACCTGTTCAGCTATCCCGGCGAGCAGAACCTGGTGCTGGCCGAGTTCACCCAGGAGTACCGCAGCGACAACTACGCCACCAGCACGCGCAAGGAACAGTACTGGCGGCGCGGCGCGGACGGGGCCTGGAAGATCGTGCGCGAGGAAAACTGGGCGCTGTAAATCTGCCCATGCCTCCGGGAATGCTTTTGTAGGGCGGCCTGTGGCCGCCCTACAAAAGCGGATTCTCGCTTGATTTCCCCCGTAAAGGCGCAAAATAGGGACTAACCTTCCCACCGGCAGTACCCCCTTGCGCACCCACCGCCGCAGCACGCCCGATACCGGCGCCGAACAGGCAGCGCCGCTGACGGTGCGCAGCACCCTGGCCACGCTGTGGCCGTACCTGACCGAATTCCCCGGGCGGGTGGTGCTGGCGATGGCGCTGCTGATCGGCGCCAAGCTGGCCGGCGTCTGGCTGCCGCAGCTGCTCAAGCACCTGGTCAACGCCATGTCGGGCAAGGGGCTGGCCGCGGGCGCGGTGCTGGCGGTGCCGCTGGGGCTGCTGCTGGCCTATGGCTTCGTGCGCTTCCTCAACGTGCTGTTCGGCGAGCTGCGCGACGTGGTGTTCGGCAAGGTGGCGGAGCGGGCGCAGCGGCGCGCCGCCCTGCGCGTGTTCGAGCACCTGCACCGGCTGGACCTGGAGTTCCACCTGTCGCGGCGCACCGGCGGGCTGTCCCGCGAGATCGAGAAGGGCGTCGACGGCATCAACTTCCTGCTGCGCTTCAGCCTGTTCAATATCCTGCCGACCCTGCTGGAAATCGCCCTGGTCGCGGCGATTCTGTGGAAGCAGTACGACATCCGCTTCGCCGGCATCGCCCTGGTCTCGGTGGTGCTCTACATCGGCTTCTCGGTCTGGGTGACGGAGTGGCGCACCGCCTTCGTGCGCGAGGCCAATACCATGGACGCCAGGGCCAACAGCCGCGCCATCGACAGCCTGCTCAACTACGAGACGGTGAAGTATTTCGGCAACGAGCGCTGGGAAGCGCAGCGCTACGACGACAGCATGGCGGCGTGGGAAAAGGCCACCGCGCGCAACCGCCTGTCGCTGTCCTCGCTCAACACCGGCCAGTCGCTGATCGTGGCCGGCGCCATCACCGCGATGATGTGGCTGGCGGCGCAAGACGTGACGCAGGGGCGCATGAACGTGGGCGACTTCGTCGCGGTCAACGCCTACATGGTGCAGCTGTTCGTGCCGCTCAACTTCCTCGGCTTCGTCTACCGCGAGATCCGCCGCGCCCTCACCGACATGCAGAAGATGTTCGGCCTGCTCGGCCAGCACTCGCGGGTGCAGGACGCGCCGGGCGCAGCGGCCATCACGGCGCAGCGGGCGCGGGTCAGCTTCGAGCGGGTCAGCTTCGGCTACAGTCCGGCGCGGCGCATCCTCGACGGCGTCAGCTTCGACATCGCCGAAGGCAAGAAGCTGGCGGTGGTGGGGGCCAGCGGCGCCGGCAAGTCGACCCTGGCGCGGCTGCTGTTCCGCTTCTACGATCCGGACGCCGGCCACATCCGCATCAACGGCCGCGACCTGCGCGAGCTGAGCCAGGACAGCGTGCGCGCCCTGATCGGAGTGGTGCCGCAGGACACGGTGCTGTTCAACGACACCATCGAGTACAACATCGCCTACGGCCGCCCCGGCGCCAGCCGCGCCGAGGTGGAGCGGGCCGCGCGGCAAGCCCACCTGGACCATTTCATCGCGCAGCTGCCGGAAGGCTACGACACCCTGGTGGGCGAGCGCGGCCTCAAGGTCTCCGGCGGCGAGAAGCAGCGCATCGCCATCGCCCGCGCCCTGCTCAAGGACCCGCCGATCCTGATTCTGGACGAGGCCACCTCCTCGCTCGACTCGGCCGCCGAGCAGGCCATCCTCGGCGCCCTGCGCGAGGCGACGGAGCGGCGCACCACCCTGGTCATCGCCCACCGCTTGTCGACCATCACCGATGCCGACGAGATCGTGGTACTGGACCGCGGGCGCATCGCCGAGCGCGGCACCCATTTCGAGCTGCTGGCGCGCGAAGGGGCTTACGCCAGGCTGTGGGCGCACCAGCGCGAGCAGACCCAGGACGGCGCCGCGGCCGCCGTGCCGGCGGAGCCCTTGCCGGTGGAGTGAGAGCATTTGTGCGGTAGCGCACACAGATGCCCGCGCTCAAAAAATATTCCTGCGCCGCGCCTTCCACCGCCGGGGCTTTTCGTCTAATTTGTAAAGGCGATAGGAGAGAACCCCGATACGATTCGGCGGTCGATAAATAATGCTCAGTTTTGGCAAGCTGGACCTGAAGGAAAAGGCGCTGGCGCACCTGGTGACGCCCGAGATCGAACATCTCGTCGCCAGCATTCCCAAGCCGGTGGGCAGCTTCGGCTACGACCCCTGGGGCTACAACGAGGACCAGTTCAAGGCCGCCCTCGGCGCCGCCAAATGGCTCTACGACAAGTACTTCCGCGTCACCGCCCACGGTCTGGAGAACATCCCCCGCAGCGGCCGCGTGCTGATCATCGGCAACCATAGCGGCCAGCTGCCGATGGACGGGGTGCTGGTGGGCGTGGCCGCCGCCACCAATCCAGACGGGCCGCGCCTGGCGCGGGCCATGATCGAACGCTTCTTCCCCACCGTGCCCTGGCTCGGCAACTATCTCAATGCCCTCGGCGGGGTGATCGGCGACCCGGTCAACTGCAGCAAGATGCTGGAGATGGACGAAGCCATCATCGTCTTCCCCGAAGGCGTGCGCGGCTCCGGCAAGCTCTACAAGCAGCGCTACCAGCTGCAGCGCTTCGGCAACGGCTTCATGCACCTGGCGATGAACCACAAGACGCCGATCGTGCCGGTGGGCATCGTCGGCTGCGAGGAAACCATGCCGGCACTGGTCAACCTGAAGCCGCTGGCCAGGCTGCTGGGCCTGCCTTACCTGCCGCTGGTGCCCTCGCTGCTGCCGCTGCCGGCGCGGGTCTACCTCAATTTCGGCAAGCCGATGCAGTTTTCCGCCTGCGCCAACGAAGCCGAAGTGACGGAACGCGTCGAGCAGGTGAAGGCGGAACTGCGCCTGCTCATCGACCAGGGATTGCAGGAACGCACCAGCATCTACCGCTAATGGCCAAGACCACTCCCAGCAGGAAAACCGTCCTCATCACCGGCGCCGCCGGCTCCCTGGCCAAGCGCGTCATCGCCCGGCTGCAGGGCCGCTACGATGTCATCGCCGTCGATTTCCGCCGCAAGGTGGAAACCGACGCCGGCATCCCCAGCTACCTGGTGGAACTGCACAAGCGCGGCTTCGAGGACATCTTCGCCGAGCACAAGATCGACGCGGTGATCCACATCGGCCGCATGTTCGCGCACGAGCGCGACCGCCTGCAGCGCTACAACGCCAACGTGCTCGGCACCAAGCGCCTGCTCGACCTGGCGCGCAAGTACCAGGTCGGCCAGGTCATCATCCACAGCACCTACATGGTCTACGGCGCCTCCGCCTACAACCCGGCGCTGATCGACGAGGAAGCGCCGCTCAAGGCCAGCGAGGTGACGCAGGACCTGGTGGATTCGGTGGAGGTGGAAAGCCTCGCCAACATCTACCTGTGGAAGCACCCGGACCTCAACATCACCATCCTGCGCCCCTGCAATGTGCTCGGGCCGGGGGTGCGCAACACCATGTCGATCCTGCTGGCGCGGCCGCTGGTGCCGGTGCTGGTGGGCTTCTCGCCGATGATGCAGTTCCTGCATGTGGAGGACATGGCGGAGGCGATGGTGCTGGCGTTCGAGAAAAACCAGCCGGGCATCTACAACGTCGCCCCGGACGATTACGTGCCCTACCAGCAGGCGGTGACCGAATGCGGCTGCCGCAAGCTGCCGATCCCGTCGATTCCGCCGCTGCTGCCGCGCAGCATCAGCACCGCGCTGAACTGGAACGCCTTCTTTCCGCCCTACATGATCAGCTATTTCAAATACCCGGTGATCCTGGACGGCACGGTGTTCAGCCAGACTTTCGGCTGGAAACCCAAGCGCAATCTCAACGACATCTTCAGTTACTACCGCAAGCAGAAGCTGGCGGCGAAGTCCGCCAGGTGATAGTTTTAGTTAATCCATACGTAAACAAGATTTGATTTTGTTTATTGTCTGGAGGGCGCTAGAGTTGGCGCCCTGAGTCATCGTCACCGACAACCACAAGGAGTGCGTCATGTCCGCTTATGCCACCAAGATCGACCTTCCCGCCGCCACCCGCGACAAGGTGATCGCGCTGCTCAACCAGCAGCTCGCCGACACCTTCGACCTGTTCAGCCAGATCAAGCAGGCGCACTGGAACGTCAAGGGCATCCACTTCATCGCCCTGCACGAGCTGTTCGACAAGCTGGCGGAAGAGACGGAAGACTACGTCGACGACATCGCCGAACGCGCCACCGCGCTGGGCGGCGTGGCCATCGGCACCGCGCGCGCGGCGGGCAAGGTGTCGCGCCTGCCGGAGTTCCCGCTGGAAGGCGTGCCGGGCAAGGCGGCGGTCGAAGCCCTGGTCGAGCGCTATGCGCTGCTGGCATCCAGCACGCGCAAGGCCATCGAAACCTCCGGCGCCCTGGGTGACGCCGATACTTCGGACCTGTTCACCGGGGTGTCGCGCGGGCTCGACAAGAGCCTGTGGTTCCTGGAAGCGCACCTGCAGTAAGTCAGCCCCGCTCCGCCAGGGGCGGAGATAAGGACCGGCGCCGCCGCGGCTTCAGCCGTCGGCGGCTGCCAGGACGCGGCGGCGACGCTTCGGCTTCTGTGCCCGCGCCGCCTGTTGCGCCTCGATCACCAGGTCCATGTAGAACTGGGTGGCGGCGATCATCTCCTGCGCCGCGCTTTCGGCTTCGTAGCCGTCGCCGGCGATGATGGCCAGGCCGGTCTTGCGGAACTGCGAGGCGGAAATCAGTCCAAGACCGGGCTGCAGATGGGCCACCAGCTGGTGCCGCATCAGGTGATGCTGCCAGTGTCCCAGCCGCGACACCCGCGTCAGCAGCTCGACCGCCAGGGGATTGCCGCAGCGGTCGCAGATATAGGCGCCGACGATCATCGCCGCGCGATTGTGCTCGACCGTATCGTTGGTCCGGCGCACGCAATCCTCGTAACGCTGCAGCAGGGCCAGCAGGCCGGGGCCGTCCTCGGCACGAAAGCGCTCCGCGGCGAGACGGCATACCGTGCCGAACAGGACTTTCTGCAATTCGAGCGCGTCGTGAACGCGCCGCAGGTCCAGCTCGATGACGCGGGCGCCGCGCCAGGGCACGATTTCGACGAAGCCCTCGCGCGAAAGATGGCGGAACGCCTCGCGCACCGGGCCATGCGAGACGCCGAAGCGCTCGGCGACCTCGCGTTCGCGGATCCAGTGCCCCGGTTCGAGGCGCCAGTCGATGATGTCCTGCATGATGCGGTCGGCGATTTGCCGGTCGAGCGTGGGCTCGGCCGGGGACTCCTTGGGGGGAGCTCCGGAAGAACGGACCGGCCGTTCGCGCTTGGGGCTGCGATCATCCACTGGCGTATTCATCCCTGATTGCGGGCCCTTCCTGCAAGCCTGGAGTTGCGCGGGGGTGGCCACCCCTGCGCACGTCCTCGGGCGGATGCTCCACCCCTGATGCCCGATTATTGATAACAATTATCGATAATTTCAAGCCTGGAGGCAGCGGCAGCGCGCCAGGGCCGCTAGGGTCGCCCGGGGCCCCGGCGCGCCGCACAGCAGGCGGCTCAGCCGCGCTTCACCGCGAACGGCGAAAACGCCTGGCAGGTCGGCATCAGTGAAATGGTGTTGATGTTGACGTGCGCCGGCCGGCTGGCGATCCAGTGCACGGTATCGGCGATGTCCTCGGGCGTCAGCGGCTGGGTGCCCGCGTAGACGGCCTTGGCTTTCTCGGCATCGCCGCCGAACCGCACCAGGGAGAACTCGCTCTCGGCCATGCCCGGCTCGATCTCGCTGACCCGCACCCGGGTGCCGAGCAGATCGGCCTTGAGGTTGAGGCTGAACTGGCGCACGAAGGCCTTGGTGCCGCCGTAGACGTTGCCGCCCGGATAGGGCCATTCGCCGGCGACGGAACCGAGATTGACCACATGGCCGCGATCGCGCGCCACCATGCCGGGCAGCACGGCGCGGGTGCAGTACATCAGGCCCTTGATGTTGGTGTCGACCATGCGCTCCCAGTCCGCCAGATCGGTCTTGTGCGCCGGCTGCAGGCCCAGGGCCAGCCCGGCGTTGTTGACCAGCAGGTCGATTTCGGCGAATTCGGCCGGCAGCGCGGCGACGGCGCGCTCCACCGCGGCGTTGTCGCATACATCCAGCTCGACCGGCAGCAGGCTGGGGCCAAGTTCCTGGCGCAGGGCCTGCAAGCGGTCGAGGCGGCGCGCGGTGGCGACAACTTTGGCGCCATCGGCGATGAAGCGGCGCGCGATGGCGGCGCCGAAGCCGGCGGAGGCGCCGGTAACGAAAACGATCATGGACGGATTCCCGGTCTAGGTGGGGGACGAAAACGACGAAGCCTGCGCCGGATTTTACCGGCGCAGGCTTCAGACCGCGGAATACCTTATTTTACGCCCCGGCTAAGAGGCACCACAGCTCGCTCAGGCCGGCAAGGCCAACCCATGCGACACCATCTTCATGACGTCGTCGATCACCTGGCGCTCGGGCAGCTTGCCCTGCCACAGGCACCAGTGCATGCCGAGGAAGTGGCCGATGCCCATCAGCGCCCAGGCGCGCGCTTCGGCGTCGCCGGGGCCGATTTCGCCGCGCCGCACCGCCTCGCTGAGGCCTTCGCTATAGCCCTTGGCCAGCCGCTCGTAGTATTCGCGGAACACCGCCTCGTCGACGAACTGGGCTTCCTGCACGATGCGATACAGGCCGGGATGCTTCTGGGTGAACTCCAGAAAGCCCTGCAGGCTGTAGCGCTCGGCTTCGAGCCGGTCGACGGCGTTGCCGGTGGCGGCGAGCATCTGCTTGCGCAGCTTGCGGCCGATATCGCGCACCAGGGTGACGAAAATCTCTTCCTTGCTGTGGAAGTAGAGATAGAACGTGCCCTGGCCGACACCGGCCCGGGTGGTGATGGAACTCACCGAAGCCGCGTGAAATCCCTTGCCGCCGAATTCCTCTTCGGCGGCGCTGAGCAGCTTGCGCCGGGTCGCTTCACCGCGAGCGGTGACCGGCACCAGCTCTTTGAGTATCTGGGCCTTCGGCATCATAGCCGCGCAAACTCCATCGATTCATTGAAGGTCGCAGCTTAAATCATGAATTATCGGATTTGGCGGCGTCTTCAAGCACTTGGCGCAGGCGCAGGCGGGTTTTCCGATGCACGGTGGTTCCCGGCAGAATATCGGTCAGATGCGGTTGGCGGTCGAGCCAGAAATTGCCGCTGCAGGCGGCCGCTTGCGCAGCGGCGGCGAGCCAGACAATGGTGTCGGCGCCGTACTCCGGCGTACGCAGGAAGGGGCGCATGGCGCGGTGGAACCCGCGCAGCGCCAGCGCCAGGCCCGGCGTGTCGACCCAGCCCGGATGCATGGCGTGGACGGCGATGCCGTGCGGCCGCAGCCGTTCGGCCCAGTCCAGGCTCAGGGCGACCAGGTCGCGCTTGGCGCGGGCGTAGGCGCGGCCGCTGTAGCGGCCCTGGCTGTAATTGAGGTCGTCCAGCCGCAGCGGCTGCAGGTACATGCCGCCGGGGGAGACGTTGATGATGCGGCCGCCCGGCGCCAGGTCCGGCAGCAGCGCCTCGGTCAAGACATAGGGTGACAGCAGGTTGAGGGCGAAGCTGCGCTCCAGGCCCTCGCCGCTCAGCTCGCGCCGCGGGAACAGGGCGCCGGCATTGTTGACCAGCACGTCGATGCGCGCCTCGGTTTGCAGCAGGCGCCGCGCCAGGGCGCGGGTGTCGCCGATCAGCGACAGGTCGGCGCGCTGCACCGCAAGGTCGATATTGCCGCAGTCGGCGACGATATCGGCCTTGGTGTCGGCCAGCTTGCCGGCGTCGCGCCCCACCAGCACCAGGCGCGCGCCCAGCCGCGCCAGCCACAGGGCCGCGGCGCGGCCGATGCCGGAGGTGGCGCCGGTGAGCACTACGGTCTTGCCGTCGAGCCGGTCGACCACCGGCCGCAGGCGGGCGCTGCGGTAGCCGTAGGCGGTGAATTGCGCCGCGCCGGGCAGCACGGCGCGGTCGAGCAGGTTGCGCCAGGCGCTGGGCGCCGGCGCCGCTTCGGCCGCGGCCAGCACGCGGCGCAGGCCGGCCATGGCGCGGCGGCTGTTGAGGCTGACCGCCGGCTTCAGTGCCTGCTCGGTGAGGCGGCCGACGCTCTTGAGGGTGAGGTCGGAGGTATAGATGATGCGGGTGCCGGAGGCCAGCGGCTCGAAGCGGATCTCGTCCACCGCCCGGAGCCGCTCGCCCTCGCCGTGCAGCAGCACCCGGCGCGGCGGCTGGAACTCCACCACCCGGTAGCGCAGCGGCAGGCGCTGCGGCCCGAACGCGACCAGCAGGTCGAACTCGCTGCCGACGCCGAGGGCGCCGGGGGTCAGCTTGCGCGCCCGCACGGTGGTGGGGTCCCAGTCCGGCAGATTGCGGATATCGGCGGCGAAGCGGAAACAGTCCTGCGGGCTGCGCGGGGAGTCGATGCTTTCCTGCAGGCGGATCATTCGGGCACGGGACCAGAACAGTCCGCCAGTTCAGGACGCAATCCGCAGCTGAAGTCGCGCGTCCTGGCCCGGCACACCGGCACGGCGCACGCCGTTGTCCTTGAGCCAGGCGAGGCAGTCCTCGAACGCGCGCGAGATGCGCGTCTGCATGCGGATGCGCTCCAGCTTGGGCCAGGTGGCGCGCTCGCCGTCGCGGATGTAGCGCTGCAGGTCCTGCGCCGAGAGGTTGGCGAACATGCGCATCAGCTGCGCCGGGCTCTGCCGCGGGAAGATGCTGATATCGCCGCTGTAGCGCTGCTGCAGGATGTCGTTGAGGGCATCGACGATGCGGCCGCCGGCGAAGCTGTGGCTGTACTGGCTGGCCACCTTGAGCGCGTCGCGGCCGGTGACGCTGGCGATTTCGCGGGCGATGCCGAGCAGGCCGCGCTTGCGCGGCTCCTGGTCGCGCATGAACGGCACCACGTGCGGATTGGTCTGGCTGACGATGTAGTGGTTGACGTTGTGCAGGCGCGCCAGGCGCAGCATCGGCAGGTCGTTGGCGATGGAACCGTCGACCCAGCGCTTGCTGCGCATATAGGGCACCGTCTCGCCGCTGTAATCCAGCGCCTCCAGCATCACCGGCGGGAACACCCCCGGCACGGCGCAGGAGGCCAGCACCGCGCTGCGCACCACCACGTTGGGCGCGGTCAGGTAGTTGAGCAGGCGCGGCTGCTGGTTCGGCTCGGCCGGGGACACGGTGACGCCGAGGATGCGGCGGGTGCGCTCGAACGATTCGAGGAAGCTGCCGGCGTGGACATTGCGGGTCAGGCAGTCCTGCAGCTGGGTCGGGTCCATCAGCGACTTCTGCTTCAGGATCTGGCGCAGGCTGACGCTCTGGAAGGCCTGCACGTTGAGGTTCTGCGAGTCGAAAATCTCCGGCAGCTCCTCGTCGGTGCGGGTGCAGGCCATCGAGGCGATGATCGAGCCGGCGGAGGAGCCGGAGATGACGCGCGGCAGGTTGCCGCTTTCGAACAGGGCCTTGATCACGCCCAGGTGGAACATGCCCAGGGTGGCGCCGCCCGACAGCAACAGGGCGGAGCGGCCGAAGCTGGTGCCGGTGCGCTTGAAGAACAGCACTTTCTCGGCGGCGCTGAAATCGGGGAAGTCGCCGACGCAGATGTAGTCGAGACAGCGCGCCGCCTCTTCCAGGTATTCCTCGATCAAGCGCTTGGTGCCGATGCGGCTGTAGGCGTAGAGCAGGGGGTTGGCGGTGTTGCCGAGGTTGCCGTGCAGGCCCTCCGCCAGGTCGTGCACCAGCCGCCGCACGTTGCCGGCGCGGCGCAGCTCGCGCATCCGCGCCAGCCGCTCGCGGATCAGCAGGTAATCGTAATCGTCGCTCATCTCGTCCTGTTTCCAGGCGTCGCCGCCTTCGAGACGGTCGAGGTCGAGCGCGATCTCGCTCCAGGCGGGGTAATCCTGGGCGTTGTCGAGATCCCTGAGGCGGCTGGCGATCAGCTTTTTGGACATGGCGGCGGCAGGCAGTGTAGCGGCTTGGGTGCGGCTTGCGCGCGATTTGCGGCGGCACAGGCAATAATAACCACCCAAGGGGGAGTCAACGGCGACTTTTCCCTGTCAAAACAAAGGCACGCGCGCCCGCTAGAATGGGGGTTCGCAAATCGACCCTCCATGAAAGCCGCCCGCGACTATAAATCACTGCTGCTCGCAGCCGTCACCCTGGCGGTGTTCGTCATCGCCATCTGGGTGCTGCATCACAGCCTGGCCAAGCTGCGGCTGGCCGACGTGCTGGCCAGCGTGCAGGCGGAGCCATGGACGCGGGTGGCGGCCTGCGCCTTCTTCAGCGCCTGCAGCTACGGCATGCTGACCTTTTACGACTACCTGGCGGTACGCGGGGTGCGTCATCCGCTGCCCTGGCGCCGCACCGCGCTGACCTCGTTCATCGCCTTCGCCATCGGCCACAGCGCCGGGCTGTCGATGCTGTCCGGTGGTTCGGTGCGCTACCGCGGCTACGTCAAGCAGGGGCTCAGCGCCTTCGAGATCGCCGGGGTTGTGGGGTTGATCTCGGTCACTTTCACCCTGGGCATCGGCACCCTGCTGGGGCTGTCGCTGCTGCTCGAATCGCACCAGGCGGCGCATATCCTGCATCTGGACCATGCCTGGCAGGCGCGCGTGCTGGGATCGGCAATCTTCGTCGTGATCCTCGGCTACCTGTGGCTGACGCAGCGGATCAAGACCCCGCTGCGCATCCGCGACCGCGAATTCCGCCTGCCTTCGTTCAGCATCAGCGTGCGCCAGATCGTGGTCGCCAGCATCGACCTGTGCTTCTGCGCGGCCTCGCTCTACGTGCTGCTGCCGGACACCATTCCGCTGCATTTCTTCAGCTTCGTCGGCCTGTATGTGCTGGCGCTGCAGTCCGGCGTGATCAGCAATGTGCCGGGCGGCGTCGGCGTGTTCGAGTCGGTGCTGATCCAGCTGCTGCCGGGCGGCGCCACCGCCGAACTGGTCAGCGCGGTGCTGCTGTACCGCTTCATCTACTACTTCGTGCCGCTGGTGTTCGGCGTCGGCCTGTTCGCCGGACGCGAGGCGATGCGATGAAGCAGTGGCGGTACGCGCGGCAGGTGGGCGATGCCCTGCGTCCCTGGGTCGAACGCTTCGCGCCGCAGGTGGCGGCCGGCGGGGTGTTCCTGGCCGGGGTGATCCTGCTGCTGTCCGGCGCCACGCCGGAAATCGACAGCCGCATGGAATGGCTGCGCGGCCTGGTGCCGGACCCGGTGCTGGAGCTGTCGCACCTGATCGGCAGCGCCGTCGGCGTCGGCCTGCTGATCCTGGCGCGCGGCCTGTACCAGCGCCTCGACGGCGCCTGGTGGACCACCATGGTGCTGCTCGCCGGCGGCATCGCCGCCTCGCTGCTGAAGGGTCTCGATTACGAGGAGGCCATCATCCTGTCGGCGGTGGGCATCGGATTATGGGCGACGCGCGACCGCTTCTACCGCCGCGCCTCGATGCTCGACCTGCGCTCCTCGCGGGCCTGGGTGGTGTGTTTCCTGCTGGTGGTGGGCGCGGCGGTATGGGTATCGATGGTGTCCTACCGCGACGTCCAGTATGCGCACGAATTGTGGTGGCAGTTCGCATTCGACGACGACGCGCCGCGGGTGATGCGCGCCGGCCTGCTCACCATCCTGCTGGCCGCCGGCTATGTGCTGTGGCTGCTGCTCAGCCCACAGCGCGAGCAGCCGGCGCTGCCGGACGCCGAGGCCATGGCCAAGGCCGCCGCCATCGCCATGAGCAGCCAGGACACACTGTCCTACCTGGCCCTGCTCGGCGACAAGCAACTGCTGTTCAGCGAGGCCGGCGACGCCTTCATCATGTACCAGCGCTCGGGCCGCTCGATGGTGGCGCTGGGCGACCCGGCCGGCAATCCGGCGCGCTTCGAGGAGCTGTGCTGGAAATTCCGCGAGCTGTGCGACCGCAATTCGAGCTGGCCGGTGTTCTACCAGGTCAGTTCGGAGCAGCTGCCGCTGTACCTGGACCTGGGCCTGGAGCTGGCCAAGCTGGGCGAGGAAGCGCGGGTGCTGCTGCCGGAATTCTCCCTGGAAGGCTCCAAGCGCAGCAGCCTGCGTAACGAATACCGCCGCGGCGCCAAGGAAGGGGCCAGCTTCGGCGTGCTCAGCCCGGAGGAAGTGGCAGCGCAGATGCCGCGGCTGCAGGAAATCTCCGACCAGTGGCTGCACAGCAAGTCGGCGGCGGAGAAAGGCTTCTCGGTGGGCCGCTTCGAGGCCGACTATCTGCGCCGCTTCCCCTGCGCCTGCGTGTACCGCAACGGCCAGATCGTGGCCTTCACCAATCTGTGGCTGTCGCGCACCCGCGACGAGTTCTCCATCGACCTGATGCGCTACGGCAGCGAGGCGCCGCGAGGCGTGATGGACTATCTGTTCATCGAGCTGATGCTGTGGGGCAAGCAAGAGGGCTATCGCTGGTTCAACCTCGGCATGGCACCGCTGGCCGGGCTGGAGAATCATCCGCTGGCGCCGTTCTGGCACAAGCTGGGCCGGATCGTGCATCGCTATGGCGAAACCTTCTACAACTTCGAGGGTCTGCGTCGTTACAAGGACAAGTTCGGGCCGCAGTGGCGGCCGCGCTACATGGCCTCGCCCGGCGGCCTGGTGTTGCCGCGGGTGCTGCTCGACACAGCGGCGCTGATCGCCGGCGGCATGCGGGAGGTAGTGTGGAAATGAGAGCAATGAACAGCAAAAGCGGCGATCTCGCGCAAAGCCGCAAAGACGCAAAGAGAAACTTTTACAGAAAAAGCTTCTTCTTCGGCTTTTTCCTTTGCGTCTTTGCGTCTTTGCGCGAGATGCTTTTGATTGTTGCCGCCGCAACCGCCCTTGCCGCCCCCGCCTACGGCGCGGACACGAAACCACAGGCAAAACCCGCCGCCCCGCCGCCGCTGGAGCAGCCCGACACCACGCCGCTGCCGCCGAACGCCGAGCGCATCGTCCATGGCCGCTTCAGCGAGGTGGTGGTGTACCAGCCGCAGGGGCAGCCGCACAGCTTCGTGCTGTTCCTCACCGGCGAGGAGGGCTGGACGCCGCAGGCGGTGACCACCGTGCAGGCGCTGGTGCAGAAGGACGCGATGGTCGCCGGCATCAGCCTGCCGCGCTTCCAGCGCATGCTCGAGGCGCAGCCCGGCACCAACTGCGAATACATCGCCGGCGACTTCGAGAACCTCAGCCACTTCGTGCAGGCCTATTACAAGCTGCCTGACTACCTGCCGCCGGTGGTGGTCGGCCTCGGCGCCGGCGGCGCGCTGGCTTACGCCGAGTTGGCCGAAGGTCCCGTCGACGCCACCGGCGGCGGGCTGCTGCTCGGCTTCAAGCCCGGACTGCAGCAGCACAAGCCGCTGTGCACCGGCTACGCCCTGGCCACCGACCGGCGCGCCGACGGCAAGGGCTTCGACGTGCTGGCGGCAAAGGCCGTGACGATTCCCGTCACCCTGTTCACCGATGCCGGCGGCGAGACGGCGGCGAAGAGCTTCGCCGGCCAGCTCGGCCAGGCCGGCGCCGTCACCCTGCCCGAGGGCGCGCCCGGCGGCACGGTCGCCGCGCCGCAGCCCTTCCTCGACGCCTTCGACAAGCTCGCCGCCGCGCTCAAGCCCAGCGCCCCGGCGGCACCGGCCGACCTCGGCGGCTTACCCGTGATCGAAGTGCCGGCCAAGGCCGGTGTGCCGGAAACCGATGCCTTCGCCATCCTGATCAGCGGCGACGGCGGCTGGGCCGGCCTCGACCAGGAAGTGGCCGGCGCGCTGTCGGCCCAGGGCATCCCGGTGGTGGGCGTGGACTCGCTGCGCTATTTCTGGACGCCGCGCACGCCGGAGTCCGCCGCGGCCGACACCGACCGCATCATCCGCTACTACCTGAGCCACCTGAACAAGCAGCAGGTGCTGCTGGTGGGCTACTCGCAGGGCGCCGACGTGATGCCCTTCATCATCAACCGCCTGCCGGCGGAGACGCGCAAGCATGTGGCGCTGGGCGCGGTGATGGGCCTGTCCGAGCACGCGCTGTTCGAATTCCACGTCGGCAACTGGGTCAACGCCACCCAGGATCAGGGCCTGCCGACCGCGCCGGAAATGGAGAAGCCCAGCGACATTCCGATGCTGTGCATCTACGGCCAGGGCGAGACCGACACGCTGTGCCCCAAGCTGAATCCGCAGAAGGTGCACGTGGTCGAACTGCCGGGCGGCCACCACTTCGGCGGCGACTACCGGAAACTGGCGCAGGAAATCCTCGGCGTGGCCAAGCTGCCCATCGTGGCGGACGCCGGGCCGGCTTCAGGCGAGCAAACTTCCGCCGAAGCCGACAGTCAAACCGATACCACCAACGAGGAAGGATTCACCATGCTCAACTTTCACGTCATGATCACGCCGCTGCTGTCGCTGATCGCCGGCATCCTGATCCTGGTGATGCCGCGGCTGCTCAACTACATCGTGGCGATCTACCTGATCGCGGTGGGCGCGCTGGGGCTGATTCACTTCCATTGATGTAGGTCGAGTCAAGCGTAGCGGACCCGACATACGCCGCTGCCGGAATAGCCGCCCCTGTCATCCTGAGCGCAGCGAAGGATCTCGCTCTAACACCGAGCGCGAAGGCCAGATCCTTCGCTGCGCTCAGGATGACAGGGGCTTGTGAGGGGCGCAGCTATCCGGCAACCCTGCATGTTCCACAGTAAAAAGCAGGCCGGGCGTAATCCTGGCTCGCTTTCTCAATTCCCCGGAATCTTCAGCATGCTGCCGACCCGCAGGCGGTCGGCGGAATCCAGGCCGTTGATGCGGCGCAGGGCCGAGACCGAGGTCTGGTAGCGCTTGGCGATGCTGCCCAGGGTCTGGCCGGAACGCACCTTGTGCAGGCGCAGCTTGGCGGCCTTGCGCTCGGACGCGCTGCTGTGGGCCGAGGTCTTCAGCACATGCGCCTCCGGCGTATCGGCGGAGGCGACGACGGTGGACGGCGCATCGTGCGGCGGGATTTTCAGGTTGCTGCCGGCGCGCAGGCGGGCATTGCTGCGCAGGCCGTTGGCAGCCAGGATGGCCTGCTGGCTGACGCCGAAACGGTGGGCCAGCCTGGCGATCGACTCGCCGCGCTCCAAGCGGTGCACCGTGTAGTACTGGCGCTGGTGCTCGAAGCGCTGCTCCGGGCCGAGCGAGGCGTAGGCCAGCTTGAAGCGGTCGGCGGCGCCGGCGGGCACACGGATCAGGTGGCCCGGCGGCACATACAGGCGGCCGTCCATCACTTCGTCGTTGTAGGCCGGATTGAGGGTGCGAAAGGTGGTGTCGTCCGCGTTGCTCAGGCGCTGCAGGGTGCTGTAGGGGATGTAGTCGCGCGTTTCCACCGTCTCGAACTGCGTCGGCGCGTCGCGCTGCAGGTCGCCGAAGTGCCTGTGCCAGTCGTGCTCGACATCGCTGGCGGCGAGGAACTCGGCGTAGAAGTTGCGCGAGGCGAAGCCGAAGCTGTCGCCGTTGTAGCGCTGCAGCAGGTCGGTCAGGCTGGTGCCGTTGACCATGGCCAGGCCGCGCGCCACGCCGCCGCGGCCGTGGTTGTAGGCGGTGACCGCCAGCGGCCAGCTTTGCAGGGCGTTGTAGTCGTCGCGCAGGTGGCGCGCCGCCGCGTCGGTGGAGAACCAGGGATCGCGGCGGTCGTCGGTGATCTCGTCCAGGCGCATGTAGATGCGCGCCGAGGACGGCATGAACTGCCACAGACCGGCGGCGCCGACCTTGGAATAGGCCTGCAGGTTGAAGGAGGACTCCACCAGCGGCAGCCGGGTCAGCCGGGTCGGCAGGCCGTAGGAAGCGAAGATCTGCTCCATCTGCGGCAGGTAGCGCCCGGACACCTGCAGGGCGTGGGCGGTGCGCTCGCGCAGGCCGCGCTGCACGCGGAAGCTGCCGATGGCATCGCGGAAGCGGTGCGGGTCGGTGCTGTCGGCGTACATCAGGTAGACGCGGTGCTCTTCCGCATCCATCTTCTCCGGCGTGGCCTGCAGCTCGTCGACCCGCTTCAGCAGCTCGTCGATCTGCTCCTTGGCATGGCTTTCGGCGCGGCCCTTGAGCAGGCTCAGCTGCACGGCGTCGAGGGTTTGGGCCTGCTCGCTGAAGTCCAGCACCTCGTAGACCTTGCGCACGTCGTCGATGGAATGAACGATGCTCTGGTTTTCCGAATACTCGGAAAACACCTTGGTCCAGAACTCGACCTGCGGCCGCAGGATCGTCAGGTGCGGGAAATTGGGATCGTCCTGCGCCTGCTGCGCCACCACGCCGGGCGGCAGGGCCTGGCCGGAGCCGGCCGTGTCGGCTGCCGGAGCCGGAGCCGGGCTGGCAGCGGGCGCAGTGGCGGCGGCCGTGCCGTTCACTGCCGGCTGGGCCGGAACGGCGGTGGCGAGACCGTCAACCAGATGCAGGGCCGGCGCGCTCAGCGGCATGGCGGCCGTGGCCGCGGCGGAAGCCTGCTGCTGCGCGGGAGCCGTGGGGGCGGCTGCGGGATCGGCGACAGCTACCCCGGCTCCGAGCAATGCAAACAGGCACAGCAGTTTCTTCGTCATCATGGTCTCGATCATCGCCCCCCGGCGAAGACTAGGGCCCGGACCCCGTATTCGCCGTGGATGGGGACTAGAACGCTTGCGCCGATCTCGAATTGATATTAGCCGCAGTGTCCAGTCGCTTCAATGGATTATGAGGCATAGCTGAAAATGTTTAGAGCCTGCTTCCCGGCCCGTGTGTGGACTTGCATAAATCGCGCCGCCGGATGCAAATCGGGTTGGACCGCGAAGCCTTGAAGCGGCGGCGAATCCGGTAAGCTGGCGCATCCTCCGATGGAAGCCGCCATGGCCCAGCCGTACCCGCCGATCGAGCCGTATCGCACCCACCGCCTCAAGGTCTCGACGCTGCACGAGATCTATGTCGAGGAGTGCGGCAATCCCAGCGGCCGCGCCGTGATTTTCGTGCACGGCGGGCCCGGCGGCGGCTGCGAGCCCTGGCATCGCCAGTTCTTCGATCCGAAGCGCTACCGCATCGTGCTGTTCGACCAGCGCGGCTGCGGCCGCAGCACGCCCAACGCCGAGCTGCGCGAGAACACCACCGGCGACCTGGTGGCGGACATGGAGCGGATCCGCGAGCTGCTCGGCATCGACCAGTGGGTGGTGTTCGGCGGCTCCTGGGGCAGCACCCTGGGCTTGGCCTATGCCCAGGCGCAGCCGCAGCACACCCGCGCCCTGGTGCTGCGCGGCATCTTCCTGCTGCGGCCGGAGGAGATCCGCTGGTTCTACCAGGAAGGCGCCAACTGGATTTACCCGGACGCCTGGGAGCACTACCTGGCGCCGATCCCGCAGGCCGAGCGCGGCGACCTGGTGGCGGCCTACCACCGCCGCCTGACCAGCGAGAACGCCGCGGTGCGCCGCGAGGCGGCCCGCGCCTGGAGCACCTGGGAAGGCGCCACCAGCAAGCTGCTGCAGAGCGAGGACATGATCGCGCGCTACAGCGGCGACCATTTCTCCGAGGCTTTCGCCCGCATCGAGTGCCACTATTTCGTCAACGGCGGCTTCTTCCGCTCGCCCAACCAGCTGCTGGAAGAGATCGACCGCATCCGCCACATCCCCGCCGTCATCGTGCAGGGCCGTTACGACGTGGTGTGCCCGATGAAATCGGCCTGGGACCTGCACCGGGCCTGGCCGGAAGCCAGCTTCGCCGTGGTGCCGGACGCCGGCCACGCCGCCTCAGAGCACGGCATCCTCAACCGGCTGATCGAAGCGGCGGATCATTTCGCCCGGCTCTAGGGCCTGACATCAAGGCACGCCCGGAGGACCGGCATGGCCCGCAGCGCAGTCCAATACGCCGTCCATCCGGCGGTGGCTCATGGCCCGGCGATCATCGCCGGGCTGGCCGACAACACCGGCCGCTCCCTGCCGCAGTGGCTGAAGCTGGTGACGGCGCAGAAGCTGGACGAGCGCCGGGCGATCCTGGCCTGGCTGAAGCAGGCGCACGGTCTGGGCATGTCCTCCGCCATGCTCATCGCCGAAGCGGCGACCAAGGGCGCGGACGCCCTCAACGCAGAGGGCTATCTGCGCGCCGCGCCCGGCTATGTCGAGGCCCTGTTTGCCGGGCCCAAAGCGGCGCTGCGCCCGCTCTACGACGAGCTGGTGGAGCTGGCCCTGCGGCTGGGCCGGGACGTGAAGCTCAGCCCCACCAAGACCATGGTGCCGCTGTACCGCGAGCACGTCTTCGCCCAGCTCAAGCCCGCCACGCGCACGCGCCTCGACCTGGGCCTGGCCCTGGGCGGGCTCAAGGCGAGCGGCCGGCTGATCGATACCGGCGGCTTTGCCAAAAAGGATCGCATCACGCATCGCATTGCGATTGCCTCGGCGGCGGACATCGACGCGGAGATACAGGAGTGGCTGGCGCGGGCTTACGCGTTGGATGCCGGCTGATTCGATCAAGCCCTAGCGGAGCAATCGTAGGGCGGCCTGTGGCCGCCGCGTCTTCCCGGCCCGGCAAAGACGGCGGCCACAGGCCGCCCTACGAAGTGGATGCAGCCTGAACCTTCCCTTTTGTCATCCTGAGCGCAGCGAAGGATCTGGCCGCCATGCTTGGCGGTAAGCGCGAGGCCAGATTCTTCGCTGCGTTTATCCCGGGCACAGCCGAGGGACTCAGAATGACAAACTGAAAGCGTACGTCCTCACTTCAGCGGAATCCCCTCGTCCTGCTTCACCGCGTCCAGCACCAGGCTGGAGCGCACGTCCTTCACCCCGGGCAGGCCGATCAGCACCTTCATCGAGAATTCGGCGAAGGCCTGCAGGTCGGGCACCATGACGTGCAGCAGGAAATCGAGGTCGCCGGTCATGACGTAACAGGCGCGCACCTCGGGCTGGCGCTTGATGGCGCTTTCGAAAGCCTCGGCGACGTCCTTGGACTGGCGCTCGATGCTGACGCGGACGAAGGCCTGGATGCGCTGGCCCAGCGCGGTCGGGCTGAGCACCGCCGCGTAGCGCTCGATCACGCCGCTGTCCTCCAGCCGGCGCAGGCGCCGCTGGCAGGCGGTGGGCGACAGCGATACCTTGTCCGCCAGCTCCACCACCGGCATGCGGCCGTTCCTTTGCAGCTCGCGCAGCATGCGCAGATCGGTACGGTCCAGCTCGGCTTGCATGTTTTACCTACGATTCCGCGCTTTCATAGTGAAAAGCTGCACAGATAGTACCTTTATGGTGTGAATTGGCAAGGAAAGGGCGGCGGGTTCACGCTAGAGTGAGTCTTTGGCGGCATGCCGCTGGAGGAGCCCGTGGCCAAGCAGACCCCAAAGCAGACCAAGTACGTTTCGCCCCTGCCCGACGCATCCGGCCAGATCCGTTATTCCGACGAGGAAAACGCCATCTGGGCGGAGCTGTTCGCGCGGCAGAAGCAGGCGATCCGCGGCAAGGCCTGCGACGAGTTCATGCAGGGCCTGGATCTGCTGGGGTTGCCGGAGGATCGCGTGCCGCAGCTGGGCGAGGTGTCGCGCCGGCTCAAGCGCGAAACCGGCTGGGAAGTGGCCCTGGTGCCGGCGCTGATTCCGTTCTCCGAATTCTTCGCCCTGCTCGCCGACCGCAAGTTTCCCGCCGCCACCTTCGTGCGCACCCGCGAGGAACTGGACTATCTGCAGGAACCGGACATCTTCCACGAGATCTTCGGCCATACGCCGCTGCTGACCAATCAATACTTCGCCGACTTCACCCACACCTACGGCAAGCTGGGCCTGGCCGCCAGCCGCGAGGATCGCGTCTACCTGGCGCGCATGTACTGGTTCACGGTGGAGTTCGGCCTGATGCAGAAACCCGGCGAAGCGCTGCGCATCTACGGCGGCGGCATCCTCTCCTCCATCGGCGAGACCGAGTACGCCTACAACAGCGGCAAGGCGCTGCGCCGGCCGTTCGACATCGTCGACGCACTGCGCACGCCCTATCGCATCGACATCATGCAGCCGCTGTACTACGTCATCGAGGACCTGCGCCAGCTGTTCGAGATGACGCAGCGCGACATCATGGGCCTGGTGCAGCAGGCCAAGCACATGGGCCTGCATGCGCCGCTATTTCCGCCGAAGGCGGAAATGATCGAGCCTGTGTCCCCGCCGAAGGCGGACGCCGCCGCCGCATAGCTGCAACAACCGCCTACTTGAGAGGTCTGTCATTTAGGCGTATCACGGATTCATTAGCTTCCTTACGCGGACACAGCCGCGCCCCTGGAGATTCACGATGGACAAGAACACCACCAATCCGCTGCAGACCGACGGCTTCGAGTTCGTCGAATACACCGCGCCGAATCGCGCCGGCATCGAGCAGCTGCATACGCTGTTCGGGCTGCTCGGCTTCACCGCCGTGGCGCGCCACCGCAGCAAGGACGTGACGCTGTTCCGCCAGGGCGACATCAACTTCCTGGTCAACGGCACGCCCTATACCCACTTCGCCCAGTTCGCCCAGGCGCATGGGCCCTCCGCCTGCGCCATGGGCTGGCGCGTCAAGGACGCGGCCAAGGCCTATGCCCATGCCGTGGCGCAGGGCGCCGTGCCGTTCGACACCAAGCCCGGCTTCATGGAGCTGAACCTGCCGGCGGTGTACGGCATCGGCAATAGCGTGCTGTACTTCATCGACCGCTACGGCGACAAGACCATCTACGATGTGGACTTCATTCCCATCGAGGGCGCTGACCAGAATCCGCAGGGCGTCGGCCTGAAGCTGCTCGACCATCTGACCCACAACGTCGAGAAGGGCAACATGGACGTGTGGTCCGGCTTCTACGAGCGCATCGCCAACTTCCGCGAGATCCGCTATTTCGACATCGAGGGCAAGCAAACCGGCCTGGTGTCGCGCGCGCTGACCAGCCCCTGCGGCAAGCTGCGCATCCCGATCAACGAGAGCGCGGACGACAAGAGCCAGATCGCCGAATTCATCCGCGACTATCGCGGCGAGGGCATCCAGCACCTGGCGCTGGGCACCGATGACATCTACGCCACGGTGCAGGCCCTGCGCCAGCGCGGCGTGGTATTCATGGATACGCCGGAAACCTACTACGAGAAAATCGAAGGCCGCGTGCCGGGCCATCAGGAAAGCGTGGCGCGGCTGCGCGAGCTGCGCCTGCTGATCGACGGCAGCGTGCAGGACGGCATCCTGCTGCAGATCTTCACCTCCACCGTGATCGGCCCGATCTTCTTCGAGATCATCCAGCGCAAGGGCAACGAGGGCTTCGGCGAAGGCAACTTCAAGGCGCTGTTCGAGAGCATCGAGGAAGACCAGATCCGGCGCGGCGTGCTGAAGAACGAAGCGGCGTAAGTTCCTCAGCCGCAGGATGTGCTGAACGCAGTCAAGCGCATCCATCACGCAAACATGCAGCGGGCCAGGCTCGAGACCGTCGAGTACGCGGCAATGATCGACGCGCGCGAATACCTGTAGGGTGGGTGGAGCGAAGCGCAACCCACCACCTGCCGCGCAGCGGTGGGTTACGCGCCTGGAGGCGCTCCACCCACCCTACAAAACTCATCCGCCGATCGTTCCGCGATGAGCTTTCAGGGAACTGCGGCGCCGAATACTGGTCTTGTGTGGTTGCAGACGGACGCGGCCGCGGTTCCGCTGCAAACCGGAGGCGCCCCAGCGTACGTAAAGATGGGTAAAACCAAGTCGTCCGAAGTTGCGGAGAAGGGCTCGCGGCCCGACAGTAGGGGGATGTCACGCATCCTGATAGCCGACGACGACCGCGAGCTGTGCGCCCTGCTGGCCGATTACCTGCGCCGCGAGGGCTTTGAAGTCGATACCGTACACGATGGCGAAGCGGTGCTGGTGCGCCTGCGCGACGCCAGCCTGCGCCCCGAATTGCTGATCCTCGACGTGATGATGCCCGGCAGCGACGGGCTGGAGACGCTGCGCGAGCTGCGCCAGCAGCATCGCCTGCCGGTGATCATGCTGTCGGCGCGCGGCGAGCCGGTGGATCGCGTGGTGGGCCTGGAACTGGGCGCCGACGACTACCTGTCCAAGCCCTGCCTGCCGCGCGAACTGCTGGCGCGGGTGCGCGCACAGCTGCGGCGGCAGACCCTGCCGGCGGCGGACGAGCTGAATCTGGGCCCGCTGCACCTGCATCCGGCCGAGCGGCGCGCCTCGGTGGAAGGCCAGGAGCTGCGCCTGACCGGGGCCGAGTTCGCCCTGCTGCTGACGCTGGCCCAGCACGCCGGCGAAGTGGTGGGCAAGGCCACCCTGACACGCCTGGCGCTGGGCCGCGAGATCGAACGCTTCGACCGCAGCGTCGACGTCCACGTCAGCCGCCTGCGGCGCAAGCTGTCGGAGGCTTCGTCCAGCGCGCCGGCGATCGAGGCGGTGCGCGGCGCCGGCTATCTGCTGGTGACGCAACGGCCCTGAGCCGCTGCGCTACAAACCCATTTGAGCGCACTCTACCGCCGCCTGCTGCTGTGGTTCTTCGTAGCCAACATGGCCACGCTGCTGGTCAGCGTGCTGGTCACCGAGCGCATCGCCCGCCGCGCCTACGGCGCCGAGCTGGACTGGCCGGCGCTGGCACAAACCGCCGATGCCACGTACATCAAGGGCGGCCGCACGGCGCTGGAGGACTGGGCCGCGATGATGCGGCGCGAGGAACACGTCCAGGTGACGCTGTTCGAAAACGGCGTCAACGTGCTGGACTGGCCGCCGCTGCCGCCGCTGATGCATCACCTGCCGCAGCTGCTGGCCAGCGACAGCATCGTGCTGCGGCCGGCGCCGGAAATGCTGCTGGTGGGACAGAAGATCGTGGGCAGCGACGGGGTGCCGCGCCAGCTGGTGGTGTTGCGCGGGCCGAAACCGCAGCACGCCAGGATCGAGCTGCTGCTGCTGGTGCAGATCCTGCTGTCGATGCTGGTCATCGGCGGCGTCGGCTGGTGGGTGGCGCGCAGCATCGCGCAGCCGGTGGCGGCCTTGCAGCAGGCGGCGCAGCGCATGGCCGCCGGCGACCTGTCGTCCCGCGTCGGCGGACGTTTTCCACAGGCGCGCGACGAGCTGGGCCTGCTGGCGCGCGAATTCGATCACATGGCCGGCCGCATCGAGGCGCTGGTGGCGCATGAGCGCGGCGTGCTGCAGGACGTATCGCACGAGCTGCGCTCGCCGCTGGCGCGGCTGCAGCTGATCCTGGAGCTGGCGCGGCAGGAATCCGGCAGCGGCGCCACGGCGCATTTCGAGCGGGCCGAGCACGAAATCGCGCGGCTCGACCTGCTGATCGGCGAGCTGCTGGCCCTGTCGCGCATGGAAGGGGATCTGCCGGGCATGACCCGCGACCCGGTGGACCTGGCCGCGCTGGCCGGCGATTGCCTGGCCGAAGCGGAGCTGGATGCGGCCTCCCACGGCATCCAGCTGCGGCTCGACGTCGCCGGGCTGCTGGAAACCTCCGGCAACGCGCAGCTGCTGGCGCGGGCACTGGACAACCTGCTCTCCAACGCCATCAAGTACGCTGGCGGCGGCGAAGTATTGCTGCGGCTGGCGCGCAACGGCGACCGCGCCGAACTGAGCGTGCGTGATCACGGGCCCGGCGTGCCCGAGGCCGACCTGCCCAAGCTGTTCCGACCGTTCTTCCGCGGCGCCAACGCGGTGCGCGCCGAAGGCCACGGCCTGGGCCTGGCCATCGTCGAGCGCATCGCCCGCGCCCACGGCGGGCAGTCCGTCGCCGTCAACGCACCCGGCGGCGGGTTGTGCGTCACGCTGTCGCTGCCCTTGGTCGCCGCATCCTCGGGCGGGAACGCGGCCCAGGCGTAAAATGCGGGGAATCGCGGAGCCGATCGCTTCGCCAACCGATTCCGGAGCCGCATGAAACTCGCAACGCTCAAAGACGGCACGCGCGACGGCAGACTCGTCGTGGTCAGCCGCAACCTCTCACACGCGGCGCCCGCGCCGCATGTGAAAACCCTGCAGGCGGCGCTGGACGACTGGGACACCATCGCGCCGGAACTGGAAGCGCTGTCCGCGCGCCTCAACCAGGGCATGATCGCCGGCACCATGGCCTTCAATGCCGGGGACTGCCTGTCGCCGCTGCCGCGCGCCTACCAGTGGGCCGACGGCAGCGCCTACGTCAACCACGTCGAACTGGTGCGCAAGGCGCGCGGCGCCGACATGCCGCCGAGCTTCTGGACCGATCCGCTGATGTACCAGGGCGGCAGCGATACTTTCCTGGCGCCGACGCAGCCAATTCCGCTGGCCGACGCCGCCTGGGGTTGCGACCTCGAAGCCGAGATCGCGGTGATCACCGGCGACGTGGCCCTGGGCAGCACGCCGGCGCAGGCCGGGCAGGCGATCCGCCTGCTGCTGCTGGTCAACGACGTGTCGCTGCGCGGCCTGATTCCGAACGAGCTGGCCAAGGGCTTCGGCTTCTTCCAGTCCAAGCCGAGCAGCGCCTTCTCGCCCTGTGCGGTGACACCGGACGAGCTCGGCGCGGCCTGGGACGGCGCTCGCCTGCACCGGCCGCTGCTGTCGCAGATCAACGGCCGCAAGCTGGGCCAGCCCGATGCCGGAGTCGACATGACGTTCGATTTCCCGACACTCGTCGCCCATGCGGCGAAGACCCGCGCGCTCGGCGCCGGCGCCATCGTCGGCAGCGGCACCGTCTCCAACCGCGGGCCGGACGGCGGGCCGGGCAAGCCGGTGGACCAGGGCGGCGTCGGCTATTCCTGCCTGGCCGAAGTGCGCACCATCGAGACCATCCAGCTGGGGCAGGCGCAGACACCGTTCCTCAAACAGGGCGACCGCGTGCGCATCGAGATGTTCGGCGAAGACGGGCAGTCGATCTTCGGCGCCATCGATCAGGTGGTGGGCGGCTAGACGCCCGGAACCTTGGCCCTGAACAACTCCGCAGTGCGAAGCGGCTACTCCTTCGGCGACGAGGCGCGCAGCGCCTTCAGCGACTCCGCGTTCTGCAGGCGGTTGGCGCGGCGCAGGTCGGCCTCGGCGTAGCGGCGCTTCTCGTCCGGCGTCTCGGTCAGCAGCGGCGGCACCGGACGCGGCCGGCCATTCGGATCGACCGCGACAAAGCTGAGGTAGGCGGAGAGGATGTGGCGGCGCGGTCCGCCGCCGATCGCCTCGGCCTCGATCCGCACGCCCACTTCCATCGAGCTGCGCCAGGCCCGGTTGACGGCGGCGTGCATCACCAGCACGTCGCCGCGCTGGGCCGGGGCCATGAAATGCACGGCGTCGACGCTGACCGTGACGGTGACGCCGCCGGCATGCCGGTCCGCCACCACCGCGGCGAGCCGGTCCATGTGCGCCATGATCAGACCGCCGAAGACGGTGTCGTTGGAATTGAGGTCGTTCGGAAACACCATGTAGACCTGCTCGCGCACGATGGACGAGGCGACGGTCTTGGCGGGCAGCAGCGGCGGATTTTCCATGAGCGGAATGTTAGCCGAAACCTGGTGGGACGGCCGCACGCTCGCCCACTCCTGTCATTCTGAGCGCAGCGAAGAATCCGGCTGTGCGCGAGGCCAGATTCTTCGCTGCGCTCAGAATGACAGCAACACCTTGGGGCTTCGCCCCGGGAGTTAGTGCCCTGCCGGCGCGGGCGCTGCGCTGCGCGGCTTGTGCAGCAGCGGCAACAGCAGCAGCGACGCCACCACGCTCCAGGCCAGCAGCCGGTACATGTCGCCGTAGGTCATGGTTGCCGCCTGCTGCTGCATCTGCTGCGCCAGCATGCCGATGCTGCCGGCCTGGCTGGCGTCGCCCAGCGAGGGCTGCAGCAGCTCGCGCATATTGCCCAGGGCCTCGCGCACCGGGGCGCGGCTGAGGCGGGTGGATTCGGCCAGCTGCTGCCAGTGCAGCCAGGTGCGGTGGTTGATCAGGGTGTTGATCACCGCCAGGCCGAGGGCGCCGCCGAGGTTGCGGGTGACGTTGAACAGGCCGCTGGCGTTGTGCACCTCGGACGCGGGCAGGGTACCCAGGGCCAGGCCGGTCAGCGGGATGAAGCTGCAGACGAAACCGGCGCCGCGCAGCATCTGCGGCAACACGAACTGGGCGTAGCCCCAGTCCGCGGTGAGGCCGGTATTGAGGAAGGTGCCGGCGGCGATCAGCAGCAGGCCGATGGTGATGACCAGGCGCGGATCGAGCTTCATCTGCAAACGCCCGACCAGCGGCGCGCTGAGAAACATGGTGCCGCCCTGCACCATCATCACCTCGCCGATCTGCAGCGGGTTGTAGCCGCTGACCTGGCCGAGGAACACCGGCGTCAGGTAGAGCAGGGTGAACATGCTCATGCCGAGCATGGTGGAGACCAGCGAGGTCACGGCGAAGTTGCGGTCGCGGAACGAGCGCAGATCGACGATCGGATGGGCGGCACTGAAGGCGCGCCAGAAGAACAGCGCGCCGCCGACGCTGGCCATCACCGCGCAGATGGCGACGCTATCGTCGCTGAACCAGTCGTTGCGCGGGCCGTCGTCGAGCGTGTATTCCAGGCCGCCGAGGAACATGGACATGAACAGCAGGCCCCACAGGTCGAAGCGCTTGAACATCTGCGGCTGCGGTTTGTCGATGTCCACCAGGCTCCACACCGCCCAGGCGCAGACGATGCCGGGGCCGAGATTGAGCAGGAACAGCCAATGCCAGGACAGGGCATCGGTGACGTAGCCGCCGATGCTGGGGCCGAGCGAGGACGCGGTCATGGTCAGCATGCCGGTCAGCACCTGCGGCACCGCGCGGGTCTTCTGATCGGGAAACATGATGAACATGGTGGCGAAGGCGGTGGGGATCATGCCGCCGCCGAGCAGGCCTTGCAGCACACGGAACACCACCATCGAGCCCAGGCTCCAGGCGCCGGCGCAGGCGATGCTGGCCAGGGTGAAGCCCACCGCCGAGATGACGAAGTAGACGCGCGTGGACAGCATGCGCGACAGGTAGCCGGACAGCGGGATGGCGATGACCTCGGCGACCAGGTACGAGGTCTGCACCCACTGGATCTCGTCGATCGAGGCGGACAGACCGGCGCGGATCTCGTTGATCGAGCTGGCCACGATCTGGATGTCGAGGATGGCCATGAAGCTGCCCAGGGCCATGGCCCAGAAGCCCCACATGCGGCGCCGCTGCGCGCGGCGCAGCGCATCGTCGCCGAGCGAGGCGTCACCGGGCAGCACTCCTTCGTACATGCGCCTACCTTCCTGGCTCAGCGCGGGCTCAACGCTGGCTCAGCACCGGCGCGGGAGCCGACTGCTGCTGCTGCGTATCGACCGTCGCCACCACCGACATGCCGGGGCGCAGGCGGCCGCGCAGCGGCTCGTCCGCTTCCAGCGCGATCTTCACCGGCACGCGCTGCACGATCTTGGTGAAGTTGCCGGTGGCGTTCTGCGCCGGCAGCAGGGAGAACTCGGCGCCGGACGCTGGCGCCAGGCTGTCGACATGACCGCGCAGGCGCGCGCCCGGGAAAGCATCCACCTTGATCGTCACCGGCTGGCCGATATACATGTGGGTCAGCTGGGTTTCCTTGTAGTTCGCTTCCACGTACACCGCCTGCAGCGGCACCAACGACAGCAGCCGCTGGCCGGAAGCGACGCGCTCGCCGACGCGGGCGGCAAGGTCGCCGACGCTGCCGTCGATCGGCGCGCGCAGGGTGGTGGTGTCCAGATCGATCTGCGTCAGCTGCAGCATCGCGCTCTGCGCCTGCAGCTGCGCCTTGAGCCCGTCGCCCTGCGCCTGCAGCGCCCCGACCTGCTGGTTGGCCGCCTGCAGCGCCGCTTCGTAGCGCGCCACGTTGGCCTGGCCCGACTTGAAGTCGGCCTGCGCGCTGTCCAGCCGCTGCGAGGTGGCGACGCCGTCGCTGACCAGCTGTTGCGCGCGAGCCCAATCCTTCTGCAGGCGCACCTGGTCGGCCTGGCTCGAGGCCAGGTTGGCGCGCGCCTCGGCGATATTGGCCTGCTGCAGCTTGAGCTGCTCCTGGTTGTTCAGGATCGAGGCCTGGGCCGAGGCCACCGCGGCCTGGGCGTTGGCCACGCGCGCGGCATAGTCGCGCGTATCGATCTCGACCAGCACATCGCCCTTGCGCACCAACTGGTTGTCGACCACGTGCACTGCCAGGATCTCGCCGCCGACGCGCGGCGTGATGGCGCTCATGTCGGCGCGCACATAGGCGTCATCGGTACTCTGCAGGAAGCGGCCGGTGTTGTACCAATAGACGCCGAAAGCCACCACGGCGACAGCGGCGACGACAGGGACGGCGATGCGGAAAAAGGCTTTCGGGTTGGCCATGGCTTGCGGCTTGGGGCGTGCGGCTCGAGTGGGTTGCGCGGCGGGAAACGGACTGATAATGTAATGAACGTTACAGTTCATTTTGCGACGCCGCCCGCTTGAAAGTCAACCAGCAAACCACCGATGCCCGTGAGCCCGACGCGCCCCGCACCTCGCGCGGCGAGGCGCGCCGCAGCGCCCTGCTGGAAGCGGCGCGCGACGTATTCCTGGAGCAGGGCTACGAAGGCGCCAGCATCGAGGAGATCGTGCGCCGGGTCGGCGGCTCCAAGGCCAGCCTTTACGCCTATTTCGGCAGCAAGCAGGGCCTGTTCTGGGAAGTGGTGGGCGACGCCACCGAGCAGTTCCTGGACGAGCTGGCGCTGCCGGCGCAGGCCGACGCCGAGCTGGAGAAAACCCTCAACACCATCGGCCTGCGCTTCCTGCGCGGCTTTCTCGACCCGGCCGGCTGCCGCATGTTCCGCACCCTCATCGCGGAATCGCAGCGCTTCCCCGAACTGGCGCAGCGGTTTTTCGAGCGCGGCCCGCAGCGCGTGCGGCAGGTGCTGGGCAACTACCTGCGGCTGCAGCAGGAGGCCGGGCGCCTCGACTGTGCCGATCCGGAAATGGCCGCCTCGCAGTTCCTCGAGCTGGTGAAAGGCCCGCCGCATGCGCGCGTGATGCTGTCGGTGGAGCCGTTCCCGCCCGACTTCGATCCGGCGCAGCATGTTGCGGGCGCGGTACGGCTGTTCCTGTACGGCTGTGCGCGCCGCCCTTAACAGCCGTCATACCGGCGAAAGCCGGTATCCAGGGATTCGGAGCGCGCACTTTCGCGGCTCTGGATTCCGGCGTGCGCCGGAATGACGCCGTTGTTTTGTTTGCTCGGCAAAAGCGATGCAGGCGCACCGTCGCCTCGTCGGCAAGACTCTTTCGAAATCGTCCGTAAATTCTCAAGAAGACGCACCATGAAAATCTCATCGCTGGCCGCCATCGCCCTGCTCGCCGCAGCCCCGGCCCATGCCATCAGCCTCGGCGATGCCGCCGGCCTCGCGCTGCAGAACGATCCGCGCATGCGCGCCGCCGGCGATGCGGTGCAGGCCTCCACCGCGCAGGTCGACGTGGCCCGCGCCGGCTACCTGCCCAGCGCCACGCTGACCGCCAACACCGGCCTGTCGCGCTATTACCTGTCGCCGGCCCTGGCCAGCTCCATTCCCATCAACGGCCCGCTCAATCCCAACGCGGTCGGCTTCCAGGCCTCGCAGCCGCTCTACACCGGCGGCCTCAACAGCGCGCAGCTGGCCGCCTCGAAAAGCCAGCTCGAAGGCTCGCAGCAGAGCGAGGCCAATACGCGCCAGCAGCTGCTGCTGGCCGCGGCCAGCGCTTACCTCGACGTGGAGCGCGACCGCGCCGTTATCGACTTCGCCAGCGCCAACGTGGCGGCGCTGCAGCAGGAACTGTCCGACACGCAGAAGCGCTATGCCGCGGGCGAAGCCACCCGCACCGACACCTCGCAGGCCGAGGCGCGGCTGGCCGAGGCGCAGGCCAACCTGAAGCGCGCCACCACCCAGGAGAAGGTCAGCGAGGCCGCTTTCCTGCGCGTGGTCGGCATCGTCCCCGGTGGCCTCGACAGCGGCTGGCCGTCGCCGCAGGTGCCCTCCACCCTGGATGCCGCGCTGGCCAGCGCCGGCATGACCCCGGCGGTGCTCGCTGCCGACGCCCAGCGCCGCAGCGCCGAAGCACAGATCGACGTGGCGCGCTCCGACTACTGGCCCAAGCTGGCGCTCAACGGCTCGGCCACCGCCCAGGGCGACAGCAATGTCTCCGCCGACCGCTACCGCGACTGGACGGTGCAGCTCAAGGCGACGCTGCCGCTGTACACCGGCGGCGCCACCCGCGCCCGCGTCTCCGCCGCGCAGGCGCAGGCCTCGCAGGCCGCCGCCAACCTCGACGACACGCGCCATGCCGCCATCGAGTCCATCACCCAGAACTGGGACCTGCTGCAAGCCTCCGACGAACTGATCCGCGCCTACCAGGCCGATGTCGACGCCTCGACCCTGGCGCTGGACGACGCGCGCAAGGAACTGCAGGCCGGCACCCGCACCACCAAGGACGTGCTCGACGCCGAGCGCGACAAAGTGTCGGCGCAGGTCAACCTGGCCACCAGCCGGCATGACCGGGCGGTGTCGGCGTTTCAGTTGCTGGCGGCATGCGGGAAGTTGCGGCTGGAGGATGTGAAGTAAGCCCAATGTTCCCCCTCCCCTTGCGGGAGGGCGATTATCTGCTACTTGACACTAAGTAACAGGTAGTCGCCTTCCCAATTAGGGAGGTGATTACCAATGTTTCAGAGGCAAAGAGGGTTTGTGCAGGTTGGGTTGCTACTAGTCTGCATCGTTGTTGGCGGGGCAATGAAAAACTTTGAATTCGGAATTTCCGGAAATGTTTTTCATATTAGCCGCCGCGAAACAAAAAGCATTTTTGTGGGCGACCCCGAAGGTTTTATATGTGACGCAATCAGCAAAGTAGAAAACAAATTGACCCGTGTTATACGCACTAATTTGTTCGTCGGTGAGGGACTCATTTCCATAAGGGAAATTGTAGATGTAAATGGTCTTCTTACCGGGGAAGAGCGACGTTTTAATATCCGAACGACCGGTTCTAGCGCAAAGATCAGAATCGATTTTTGGGATAAAAGGGCCGCCATGTATATCCGGAGTTATCGGAACGAAGCCTGCCATTTTTTGCTCGGAAAAGAAAACTTGGGTCGCAATTGCGTGCCCTACGTTTTCGGGATCGACCGAGTATTGAAACTTGTTGAGCGGTTGTCCGTCCGCGCCCGAAATCGATGTAACTTTTACGGTGGCATTGTCCGGAACGATCATGGCCCTATTGGCTTCTATAGTTTGCTCTCTGGTCGCCTTAACACCATCGGTTGCAGCGTCCAGACTCTTTCTAGTGAGTCTGATTTGGTCCATGACAGCTATCAGACCAATGGCGGTTATGACAGCGTAGGCCAGAGTGATCAAGTTAAGACGCTTGGCGATTTTGAGCTGCCGTTCCCAATAGGATTTCTCGGATTTCTTATGTTCCTTATCGGCGGCAATATCAGCAATAGGGGCTTGGAAATCGGAAATAGTCACCTGTGGTCCGCCGGATGGGTGTTTGGGTTTATCGGCGGTCTGATCTTCGCCCTTTGGTTTTTTCCCTGGGCCGCTGAATGGTCTATGAGGTTTTGGTTTCCTACGCACTAATCCCCCTATCGCTGAGTACGCCTGCGCCCCCGCGCATGTTGGCGTCTCAGCATCCTGCTATGGCACTTCCGAAGATGTTTGCATTCATGCGGTTGTTGTAGCGAAACTGGAACTCAGCAACATAGAGCGGCAGGTACTTGGCCGAAACCTTGTGATAGGTGCCGATCACGCCGCGCTTAATGAGACTCCAGAAGCCCTCAATCGTGTTGGTGTGGACTGCACCAGCAACATACTCGCCAGCGCCATGACGCACCCAGCCGTGCGGGAACTCGCGGCTCAGATGGCGATAGCCGCTATGTTCGTCGGTGCTGATAAGGCTAACCCGAGTCGAGACAGCCTCGCGCACGAAAGCGTGCAGCGTGGTGGTATCTGTATTGGCGATGACGCGCGCCACGACGTTACCCTTGCGCTGTACTGCGCCGATGACAATATCCTTGCCCGCGCTGCCTACGGGGCTGCTACCGCTACCGCCGGGGCCTCCGCCGCGTTTGTCTTTGTGCTTGTTCTTCGCCTTGCCGCCGATGAACGTCTCGTCCACTTCCACAAAGCCCATCAACTTCTGAAATTCAACATCCATCAAAGCCGTGCGGATTTTGTGGCACATGCTATGCGCCGTTTCGTAAGAGCCGAATCCCATATACCGCTGCACCTGCAAGGCGCTAATGCCTTTCTTGCTCGTCAACATGAGGTGAATCACGCGGAACCACTCGCGCAAGCCTTTGTTGGTATTTTCGAAGATCGTATCCACTAGCACGCTAAAACGGTAGTTGGTGCGATCCGCAGAACACTTGTTGCAGGCCCAGTGAAAAGGCTTGCTCGGCAGTTCATGGACGGCTTTATTGAGGCAGCGCGGGCAGTGGACACCATTCGGCCAGCGTTGCGCCTGAAGGTAGGACTTACACGCATCATCATCCGGGAACTGCGCTTCAAACTGCGCAATCGTAAGCTGGTGAATCTTGGCTGTTTTGGACATGGCGCGTTTACCTCTCTTACCGTGGAGGCATCATGCCACGCCTGAATTGTAGTGTCAAGAGGCAGATAATCGCCTTGCGGGAGGGGGCTAGGGGGAGGGGTGGTTTTCCGGGTGCACCCCGGGTTCAATTCTTCACTTCACCTTGAAGCTTTGACGCCCGCACTTGCGTGCAAGCAACGGCACCGTCTGCAGCAACATCAACAGCACCCCTCCCCCTAGCCCCCTCCCGCAAGGGGAGGGGGAAAACCCTCGCGCCTATAGCCAGCACTCTCATCAACTCGGCCAGGCCGAGTCCCGGATGACGTGGCAGAAATTGCCGCGATGGAAATGCGGATCCTTCAGTTCGAGCACATCGGCCTTGACGTTGCCGAAGGTCGTATGGGGCTTGTGCTTGATGCCCTGGTAGAAGGCTTCGACGATGTCCTGCTTGAACTGCCCGCCGCGCGGATGCGCGGCGACCACGTCGGCGCGATGCGCATCCGATACGTTGGGGAAACCCAATCCCAGCACATCCATCTCCACACCGGCGGTAACCAGCGCCACCTCCGCTTTCTTGTGCTGCGGAATGCCGGGCGTGGTGTGCAGGGCGATGGCGTCCCACACCAGCTCGATCGATGCCTCGGCGATGCCGTGGCGGCGCAGGAAATCCCCGGCCGCATTGGCTCCATCGACCTCGAAGCGCTCGCTGTCGCTGCTGTACGGCTTCACCAGCCCCATGTCGTGGAACATGGCGCCGATGTAGAGCAGCTCGGGATCATAAAACAGACCCTTCCTGTCACCGCTCAGGGCGCCGAACAGGAAGACGCGGCGGGAATGGTGGAACAGCAGATCGGTCTCGGTATCCCGCACCAGATCGGTTGCTTCGCGGGCGAGGCGGCTGTCGGGGATTTTGATGCCTGCAATGGTGGTGCTCATGGTCTGGGTCCTCTGGCTTGGCTCGGCGCCGGTCGGTGCGGCCGGGCTCGGAACCATTACACTCCCGTCCGGCTATGGCCTTATTTGATTTGAAGTATCATTTGCTGCCATTGTGTACCCGTTCCGGACACCAGCCGCCGAGGCGCCCAGCCATGAGCAAGACCATCGCCATCTTTGCCTGCCCGGGCGTCCAGATGCTGGACGTCTCGGGTCCGCTCGATGTGTTTGCCGAAGCCAACCGGCAGAGCCGCCGGCCGCACTATCTGCTGCAGGTGGTGGGCACTTCGACGCGGGCGATTGAAAGCTCCTCCGGCATGCGCCTGCTACCCAACCTGAGCATCTTCGACGAGATCAAGACGCCGCACACCCTGCTCGTCGCGGGCGCGCCGGGCATCGCCGCGGCGCCGGTCAACCGCAGCGCCATCGAGTGGGTGCGGCGCCACGCGCGCAAGGCGCGGCGCTATGGTTCGGTGTGCAGCGGCGCTTTCACTCTGGCGGCCACCGGCCTGCTCGAAGGCCGCCGCATCACCACGCACTGGAACGTGGCCGAGGAACTGCAGCGGCGCTACCCGGGCCTGACGGTGGAGCCCGACGCGCTGTACCTGCGCGACGGGCCGGTGTGCACCGCCGCCGGCGTCACGGCGGGCATGGACTTGGCCCTGGCGCTGGTCGAGGAAGACCTGGGCCGCGAGCTGGCGCTGCAGGTGGCCAGCCAGCTGGTGATGTTCTTCAAGCGGCCGGGCGGCCAGATGCAGTTCAGCCGTCACGGCGTGGCGGAAGTGGCGGGGCGCTCGACCTTGCAGGAGCTGCAGCGCTGGATCAAGGCGCACCCGGCGGAGGATCACTCGATCGATGCGCTGGCCAGACGCACCGGCCTCAGCCCGCGCCATTTCGCCCGCGTGTTCCATCAGGAGATGGGCATGACGCCGGGCGACTATGTCGAGATCAGCCGGGTCGAGGCGGCGCGGCGCCTGCTGGAAGGCGGGCACGATTCGCCCAAGCGCATTGCCGCGGACTGCGGCTATGCCAACGTCAACGGCCTGCGCCGGGCGTTCCTGCGCCGCTTGAGCATTACGCCGGCGAGTTATCGCAAGTTATACGCTCACTCATCTGCCGCCTGAACCCGCGGCGAACTACTCCGCCTTCGGTACCGGCATCCGCGCAAACTCCGAGCGGATCACGCTGCCGAAATACAGCATGCCGTTGGCCTCCTTCGCCGCCGTGATCGGCGCGAAGCTGTCGCCGCGCGGGTCCTGCAGGTTGTGGATGACCTTGCCGTTCAGGTCCAGCCCCAGCACGAAGCCGCGCCGTTCCGGCTTAGGCATCAACGCCTGCGGCAAGCGCATGGTGATCTTGCGCAGGAACGGCAGGCCGGCGACGGCGTCGAGCAGCTTGTCGCGCGGGGCGTAGATGGCCAGCCAGAAGGTGTCGCGGCCGTTGAAGCAGATGCCGTCGGGCAGGCCGGGCAGGTTGCGATGAACACCTCGCTGGTGCCGGCCTTGTCGCCCTTGAGCCAGTAGCGCACTACATCGTAGTTGCCGGTTTCGTTGACCAGCACGTAGGCATCGTCGGGGCCGACGGTGACGCCGTTGGCGAACTGCAGGCCGCTGAGCAGCACGGTGGTCTTGCCGCTGGCCGGATCGTACTTGATCAGGCGGCCGTGGCCGCCGTGTTCGAGCACGTCGTCCACGCCGAGCATGGCGGTGCCGAACTTGCTCGAGGCATCGGAGAAATAGATGGCGCCGTTCTGGGCCACGGCGATGTCGTCGGTGAAGCCGAAGGGCAGGCCGTCTGCGCTGTCGGTCAGGGTTTGAATGGTGCCGTCGGTATTGAGACGCAGCAGGCCCTTGATGGCGTCGGCGATGATCAGGTTGCCCTGCGCGTCGTAGCTGTGGCCTTCCGGGCGGCCGCCGGTGTTACCCAGCGTTTCATAGCTTTTCCCGTCGGCGGCATAGCGCACGATGCGGCCGTCCTTGTAGCCCATCACCATGCGGCCCTGCGCATCCGGCGTCACCGTCTCCGGACCCTCGCCGACGCCCACGCCGAGCAGCTCGACCTTGGCCAGCGCATCGTTCGGCGCATAAGGACCGGTATAGGCCGGGGCGGGCGGCGGCGTCCACGCGATGGGCTGGATCGGCACCGGCCAGAACAGCAGGTAGGCGAACAGGATCAGCAGCAGCAATACGACGATGTGTTTGAGACGCACCGGAACAACTCCTCTTATGTCGTTGTGAGTCAGCGACCTTTAACGCTTGAATCCATATTGGCTTCTTGAGCTGTCATCCTGAGTGCAGCGAAGGATCTGGCCGCGAGGCCTGATTAAGTGCGAGGCCAGATTCTTCGCTGCGCTCAGAATGACAGACACTATCGGCGCAACTGTTGGTGCTCGCTAAGCTTTACGCAACTCCGCCAGCAGCGCCTCACCGCTCCACTCGCGTTGTCCGCCCTGCTCCGCCTGCCGGATCAGCGCCAGCAGTTTCGCATTGACCGGCGCATGGCGGCCGAGACGTTCGGCCAGGCGCATGACTTCGCCGTTGAGCCAGTCGACCTCGGTGGTGCGCCCGGCCTGCAGGTCTTCCCACATGGAGGAGCGCGCCAGCGGATCGATCTCCAGCATCTTGTTGGCGGCGCGGCGGAACACCGCGTCGGGCAGGCTCAACATGAGGGGAATCCAGTGCGGCGGCAGGGGCGTCAGCTTGGCCGGCTTGATGCCGGCGACGTCGAGCAGGGCCAGCGCCTCGCGCTGCGCCAAGGCCACACAGCGGCGGTAGGCGCGCTGCGCCAGCTGCTCCTTCAAGGGGCGATTGGAGAGAGCATTGACCGGGTTGTTGAGGTTGAGCAGCAGCTTGGCCCACTGCACCGGCAGCATCTCGGGATGCAGTTCCAGCGGCAAGCCGGCCAGGTCGAACAGCGGCTGCGCGGCGCGCAGCGCCGGGTGATCGGCGGCGGCGAGCAGACCTTCGGAACCCTGATGAAACGAACCGCAGCCGCGGTTGAGCACGTTGAACGGCACCATGCCGTCGAGCACGGTATGGTGCGGCAGGGCGTGGCGCAGCACCTCGGCGTTGCCGATGCCGTTTTGCAGGCTTAACACCACCGCATCCGGCCTGAGCACGGCGGCGAGTTCGCGCCCGGCTTCGGCGGTGCCGGCGGACTTGACCGTGACCAACACCAGATCGGCATCGCTCGCGGCGGTGGGCGTGGTGGAGAAGCGCAGGCGGCCGCGGTCCACGCGCTGGTCGGCGCCGTGGAAGTCGGTAAGGTGCAGGCCGTGCTTGTCGAGCTCGGCCGCGAGGCGCGGCCGGCCGACGAACCGCACCGCGGCGCCGGCGACTTGCAGGCGGCCGCCGACGTAGCAGCCGATGCTGCCGGCGCCGTAGATGCAGATGTTTGGCGTTGCATTCATCTCGTTGTGAACTGGATACTCTTGAACCCCTCTCCCTTCGGGAGAGGGGCAGGGGTGAGGGACGCAGTGTCAACAAAAGCGCGCGCTTCGATGCGGCGGCGCCCCTCACCCGCGCCTGGCGGCGCGGCCTCTCCCAAAGGGAGAGGCAAACCAAACGCGTCGCGCATGCCGTTCAATTCGCTCAGCTGTCGTAGCCCGGATTGCTGCGCTCCAGCTTGCGCAGCAGGGCCGGCCAGGCCAGCGCGCCGCCACCGCCGAGGGTGACCTTGGCCACCTGGGCCTGGGCCATGTCGAGAATCTTCTGGCCGATGGGTATCAGCTCGCCGCCGCCGGACTGCGCGCGCACCTGCACCATGCAGGCGGCCTCGAAGATGTACATGGCGACGAAGGCTTCGGCCACGGTCTGGCCAACGGTGAGCAGGCCGTGGTTGCGCAGCATGAAGAACACTTTTTCGCCGAGATCGCGCACCAGGCGCGGCTTCTCGTCCTCGAGCAAGGCCACGCCCTCGTAGTCGTGATAGGCCAGCGAGGACAGGACGAAGAAGGCCTGCTGCGAGATCGGCAACACGCCGTTCTTCTGCGCCGACACCGCCACGCCGTTGACCGAGTGGGTGTGCATCACGCAGTGCGCGTCCCTGCGCGCGCCGTGGACGCAGCTGTGGATGGTGAAGCCGGCCGGGTTCACCGGATAGGGCGAGTCCATCACCTTCCTGCCGTCGGCGTCGATCTTGACCAGCGAGGAAGCGGTGATCTCCTCGAACATCATGCCGTAGGGGTTGATCAGGAAATGATGCTCCGGTCCCGGGACCTTGGCGGTGATGTGGGTGAAGACCAGGTCGTCCCAGCCGTACAGCGCCACCAGGCGGTAGGCGGCGGCCAGATCGACGCGGGTCTGCCACTCTTCCTTGCTGACCTGCTGTTTCACGTCCGACGGGGTCTTGATGGCTTGTACGCTCATGGCGTCCTGCTCCTCATTGGTTTGTCCTGGCGCCCATGTTAAGCGCTGGCCCTGTCGTGGAGTGTCAAGCGCGCGACAGTCGGCCGGGTAAAAATGACTCAATCCGCAGCGAAAGGAAAGGGCATATGGCCGGAGCTGAGAGCAAGGTGGTGTTCATCACCGGCGCCGCGCGCGGCATCGGCGCGGCCACCGCGAAGGAAGCCGTCGGGCAGGGGCATAGGGTGGTACTGGCCGATATCGACGGTGCCGCCGCGCTGGAACTGGCGCGCAGCCTGGGCGATGCGGCCTTCAGCCTGGCCCTGGATGTGCGCGATCCGGCGCAATGGCAGGCGGCGCTGGACCAGACCTGGCAGCGCTACGGCCGGCTCGACGTGCTGATCAACAACGCCGGGGTGGTGCATACCGGCTATGTGCTGGATGTGCCGTTCGAGCAGCATCGCCATACCGTGGAGGTCAACTACCTCGGCAACATCGCCGGGGTGCTGGCCGCGCTGCCGCGCTTCATCGCGCAGGGCAGCGGCCATCTGGTGACGGTGTGCAGCCTCACCGCCTATATGCCGTTTCCCAGCCTGGCCAGCTACGCCGGCACCAAGCACGCGCTGCGCGGCTTCCACCACACGCTGGCCTGGGAATACCGCAAGCAGCCGCTGCACTTCACCATCGTCTACCCGCCCGCGGTGGAGACGCCGATGCTGCAGCAGGAGGCGCAGGACGACAGCGCCGCCGCCGCTTTCGGCGAACCGCCGATCGCCCCGGAGGTGATGGCGCGGGCCATCGTCGATGCGCTGGCGAAAAAGCCGCGCGAAGTGACCGTGCCGGCGTTCCAAGGCTGGCTGCTGCGGGCCTTCGGCGCCTTCGTCTGGATCATGCGCATCGTGCTGGCGGATCTGGAGAAGCACGGGAAGAAGAATCTCGCCGCGCGGCGGGCGAAAGCTGCCGGCGGCTGAGCGCCCTTGGAATACCTCATTCCAATACCGCCGCAACCGGTAGGGCGGCCTGTGGCCGCCGTTGCTCCGACCGGGTTGCGCACGGCGGCGGCCACAGGCCGCCCTACAAAAAAACAACCTTTACTTCAGGCCGAAAAGAAGTAACGCGTCAGGTGGAAGAAGATCGGCGCGGCGAAGGCGACCGAGTCGATGCGGTCGAGCATGCCGCCGTGGCCCTCGATCATCGAGCCCCAGTCCTTGGCGCCGAGGCTGCGCTTCACCGCCGAGAGGGCCAGGCCGCCGAGGAAGCCCATCAGCACGATGATGAAGGACAGGCCCAGCGCCTGCCATGGCGAGAATGGCGTGATCCACCACATCGCACCGCCTACCAGGGTGGCGCCGAGTCCGCCGCCGACGAAGCCTTCCACCGTCTTGGACGGACTCACCACCGGCGCGATCCTGGTCTTGCCGAACAGCTTGCCGCAGACGTATTGCAGCACGTCGCTGAGCTGCACCACCAGCAGCAGGTAGAAGATCAGCAGGGCGTTCTGCCCCTGGTAGCCGGGGATGTCGAGCAGCAGCAGCGCCGGGGCGTGGCTGACGCAGTAGACCGTCACCATCACCGCCCACTGGATCTTGGCGGTGCGCTCGAGGAACTGCTCGGTGTCGCCGGCGAGGGCGGCGAAGGCCGGCAGCAGCAGGAAGGCGTAGACCGGGATGAAGATGGCGAAAACCCCGTACCAGTTGTCGCCGATCAGCAGGTACTGCACCGGGATCAGCACGAAGAAGCTCAGCGACAGCGGCAGGTGATCGCCGCGCCGGGTCGGCGTGAGGGTGATGAACTCGCGCAGGGCGAAGAACGAGGTGAAGGCGAACAGCAGCAGGGTCGCGTCCTTGCCGAGCAGGAAGGCCACCGCGAACACCGCGATCATCATCCACCAGGCGCGGATGCGGCTGTTGAGGTTGTCTACCACGGCGCGGCTGGATTCGCTCCGCGCGCGCTTGCCGAGGATCAAGCCGATCAGCGAGGCCAGCGTCAGCAGGCCGGCGACGCCGGCCATCAGATAGTAGAACTTCTGGTGCGGTGTCATGCCAGAGCCACCACGGCATCGCGCGCACGCGCCAGGAATGCTTCCTTGGACTCATCGGAGATACGCGCTACAGGCGTGCCGAAGCGCACGGTGCAGATCAGCGGCACGGGCATGATGGTTCCCTTGGGCATGCTGCGATGCAGGTTTTCCAGGTATACCGGCACCAGCTCCACCGCCGGAAAACGCTGCGCCAGGTGATACAGGCCGGACTTGAACGCCGCCGGCAGCGCGGCGGTGCCGCGCGTGCCCTCGGGGAAGATGATCAGCGACTCGCCCTGCTCCAGCGCATCCGCCAGCGGTTGCAACGGATCGCCCTGGCGGCCCTCCTTGGCGCGCTCGATCAGCACCACATGCAGGCCCTGGTTGGCGATGTAGCGGCGCAGCAGACCCTTGTCCCAATAGTCTTTCGCCGCCACCGGCCGGGTGGTGGCGCGCAGCTGCGGCGGCAGCGCCGACCAGATCGCCAGGGTGTCGATATGGCTGGTGTGGTTGGCGAAATAGATGCGCTGCGCCGGCCCCGGATCGCAGCCCAACCAGCGCGGATAGGCGCCGACCAGCAGCCGCATCAGGCCCACCAGCAGACCGCTCGACGGCCGCATCATGGCTGGCTGTCCCCGCCGCCCTGGATGCGCAGGGTTTCGGCGATGACGCGCAGGCGCGCAACGCAGGTCAGCAGGCTGCCGATGGCGATCAGCCACAGCGCCGCCAGCAGCGCGTAGTGGCTATGCAGCAGCAGGCTTTCGGCCGCGCCGAGCAGACAGGCCAGGGTCAGCACCGCCATGCGGTGCTGCTTGGCCATCGGCCCGCGGAAATCCTGGATCAGGCCGAGCGCGCCGCCGAGGGTGCGGATGTAGGCGGTGAACGCCGCCAGCAGCGCGCCGCACCAGCCCAGCGAGGGTACGCCCGCCAGGTAGCCGGCGGCGACGATGAACAGGGAATCCGCCACCCGGTCCGGCACTTCGTTGTAGAGGCCACCCACCGCGGACTTCTTGCCGCCCTCCACCGCCACCATGCCGTCGAGCAGATTGCACAGCAGACGCAGCTGGATGCACAGCGCGCACAGCAGCAGGGACCAGGGCGCGGGCAGCCACAGCAGGCCGGCAGCGCCGATGGCGGCGAACGCCACGCTGGCGACCGAGATCTGGTTGGGGGTGACGGCGCTGGCCGCAAGGCCGGCGGCGGCGCGGCGGGCCCAGGCGCTGGAACGCGAGCGCAGCGGCCGCCGGTTCGATTCGGAATTGTCCATGCGAGCCTCTTCCCGACCTGCCCCGCGCAGGTCCCCCGCACTCAGACTAGCAGGAACGGCTCCGCCTATTGGCGAAGCGCGTCACGCATTGCCGGCGCCGGCCCTGATTCAGCGGGCGGTATTCACCAGGTGATGCGCCCGCTGAAAATGTCCCAGGTCATATGGAAATCGCCGCGAGCGCTCCACAGCGGGTGCTTGAAAGTGGCCGGGCGGTTGTGCTCGAACACGAAATGCCCGGTCCAGGCAAAGCCGTAGGCGGCAACGGGCTCCAGCAGCAGCAGCGCCCAATGCTGCGTCAGCAGCACATATAAAGGCAGGGCGATCAGACACAGGGTGCCGACCACATGCAGCCTGCGGCAGGTTCGGTTGGAATGCTCGCTCAGATAGAACGGATAGAACTCGGCGAACGAGGCAAAGCCGTCGCGCTGCAAGGCGGCTGGAGCGGCAAGCGGGGTATCGGCATTCATGGCGTGGGTCCGGCGGGAACAAGGCGGTCACCCGACCGCCCCGGCATGATGCCGCCGCCTCGGGCAAAACACTGTCGCCTGCGTGACAATCTGGCAATCCATACGGGGGAGCGGCAATGCACAAGGACGAACCGGGCGACGACGGAGGTGTGTTCTTCGACCTGCCGGCGGCAGCGGCGGCGCAGTGCGCCGGCCTGGCCAGCCGGCGGCACTACGGCGACGGCGAGCTGCTCTACGCCCGCGGCGACGAGGCCGCAGCCCTGTATGGCCTGATCCGCGGCCGCGTGCGTCTCAGCAACGTAACGCCGGACGGGCGCGAGGTGCTGGTGATGCTGTTCGAGCCGGGCGACTGGGTCGGCGAGGTGTCCCTGTTCGACGGCCTGCCGCGCACCCACGATGCCCACGCCGTGGGACCGACCGAGGTGTTCGTGCTGCCCAAGGCGAAGCTGCTGGCGCTGCTCGACGCGCAGCCCCTGCTCTACCGCCACTTCGCCGCGCGGCTGGCGCGGTCGCTGCGCGTGGCCCTGTCCTATATCGACGATGCGGCCCTGCTGCCGCTGCCGCCGCGGCTGGCCAAGCGCCTGCTCGACCTGGCCCGCGTCTACGGCGCGGACACCCCGCAGGGCCGGCGCATCGAGCTGCACCTGCCGCAGGAAGACCTCGGCCGCATGCTCGGCGCCTCGCGGCAAAGCGTGAGCAAGGAACTGAAACGCTGGGAGGCGCAGGGCTGGATCGGGGTGGAGTACGGCAAGGTGATGATTCGCGACGAAGCGGCTTTGCTGCAGCTGGCCGGGCAGCACAGGCGCTAGAACTCATCGCACAGATGTCCCCTCTCCCTGCGAAGCGGGGAGAGGGCCAGGGAGAGGGGCGCCGGCGCAGCCGGCTCACGCCACAAGATGCAAGCGTCAGCGAGTTTGAAAGAGCCCCCTCTCCCTGGCCCTCTCCCCCACATTCGTGGGGGAGAGGGGACTCATGGGGCGAGCCCTAGCCGCCGACAAGACAAGCGCCGGCCAAGGGAGGAAAATCACTTCGTCCGGCGTCGAAGCATCGCCGCCGCTGCCGCAGGCATAGTTGCCGCACGCATCGTGGAGTCCGCCATGCCCACCATCCAGCAACACCGCGCCGCCATGCGCCAGCTGCACCAGGGCGGTTGCTTCGTCATTCCCAATCCCTGGGATGTGGGCAGCGCGCGCTATCTGCAAAGCCTGGGCTTCAAGGCCCTGGCCACCACCAGCTCCGGCGCGGCCTGGAGCATGGGCATGCCGGACAACAACATCACCCTGGGCATGGCGCTGGCGCACATCCAGGGCATGGTCGAGGCCAGCGAGGTGCCGGTCAACGCGGATTTCGAAAGCGGCTTCGCCCGCGACCCGGCAGGCGTGGCGGGCAACGTGGCGCTGTGCCTGGAAACCGGCGTGGCGGCGCTGTCGATCGAGGACTCGCGCCGCGATCCGCAGCGACCGCTGTACGAGCTGGCCGAGGCAGTGGAGCGCCTGCGCGCGGCGCGCACGGCGATCGACGAACGCGGCGGCGGCGCCCTGCTGGTGGGACGCGCCGAGTGCTTCCTCACCGGACATGCCGAGCCGCTGAAGGAAGCGGTGCGCCGGCTGGAGGCTTATGCGGAAGCCGGCGCCGACGTGCTTTACGCGCCCGGGGTGAAGACGCGCGAGGACATCGCGCTGCTGGTGCGGACGGTGGCGCCCAAACCCTTGAACGTGCTGTCGATGCCGGCGATGCAGCTCAGCGTGGCCGAGCTGGCCGACCTCGGCGTGCGCCGCATCAGCGTCGGCGGCGCGCTGGCGCGGGCGGCCTGGGGCGGCTTCATGCGCGCGGCGCAGGAGATCGCGCAACAGGGCAGCTTCACGGCGCTGGCCGAGGCGGCATCCGGAGCGACGCTGGACCGGTTCTTCACGGAAGACCAGGCGCGGCGCAAATAAGCCCATGCAGATCCGCCCTTTCGCCATCGCCGACGAAGCCGCCGTCATCGGGCTGTGGCGGCGCTGCGATCTGGTGCGGCCCTGGAACGATCCGCAGCGGGACATCCAGCGCAAGCTCAGCACCCAGCCGGAACTGTTTTTCGTCGGCGAAGCGGACGGCAAGCTGATCGCCACCATCATGGCCGGTTACGACGGCCACCGCGGCTGGGTCAATTACCTGGCGGTCGATCCCGAGCATCGCAAGTCGGGCTATGGGCGCCTGCTGATGCGGCACGTCGAAGACTGCCTCGAAGCGCGCGGCTGCCCCAAGCTGAGCCTGCAGGTGCGCGTGACGAATCCGGCCGCGCTGGAATTCTACAAACGCATCGGCTACACCACCGACGAGGTGGTGAGCCTGGGCAAGCGGCTGATTCACGACGCGCCACCGGGCTGAAGCCGCGGATGGCGACGTTGCGGCCCGCGCCGCCCCCTGAATACGCTAACCTCTGCGCGGCAAAACGCTGCCGCAACGTGAAGGCCACCCCGCGATGATTGTCCGCCCGAAGTTGCACTGGTTCCGCATGATCTTCGTCTGGCACGGCTCGGTGCTGCCGAAGATGGTGCCGCGACTGGCCCTGATCCTGGCGCTGGGGGTGCTGGCGGTGCTGAGCCACCAGTTGCTGCTATCGCGGCTGGACCTCGACCTGAACATCCAGCCCTTCACCCTGGTCGGCGTGTCGCTGGCGATTTTCCTGGGCTTCCGCAATACCGTCAGCTACGAGCGCTACTGGGAAGCGCGCAAGCTGTGGGGCCAGTTGCTCAATGTGTCGCGCTCGCTGGGGCGGCAGGCGCTGAGCGCGACGCAATGGCCGCCGGAGGGGCCGGAGGCGCGCAGCTTCGTGCTGGCGCTGGCGGCATTCGCCCATGCGCTGAAGCACCAGCTGCGCGGCAGCAATCCCGCCGCCGAGCTGCGCGAGCTGCTGCCTGCGCCCTGGCAGGCGCGGGTGCTGGCGGCGCGCTACCGCCCGGTGGCGATCCTGCTGCTGCTCGGCCGCCAGATCGGCGAGGCGCGGCGCGAAGGCCAGATCAGCGAGACCATGGCGCTGACCATGGAGAGCAACCTGAACCTGCTGGCCGATGTGGTGGGCGGCTGCGAGCGCATCGCCAACACGCCGATCCCGCTGCCCTACGCGGTGCTGCTGCACCGCACGGTGTACGGCTTCTGCATGGTGCTGCCGTTCGGCCTGGCCTCGACCATCGGCTGGCTGACGCCGCTGTTCGCGGTGTTCATCTCCTATACCTTCATCGCCCTCGACGCCATCGCCGAGGAAATCGAGGAGCCGTTCGGCTCCGATCCCAACGACCTGCCGCTGAACATGCTGACGCTGGGCATCAAGTCCAGCCTGCTGGAAATGCTGGGCGATCCGCTGCCGCCGGAACCACCGGCGCCGAAGGATTATGTGTTGTTGTGAGGCTGGGGCGACTCAAAGATTCTGGCATTGCGCTACATTGATTGCGGAATAGGCAAACGCAATCAGTCCCCTCTCCGCCTGCGGGAGAGGGTGGCCCGCAGGGCCGGGAGAGGGCCGTGCCGCCAGTGCAACAGCCCCTCTCCCCTGGCCCCTCTCCCACAAGTGGGAGAGGGGAACGCACCTGGAGATGTCCTACCGGGATTCGTGTGCCGCGATTAGCGCGCCGCCGCTGGCGTAACACGCCACACCACATTCCCCACATCATCCGCCACCAGCAGCGCGCCGGCACGATCCACCGCCACGCCCACCGGACGCCCCTGGGCGTCGCCTTCCGCATTGAGAAACCCGGTCAGCACGTCCTCCGGCAGGCCGGCGGGCTTGCCGTCGGCGAAGGGCACGAACACCACCTTGTAGCCGCTGCGCGGCTTGCGGTTCCAGGAGCCGTGCTGGCCGACGAAGGCGCCGCCGGCGTAGTGCGCCGGCAGCAGCGCGCCCTGGTAGAAGCACAGGCCCAGCGAGGCGGTGTGCGGACCGAGCGCGTAGTCCGGCACGATGGCCTTGGCCACCAGCGCGGGGTCCTGCGGCTTGACCCGCTCGTCGACATGCTGGCCGTAATAGCTGTAGGGCCAGCCATAGAAGCCGCCATCCTGCACCGAGGTCATGTAGTCCGGCACCAGGTCGCTGCCGATCTCGTCACGCTCGTTGACGGCGGTCCATAGCGCGCCGCTCTGCGGCTGCCAGGCCAGGCCGTTGGGATTGCGCAGGCCGGAGGCGTAGACGCGGAAGTGGCCGCTGGCCGGATCGACTTCGAGGATGGCGGCGCGGTTCTGCTCCTGCTCCAGGCCGTTCTCGCCGACATTGCTGTTGGAGCCGACGGTGACGTAGAGCTTGCTGCCGTCAGGGCTGGCGAGGACGTTCTTGGTCCAGTGATGGTTGATCGGGCCGGCCGGCAGGTCGACCACCTTGACCCCGGGAGCGGTGATCTGGGTGTCGCCGCTGTGGTACGGGAAGCGCAGCACGGCGTCGGTATCGGCCACGTACAGCGAATCGCCGACCAGGGCCATGCCGAAGGGCGAGTTGAGCCCTTGCAGGAACACGGTGCGGACTTCGGCGAAGCCGTCGCCATTGGCGTCGCGCAGCAGGGTGATGCGGTTGGCGCTCGGCACACCGGCGCCGGCGCGGCGCATCACCAGCTTGCTGATCCAGCCCTTGATGCCGCTGGCGTCGTCGGGCTGGGCCGGGGAGTTGCTTTCGGCCACCAGCACGTCGCCGTTGGGCAGCACGTAGAGCCAGCGCGGATGATCCAGCCCGCCGGCGAAGGCGTCCACCGCCAGACCGGCCGCCGGCACCGGCCGGTTGCCGGCCGGCCAGCCGATGGCGGTGGCGATGTTCACGGTGGGCAGCAGGCTGTGCTTGGGCGGCGGCAGCACCGGGTGCGGGCCGCTGCCCGCCTCCACCGGCTGGGTCGCCTCGTCGGCGGCGGCGGCGAAGCCCAGGCTCAGCAGGCCGGCCAGCAGCAATTTGGGAACGCTCGGACGCATGGAATTACCTCTGTAGTGTTCGGACCAGTATGCAGCGCGGCGGCATGGGCCGGACGGCACCTGAACAAAGCGACATTAGCTCATCGTCACAAATTCGTTTCGTTCCATCGGCCCCGGGTGCAGAATCGGCGCATCGACGAAACTGGGATTATCACACCCGATGAACACCAAGACCATGCTGCGCGCCGCCGTGCTGGCGCTGGCCTGTGCGTACTCCGCTGTACCGGCGGCGGCGCCCGCCCCTGCGCCCGCGGCCGGCGACTGGAACAATGACCTGCTGGCCTGGCGCGCGCAGCGGGCGCAGAAGCTGTCCGCGCCGGAAGGCTGGATGTCGCTCACCGGGCTGGAGCCGATCGCCGAGGGCGCCAACCCCTTCGGCGGCGCCGACGACAACCCGGTGCACCTCAAGGGCCAGGTGCCGGCCCACCTCGGCGTGCTCCAGCGCGACGGCAAAACCGTCAAGCTGCTGCCGCCGCCGGGCGGTTTTCCCGCCGAGCTGCAGGTGGACGGCAAGCCGGCGCAGGCGCAGGTGCTGCATGCCGACGACGAACCGCAGCCGAGCCGGCTCACCGCCGGCACCCTGGTGTTCTTCATCATCCATCGCGGCGACCGCACCATCCTGCGGGTGAAAGACTCGCAGGCACCGACCCGCACGCAGTTCCAGCACCTCAACTGGTACGCGCCGGACCCGGCCTACCGCGTCAAGGCCAAGTGGACGCCCTACGTGCCGCAGAAAACCATCTCCATCGCCAGCATCATCGGCACCGAGGACAAGTCGCCGGTGCCGGGCGTGGCCGAGTTCAGCATCGGCGGCAAGACTTACACGCTGGAGCCGATCATCGAGGAGCCGGGCGACACGCAGCTGTTCTTCATCCTGCGCGACAGCACCAGCCCGAAAACCAGCTACGGCGCCGGCCGCTTCCTCTACGCCAGCTTCCCCGATCACGGCCTGGACCAGCCGGGCGAAGTGTGGCTGGACTTCAACCGCCTTCAAAACCCGCCCTGCGCCTACACCCCCTACGCCACCTGCCCGCTGCCGCCGCGCCAGAACTGGCTCAAGGTGGAGCTGCCGGTGGGGGAGAGGAAGTATCACGAGGGCGCGGAGGGGCTGGCGGAGCGCTGAGGGCGGCGTGATGCAAGTCCCGGTCTCGTCGCGGATATGCCGCCGTGCTTTTATTGACGGAGTGCAATACGGCCATTGGCAGCTGATTGGTATCCGACCATCTCCAGACCTGGACGCCAAGCTTTTTGAGCATGGCCGAAACATCCTGTGAATTTCCTCCAACAGCGCGATTGTCTGCTGGATCGCGAAACATCGGCTCTCCTATCGCGACGATGCGTCCGTATGGCCAGGCCGCCGGGGGCAGGTTTGCGAGAGCCATGGGCAGATCATTTAAAGCGATGTGGGTGGAATTCCCCAGTACTTCGACGCCATCGCTGAGAATGATCAGGTAAGGGTTCTTCCAATCGGACAAGTCCTTGAACATGTCATGCTTGAGAGCATTCGACTGTGGCATGGGAATTTTCTGCAAGGCCGTAATACCCGCGTCCGCATCCAGATTCGCGGATTGGGCGACAGGAAGTATTGCCGTTGCGCCGAGTAGAAGCGACTTCAATAGATTCTTCATGTTTAATTGCAGCCCGCGAGAGCGATCAACGCAGTTCATTGCGGTTTCGTTTGATCCGCCGATTTCCGGCTACTCGTTGCCGTATCCGACGGCGCTGGTGGACTGTCCGGGACTACCGGGGAATCGGCTGGACCAGTTGCCCCGGGCGGATTGGCGGGCACTGGCGCAGACAGGCCGGGAGGCAGATTGGTCTTCTCCAGATACTCGTCGTAGTGATACAGCACCGGCGGGCGACCGCCGATCAACGGTACCGGACCGTTGGAGGCTTCGACCTGCGAGCTCCGCGTATCTTCATATTTGCGCCGGGTGAAATAGTCACCCTCATTGCGCTCGCGCAGAATCACGGGGTGCAGGAAGATCATCAAGTTCTGCTTGGTACGGCTGATGGTGCGCGACTTGAACAACGCGCCGATCCAGGGAATATCGCTGAGCCCCGGAATCCTGGTCACCGAGTCATTGACTTGATCGCTGATCAGGCCGCCGATCACCAGGATCTGGCCGTCCTCGATACTGACGGTGTTATCGACGGTGCGCTTGTCGGTAATCAGGCTGGAAGTGCCGGCGGTACCGCTGGCAATGTCCGAATCCTCGAACTCGATCTTGAGGCGGATCGTATTGCCTTCGCCGATGGTGGGTGTGATGCCCAGCTTGATGCCGACATCGGTCTGGTTGACCGTCTGGAACGGATTGACCGAGCCGTTACTGACGGTGCCGGTATTGGAGTAAGAACCAGTCACCTCCGGCACCGACTGGCCAACCTCGATCTTGGCTTCCTCGTTGTCCAGGGTCACCAGGGACGGTGTGGCCAGGATATTGGTATTGGCGTCGCTCGCCAGCGCCTTGATCAGGGCGCCGTAAATGGAACCATTGGCTGTGGTGAAGCCGACCAGAGCGGTGCCACCGCTGCCGATGGCACTGGCGGCAGCCGCTTCCAACGTGCTGGTGCTGATGGTGCTGCTGCTGGTGCTGCTGAGGGCAGTGGCAGCGGATGAGAGTGCGCTGGACGTACTCGAATTAAGAATGCCCGCGGCGGCGATTGAATTGGGATTATAGGCAAGCCAGTCCACGCCCAATTGGCTGGACTTATCGGCACTGACATTGGCGACGATGGCTTCCACCAGCACCTGCGAACGGCGGATATCGAGCTTTTCGATCACCGCGCGCACCTGCTGCATGACTTTCGGCGGCGCGGTGATCACCAGCGCGTTGGTGTCCTTGTCCGCCAGCACGCGCAGGTCCGGGTTGCTGCCGGCCGCCGCGCCCAGGGCGGCGGTCGAGCTGGAGCTGGAGGGCGCGGTCGAGACCGGTGTGCTGCTGTTGCTGCTGCTGCCGAACGAAGAGGTCGAGCCGGAGGAGCTGCCGAACATCGAGCCGCTCTTGGAGCTGGACGACTTGCTCGGCTGGGCGTTGCCCATCAGCAGGGCGGCCAGGTTTTCGGCGCTGGCGTAGTGGAGATAGATCACCTGCGTGTCGCCCTTGTTGTTGCCGGGCTTGTCCAGTTCCTTGATCAGCGTGATCAGCTTGTCGCGCTCGGCGCGGTCGCCGCCGATCAGCACGCTGTTGCTGTGCGGATCGGAAATGACCGAGGACTGCACCGCGCCGGGGTCGGCCTGGCGCGACTGCTGCGCCAGGGCGGTCAGCACCTTCACCACGTCGTCGGCCGAGGCGTTTTCGAGATGGATGAGCTGGACGTCGCGGTCGCCGTTCTGGTCCATCTGGTCGATCAGCGTCTCCAGGCGGCGCACGTTGGAAGCGCGATCCGACACGATCAGGCTGTTGCTCGAGGTGTAGGCGGCCAGGTGCCCGGACTGCGCCACCAGGGGGCGCAGGATCGCCACCAGCTGCGAGGCCGAGCCGTTGTGGATGTCGAATACCTTGGTGACCATCTCGTCGCCGGCCAGTCCGCCGCCGTTGAGGGAGCCGCCGCCCTCGGTTTTGGCGCTGGCATCCGGCACGATCTTGATCGAGGAGCCTGCCGGGATGGCGGCGAAGCCGTTCACTTCCAGCACCGACAGGAAGGTGGCGTAGACCGCGTTCGCATCCATCGGGCTGGACGAGACCACCGTCACCTTGCCCTTGACGCGCGGATCGACCACGAAATTCTTGCCGGTGACCTCGCTGACCGTGGCGATCAGGGTGGCGATGTCGGCATCCTTGAGGTTGAGCGTGACCTCGGCGCCGTTCTTTTCCGCCACGGCGCCGCCGGCCAGTCCGCCGCAGAGCGCCAGCACCAAGCCGCCCAAGAATGGATACAACGAAACGGAACGCAGAGACATGGTGGACCCTGGGGATTCGGATTGCGGCATCAGGCGAAGAACCGGACTCTGTGGCGGCAACCTTGGTCAGAAGTGATACGCAAGGCCGAAACCGGCCACGCCCTGGGTTTTGCTTTGCACGATCGGGCTTGCGCCATCGTCACCGAGCAGCTGGGTTACGCCGGCAAAGCCCCTCAGTATGAAATGCCTGGACAGCCGATAATCCAGGCCGGCATTGAAGCCGATATCCTTGATGCCGCCACCGGGTGTGTAAGCCGGCAGTCCGGACTGCAGCGACTGCTCGTCGGACACGCCGAAATAGGTGCGGTCGTAGGCGCCGTTGGCGAAATCCATGCGTACCGCGGTGGAAACAAACAGGCGGCCGGGAATGATCGGATGCATCCAGTTGAGGGAAACATCGCCGTAGAGGCCGTCGGCCTGGTGGGTCACCGCCTGGCGAATATCGGTGCGCAGGCTGAACGGCCCCAGGCTGTAGCTGGCGAACAGGCCGGCGGTGAGGGCGACCGGGATGTCGCCGAGCCCGTTCAGATGGTCGTCATCACCCTGCTTGCGCCCATTGAAGAAGCCCAGCACCGGCCCGACCCTCAAGCCTTGCCAGTTGATGGCGGTCATCCCGATTCCCGCGGGCCCGGCGAAAAACAGGCCCTTGTCGTAGGAAGCCGAGATCAGGGGAACGACACGCGTCGTATAGGAGTCGGCGCCATCGTATCGGGGCCTTTCCGCGATACCGCCGCCAAGGGTGACATCCCAGCCGTTGGTGGTGTTGCGTCCCGCTCCGATCTGCTCCAGTTGCACATCGTTCTGGTCCTGCGCGGAGGCGGTGCCCGGCCGTAGCGCCAGCGTCGCGGCAAGCACCACCGCGGTCCTGATCGCCGCTGCGCGCGCCGCACGCGCGGACCGGGTGAGTAAGGATGAATTCATGTGTTACCTTGGCAGCGGAAATCGGAAGGCCAGTATCCGGAGCCCATGTAACTCGAACGTGTCCCGATTCGGCCCTTTTGTTGCCAATTGTTTCCAGCTCGCACTTCGCAACGTTCAGTTACAAAATGCCGGTTCCCGATGCAGTATTTCGGAACGATACTTGAGCTTCTATGGACCCGATCTCGCACCTGCTGATCGTCGATGACGACTCGGAAATCTGTGATCTGCTATCCGAGTTCCTGGTGCGGCAGGGCTTTCGCGTATCGATAGCCCACAACGGCAAAGCGATGATGCAGGTGCTCGGCGAGGCGCGCATCAATCTGGTCATCCTCGACCTGATGCTGCCCGGTGAAGATGGCTTGAGCCTGTGCCGGCGCCTGCGGGCGGGCAGCGCGTTGCCGATCATCATGCTCACCGCGCTGGCCGAGCCGACCGAACGCATCGTCGGCCTGGAACTCGGCGCGGACGACTATCTGGCCAAGCCCTTTGTTCCGCACGAGCTGTTGGCGCGGGTGCGGGCCGTGTTGCGCCGCGCCCGCGAGTTCGAGGGCAACAACGCCGGCGGCAACCGTCAGCGCAGCCTGGAATTCGCCGGTTGGCGCCTGGACGTGGCGCGGCGGGAACTGTACTCGCCCAGCAACGCCCTGGTGGTACTGCCCTCGGGGGAGTTCGATCTGCTGTTGATCCTGCTTGAGCGGCCGCATCGGGTGCTCAGCCGCGACACGCTGCTGGATCTCGCGCGCGGCCGCACGGCGGTCTTGTTCGATCGCAGTATCGACGTGCAGATCAGCCGCCTGCGGCGAAGGATCGAGGCCGATCCGCGCGATCCGCTTTTCATCAAGACCGTGCGCGGCGGCGGCTATGTCTTTGCCGCTCCGGTGATGGTGCGGGCAGGCGATGCATGATCCTCCCGGATACCATCGCTTTTCGTATCGGGCGGACCATGCTCGGCCTGGTTCTCCTCATGACGATCAGCTTTGCCGCTCTGCATTTCTTTACCAATCACGAAGACGACGCCTCCCCGGATCATCTGGCCAATCGGATCAGCGGCATTACTGAAATTGCCGATGCCATTCCGCGCCACGCCAGGCCAGCCCTGATTGCGTCCTTGCAAAGCAATTTGTTTACCGTCGATATAGGCGAAAAATTGCCGCCGGACGTTGCTCCCCGATCCAATTTTTCCAGCTGGGCGATGCGCCGGAGCATCGAAGCCGGCCTGAACGATGCGCCGCATCAGGTGATTGTGGGTTTGAGCCCGTCGAAAAGCGGCACGAAGCAAGGTGCTGCCGCGAAGAACGGCAGCGGAACGCCGCCTCAATTGATGGTGATTCAGGTGCAGATGTCCGACGGAGAGTGGCTGCGTTTTGTCGTCGACCTGGCCGGGAATGTCGCCGGATTTCCGTTCCGGCCCTTTGCGGTACGCTTCGGCTATGCATCGTTCGTGGTGTGGCTGCTGTCGATATGGACGGCGCGCCGGCTGGCAGCGCCGATCGCCGCGTTCGCCAATGCCGCCGATCGGCTGGGTAGGGACGCCGATGCGGCGCCATTGATCGAGAATGGACCGCGCGAATTGCGTATGGCGACGCGCGCGTTCAACCAGATGCAGGACCGCTTGCAGCGCCTGATCCGGGATCGCACGCAGATGCTGGCGGCCATGTCGCACGACCTGCGAACGCCGCTGACGCGCATGACCCTGCGTACGGAATCCATCGACAATCCGAAAGTGAAGGGCAAGATGCTGGCCGACCTGGAAGAGATGACCTCCATGATCGAATCCTCCCTTACCTTTGCCCGCGAGGACTTCAATCGTGAACCGCGGACTCTGGTCGACTTGCGCGCCTTGATTGAAAACATCTGCGAGGACGCGGCTGACACCGGAGCAAGCGTCAGCTGCAGGATTGCCGAAGGAGTCGATCTGGAGTGCCGCCCCCAGGCACTGCGGCGAGCCATCACCAATCTGGTCGACAACGCACTCAAATACGGCGGGGCCGCACACCTTACCGTGCTGCGTGAAACCGGCCGGGTGGTCATTCTGGTGGATGACGATGGCCCCGGTATTCCTCCGGAACAGCAGGAAAAGGTGTTTGCGCCGTTTTACCGGCTGGAGTCCTCGCGCAACCGCGAGACCGGCGGCGCTGGCCTCGGCCTGGCTTTGGTCCGCACCATCGCGCATGGCCACGGTGGAAGTGTGGTCCTGGCCAATCGACCCGAGGGAGGATTGCGCGCTCGCCTGGAATTGCCAGGGTAGGGCGCATCGATGCCCGTCCTTCGGCGGAGCGCTGAGGCCTGCACGTCCGCTATTTTCTTGCTGCGATGCCAAAAAGCTTCCGTCCCGCCGGGGCGGAAGCCTGGAGCCGGAGGTTCACCGCCCCATTCAGAAGATGCGATGTTCCTCGGTAATGAACACCCGCGATCGGGCGAAGTCGATGAAGGTCGATTCGTCCTCCAGCAAATCCTGCATGGCCCTGGCGCCATCCGCCGAGCTCAAGGTGGCGCGAAGATCGTCCATGCTCTCCCACCACACTTCGGTAATGCCATCGTAAGGCGCCTCGAGGCCGCGGGACTGCCGCAGCAGATCATTCAGTGCCGGTTCCACGGCATGGCTTTGCACGTACTTGATGGCGCGCAGGGCCTGCTGGCGTTCGGCAACTTTCGGCGCGTGGTGCTGAAGCCAGTACGAATAAAACGCGTCCGGCGTGATGCCCTGCTTCCGGGTCAAGCAGTAGACCAGCTTGATCATGTTTGGCTCTCCTGATCGCCTTCATGGTAAACGAATCGGCGCTGACGACGTCCTCTGTAATTGGGCTCGCGCAGGGCGGGAGAAGCACAGCGTATCTCGTCTTTCGCGACAAGCGGGATAGCTCCCGTCCCAGCGGACTACTGTCATCCTGAGCGCAGCGAAGGATCTGGCCTCGCGCCATGACCGGATAACCAGGCCAGATCCTTCGCTGCGCTCAGGATGACAAACAGGTCGTAGGGCGGCCGTGCCCCTACAGTATGGTTTGGCAGCATAAAGCCGCAAACGGAAGCTTGCGCCCTTCATCCCGGCAAGGTGCGCCGATACTCCGCCAGACAGTCGCGCAGGGATTCAAAGGTCTTGAACTTGCCCAGCTGCTCCGTCAACTCGCCCCTGACGTGGACCCACACCAGCTCGGTGCCGCCGGCGGAAATTTCCTGGCTCATCCGGGCGATGTCCTGATCGGCCGAGTAGTCGATGGCGGTGATGGAGCCCGCGTCGATCACCAGCCAGCGCAAGGGAGCGGACTTGGCAATGCCGCAGGCCTCTTCCACGAAGTGGCTGGCGTTGGCGTAAAACAGGTCCGCGCCGAACCAGTACACCGCCATCCCCGCCGCCGGCTGCGGCAGCGGCGCCAGGCCCACGGCGTGGGGCAGCCAGTGGCCATCCTCGCCCGGGGACAACACGGCGGTTTGCGGCTTGTAGCTGATGCGCAGGTGCAGCAGCAGCGACATCACCAGGGCCAGCACGATCCCCGGCATGACCCCGGCCGCCACCACCGTGACAGCGGTGAGCAGCGCCAGCCAGAACTCCATGCGGTTGCGGCGGAACAGGTCCGCCATGCCGCGGCGATCCACCAGGCGGATGCCGATGATGAAGACCACCGCCGCCAGCACCGAGTCGGGCAGCGCCGCCAGCGGCCCGGTGAGAAACAGCAGCACCAGGATCACCAGCACCACCATGGTGATATGGGACACCTGGCTGCGGCCGCCGGCGCTGTCGACGATCGCCGTCTTGGTCGGGCTGCCGTTGACCACGAAGCTGCCGGACAGGGCCGAGGCCAGGTTGGCGGCACCCAGGCCGATCAGGTCGCTGTTCTCGTCGAAGACATCGTTGCCGCGCAAGGCGTAAGCCCGGGCGGTTGCCGCGCTCTGCGCCAGGATGATGACCGCGCAGGAAAAGGACATCGAGAACAACGCGGGGATGCTGTGCAGGGGAATCGCCGGCCAGGCCGGATGCGGCAGGCCGCCGGGCACCGCCCCGACCATCTGCACGCCGTATTGCCCCAGGTTGAGCAGGCGGCTGGCCACGATCATGCCGATCACCGTGAGCAGGGCGCCCGGCCAGCGCGGCGCGATGAATTCAAAGGCCACGATCACCGCCAGCACCACCAGGCTGATGATCAGGCAAGCCTGGTTCGCCCCGCCCAGATGGCCCAGCGTATGCGCTATCCGCAGCAGCGGAGCGCCGGAGGGCTTTTCCATGCCCAGCATGCCGTCGATCTCGCCGAGGGCGACCTGCACGCCGACCCCCGACAGGAAGCCGATCAGCACCGTGCGGGACAGGAAGTTGGCCAGGAAGCCGAGCTGAAAAACCCGCGCCAGCAGGATCAGCCCACCGGCCAGCAGCGCCACCATGGAGGTCAGCCCCACGTACTCGGGGCTGCCGAGTGCCGCCATGCCAGCCAGGCCCGAGGCGACGATCGCCGCCGTCGCCGAATCCGCCCCCACCACCAGATGACGCGACGATCCCAGAACGGCAAATGCCAGGGCCGGAAAGGCCAGCGTATAAAGCCCGGTGATCAGCGGCGTGCCGATGATCTTGGTGTAGCCCATCACCTCCGGAATGCTCAGCGCCGCCAGGGTGACGCCCGCCAGGATGTCGCGCAGCAGGCCGGCGCGCTGAACCGGCAATACGCCCTGTAGAAGAAATCCCTTCATGTGAGCCGAGCCCCCCGATAGAGTCGCCGCCGGCCGCGCCGGCCGATGCAATGACCTGGCGCGATCACCGGCCTTCCAGGTTTCCGGAAAGTCACTCTAGAGTATTTTCGGTTCGGGGACGTATAGATCGTGAGCCGCTTGAAAGCGGCTCATCGCCTCTCCCTCTGCGACCGAAGGGAGTCCCCTTTTCGGGAGGAGAGGCCGCGCCGCGAGGCGCGGGTGAGGGGCGCACTTTCCGGCTACGGCACCATAGCCGGAAAGTGCGCCCCTCACCCCTCCCCCTCTCCCGAAGGGAGAGGGGATAACTTGTATGCAACGAACTGAAAAATGCACTGCTGATAGACCGCGGCGATCGGCGTGTTGGTTCAGCCGGTGATGGAGGCGCTGCCGCTTTCCAGGTGGCCGGTGTAGCGGCGGATCCAGCTGCTGTCGCCGCTGATGGTGATGCTGAAGTCGTACCAGCCATGGCTGTTCGCCAGCACGTCGAAGTGTGTGTCGACGGTATCGCCCGCGCCGACGCTGAAGGTCCAGGGTCCGCCGCTGGTGTAGTTGCCGGAAGTAATGGTGAAGGTCACCGGCGCGGTGCTCGTGTTGGCCATGGCGAAGTACAGCGCCAGCTGGCCGGACGCGGCATCCACGGCATACGACGAGGTCACGCCGCAGGCGCTGCCGGAATTGTTGAGATTGCCGGCGAAGCGGCGCAGGAAGCGGTTGGGACCGACCACCGTCAGGTCGTAGCTGCCGCTGCCGTATCCGGAGCCGATGTTGAAGTAGTCCTGCACCGCGCCGTTGCTGCTGCCGCTGTTGGCGGGCACGGTGTATTGCCAGGGGCCGCCGCCGCGGTAGGCGTTGGCATAGATCGCCAGGGGCACGGCGCGCGTGGCCACGGCGCCGACGTTGAGCATCTGCACCCACAGCAGGATCTGGCCACCGGAGCCGTGCTGGAAGGAGGCGATGTTGGCGTCCGGCTGGTAGGGCAAGGCGCGGGCGGTGCGGGTGCCGGCTTCCTGCTGCGGCAGGCTGTTGGAAGCGTTGGCGTCGCTCGGGTTGGGCAGCGGATCGCAGGTGCCGCTGCGGCTGATTACTGTGGTAGCGGCCGGCAGGCTGGTTGGCAGGCCCATCATCGGCGCGGCGAAGTTGAAGGCGCCGGTCAGATCGCCGCTGACCTGGCGCCGCCAGGCGCTGATGGCGGAGCACTTGGCCGGCGTGCCCAGCGCGGCGGTCCAGGTCTCCAGAAACTGGATCACCGAGGTGTGATCGTAAACCTGCGAGTCGACGATGCCGCCGCGGGTCCACGGCGAGCAGATGACCATGGGCACGCGAAAGCCCATGCCGATGGGCACGGCTTCGCTGTCGAGGGTGATGAACTCGCCGGCCGTGCCGGCGGGAGGAGCGGGCGGCGGCACATGATCGAAGAAGCCGTCGTTCTCGTCGTAGTTGAGGATGAGGACGGTGGAGTTCAGGGTCGCCGCGTTGGCGGCCAGGGCCTGCAGCACCAGGTTGATGAAATAGGCGCCGTTATCGGGCGGGGCATCGGGATGCTCGGAGTAGTCCTCGCTGGCGACGACCCAGCTCACCTGCGGCAGGGTGCCCGCCAGCACGTCGTTCTTGATTGCCGTGGCGATATCGTTGGGCGTGGAGCCGGTGACGCTGGGCACCGAGGCCATGCCGTACTGGTACAGGGTGCTCGAAGTGGAGGCATCGTCGAACTGGCTGAAAAAGGCCAACGCGTTGTCGCCGAAATTGTCTGAGGCGTTCTGATACACCTTCCAGCTCACGCCCGCCGCCTGCAGCTCCTCGGCGTAGGTTTCCCAGGTGAGGTCGGATTCTGAGCCGCCGTCATAGGCTGGCCCGCCGTTCGCGCCGGAAGGATCGATCATGCCGCTCCACAGATAGGTGCGGTTGGGGCCGGTGGCGCTGAGAACCGAGCAGAAGTAGTGATCGCAGACGGTGTAGGCATCGGCGAGCGCGTAGTGGAACGGCAGATCCTGCCGGGTGAGATAGCCGAGCGTGCGCACATTGCCCTTGGCCGAAACCCAGGAATCCATTTTGCCGTTGTTCCAGGCCGCATGCTGCGTCGACCAGGAATGATCGAGGCTGCCATCGCACTGGGTGATGACCTCGCTGGTCTGGCCGGAAGCGGGCGAGGTGGTGTTGAAGGCCCAGGGATACTGGCGTGCCGAGCCGTTCGGCTGGTTGAACACCGGATAGCCGCCGGACAGCGTGATGCCCGTCTTGTCGGCGAAGCCGCGCACACCCTGCAGCGTGCCGAAGTAGTGATCGAAGCTGCGATTTTCCTGCATCAGGATCACCACATGCCGCACATCGGTGATGGTGCCCGTGCCGGTGGTCGAGGCCGCGCTGGCCGACCTCAAGGCTCCTTCCAGCACGTATCCACCCGCGCCGAGTGCCATGGCCTTGCTCGACAGGGTGAGAAACCTGCGGCGAGTGATCACTGGAGCTTTTCCCTAAGTTCAGTGTCTTTGGTACGCGCACGTTAAGGCGCTTCTGTGAAGTGCCTATGGCATTTAGGTTGCCTGCAAGCGACAGGGACGTGGACGGCGCAAGACACCGCCTGCGGCGAGCGGGGCAACGGCGCAAGCCCCTTTCGGCATAAGCGCTGCACAGCACAGACGGGGCGGCCGAATCCGCTCAAGGTCGGGAAAGCGGCGCTCTCAGCCGTCTTAACCTAGAGGCACCTCACATGAAATATTCAATACCGTCGCTACTGCTGTTCGCTGCGCTCGGCCTGGGCGCCTGCACCGGCCCGATGGGACCGCAGGGCGATCAGGGCAATACCGGCAACACCGGCTACACCGGCGCCAAGGGCAATACCGGCAATCAGGGTAACACCGGCTATACCGGGGACACCGGCGCCACGGGTGCCACCGGCAACCAAGGCAATACCGGCAACACGGGTGACACTGGCGCCACCGGCAATCAGGGCAATACCGGCAACACGGGTGATACCGGCGCCACCGGCAACCAGGGCAACACCGGTGCAACCGGCGCCAAAGGCACCAGGGGCAATACCGGCAGCACCGGCAGTGGCAACGGCAGCACAGTGGTAGTGGTCCCGGGGCACTAAGCCTCGCGCGGCATTGCTGACTCAGCCCGTATAAGGCGGATTGGCGAAGCGTCCAACGGGGTTCCCGTTGGGCGTAATCCGCGTTGCGCGGATGGCGGATTCCGTTTCACTTCATCCAGGCCACGCCTGCTGACCGTTCAACCGGGTCTGTTGCGTCGTGCACAAGCATGGCAAGCAGCGCACACGCACTGCCGATTTCGGCAGGGCGCTTCAAAGCTCCACCGCAGCCTTGCGGCCGCTGTCACCGGTCCGCCGATCCGCCCTTTTGATGAGGCTCGGCGTGATGGATAACTCAGCGCAGAAACTCTGTCATGGCCTGACCGTATTGCGGCGCCTTGGAGATGTCGTTGTGGCCACGACCGGGAATGTTGATCACGACCGGCGTGTGCAGAAAGGCCTGGATAAGCCGATCGGTGTCTTCCGCAGGAACGACTTCGTCGTTGCCGGCGCGCAGGATCAACACGGGACCGGTGTAATTCGTCACGTAGCTGGCCGACGGATATTGATCTTCAAGCAGCCAGCGCATCGGCAGCCATGGAAAGTCCGACTGTGCGACCCTCATCATGCTGTCGAACGGAGTGACGAGCACCAACCGCGCAATGGGACGCTGAGAGACGAGATAGCTGGCGACGCCGCTACCCAGGCTGCGGCCGATCACCGAGATCGGTTGCTGCGGGTGCAGGGCCTGGATGTGATCGAACTCGCTCACTGCGTCCGCAAAAAGCGCTGCCTCGCCTGGCTGGCCGTCGCTGGCTCCGTAGCCGCGATAGGCGAGCAGATAGATGCTATGGCCAGGGAACCAGTCGGCGAAATCGCCGCGGTCGCCCTCAATGCGCTCTCCATTGCCCCCGAAATAAAGAATGGGATCAGGCATATCGGGGTGGATCACCCATCCCCGCAGGACGACCCCGTCATGCGTGATGGAGAAATCCGTTGTCTGCGCATCAGCATGTGTGGACTGCGGGTAGTACAACAGTTCGCCCTGATGGACCCTTATCCAGGCACAAATACCGACATAGGCGAGTAAAACCAGGACGATCGCGCCGACGGCAAGGTAACGGGCGATCCGCCAAGCTCGCCTGCGCGTTTGGTCAATGGGCGTTTGCTCGCCATCCGCTGTCTTTGTGACCACAGGCTGGGGCTCCTGACGGATCTCGAATGGAATGGAGGTGAATCAGGCGGATATGCCGAAAATTCCGCAAGCCTGAGCGGTTGGACCTAGATGCCGTACTTGAGATGTATCAGGACCGACGCGTCCTCCTGTTCCACCGCAAATTGCACCTCCTTGAAGGTCGGCAGGCGCATCACCGACGGGTTATTGCTGAAGCCATAGCCTTCCTTGGGAATGCCCAGAAAATTGGTATGGAGCTTGCCGCTGTCGTCCTCATCCTGGAATACACCCAGGCCATAAGTACCGGGTGGGACGCCGGTAAACGTATAGCTCACCGAGCCCACCGTGGCTTTGACGTCGCCCTTGCCAGCGGGCTCGGCTTTATCGTCCCAGGCCGCTTCCGAACCATCCAGTTCGATCCGGACCGTGCCTTTGGCATTACGCAGGCCATCCACAATGACGGTCAGATTCGCGGCATGTGCGGAGACGGACAACATACCAATAAAGATTCCCGTCAACACGGAGGGCGCCCTGAATATGCGAACCATACCAATAGCCATGAGAGTCATCTCCAGGGGATATGAGGAGCAGTTCCCATGATGCGACGAAACGTGTTTCATGGCATCCCTGAAAAAAGTCAGGGGTGGTCGGCATTTCGAGGTGATCAGCCCGACAGGAAGCCGCAGCCCCGCTTATGACCGGCGTGTATTTGCATATATAGCGGGACCATCCGGTATCACGATCGTGGCACAGCGAGTGTAGACCGGATGAAGTGAAGCGAAATCCGGGTTTTCCATTCTCGGGCAGCGCATGCAAAGACTTCATTATGCAAAGCCCCGGATTTCACTTCGTTTCATCCGGGCTTGCTGCCACGTCGCGGCCGCAGTTCAGCGGCCGACCATTTTCTGTAGCTGCTCCGGATAGCGGCCGCCCTGCACGGCGACCTTGGACACCGCGCTCTCGATGTCACGCAGCTCGTCCGCACTGAGCACGACGCTTGCGCCGGCGAGGTTTTCCTCCAGGCGGTGCAGCTTGGTGGTGCCGGGGATGGGCACGATCCAGGGCTGCTGCGCCAGCAACCAGGCGATGGCGATCTGCGCCGGCGGCACTTCTTTGCGCGCGGCAATCGCGCGGAGCTGCTCGACCAAGGCCAGGTTGGCCCTGCGCGCCTCGGCGCCGAAGCGCGGCACGGCGTTGCGGAAGTCGCTGCTGTCGAACTTGGTGCTCTCGTCGATGGCGCCGGTGAGGAAACCCTTGCCCAGCGGGCTGAACGGGACGAAGCCGATGCCCAGCTCCTCCAACGTCGGCAGCAGCTCCTGCTCCGGCTCGCGCCACCACAGGGAATACTCGCTCTGGATGGCGGTGACCGGCTGCACGGCGTGGGCGCGGCGGATGGTCTGCACGCCGGGCTCGGACAGGCCGAAGTGCTTCACCTTGCCTGCGCGGATCAGATCCTGCACGGCGCCGGCCACGTCCTCGATCGGCACTTCCGGGTCCACGCGGTGCTGGTAGAGCAGATCGATGGTGTCGACCCGGAGGCGCTTGAGCGAAGCCTCGACCGACTGCTTGATCTGCTCCGGCCGACTGTCCAGCGGCGGCGGCTGGCCGGGCTGCGCCGGCTGGCCGGTCCGCGGCTGGAGCCTGAAGCCGAACTTGGTGGCGATCACCACCTGGCCGCGGAACGGCGCCAGCGCTTCGCCGACCACGTCCTCGTTGGTGTAAGGGCCGTAGATTTGCGCGGTGTCGAAGAAGGTAACACCGCGCTCGACGGCAGCGCGGATCAGGTCGATCGCGGTCTGCCTGTCGACCGCCGGGCCGAGGCCGAAGCTCAGGCCCATGCAGCCCAGGCCGAGGGCCGAAACTTCCAGATTGCTCTTGCCGAGTTTGCGCTTTTGCATGGGGAGTCTCCTTGACTTGCCGGGACTTGCCGGCTGCGGCGATTGCGGACGAACGCCATTCTGGCGCCCGGATGCACCGCGATAAAGTGGTAAAGTCGGCATAGATTCATGAGGAATATTCATCAATGCCCCGCGCCAGCCTTGACGATCTGACCGCCTTCCTGGCCGTGGCGCGGGAGCGCAGCTTCACCCGGGCGGCGGCGAAGCTGGGGGTTTCGCAGTCCGCGCTGAGTCACACCATCCGCGGACTGGAGGCGCGTCTGGGCGTGCGGCTGCTGACGCGAACCACGCGCAGCGTGTCGCCAACCGAGGCGGGCGCACGCCTGCTACGGAGCCTCGGGCCGCATCTTGACGAGATCTCAGCCGAGCTGGAGGCCCTGTCGGACTTGCGGGAAAAGCCCGCCGGCACCATCCGCATCAACGCCGGTGACCACCCGTCGCGGACCATCCTGTGGCCGGTCGTGAAGAAGATCCTGCCGGCCTATCCGGAAATCAAGATCGAGATCGCCGTCGACAATGCGCTCACCGACATCGTGGCCCAGGGCTATGACGCCGGCGTGCGCCTCGGCGAGGAGGTGGCGCCGGGCATGATCGCCATGCGCATCGGGCCGGACATGCGCATGGCGGTGGTCGGCGCCCCGGCCTACTTCGCCAGGCACCCGCCGCCGAAGAAGCCGCAGGATCTCACCGCCCACAACTGCATCAACCTGCGCCTGCCCACATACGGCAACCTGTACGTCTGGGAATTCGAGAAGGGCGGCCGCGAACTGAAGGTGCGCGTCGAAGGCCAGCTGACCTTCAACGACGGCACCCTGCGCCTCAGCGCGGTACTGGCCGGTCTCGGCCTGGCCTATCTGCCCGAGACCGTGGCCCAGCCCTATCTGGCGCAGGGGCGATTGAAGCGCGTGCTGGAGGACTGGTGCGCGCCGTTTTCGGGCTATCACCTTTACTACCCGAGCCGGCGACAGCATTCGCGGGCGTTCATCATCTTGCTTGATGCGTTGCGCTATCAGGACCCAGGTGTGTAGGGCGGGAGCAGCGTAGCGTATCCCGCCTTCCGCGACCGGCGGGATAGCTCCCGCCCCACGGGCTGATCCGCCTACCCCAGCGCGACTTGCCGTACCCATGCTTAGGCGCACGCACCGTCGTATGCCGATTCTGTCAGCGAACTTCTGACTCAGGACAGCAGCGGGCAGGGCTCACTGCAGCGCAGCGTTGAGCTGATCCCGCAGGGCCAGGAACTGGTCCTTGAGCTTCATCAGTTCGTCCACCGAGCGGTCGCAGGCGCGCAGGATGCCGGGCGGCACGTTTTTGGCCTTCTCGCGCAGGGCGCGGCCGGCGGCGGTGAGCTTGATGCGTACCTGGCGCTCGTCCTCGGGGCTGCGCGTGCGCGTCACCAGGCGCGCGGCTTCCAGCCGCTTGAGCAACGGCGTGAGGGTGCCGGAGTCCAGGTGCAGCAGCTCGCCGATCTCCTTCACCGTCAGGTCGTCGCGCTCCCACAGCACCAGCATCGCCAGGTATTGCGGATAGGTCAGGCCCAGGGTATCGAGCAGCGGCTTGTAGACGCGGTTGAAGGCGTGCGCGGTGGAATAGGCGGCGAAGCAGATCTGGTTACCCAGCAGCAGGGCCATGTCTTCCTGTTTCTTGTTCATCTGCTTGCCTCCACCGGCCGGTGTTGCGCGGCCTCCACTAGATAGATTGTGCGCAATTATATGGCATAAAATGTAATTGCATAAGGAAGCGGGCACTTCATAACCAATAATTCCTTTGTGCACAATATAATTGCGCGTACATTACGTTCAGTCCCGGAGCCGGCAGCCACTTCAAGCAAGCCGCCAGCCGGGTTTCTCGACAAACCGAATCAACCAAGGAGTCCACCATGTCCGTCAACGTCCTGTACCGCACCGCCGCCACCGCCACCGGGGGCCGCGATGGCCACGCCGCCACTGCCGACGGCTCTCTCGATGTGAAGCTGACCACGCCGAAGGAACTCGGCGGCGCCGGCGGCGCCGGCAACAACCCGGAGCAGCTCTTCGCCGCCGGTTATTCCGCCTGCTTCATCGGCGCCATGAAGTTCGTCGCCTCGCAGGGTGGCCCAAAGGTGCCGGCGGATACGCAGGTCACCGCGGAAGTGGGCATCGGCCCGCGCGCCGAGGGCGGCTTCGGCCTGGATATCGAGCTGAAGATTTCCCTGCCCGGCCTGGCCCGCGCCGAAGCCGAGACGCTGGTGGAGAAGGCCCACCAGGTCTGCCCGTACTCCAACGCCACCCGCAACAACGTGCCGGTGCGCCTGACCATCGTCTGAAGCTGTAGCAACACCCTCCGCATCGCCTGATGCGGGAAGCCCCGGAGCACCATCAAGTGCTCCGGGGCTTTTTTCAAACCCAATCAATAGCGTCATACCGGCGAAAGCCGGTATCCAGAGCCAGGTCGCGAGCACTTCGAACCCCTGGATACCGGCTTTCGCCGGTATGACGACGGGCCGGTGGAGGCGCTAGCCGTCACCGCTCAAGGCGCTTGCGGATGATCCGGATGCGGCAACTCCGCCACCTGGCCGGCGGTGACTTTGTCCTTGTAGGCATTGCCGAAATGGCTGCGGACGTAATTGACCACGTCCGCGATCTGCGCGTCGCTCAGGTGCACCGTGCGGATTTCCCGCACCTGGTCTGCGGGCAGGCCGAACGGCGGCATGCCGTCGCGGCCGCCGAGCACGGTCAGCGCCGCGTATTGCCAGGAAGCCAGCCGCTCGTTGCCGGCCAGCTTGGGGTAATGGCCGGCGCCGATGGCGCCCTGGCCCTGCGGCATGTGGCAGCCCTGGCAGATCTGGCTGTAGATCTCCTCGCCGCCGGTACTGGTCAGTCCGGCGGTGGAGGTGAAGGAGGAATCATCGGCCTGCGCCTGTAACGCCGCCGCGCACAACAGCAGCGCGGCGAGAGATTTGAGGAACTGGCGATGGAGTGGTGCGCTCATGCCTTCGCCCCCTGCGCCACCGCGCGCTGATGCAGGCGGCCGATGGCGTCGAGCGAGGAAGTCACCGCGCCCTCCTGCCAGCCGCCGAGGAAGGAGACGTGCTCGCCGGCCAGGGCGATGCGCCCATCGATCTGGCACAGGTTGTCGTAATGCCTGGCGCGCGCATCGGCGCTCCACATGCCGTAGCAGCCCATGGTGAAGGGCGAGCGGTGCCAGGCCACGGCCACGCCGTTGTCGAATTCCTTGAGGTATTGCGGGTGGATCTGGCTGCCGTATTCCAGCGCCTTCTGCACCCGCTGCTGCGGCGTCATCGAAGTGAATTCCATGGCGTTGAGGCCCCAGATGTAGGCGCCGAGCAGCACACCCTTGCCGCCGCTGTGATAGCCGGTGTTGGGATAGCCGATATTGGTGATCGGCAGGTCGGTGTAGCTGATGCCGCCGTAGATGTGCTCGTCCTCTTCCCAGAAGCGGCGCTTGAACTGCAGGCCCACCTTGATGGCGGAGGCATAGGGCACCGCCCTGATCGCGGCGCTCAGGTCCGGGCCGACATTCATCGGGATCTCCGCCAGCACCGGCAGCGGAATGGTGCACAGGCACCAGTCGGCGCTGGCCTTGAACGTGGTGCCGGGGGCGTTGCGATCCTCGTAGGTGGCGGTGACGCCGTGCTCGTCCTGGCGGATGTCCGTCACCTTGGCGTTGTAGCGGATCAGCGTGCCCAGCTCGCGGCCGAAGGCCTCGCCGACGCGGCCCATGCCGCCGACCGGCTGGAACAGGGCGGTCTGCATGTCGAAGCTGTCGCCGCTGGGGATGCCCTGCCACAGGCCAGAGTCCAGCACCTCGCTCAGGCCCACCGGCTTGGACGGCACCGGCCGCGCCGTGAGGCCGCCGCCGGGCTCTTTCGCATAACCGCGGCGGTCGCTGCTGGCCTCGCTGGGGCCGTAGGTGAAATCCTTGTCCAGCGCGCCCCAGCCGCGCAGCGACTCCAGCAGCTTCTCGCGGTCCTCTTTGCTGACCATGGCGTCCAGCGCGTTCTGCTGCGTGGCCTTGGCCAGCAGCTCGGCCACGTGGCCCTGGTAGTCGGCCTTGACCTCGCGGTAGCGCTGCGGCTTGCCGCCGAAGGCGCGGCTGCTGTGCAGGTAGGCGTTGTAATTGACCTGGACGAAGGCTTCCAGCGGCACGCCGAGCCGCTTGCAATAGCTGAGCATGCCGCGATGGTGATACGGGATGCGCCAGGGGCCGGGGTTGATGTACAGGTCCTTGTCGAACTCGCAGCGCTGGGTCAGGCCGCCCAATTCGGTGTAACTGTCGCCGCCGCGCAGGCTCCAGTTGCGGCCGCCGGCGCGGCCGTTGTATTCCAGCACCTGCACCTTGTAGCCGGCGTTGCGCAGCTCGTAGGCCGCCGTCATGCCGGCCATGCCCGCGCCGAGAATCAGCACCGAGGCGCCCTTGGGCGCACCCTGCAGATCGATCGGCCCCTGGTAGGGCGACTCCCCGGCGAAGCCGAGGCTGTCCATGGCCTGGAACATGGCGGCGGCACCGGCGGTCAGGCCGATCATGCGGAACAGCTCGCGCCGGCTCATCAAACCAAATCCCAAACCGTATCCTGCGCCGCTCATCGTTTCTCCCCGGGGCTGCTCACGAGTGGGTCACCAACAGGCATCCACTCAAGAACGGGCGGAAGCGCGAAAGCGGAAATACAGACCCGCCGGCCGGGGCGCCGAACCGGGGAACCCGGCGACACGCGGGACAACACAGCCACCGCGCCGAAATGCGCTACGCTTTGCCGCCCCAAGGCCCCTGATCGAAGTCGCCCCCATGAATCCCATCGAAAGCGCGGTACGCCAGTGGCTGGACAGCGTGGTGATCGGGCTCAACCTGTGCCCGTTCGCGGGCCGGCCGGCGCGCGAGGGGCGGGTGCGCGTCTGCGTCAGCGAGGCTGCCGACGAGCTGGCGCTGTTGACCGAGCTGCAGTTCGAATTGCAGAAGCTCGACGAAACGCCGCCGGCGCAGCTGGAAACCACCATCATCGCCATCCCGCAGCTCTTCGCGGACTTCGCCGACTACAACGACTTCCTCGACCAGGTGGATGCGCTGCTGGAGCAGTTCGAATGGTCCGGCGACTACCAGGTGGCAAGCTTCCACCCGCAGTACCAGTTCGCCGGCACCATGCCCGGCGACGCCGAGAACCTGACCAACCGCGCGCCCTATCCGCTGCTGCACCTGCTGCGCGAGGACAGCGTGGAAGCGGCGCTGGACAGCCATCCCGATCCGGACCGCATTCCCGAGGACAACATCCGCCGCATGCGGGAACTGAGCGCCGAGCAGCGCAAGCGGCTGTTCGGCTATCTGCCGGGCGAATAGCCGGCGGCCGACCCGATGCACTGTTGCGAGACCGGCACGGACAGTCGCATCGACCCCGCCGCACCGCCTAAAATCCAGTCCATCATCAGCCGCATGACGGGACAAGATCCGGAACCATGAAACAAGCCATACGCAAAGCCGCCCTGCTCGCCGCATGCAGCCTGGTGTGCGCTTGCGCGCTGGTGCAGCAGCTCCAGAAACTGCCGCATGCGAGCGATCTGCAATCCAGCGGCACCGCCGGCGGCGACACGCCGGTCACGATCCTGGCGATCTCCACCAACCCGACGCTGTCGTCCGATGAGGCCGTCGATTCCACCCAGGACCCGCCGGCGTTCGCGGAGGCCAGCCGTTTCTTCGCGGCCTTCGCCCGCGACTTCCCCGCCAGGTTCGCCCAGCGGCTCGAGGCATTCGGCGTCGAGCCGCACAATCCGGGGCAGGGCATCCCGCTGCTGCGCGTCCGCGCACTGGCCTATCGGCAGATGCCAAACCAGAACTGCCTGGCTTCGGGCCAGAAGGATGCGTGCCCGGCCGAGGTGCAGATCGAAGGCACGCTGATCGACAGCGGCGGCGCCAGGGTCTGGTCCTACTCCAGCTGGGTGGCGACCGACGAGGTGAGTGCCGACGGCTACGAGGACTACTACAAGCGGCTGCTCAACCTGATGCACAAGGATCAGGTGATCCCGCCCGCTTCGAGCTGAACGTCGGCCGATTTTCGGACCAACTCTCCAGCCGGCGACTGCCCGACCGGAAGGCCGCGCTCCAATTCAGGCGCCGGCCCCGCTGCACCTCCCAAAAAAATATTTTCGCCGGACCGGCAGGTTTTTCATTTTCGATTGGCATACCTCTTAGAGAAGCCCCGTACACCGGTTTCCCGGCGCGCGGGGCTTTGCCCATATTCATTGCCGGTCGCAAGCGGCAATACCAGGAGAGCCAGCGGATCTTGAAGGACTGTTAAGCGAGAAGCACCCCGCTGCGCACGCGCGGCGGCAACACCCGGCGGCACAGCCACACCGCCCGTAACCAAATCAAATAGGGAACACCAGACATGACCATCGTGCACGCGCGAGGAGCGCGGCTTGCCGTTAATCCGGGACTGCCATCCACCAGTTCCACCTGCGCAAAGTTGAAAGCTGCGCACCTCGCCGCCGGCCTGACACTGGCGACGAGCCTGCTCTCCGGCGCCGCGCTGGCGCAGCAGAGCCAGCAGGACGTGAAGGCGCTGACCGGCGTCGAGGTGACCGGCTCGCGCATCCGCCAGATCGACAAGGAGACTTCGCTCCCGGTCACGGTGTTCACCGCCAAGGACATCCAGGAAACCGGCGACCTTACCGTCGCCCAGTTCCTGGTGAACCTCAACGAAAATACCTTCGGCTCCGATGTGGTGCCGACCTCGCTGTCTTCGGGCGGCGCGGCCGGCGGCACCACCGTCAGCCTGCGCGGCCTGGGCTCCGAGCGCACCCTGATCCTGCTCGACGGCCAGCGCCTGCCGCTGGACCCGTCGTTCACGCCCCCCTCGGTCAACGTCAACATCATTCCCCTGGCCGCCATCGATCGCATCGAAGTGCTGCGCGACGGCGCCTCCGCCATCTACGGCTCGGACGCCATCGGCGGCGTGGTCAACATCATCACCAAGAAGAAGTTCGACGGCGTACAGCTATCCGGGCAGTACGACAACCCCACGCAGAAGGGCGGCAAGGGCGCCAGCGCCTCGCTGATGGCCGGCTTCAACAGCGAGAAGGGCAACGCCTATTTCTCCTACGAGCACGCGCAGCAGAGCGCCATCA
>Ga0302314_10000429_pt1 | contig 78037 bp, 84 predicted proteins | sample III_Palsa_N2_3_FD_200533 | JGI IMG/M metagenome (GOLD analysis project Ga0302314, IMG submission 200533) | Peat permafrost microbial communities from Stordalen Mire near Abisko, Sweden - III_Palsa_N2_3 | ecosystem: Environmental > Terrestrial > Soil > Palsa > Peat permafrost | place: Sweden...
GCCAAGCTGATCGCCGAGGGCATCGCCCAGCAGCTCGAGCGTCGCGTCGCCTTCCGTCGCGCCATGAAGCGTGCGGTCCAGTCCGCCATGCGCCTCGGCGCCGGCGGGATCCGGATCAACTGCTCGGGTCGTCTCGGCGGTGCGGAAATCGCCCGCATGGAGTGGTATCGCGAAGGCCGCGTGCCGTTGCATACGCTCCGCGCCGATGTCGATTACGGCACCGGCACGGCGAAGACCACGTACGGCACGTGCGGCGTCAAGGTTTGGGTGTTCAAGGGCGAGATCATCGCCCACGACCCGATGGCGTCCGAGCGTAAGGCCGAAGCCGCCGCTGGCGAACCGCGCTCCGAGCGGGGCGATCGCGATCACCGCGACCGTCACCCGCGCGGCGATCGCGCCTAGTTTTCTGGTCCATGAGGTTTGAGCGGGGCCGGGTTGCCCGGTTACCGCTTGAATGATTTGTTAAAGAGGTCGATGACCCATGCTTAGTCCAAAGCGGACCAAGTACCGGAAGGCGTTCAAGGGACGCATTCACGGTCTGGCAAAGGGCGGTACGGCGCTGAATTTCGGCGCGTATGGCTTGAAGGCGGTTGAACCGGGCCGGGTAACGGCACGTCAGATCGAAGCGGCACGACGTGCGATCAGCCGGCATATCCGCCGCGTTGGTCGTGTCTGGATCCGTATTTTCCCGGATGTTCCGGTTTCGACGAAGCCGGCCGAAGTCCGTATGGGCAGCGGCAAGGGCACGCCGGAATTCTGGATCGCGCGGGTAAAGCCGGGTCGCATCATGTTTGAGCTGGATGGCGTGCCGGCGGACACCGCGCGTGAGGCGTTCACCCTCGCTGCCGCGAAGCTCCCCATCACGGTGCGCTTCGTCCAGCGTCTGGGCGAGGAGGCCTGAGATGAAGGCAAGCGACGTTCGGGCCAAATCGGCCGACGAACTGAAGACCGAGTTGCTGGGTCTGAAGAAGGAGCAGTTCAATCTGCGCTTTCAGAAGGCTTCCGGGCAGCTCGAGAACACCGCGCGGGTGTACACGGTTCGCCGTGACATCGCCCGGATCAAGACCATCCTGGCCGAGCGTACCGCTCAGCCGGGTCGGGTGGAGTAGGGACATGCCGAAGCGCATTCTGCAGGGCCTGGTCGTGAGCGACAAGCAGAACAAGACCATCGTGGTCAAGGTCGAGCGTCGCGTCATGCATCCGGTCTACAAGAAGTTCATCACGCGGTCGAAGAAGTACGCCGCGCATGACGAGCTGAACACGTTCAAGGTCGGTGACGTCGTCCGTATCGAGGAATGTCGTCCGATCTCGAAGAACAAGTGCTGGGTCGTGTTGGCGGATACCGCCGGCGCCGCGGCCCAGGCTGGAGTGTAAAACATGATTCAGATGCAAACCAACCTGGACGTGGCCGACAACTCCGGGGCCCGCCGGGTGCAGTGCATCAAGGTGCTGGGTGGCTCCCATCGGAGGACTGCGACCGTGGGCGACATCATCGTCGTCTCGATCAAAGAGGCCATTCCGCGCGGCAAGGTGAAGAAGGGCGACGTGCATCGCGCTGTCATCGTGCGCACGGCCAAAGAGATTCGCCGCGTAGATGGCAGCGCCATCCGCTTCGACCGCAACGCGGCCGTGCTCATCAACAAGCAGGGCGAGCCGATCGGCACGCGCATTTTCGGGCCCGTGACCCGCGAGCTGCGCGCCAAGAAGTTCATGAAGATCGTCTCGCTCGCGCCGGAGGTGCTCTGACCATGGCGGTGAAAATCAAGAAGGGCGACAAGGTCGTCGTCATTTCTGGGTCCGACAAGGGCAAGACCGGTGAGGTCCTGCGCTCGATCCCCAGTGAGAACCGCGTCGTTGTCCAGGGCGTGAACCTGGTCAAGCGCCACACGCGTGCTTCGCAGACCACCCAGGGCGGCATCATCGAGAAGGAGGCGACCATTCACGTCTCCAACGTCGCGCATGTCGATCCCAAGGACAACAAGCCGACCCGCGTCGGTTTCAAGCTCGTCGATGATCGCAAGGTACGCGTTGCCAAGCGGTCCGGCGAACAGCTCGACCGGTGAGGTGAGAGATGGCCGTCCGTTTTCAAGAAATCTACGAGTCGAAGGTCCGCGCCGCTCTGGTGTCCGAGTTCGGATACAAGAACGCGATGGAGGTGCCCCGCCTCGAGAAGATCGTCATCAACATCGGCGTCGGCGAGGCCGTTCAGGACTCCAAGAAGGTCGATGCCGCTGTGCGTGACCTGACGCTCATCGCCGGCCAGAAGCCGGTCGTGACCAAGGCCAAGAAGTCGATCGCGACGTTCAAGCTGCGCGAGAACATGCCGATCGGCTGCAAGGTCACGCTCCGTCGCAAGCAGATGTACGAGTTCCTCGATCGTCTGATCACCATCGCACTGCCGCGCGTCCGCGATTTCCGCGGCGTCAAGGCGAACAGCTTCGATGGCAACGGCAATTACGCGCTGGGCCTCAAGGAACAGCTCGTGTTTCCCGAGATCGATTACGACAAGGTCGACGCCATGCGCGGCATGGACATCGTGATCTGCACCACGGCGAAGACCGACGAGGAAGCCAAGGCTCTCCTCAAGGGCTTCCAAATGCCGTTCGTGAACTGAGCGGCGAGGGACCCGACAGATGGCAAAGACAAGTTCCATTCAAAAGAACCAGAAGCGCCAGAAGCTGGCGACCCGGTTCGCCGCGAAGCGGGCTCGGCTGAAGGCGATCATCTCCGATCGCGACGGCTCGCCGGAAGATCGCTTCGTGGCTCAGCTCAAGCTCGCCGCTCTGCCGCGCAATAGCGCCCAGATCCGCGTGCGCAATCGTTGCGAGTTGTCAGGCCGTCCGCGCGCCTACTATCGCAAATTCAAGCTTTCGCGCATCGCGTTGCGCGATCTCGCCTCGACCGGCCAGATTCCTGGCATGGTCAAGTCGAGCTGGTAAGGGAGACTGGGTTATGACCATGAGCGATCCCTTGGGGGATATGCTGACCCGCATCCGCAACGGCCAGCGGGCGCGTTCGTCCAGCGTTAAGTCACCGGCCTCCCGGACCCGTGCGAACGTGCTCGAAGTGCTGCGTCGCGAGGGCTACATCCGCGGCTTCAGCAAGGCCGACGTGCGTCCCGGCATCGCCGAGTTCGTCATCGAGCTGAAGTATCTCGATGGTGAGCCGGTCATCAAGGAAATCAGCCGCGTCTCGAAGCCGGGCCGTCGGGTGTATTCCAAGATCACCGAACTGCCGAAGGTCTACAACGGCCTCGGTATCGCCATCCTGTCGACGCCGCGAGGCGTGATGTCGGATAACGAGGCCCGCGCCGCCAATGTCGGCGGCGAAGTCCTCTGCCGCGTGTTCTAGGAACCATCATGTCGCGCATCGGCAAATATCCCGTCCCAGTGCCGGCCGGAGTCGAGGTTACGATCGTTAACCAGATTCTGACGGCCAAGGGCAAACTCGGCTCCCTGAGCCTCCCCATCGCGGAAGAAATTTCGGCCGCGGTGGAAGAGGGCAAGGTCGTCGTCACCCCCGTTCATGACACCAAGCGTGCGCGCACGCTCTGGGGCACGACACGGGCTCTCATCAACAACCTGGTGACTGGCGTCTCGGCCGGTTTCAGCGTCAACCTCGAGATCAACGGCGTCGGTTATCGCGCCGCGGTCAACGGGAAGATCCTGAACCTTCAGCTCGGCTACAGCCACGACATCGACTTTCCGATCCCGGATGACGTCAAGATCTCTTGCGAGAAGCCGACGTCGATCACCGTGCACGGCGCTGACAAGCAGCGCGTGGGTGCGGTTGCCGCGAAGATTCGGTCGTTCCGCAAGCCTGAGCCCTACAAGGGCAAGGGCGTGAAGTACGCGACCGAAACCATCCGCCGCAAGGAAGGCAAGAAGAAGTAAGGATTGGCGCCATGCTGAACTCAAAATCCCTATTTCTGCGCCGCAAGCAGCGGGTGCGGAATCGTTTGCGGGCTGTCTCAGGCGGTCGCCTGCGTCTGTCCGTGTTTCGTTCGTCCAAGCACATCTATGCGCAGGTGATCGACGACGCGAAGGGGGAAACCCTGGTTGCGGCGTCGAGCATCGACAAGACGCTCAAGGACGGGCTCAAGACCGGCGCGGATATCGCGGCGGCGGTGGCGGTCGGCAAGTTGCTGGCCACCCGTGCGTCGGAAAAGGGCATCACCACGGTGGTGTTCGATCGCGGCGGTTATCTGTTCCATGGCAGGGTCAAGGCCCTCGCCGATGCGGCCCGCGAAGGCGGGCTGACGTTCTAGAGAAGGGCCGGGACGAATAATGGCACGTACACCAGGCGAAGGCCGCTCCGGCGGCCGGGGTCGCAACGAGAACGATCGGCAGCCGCGCGATCGGGAAGAAAGCGAACTCGTCGAAAAGTTGGTCGGCATCAATCGCGTTGCCAAGGTCGTCAAGGGCGGCCGGCGCTTCGGTTTTGCGGCGATCGTGATCGTCGGCGATTCCAAGGGCCGCGTCGGTTACGGCACCGGCAAGGCGCGCGAAGTGCCGGAAGCGATCCGCAAGGCGACCGAGGCCGCCCGCAAGGGCATGGTCCGCGTCCCGCTGCGCGAAGGCCGCACGCTGCATCACGACATGACGGGCCATTACGGTGCCGGCAAGGTCGTGGTCCGCGCCGCACCGCAGGGTACCGGCATCATCGCCGGCGGCCCGATGCGAGCGATCTTCGAGGCTTTGGGCGTCCAGGACGTCGTGGCCAAGTCGGTCGGCACGTCGAACCCCCACAACATGATCAAGGCAGCCTTCGATGCGCTCGCCGGGGCGACCAACCCCCGCGCGGTCGCGGCCCGTCGTGGCAAGAAGGTCTCGGATCTGGTCGGCGGTAGCCGTGGCCAGGCCGAAGCCGCGGCTCGGGAGTAATCCTGATGGCACCGAAGAAGAAGACGGAAGAGGCGGTCGTCGAAAAGAAGACCGTCATCGTGACGCAGATCGGTTCGTCGATCGGTCGTCAGAAGGACCAGGAGGCCACGTTGAAGGGCCTCGGTCTCAACAAGCTCAACCGGACCCGCGTGCTCGAGGACACTCCCTCGGTGCGCGGCATGCTGACGAAGGTGCACCATCTGGTGCGCGTCGAAGCGGGCGAGTAGGGTAGTCACATGACCAAGCTCAATGAGATCTCGGACAATCCGGGAGCCAACTACAAGTTCAAGCGTGTCGGTCGCGGCATCGGCTCGGGCAAGGGCAAGACGTCGGGCCGTGGCGGCAAGGGCCAGACCGCGCGCTCCGGCGTTGCGATCAACGGCTTCGAGGGCGGCCAGACCCCGCTGCATCGTCGTCTGCCCAAGCGCGGCTTCAACAACATTTTCCGCCTGAACTTCCAGGTGATCAATGTTGGCCGTCTGCAGAAGGCCGTCGAAGCCGGCAAGATCGCCAAGGGCGATACCGTGACGGCGGAAAGCCTGATCGGTCTCGGCATGCTCGCCAAGATGGAAGACGGTCTGCGCCTGCTCGCCAAGGGCACGATCACGACCGCGCTGACCATCGAATGCGCCGGTGCGTCGGACGCGGCGATCAAGGCGATCGAGGCTGCCGGCGGCAAGGTCGTCGTCAAGGTCAAAGGCAAAGTTGTCGAGACCGAAGCCGCGGCCGGCTGAAAACGTTCGTGAAACGGAGCGGGTGATTTTCGCCCGCTCCGTCATCATGTTTATAGGGTCGCTCGTCTCGCTCGACGATTCCTGCCCGCAAGGATCCGCTTGAATGGCGTCTGCCGCCGAACAACTCGCCGCGAACATCAATTTTGGGGCCTTCGCCAAGGCGACGGAGCTGAAGCAGCGGATCTGGTTCACGCTGCTGGCCCTCCTGGTCTATCGACTGGGCACCTACATTCCCATTCCGGGTATCGATCCCCAGGCGCTCGCTCAGATCTTCCAGAGCAGCGCCGGCGGCATCCTCGGCATTTTCGACATGTTCTCGGGCGGCGCGCTCGGCCGCATGTCGATCCTGGCGCTGAACATCACGCCCTATATCTCCGCCTCGATCATCGTCCAGCTGCTGACCGCCGTGTCGCCCAGCATGGAAGCGATGAAGAAGGAAGGCGAGTCGGGGCGCAAGAAGCTCAACCAATACACCCGCTACGGCACGGTCGTGCTGGCGATCGTCCAGGCTTACGGCATCTCGGTCGGCCTGGAAGCGATGCGCGCCGGCAGCACCGGCGCCGTGATGGATCCGGGTCTGGCCTTCCGTCTGGTCACCATGGTGACGCTGGTCGGCGGCACGATCTTCCTGATGTGGCTGGGTGAGCAGATCACGGCGCGCGGCGTCGGCAACGGCACCTCGCTGATCATCTTCGCCGGCATTGTCGCCAACCTGCCGCACGCCATCGCGGCGACGTTGGAGCTCGGCCGCACCGGCGCGATCTCGACCCCGGTCATCCTGCTGTTCGTGGTCATGTCGGTCGCGGTCATCGCCTTCATCGTGTTCATGGAACGCGCCCAGCGGCGGCTTCTGGTGCAATATCCCAAGCGCCAGATGGGCACCAAGATGTTCGGCGGCGAATCGTCCCATCTGCCGCTCAAGATCAATACCTCGGGCGTGATCCCGCCGATCTTCGCGTCGTCGCTGCTGCTGTTGCCGGCGACCGTCGCCGGCTTCCAGTCGGCCTCCGGCTCGACCGGTTGGCTGGCGACGATCGCGGGCTATGTCGGCCACGGCAAGCCGGCCTACATGATCATGTATGTCGTGCTGATCGTGTTCTTCTCGTTCTTCTACACGGCCGTGGTGTTCAATCCGGCCGAGACGGCGGACAATCTGAAGAAGTACGGCGGCTTCATTCCGGGCATCCGTCCGGGCAAGAACACCGCCGACTATCTGGATTACGTGCTGACGCGCCTGACGGTGCTGGGCGCGGCCTATCTGTCGATCGTCTGCATCCTGCCCGAGATCCTGATCTCGGAATATAACGTGCCGTTCTATTTCGGCGGCACCAGCCTGCTCATCGTGGTCAGCGTGACCATGGACACGGTTGCCCAGGTCCATTCGCATCTGCTGGCGCACCAGTACGAGGGACTCATCAAGAAGTCCAAGCTGCGCGGGAGGCGCGGATGAACATCATCCTCCTGGGTCCGCCCGGGGCAGGAAAAGGAACCCAAGCCGAGCGCCTGGTCGAGTCGCGGGGTTTGGTGCAATTGTCGACCGGTGACATGCTTCGTGCCGCCGCCAAGACGGATACGGAAATCGGCCATCGGGTTAAGAAGATCATGGAGCTGGGGCAACTCGTCTCCGATGATGTGATGGTCGAGATGATCCACGAGCGCATCCTGCAGCCCGACTGCAAGAACGGCTTCATCCTCGACGGCTTCCCGCGCACGGTCGTTCAGGCCGAAGCGCTGGACGTCATGCTGCAGAAGCAGGGCATGAAGCTCGACATGGTCATCGAGATGGCCGTGCAGGAGGCGGCGCTGGTCGAGCGCATCGTGGGACGTTTCGCTTGCGCCAAATGCAAGCACGGCTATCACGATACGTTTCTGCCGACGAAGGTCCCCGGCGTTTGCGACGTGTGCGGTTCCACGGAATTCACCCGCCGCGCCGACGACAAGGCCGAGACGGTCCATGCGCGCATGGAAGCCTATCGGGCCCAGACGATGCCGATTCTGCCCTATTACCAAAGGCACGGCATCCTGAGGCGCGTGGACGGCATGGCTGATATCGATGTCGTGACTCAAGAAATTGAGGCGCAGCTTAGCAAACCGTGATGGGTCGGGCCGCAAACGCGGTTGACTTGTCAATGAAAATTCATACACTGCGCGGCTCAGTCAATCTGCCCCACGGCTGATTGATCGCACAGTATTCTACTTCGAGGAGTCGACGGCGTGGCACGTATTGCTGGCGTCAACATACCGAACCAGAAGCGGGTGGCCATCGGCCTCACCTACATTCATGGTATCGGCCGCGAAACCGCTGAACAGATCTGCAGCAAGGTCGGGATTCCGACCGAGCGCCGCGTTCACGAACTCACCGACGACGAGGTGTTGCGCATCCGTGAGCTGATCGATCGTGAATACACGGTCGAAGGCGATCTGCGCCGCATCGTTTCGATGAACATCAAGCGTCTGATGGACCTGGGCTGCTATCGCGGTCTGCGCCATCGCAAGGGCCTGCCCGTTCGCGGTCAGCGCACCCATACCAATGCCCGCACCCGCAAGGGTCCTGCCCGGCCCATCGCCGGCAAGAAGAAGTAAGCGGGTCGGAAGGACATCATGGCCAAAGCTGCAGCCGGCACTCCGCGCATTCGCCGCCGCGAACGGAAGAACATCACTTCCGGCGTGGCGCATGTGAATGCGTCGTTCAATAACACGGTCGTGACGATCACCGACGCACAGGGCAACACCATTGCCTGGTCGTCGTCGGGCGCGCAGGGCTTCAAGGGTTCGCGCAAGTCGACGCCGTACGCGGCGCAGATGGCTGCCGAGGATGCCGGCCGCAAGGCCATGGAGCATGGCATGCGGACGCTCGAAGTCGAAGTGAAGGGCCCCGGTTCGGGCCGCGAGTCGGCGCTTCGCGCGCTGCAGGCGGTCGGTTTCGCGGTGACCTCGATCCGCGACGTCACGTCGATCCCGCACAACGGCTGCCGGCCGCCGAAGCGCCGCCGGGTCTGAGCATCCAATCGGCAGCATCCGGTTCGCCGGGTGCTGCTGAAAGAAGTTCGGTCGATGGACCGCCTGCGGCCTCACAGCTGCGGCGGTCCGTCCCTTTCAATATGTTCGGCATGAGGTTCCACTCGTGATTCAGAAAAACTGGCAAACCCTGATCAAGCCGAAGCAGCTCCAAGTCGAGCCGGGCGACGATGCGGCCCGGGTTGCGACCGTGGTCGCCGAGCCCTTGGAGCGCGGCTTCGGCCTGACGCTCGGGAACGCGCTGCGCCGGGTTCTGCTGTCGTCGCTGCAGGGCGCGGCCGTCACGTCGGTGCAGATCGAAGGCGTGCTGCACGAGTTCTCGTCGATCCCGGGTGTGCTGGAAGATGTCACCGACATCGTCCTCAACATCAAGGGTCTGGGCCTGCGCATGGGCGGCGATGGTCCGAAGCGGATGCGCCTGCGCGCAACCGGCCCGGGCGAAGTCCGCGCGAGCCAGATCGAGACCGGCCACGACATCGAGGTCATGAATCCCGATCTGGTGATCTGCACGCTCGACCAGGGCGCCAAGATCGTCATGGAATTCACGGTCGAGACCGGCAAGGGCTATGTCGCCGCCACGCTGAACCGCCCCGAGGACGCGCCGATCGGCCTGATCCCCGTGGATGCGCTGTTCAGCCCGGTGCGCAAGGTCAGCTACAAGGTCGAGAACACCCGCGTCGGCCAGGTCACCGATTACGACCGTCTGGCGATGGTGCTCGAGACCAACGGCGCGGTCACGCCGGAGGATGCGGTGGCGCTCGCCGCCCGGATCCTGCAGGACCAGTTGCAGCTGTTCATCAACTTCGATGAGCCGCGCCTGGCGACCGAAGAGAGCCGTCCGGCCGAGCTGCCGTTCAACAAGAACCTGCTCCGCAAGGTCGACGAACTCGAGCTGTCGGTCCGTTCGGCCAACTGCCTGAAGAACGACAACATCGTCTATATCGGCGATCTGGTGCAGAAGACCGAAGCAGAGATGCTGCGCACGCCGAACTTCGGCCGCAAGTCGCTGAACGAGATCAAGGAAGTTCTCAGCCACATGGGCCTCCATCTCGGTATGGAGATCCCGAACTGGCCGCCAGAGAACATCGAAGAATTGGCCAAGCGGCTCGAAGAGCCGTACTAAGTTTAAGGACGGCCCGCTAGGCCGCGAGGGAGTTAGTTATGCGTCACGGAATGAGCGGCCGTAAGTTCAGCCGCACTTCATCGCACCGCAAGGCCATGTTCGAGAACATGGCGGCGGCGCTGTTGAAGCACGAGCAGATCACCACGACCCTGCCCAAGGCGAAGGACCTGCGTCCGATCGTCGAGAAGCTGATCACGCTCGGCAAGCGCGGGGGCCTGCATTGCCGGCGCCAGGCGCTGTCGATGCTCCAGGACACGATCGTCACCGAGAAGCTCTTCTCGGCGATCGCGGACCGCTACAAGGAGCGTCAGGGTGGCTACATCCGCATCGTCCGGGCGGGTTTCCGCTATGGCGACAGCGCGCCGATGGCCATCATCGAGCTGGTCGATCGCGATCCGGAAGCCAAGGGCCTGGACTCCGGTCCGGTCGCCGAAGCCGAAGCCGCCTGATTCTCTGCCGGTGCCTTCGGGCACCGATCGGGGGCGAAGCGAATCACGTCAGGCCCGGGTGCAGCAGCGCCCGGGCCTTTCGCCGTCCGGGATTCAGGCCTGGTAGCTGCTGGCCTGGGTCAGCACGGTTTCGCCGGCAAGCCAGCGCCGCTCCGCGTCTGGGTCCGCCCAGGCGGCGAGCAGGGCCGCGGTCAGCTCGAGCGACTGGCGGGGCGCGCCGGCATCTTCCAGCGCGTAGCTGCGCGTGTCCGACACGACATTGGTCAGCATGTTGGCGGCGGTCGGTTGCGGCACGTCCTGGCCGACGCCGTCATGGACCGCCACGCAGCGCTTCACATCGAGCGACAGATAGCCTTGGCACGCCGCCGGGCGCGCGGCATGGCCGAGACATTCCAGGGTCGCCGGATCCTGTACCGGGCAGGCGATGCGTTCGCGATGCCGGGCGAGCGGCTCCAGGCCATGGCCGCGCACGTCGCCGGCGGCGGCGCGCGCCTTGATCGCCGCGACCGTCGCCGCCGGCAGGTTCCGCTCGATATGATCGACCAGCGCGAAGGCCTCGTCGGGCGTCACATCGATGGTCAGCGTGCAGCAGAAGCCGCAGCCCCGGGCGCAATTGACCGGGGTCCCGACCGCGTCGAGCGCCGGAAACACCGGCCGCATCTCGCTGTCCAGGATGGCAATGCGTTCGGCGGCGATCATGGCCGACAGGCCCGCGCGCATGCCGTGGTGCTGGATCACGCCTTCCAGCCGCGCCTTGGCGCGCTCATAGACCCCGAGCAGGAATTGCTGGGCCTCCTCGGGCAGGTCCTCGGTCTTCGGATGGTTGGTCATGAACGAAACTCCAGCGTCTCAGCGCACCCCCGCCTCGAGGATCGTCAGCGTCGCTGTCGTGCAGTCGATCCGGGCTTCGACGCCGTAGGGCAGGGTCAGCATCGGCTGAGTATGGCCGAAATCGAGGCCGGTGAGCACCGGAAGATCCGGCAGCCCGGCCTCGGCCAGGCCTTCGACCAAGACCGTCTCCAGCGCATCCTGGTAATCTGCGTCGCCCATCGGTGATGCGCGCGCGAGCAGAATGCCGCCGAGCCGCTGCAGGATGCCCTGGGCCGCATAATTGCGCAGCCAATATTTGACGAAGCCCGGCGACGGCACGTCCTCTGAGGTTTCCAGGAACAGGATGGCGCCTTGCCAGAAATCCGGCGGCGGCCACCAGTCGGTCGCCTTGATCATTTCCAGCACCTCGGCGCAGCCGCCGATCAGCCGGCCCGTGGCGCTGCCACGACCTTGCAGGATCCGAGCGGCATCGGGCGGGTTCAGGCGACGGCGCCGGGTCTGCAGGGCAACATCGTCCCAATCCAGATGCTCGTCGGTCCAGCCTTCGAGATTCGGCGGTACCAGCCCGATCGGCTCGGCCTGAAACAGCGCTCGGCGCGCCGCGTCGGCGGTGAAGCGATGCATCCCGGTGTTCTCGGCGAATCCGGCCATGATGCTGGGGCCGTAGAACGAGGTGATGCCGGCGGCCAGGCAGGCGAAATGCAGGCTGGTGGTGTCGGAGAAGCCCAGGAAGATCTTCGGATTGGCGGCAATCACGTCGAGGTCGAGGTAGGGCAGCAGCCGGATCGCGTCGGCGCCGCCGATGGTCGCGACGATGCCGGCGATCGACGGATCGGCGAAGGCCTGCATCAGATCCTCGGCCCGCGCCTTGGGGTTGGCCGTGACCCACTCGGGCGGGGCGAGCGTATGGGGCATTTCGACCAGGGTGACGCCGAACTCCGCCTCGAGCTGATGCTTGCCGGCGCGATAGCGGTCGGAGAACAGGCCGGGACCGCCCCAGGACGGGGTGACGGCGGCGAGCCGGTCGCCCGGAACCAGGCGACGGGGTTTCAACAGGGGGCGTCGCCAGCGGTCGAGGGAACCCGTCACGGGGCACGATCCTTCTATTCCATCCGAGCGTGAGTGTCGGCAATTTCCATCGGGGCTGGCAAGCCCAAGGTAGGGTGGCGCCATCGACGGACTTTGCCTAGATTGGTCGCAGCCATGATCCGACCGCCGCTCATCCTCGTCCTGCTTCTCGCCGTGCCGGTCACCGCATCGGCCGCGGATTCGCGCGCCGTGCCGTCCTCGGCGCAGCAGGTCCAGCTGTCCTATGCCCCGGTCGTGCGTCGGGCGGCACCGGCGGTGGTCAATGTCTATACCCGCGCCGCGAGCGACGTCGGCGCCTCGGCCGCGGTTCGGCGCGATCCGGCCTATCGCCGTTTCTTTGCCCCGGGCGAGGATCGGCTCGGCCATTCGCTGGGCTCCGGCGTCATCGTCGATCCGAACGGCACCATCGTCACCAACCAGCATGTCATTCAGGACGCCGGCTCGATCGTGGTCGTGCTGTCCGACCGCCGCGAGTTCGACGCCGAGCTGGTGCGCGGCGACGACCGGACCGATCTGGCCGTGCTCAAGATCAACGCGGGCGGCGAGGCGCTGCCGTTTCTGCCGTTGAAAGACACCGACGATCTGGAGGTCGGCGACATCGTGCTGGCGATCGGCAACCCGTTCGGCGTCGGCCAGACCGTCACCTCCGGCATCGTCTCGGCGCTCGGCCGCTCGGTCGACGGCATCAACGATTACCGCTCGTTCATCCAGACCGACGCCGCGATCAACCCGGGCAATTCCGGCGGCGCGCTGGTCAGTCTCGACGGCAAGCTCGCCGGCATCAATACCGCGCTCTATTCCGAGGGCGGCGGCTCGGTCGGCATCGGCTTCGCGATCCCGAGCGATCTGGTGCGCTCGGTGCTGGCGCCGAGTGAGGGTGCCGGCCATCGCATCATGCGGCCCTGGCTGGGCGCGACCGGACGATCGGTCACGGCCGGCGGCGCCCGCAAGCTCGGCCTCAGCCATCCGTCCGGCATGCTGATCGACGATGTCGTGCCGCAAGGGCCCGCCGCGATCGCCGGCGTCCGCACCGGCGACGTCATCCTGTCGATCGACGAGAAGCCGGTCGCCGACGAGGATGGCTTGCGCTTCCGCTTCGCGACCCTGCCGGTCGGCGCTACTGCCAAGCTGGGCATCTGGCGCGCCGGCGAGCCGATGGATTTGGACATCCGCCTGCTGGCGCCGCCCGAAACCCCGCCGCGCAAGGTCACCCAGCTGAAGGCCGGCGGCCCGTTTATCGGCGTCACCGTCGCCAACCTGTCGCCGGCGCTGGCCGACGAGCTGCATACCGACGATGTCGAGGGCGTGATCGTGCTTGACGTGCCGCGCGGGGGCGCCCATCTGCGATTGGTCGTGGGCGACGAGCTGCTCGACCTCAATGGCCAAGCGATCGGCGATGTCGGGCAATTGCAATTACTGCTGCCGCGGCTCGCCGCGCCCTGGCGCGCCACGATCCGGCGCGACGGCCGCACGCTGCACATGACGGCCAACTGAGCATGGCGCCCAGTCTGTTCGAGGCCCAGGCGCCCCGGCCGCTCGCCGACCGCCTGCGGCCGCAGAGTCTGGCCGACGTGGTCGGTCAGGATCATCTGCTGGCGCCGACCGCGCCGATCGGCCGGATGGTCGCGGCGCACCGGCTGGCCTCCATGGTGCTGTGGGGCCCGCCCGGCTGCGGCAAGACGACGATCGCGCGGCTGCTGGCCGACCAGACCGATCTCCAGTTCGAGCCGCTGTCGGCGGTGTTCTCCGGCGTGGCCGACCTGCGCAAGATCTTCGAGGCGGCCAAGCTCCGGCGCCAGGCCGGGCGTGGCACGCTGCTGTTCATCGACGAGATCCATCGCTTCAACCGCGCCCAGCAGGACAGTTTCCTGCCCTATGTCGAGGACGGCACCGTCGTGCTGATCGGCGCCACGACCGAGAATCCGTCGTTCGAGCTGAACGGCGCGCTGCTGTCGCGCGCCCAGGTCTTCATCCTGAAGCGGCTGGACCAGCCGGCGCTCGACATCCTGGTCGCCCGGGCCGAGGCGATGGTCGGCCATAGCCTGCCGCTCGACGAAGATGGGCGCCACGCGCTGCTGGCCATGGCCGACGGCGACGGCCGCTATCTGCTGAACCTGGTCGAGGAGGTGGCATTGCTGCCGGCTGACACGCCGCCGCTCGATCCCAAGCGCCTGGCGGCCCAGGTGCAGCATCGCGCGCCGCTGTACGACAAGGCGCAGGAGAGCCACTACAACCTGATCTCGGCGCTGCACAAGTCGCTGCGCGGCTCCGATCCGGATGCCGCGCTCTATTGGTTCGCCCGCATGCTGACCGGGGGCGAGGACCCGCTCTATATCGTGCGCCGGCTGGTCCGCTTCGCCAGCGAGGATATCGGCATGGCCGATCCGAACGCGCTCGTGCAGGCGATGATGGCCTGGGATGCGTTCGAAAGGCTGGGTTCGCCCGAGGGAGAACTGGCTATTGCCCAGTGCGTCGTGTATCTGGGCACCGCACCGAAGTCGGTCGCCGTCTACAAGGCCCAGGGGGCGGCCATGCGGGCGGCAAAACAGACCGGCTCGCTGATGCCGCCGATGCATATCCTGAACGCGCCGACGAAAATGATGCGCGAACATGGTTATGGGGCCGGCTATAGCTACGATCCGGATACGGCAGACGGTTTCTCGGGGCAGAATTACTTTCCCGACGGCATGGACCGTGAAGAATTCTACCACCCGGTCGACCGCGGGTTCGAGCGGGATATCCGCAAGCGGCTGGACTATTGGGCGAAGTTGCGCCGGCGTCGTGCCGGCGATCCGCCCGCGACAGGAGATGACGAGCGATGAGCGGCGTACGCCTCATCCAGGTGTCGGACGAAGATGGCGACATCCGTCTCGACCGCTGGTTCAAGCGGCAATATCCGGGCTTGAGCCATATCAGGCTGGAGAAGCTGCTGCGCACCGGCCAGGTCCGCGTCGATGGCGGCCGGGTCAAGGCCGCGACACGGCTGGCCGCCGGCGCGACCGTCCGCGTGCCGCCGTTGGACGAATGGGCCGAGGCGCCGTTGCCGCCGGACGACCGCCAGAAGCCCGGCCCGAAGCCGCCGAGCGAGGCCGAGAACGAGAAGATGCGGCAGATGGTGCTGTATCGCGACAAGGACGTGATCGCGATCAACAAGCCGCACGGCCTGGCCGTGCAGGGCGGCACCAACATGACCAAGCATGTCGACGGCATGCTGGACGCGCTGATGTTCGATTCGAAGGAACGTCCGCGCCTGGTCCATCGGCTGGACAAGGACACCAGCGGCGTGCTGCTGCTGGCGCGCTCGGCCAAGGCGGCCGCCTGGCTGACCGAGGCGTTCCGCGAAAAGACCGCGCGCAAGACCTATTGGGCCGTCGTCGCCGGCGTGCCCCGGCCGCATCGCGGCAAGATCGACCTGCCGGTCAGCAAGGGCCTGGATGGCGCGCGCGAGAAGATGGTCGCTGACGAGGACGAGGGCCGCTGGGCCGTGACCTATTACGCCGTGGTCGAGCAGGCTGCGCAGAAGGTCGCCTGGCTGGCGCTGATGCCGATCACCGGCCGGACCCATCAGCTGCGCGTGCATTGCGCCGAGATCGGCGCGCCGATCCTGGGCGACGGCAAGTATGGCGGCGAGAAATCGATGCTCGACGGCATCGAGCATTCGCGCAAGCTGCACCTGCACGCCCGCTCGATCCGGCTGACGCGCCCCGACGGCGGCATCCTGGAGGTGACCGCGCCGCTGCCGGCCCATATGCTGACGACCTGGAAGTTCTTCGGCTTCGACGCCAAGCCGGACAGCGACCCGTTCCTCGAGCTCGACCTGGACTGATCGGCGTGAGCGCCGAGCCCTGCCTGGTCGTGTTCGATGTCGACGGCACGCTGGTCGATGCCCAGGTCAGCATCATAAACGGTTTCGTCAGCGGGTTCGAAGCTGCCGGCCTGACGCCGCCCAGCGCGGCCGCGATCAGGCATGGCGTCGGTCTCTCGATGGAGATCGCGGTTGCTCAGCTGCTGCCCGAGGCCGGTCCCGATCTGGTCCGGCGCGTCGCCCTGCTCTGCCGCGATTCCGTCTGGAATTTGCGTCAGCGCTCGGACTACGAAGAACCGCTCTATCCCGGCGCGCTGGCCGCCCTCGACCGGTTGGCCGCGAGCGGCGTGATCCTCGGGATCGCCACGGGCAAGGGGCACCGGGGGCTGCGCCTGTTTTTGGAGCGGCATGGCTTGGTCGGCCGCTTCGCGGCGATGCAGACCGCGGACGACGCGGCGAGCAAGCCGGCGCCGGACATGCTGCTGAACCTCCTGGCCGCGACAGGGATCGACCGGGCCCGCGCGATGATGGTCGGCGACACGAGTTTCGACATGGAAATGGCGCGCGCGGCGGGAATGATCGGCCTGGGCGTCGGCTGGGGCTATCACGCGCCCGCCGAACTCATCCTGGCCGGCGCCCAGCGCGTGCTCGGTCATTTCGACGAGCTCATGCCCGCTGCGGCGGAACTCTTCATGATCGAGGCTTAGATGAAGCGGTTCTACACCGCCGTCACCACGGTTCCGGTCGAGGGCGGCTTCGGCATCACGCTCGACGGCAAGGCGCTGAAGACGCCGGCCAAGGCACCGTTGGTCTTGCCGACCGAGACGCTGGCCCAGGCGATCGCCGGGGAGTGGGACGCCCAGGTCGAGACGATCAAGCCGCATCGGATGCGCCTGATGCAGCTGGCCTCGACCGCGCTCGACCGGGTCGCGGCCCATCGGCCGGCCGTGGTCGAGGAGACCGCCGGCTATGGCGCCAGCGATCTCTTGTGCTACCGGGCCGAGGCGCCGCAGGATCTGGTCCGGCGCGAGGCGGCGCTGTGGCAGCCGCTGCTCGACTGGGCCATGGTCCGGTTCGACGCGCCGCTGACCGTGACCAGCGGCATCGTCCATGTCGTGCAGCCGGCGGCGAGCCTGAAGGCGCTACGCGCGGCCCTGCTGGACCTTGATGCGCTGGAGCTGACCGCCGTCGCCGACCTGACCGCGGCCTGCGGCTCGCTCGTGCTGGCGCTGGCGGTCTGGGACGGCCGGATCGACGCCGATGCCGCCGCCGCCGCGACCCTGATCGACGAGACCGTGCAGAACGAACGCTGGGGCGAAGACGAAGAAGCCCGGGATCGGCGCGAGCGGCTGATCCGGGATATCCGGGCCGCGGGGACGTTCCTGACGCTGCTGAAAGCCTGAGCCGGACTCTAGCTGGCCGGGCCGATCACGGCGACCTTGCCGTTGCGCAGTCCGATCATCTGCAGCGGCATGTGCGGGTGGTTGTGGTCGTCCATCGCGTAAGTGCCGCCCTGCAGCGACGGCATCTTCGTGGTCTTCAGGGCCTGCTCGATATCGGCCGGCTTGTCCGAGCCGGCGCGACGGATCGCATCGACGATGAGATAGGTCGCCTCGTAGGCATAGAACGGGAGCTGGTTCGGCACGAGCCCGTATTTCGCTTCGTAGCCATGGACGAAATCCTGTACGCCCGGCGTGTCGAGCGCCGGCGAGAACAGCGAGATGCTGGCGGCCTTGTCCAGTCCGCCGGCCGTGACGAAGCCGGGAGAAACCGCCTTGGTCACGGTCGGGAAATCGATGCGCCCGGTGAGCGGGACGGTCCAGCCGGATTTCTCGTAGGCGCTGAAGAAGGCCGCCGTGGAGGCGTTGAGGATCGGCACGACATGGTCGGGGTTGATCGTCTGCAACTGCGCCAGCACAGGGGCGAAATCGGTCGTGCCGCGCGCCACCGTGATGCTGGTCGCGACTTCGATGCCGGCCTCGCTCGCGGCTCTGGAAAAACTCTGTGCGTTCGCGTTGTTGAAATAGGCGTCGTCGCTGACGATGGCGATACGCTTGGCGCCCTGCTTTTTCAGCCAGGCCATCATGGCGCGCCCGATGTCGAGCTCCGACGGGATCGTCTTGAAGACGTAAGGGTTGCCGCCGACGCCGGAGGCTTCCACGAAATCCTGCAGCGACGAGATCTCGATGACGAGCGGGACCTTCTCGTCCTGGACCACGGGCATGATCGCGTGGGTGACCGCCGTCAGCAGCGCGCCGATGATGACGGAGACGTGTTCCTCATCGATCAGCCGATGCACGGCACGGATGCCGGTCTGCGGGTCGGAGGCGTTGTCGCCGTAGAAGGCCTCGACCGGGCGGCCCAGCACGCCGCCCGCCTCGTTGATGCGCTGCAGCGCCAGCTCGATGCCATATTGCTCGGTCTGGCCTCGGGCGGCGTCCGAACCGCTCAGCATGGTGGTGACGCCGATCCGGACCGGGTCCGCGGCCAGAGCCGGCCCGGCGGCGAGCATCGCCGCGGCAAACAGGGTTACGGATTTCATGGGCGTCCTCGTCTCGGCGATCAGGGATGACATCAGTGCTACCACACCGATGCGGCTCTCCGAGCTGCGGCGTATCGCGCTGTGTCGGGCCGCTTGCGAGATCGGACGATCGTGGCCCGGGGGGGCGTCTGGGCCCGCTTTGGACAAAAAAATCCCGGGAAGTTTCTGATTTCTCAGAGACTTGCCCGGGATTTCAAGTTTTCAAGGATGATGAGAGGGGGTATGTCCCGCTCCCTTAAAGAACCCGGTGGACGCCCACCGGGTTCCCTAAGCGTGATTACTGCAGGACGATTTCGGCACGACGGTTCTGCGGCTCGCGCACGCCATCGGCGGTCGGAACCAGCAGACCGGACTTGCCGACACCCGAGGTCGCGATCTCGGTGCCCGACACGCCGTCGGCGATCAGCTGCTGCTTGACGGCAGCGGCGCGATGCTCCGACAGGGCCTGGTTGTACTTGGCCGAGCCGACCGTGTCGGTATGACCCGTCACGTTGATCTGCGTCATGTGGCCGGCCTTGACGCTGTCAGACGCCTGCTGGATCACATGGGCGGCGGCGCTGGTGATGTCCGACTTGTTGAAGTCGAAGAACACCTGGAACGCACGCTGCACTTCCGGCGCACGGGCGACGGGAGCCGGCGGCGGCGGGGCGACGACGGCCGGCAGCGGCGCCTGGGCGACCTGCGGGGCCCAGAGCTCATAGCGGACGCCGAAGGTCACAGCCTGATCCTGGATCGAGCTGCGGGTCGTCGTGCCGGGGCCAAAGCCCGGCGAGCTGTTGAACGTGCCGTTCTGCGTGCCGAAGTAGCGATAGTCGAGGTCGAGCTTGACCTGCGGCATCACGGTGTAGGAGACGCCGGCGATGCCCTGATAGGCCAGGACGTCGTCCTTGCCGCTCACGGTATTGCCGTTATAGCTCTGCGCATGGTCGAAGCGCGGACGGGCCCAACCCACGCCCACGCCGACATGGGGCATGAAGCCGTAGGACTGAACGCCGAACATGCCCGGATCGATGTCGTAGAGGCCATTGACCATCACCGACATGGTGCCGAGCGCGCCGCCGGTCGGATCGGTCGAGTTGCGCACGCCGCGCACATCGTTGCGGCGATAGCCGCCTTCGAGTTCGGCGCGGAACCCGTTGCCGAAGCCCCAGCCGGCGGTACCCAGGCCGACGTAGCCATTCTCATAGTCGCTCTTGTTGTCGGCGCCGCCACCGTTCGGGCTGACGTCGTTCAGAAAGCTGCCGCCGCCGGCCACGCCGACATAGGGACCATAGGCATAGTTTGGGTTCGCGACGACCTGGGCCTGGGCGGCGCCGGTGCCGTAGAACGCCAGAACCGCGGCGGTGCCGAGTAGAGCGGCGAGAGTACGTTGCTTCGTCATTATAGTCTCCAATACTAACCGGGCGGCCTGGCCTGCCCTACGCAGCAGTCAACTCCATACGGGGCAGACTGTTGCACGAGATTGTTTTCATTGTTTCGATGTGTTGCGTAGATAACACGCGACGTTTTGGCTCAGGAACGGCGAGGATTGATTTTCACCGGGTGATGAAGATGGTTATCATGTCTGTCTTAACAAGGGCGATATTGTGGCGAATGTGTGGCATGTCTTAATCGTATGGAACCCTACTCTTCGTTGAGTGCGCGAACGGAATGGCTGCCATGACCGTCCCAAGGATCGAGGGGGCGTCGCATACCGGGAGCCAGGGCGGCCAAGGCGTGGGCGAGGAGGATCATGGGCGACATCGCCATCGTCTTTTACGTGTCGATCTGCTACGGTCCGGCCGGGCTTTGGGGCCCACTGCGTGCCGCGACCACGCGGTATGCGGGAGGCGAGAGAGTGGCGTGCGCCGTCAGGTGTTGTGCCCTTTCGCTGCGTCCGGCACGACAGTCGGGAAAATTTTCGGGGTATCCGGCGATGCGGCGCGCGGCGTTTTTTCTGATCGGTCTGACCATTCTTGCGTCCGGCGGCGCGTTTTTCTGGCGCGCGCAACAGGGTTCCGCGTCTGCCGGCAAGGCGGCGGAACATCCGGCCCCCACGGTCCATGTCGCCGCGGTCGCCCAGCGCGACGTGCCGGTCTATGTCCGCGGCATCGGCCAGGTCCAGCCGTTCAACATCGTCCAGATCAAAAGCCGGGTCGATGGGCAGATCGACCGGATCCTGTTCACCGAGGGCCAGCAGGTCCAGGCCGGCGACGTGCTGATCGAGATCGACCCGCGGCCCTATCAGGCGGCGGTCGGCCAGGCGGATGGAACCTTGGCCAAGGATCAGGCGCAGCTCGTCTCGGCCAAGGCCGATCTCGACCGGCAGTCGAGCCTGTTGCAGCACGGTTATGCCTCCCGGCAGGCCTTCGACCAGCAGCAGGCGGTGGTCGGCCAGCTGGTCGCCAGCATCCGCGCCGACCAGGCTTCGCTCGATGCCGCCCGGCTCAATCTGCAATTCGCCACGATTCGCGCGCCCATCGGCGGCCGGATCGGCAAGCGGCTGGTCGATGCCGGCAATGTGATCCATACCGCCGACGACAACGACCTGGTCGAGATCGTTCAGGTCAAGCCGATCAACGTGCTGTTCACCGTGCCGCAGGACGCGCTGCCCGACATTCAGGCGGGCCAGCATGCCGGCGGGCTCGTGGTCGAGGCCCGGTCGGGCAACGATCAGAAGCGGCTGGCCGAGGGCAAGCTGACCCTGATCGGCAATCAGATCGATCCGCAGACCGGCACGATCGAGCTGAAGGCGCTGTTCGAGAATGCCGACGAGGCGCTGTGGCCGGGCCAGTTCCTCAATGCCCGCGTCGTGACCAGCACGCGCAAGGATGCGGTCACCGTGCCGGTAGCCGCGGTTCAGACCGGCATCAGGGGCAAGTTCGTCTATGTGCTGGACGCCGCCACCTCGACCGTGGCGCCGCGCGACGTCAGTGTGCTGCAGAGCGTCCACGGCCTGGCCGTGATCGCCGGGCTGCAGGCGGGCGAGACCGTCGTGATCGACAATCAGGACCAGCTGTCGCCGGGCATGGTGGTGAAGGTCGATCCTGGCACGGACAATCCGATGGCGCTCGGTCCGCGCGCCGAGGCGACGCCATCATGAGCCTGGGTGGCATGAATCCCTGCCGGCCGTTCATCCTGCGGCCGGTCGCGACCCTGCTGCTGGCCATCGGCCTGCTGATCTTCGGCATCGCGGCCTGGGCCATGCTGCCGGTCGCGGCGCTGCCGCAGGTCGAATATCCGGTGATGAATGTCATCGCCAACCTGCCGGGCGCCAGCGCCGAGACCATGGGCACCTCGATCGCGGCCCCGCTGGAACGACAGTTCGCCTATCTGAACGGCATCGTCTCGATCAATTCGACCTCGTCGCTCGGGCAGACCTTCGTCCGGCTGCAGTTCGACCTGGGGCGCAACATCGATCTGGCGGCGATCGACGTGCAGTCGGCGATCTCGAACGCCGCCGGCGACCTGCCGGCCGACATGCCGAACCCGCCGTTCTTCTTCAAGGAAAACCCGGCCGAGCGCGCCATGGTCGTGATGGCCTTCACCTCCGACGTGCTGCCGCTGACCAAGGTCGATCAGTTCGCCGACACGGCGGTGGTGCGCCGCATTTCGAACCTGCCGGGCATTTCGCGCGCCTATCTGGCCGACGAGCAGAAATTCGCGATCCGGGTCCAGATCAACCCGGCCTCGCTCGCGTCGCGCGGCCTGTCGCCCGAGGACGTCCGCACCGCGATCCAACGCGCCACGGTCAACCGGCCCAAGGGCCGGCTCGAAGGCGGCGACGTGGTGACGACGGTCGAATCCAACGACCAGATCTTCGATGCCGACGGCTTGCGCGACATCGTCGTGGCCTATCGCAACGGCGCGCCGGTCCGTCTGTCGGACGTGGCCCAGATCGAGGACGGCGTCGAGAACGACAAGGCGATCGGCTGGTACAACGGCCATCCCGCCATCATCATCGCGGTGCAGAAGCGGCCGGGCGCCAACACGGTGCAGGCGGTCGATGGGCTGCGGGCGGCTTTGGGCACGCTGCGTGCGTCGCTGCCGCCGTCGATCAGCCTCAATATCGTGACCGACAGGGCGGAGACGATCCGCGCCTCGCTGGGCGACGTGGAACTGACGCTCGGCATCACCATCGCGCTGGTGGTGATGGTGATCTTCATCTTCCTGCGCCATTTCTGGGCGACAGTGATCCCGTCGATCACCATCCCGCTGTCGCTGCTGGCGACGCTGATCGTCATGCTGGGCCTGGGCTTCACGCTCGACAACCTGTCGCTGATGGCGCTGACCATCGCGGTCGGATTCGTGGTCGACGACGCGATCGTCGTGATCGAGAACATCGTGCGCCATATGGAAGCCGGCGAAAGCCCGACCGAGGCCGCGATCAAGGGCGGTGGCCAGGTCGCCTTCACCATCCTGTCGATCACGCTGTCGCTGGTCGCGGTGTTCATCCCGGTCTTCTTCATGGGCGGCATCGTCGGCCGGCTGTTCCGCGAGTTCGCGGCGACCGTCTCGGTTGCGATCCTGGCCTCGGCCGTGGTGTCGCTGACGCTGTGCCCGATGCTGTGCGCGAAGCTGCTGAAGCCGGCGAAGCACGCCGCCAAGGCGGCGCCGACGGCGGTGCAGCGCTGGGTCGTCCGCGCCAACGACGCGGTGCTGGCGGGCTATCGCCGCAGCCTGATCTGGGTGCTGCACCATCGCAAGCTGACCATGCTCAGCTTCGCGCTGACCCTGGCGCTGACCGGCTATCTCTATATGACGATTCCCAAGGGCTTCTTCCCGCCGCAGGACAATGGCCGCATCTTCGGTTTCGCCGAGGCGCCGACCGGCACGCCGTTCGCCGGCACCTCCCATCTGGTCGAGCAGATGACGGCGGCGATCCGGGCCGATCCCGACGTGTTCTCGGTCACGAGCTATGTCGGCGGCGACGGCGACGAGAATACCGGCTCCTTCGTCATCAATCTGAAGCCGCGCGACGAACGGGCCGGCGTGTCGGAGGTGCTGGGCCATCTGCGCGAGCGGGCGGCGAAACTGCAGGGCCTGCGCTTCTTCATGCAGCCGGAGCCCGAGATCATCACCGGCACCGACGCCGGCCGGACCGAGTATCAATACACCTTGGTCGATGCCGACCGCGACGAGCTGGAGACATGGACGCCGACCGTGCTCGAGCATCTGAAGCAGGTGCCGGGCCTGCTCGACGTGTCGCGCGACCTCAACACCGCGTCGAGCGTCAAGGTCGTGGTCAACCGCGACCTGGCGGCGCGGATGGGCGTCGATCCCAAGGCGATCGACGATACGCTCTACGACGCGTTCGGCTCGCGCCGGGTGGCCGAGATCTATACCGACGCCAATGAATATTACGTGCTGATGCAGGTCGATCCGCAGTTCCAGTCCGACCCGACTTCGCTGCAGTCGATCTATGTCGCTTCGGCCGCCGGCAAGCAGATCCCGCTCTCGACCTTTGCCTCGTTCGAAAACTCGGTGGCGCCGATCTCGATCAATCACCGGGGCCAGTTCCCGGACGAGAGCCTGACCTTCAACCTGGCGCCGGGCCTGTCGATCGGCGAGGCGGTCGATCGCATCCATAAGATGGAGTCGGCCCTGGGCAAGCCGATCACGCTGCAGACCAGCTTCGAAGGGGCGGCCCAGGAATTCGAGAAGTCGCTGGCGAGCCAGCCCTGGCTGATCGCGGCGGCGACGCTGGTCGTCTATATCGTGCTGGGCGTGCTGTACGAGAGCTTCGTCCACCCGCTGACCATCCTGTCCTCGCTGCCGTCGGCCGGCGTCGGCGCCCTGCTGGCGCTCATCGCCTGCCGCAGCAATCTCGACGTCATGGGTCTGATCGGCATCATCCTGCTGATCGGCATCGTCAAGAAGAACGCGATCATGATGGTCGATTTCGCGATCCAGGCCGAGGCGGAGGGTAGGGGGCCGGAGGACGCGATCCTGCAGGCCTGCCTGGTGCGGTTCCGCCCGATCATGATGACGACGATCGCGGCCATCTTCGGCGCGCTGCCGCTGGCGCTGGGCCATGGCGCCGGCTCCGAACTGCGCCGGCCGCTCGGCATCGCCATCGTCGGCGGGCTGATGGTCTCGCAAATGCTGACGCTCTACACGACGCCGGTCATCCATCTGGCGCTCAGGACCGGCTCGCTGCGGCTGCAGGCGTTCTGGTTCCAACTGCGCGGCCGCCCGGCGCCGGTGCCGGCCGAATGACCGAAACAATCCGGACGATCGAGAGCTATCACGCCCACGTCTATTTCGACGGGCCCGAGGCGCGCGAGCGGGCGGCGGCCCTGCGCGAGCAGATCTCGGCCCGCTTTCCGGTCCAGATGGGCCGCTGGCGCGACCAGCCGGTCGGGCCGCACCCGATGGCGATGTATCAGGTCGCGTTTGATGTCGCGCTGTTCCCGACGCTGGTGCCCTGGCTGATGCTGAACCGGCAGGGCCTGACCGTCGTCGTGCATCCCAATACCGACCGGCCGCAGGACGATCACCTGAAGCACGCGGTCTGGCTGGGCGCGGTGCTGGAGCTCGATGGCAGCAGGCTCGAAGAGTCGCTGGCCGCCCTCGGCCGGGCGCAGGACGAGGTCGTGCCGAATACGGCGCCGTCGCTGACGGATATCTGAAGGCTGCCGGCGGCCAATCAGCCCACGAGCAGCGCCGCGCTCGCGGCCAGGATGACTGCCGCGGTGGCGCCGTGGATGCCAAAGGCCGCCGCGCGGGTTCCGCCACTGCGCAGGACAATCACCGCATCGCCCACGGGAATGATGCTGGCGGCGGCCATGAAGGCGCCCAGCAGGTGCGGCGCACGGTTGGCCAGCAGGATGAAGATGAAGATCCCGGAGGCGATATCGCGCACCCCCTTCACGGAGAGCCACGGGTACGGGCTGCGGGATAGGGTCTGCGCTCCAGGCGGCTCGACCGGAACGCCGTATCCGGCCGCGGCGGTCTGCGGCGCCAAAAGGAAGCGAGCGCCGATGAGGATGATGCCGACGCCGATCACGCCGGAGACGATGGAAGCGAGGGTGGTGAGCATGGCGGGTTCTCCTGTCTGTCATCTAATATCTAGCGTTGCTAGTAATAATGTCAATGACATTTATAGCATTGACAGATTTCCGGGCGTCAGTAGAGTAAGCCCATGTCCGTCGCAGACCGCCGCCGCCGCGAACGCGCCAACCGCCATGATCTGATCATTGCGGCGGCGCGCGATCTCGCCGAGGCCGAGGGATGGGAGGCGGTGACCACGCGCCGGCTGGCCGCGCTCGTGGAGTACAGCCAGCCGGTGCTGTACAGCCATTTCGACGGCAAGGACGCGATCGTGCGCGCCGTCGCGATCGAGGGCTTCGCGGACCTTGCCGTCCAATTGCGCCTGGCGCAGTCGGCTGTTGATGAGCCGGGGCTGGCGTTGCGAGCGGTCTGCCGCGCCTACCTGACGTTCGCCGCCGAGCGGCCGGCGCTCTATCAGGCCATGTTCGTGCTGCCGATCGATGTGAAGTTCGCCAGCGAAGACACGCCGTCACCCTTGAAGGCAGCCTTCGGTGAACTGGTCGGCGCGCTCAAGCCCTTTGATGCGGATCCCGACCTGCGGGCGGAAGTCACCTGGGCCGCGCTGCACGGCCTCGCGGTCCTGGGTCGTGGCGGCCGCATCCCGCCGGAAGGCCATGAGGCGCGCATCGACCTGCTGGTCAGCCAGATCGTCAACGACCGCGGCGGCTGACCGTCCATTCCTCGTCGCCAAGGGATTTGCCTGGCTGGATGGCGAAAGCCCACGAACCTCTCGGTAAAATTCGGCTCGCAGGCGAGCGTGCCGTCTGCATGTTGAGCCGGATGGCTGCGCCGTTCCCGCAAAACTTTCCGAGCCGGACGGCCATTTCCGGTGAAACCGAGGCCTCGCCATTCAGCACGCGGGATCGATTTTCCCGCTCTTGCCGCCCTTCCAAAGATCTCGCAATCCTTGGTAGCCTGCAAACAGACGGTTGATGGCCGTCAATCGCCCAAAGCTGGCGTCCCCCGGCGGATGGTGCTATGCGGAACCACGCCCGCTCGCGGCATCCCTCCAAAGTCAGCAGTACGGGGACCATGCAGGAAATCTTCCGCCGGCTACAGGAAAAGCGCGAGGCCGCCCGGATCGGCGGCGGTCTGAAGCGCGTCGAAGCCCAGCATAACAAGGGCAAGCTCACCGCGCGCGAACGGCTGGACGTGTTGCTCGACGAGGGCTCGTTCGAGGAATGGGGCATGTTCGTCGAGCATCGCTCGACTGATTTCGGCATGGGCGACCAGAAGATCCCCGGCGACGGCGTCGTCACCGGTTATGGCACGATCAACGGCCGGCTGGTCTTCGTGTTCAGCCAGGATTTCACCGTGTTCGGCGGCTCGCTCAGCGAGGCGCATGCCGAAAAGATCTGCCGGATCATGGATCAGGCGCTCAAGGTCGGCGCCCCGGTGATCGGCCTTAATGATTCCGGCGGCGCGCGCATCCAGGAGGGCGTCGCCAGCCTGGGCGGCTACGCCGAAGTCTTTCAGCGCAACGTGACCGCGTCGGGCGTCGTGCCGCAGATCTCGATGATCATGGGCCCGTGCGCCGGCGGGGCGGTCTATTCGCCGGCCATGACCGACTTCATCTTCATGGTGAAGGATAGTTCCTACATGTTCGTGACCGGTCCGGACGTGGTCAAGACCGTGACCCACGAGACCGTGACCCAGGAAGAGCTGGGCGGCGCCATCACGCATACGACCAAGTCCGGCGTCGCCGACCTGGCGTTCGAGGACGATCTGGAGGCGCTGCTGGAACTGCGCCGCTTCATGGGCTTCCTGCCGTCGTCCAACCGCGCGCCGGCGCCGCGCTACGAGACGACCGATCCGATCGACCGGATCGACCTGTCCTTGGACACGCTGATCCCGGCCAACCCGAACAAGCCCTACGACATGATGGAGCTGATCCGCAAGGTCGTGGACGAGGGCGATTTCTTCGAGACTCAGCCCGGCTTCGCTAAAAATGTTATTACCGGGTTCGGTCGGCTGGACGGCCAGACCGTCGGCTTCGTCGCCAACCAGCCCATGGTGCTGGCCGGTTGTCTCGATATCGAATCGTCCAAGAAGGCGGCGCGCTTCGTGCGCTTCTGCGACTGTTTCGAAATTCCTATCGTCACCCTGGTCGACGTGCCGGGCTTCCTGCCGGGCACGGCGCAGGAATTCGGCGGCATCATCAAGCATGGCGCCAAGCTGCTGTTCGCCTATGCCGAGGCGACGGTGCCGAAGGTCACGCTGATCACGCGCAAGGCCTATGGCGGCGCCTATGACGTCATGGCCTCGAAGCATCTGCGCGGCGACGTCAACTATGCCTGGCCGACCGCCGAGATCGCGGTCATGGGCGCCAAGGGCGCGGTCGAGATCATCTTCCGCGGCGATATCGGCGATCCGGCCAAGATCGAGGCGCGCACCGAGGAATATCGCGAGAAATTCGCCAATCCGTTCGTGGCAGCCTCGCGAGGCTATATCGACGAGGTGATCCAGCCGCGCTCGACCCGCCGGCGCATCATCCGCTCGCTGGCCATGCTGAAAGACAAGCAGCTGACCAATCCGCCGAAAAAACACGACAATATTCCGCTGTGACCCAGCCCGACGGCCGCCGGCAGCTCAACGGTTTTCTCATCCATCTCGGCATCTATTTCGCCGCGACGGTGCTGCTGGTGCTCGTCAATCTATGGGTGATGCCCCGGGATCTGGTCGTGCTCTGGCCGCTGCTGATCTGGGGCGTGATCCTGGCGCTTCACGCCGCTCGCATCATGGGGCTTTGGCCTGAACGCCCTCGCTCGAAGCACTAACCGGGACCGGAACCGTCATGTTCAAGAAGATCCTGATCGCCAATCGGGGCGAAATCGCCTGCCGCGTCATGCGCACGGCCAAACGCATGGGCATCAAGACCGTCGCGGTCTATTCCGACCCCGATGCGATGGCGCTGCATGTGCGCGAGGCCGACGAGGCCGTCGCGATCGGCGGTTCGTCCGCCGCCGAAAGCTACCTGAAGATCGACAAGATCGTGGACGCCTGCAAGGCGACCGGCGCCGAGGCAGTGCATCCAGGCTATGGCTTCCTCAGCGAGAACCGCGCCTTCGCGGCGGCGCTGGAAGCGGCCGGGATCGCCTTCATCGGTCCGGGCGTTCATGCGATCGCGGCGATGGGCGACAAGATCGAATCGAAGAAGCTGGCCAAGGCGGCCGGCGTCTCGACCGTGCCCGGCTACATGGGCGTGATCGCCGACGGCGACGAGGCGGTCAAGATCGCCGGCGAGATCGGCTATCCGGTCATGATCAAGGCCTCGGCCGGCGGCGGCGGCAAGGGCATGCGGCTCGCCCGGAACGAGGCGGAGGCCAAGGAAGGCTTCCGCTCGGCGACAAACGAGGCGAAATCCTCGTTCGGCGACGACCGCGTGTTCATCGAGAAATACATCGAGGAGCCGCGCCATATCGAGATCCAGGTCATGGGCGACAGCCAGGGCAACGTGATCTTCCTGGGCGAGCGCGAATGCTCGATCCAGCGCCGCCATCAGAAGGTGATCGAAGAGGCGCCGTCGCCGTTCCTCGACGAAGCGACGCGCCGCGCGATGGGCGCCCAGGCCGTGGCACTGGCCAAGGCGGTGCAGTACAAATCCGCCGGCACGGTCGAATTCATCGTCGATCGCGACCGTAATTTCTATTTTCTGGAAATGAACACCCGCCTGCAGGTCGAGCATCCGGTGACCGAAGAGGTGACCGGTCTGGATCTGGTCGAGCTGATGATCCGGGTCGCCGACGGGGAGGCGTTGCCGCTGACCCAGGCCGACGTGAAGTTGACCGGCCACGCGATCGAGGCGCGGGTCTATGCCGAGGATCCGCTCCGCGGCTTCGTGCCCTCGATCGGCCGGCTGACGCGCTACCGCCCGCCGACCGGCCCCGGCGTGCGCGTCGATACCGGCGTCTATGAGGGCGCCGAGATCACCATGTTCTACGACCCGATGATCGCGAAGCTGGTGACCTATGGCGCCGACCGCGTCGAGGCGACCCACCGCATGGCCCAGGCGCTCGATGCCTTCGCCATCCGCGGCGTCAACCACAACATCGGGTTCCTCGCCGCGATCATGGGTCGCGAGCGCTTCGCCTCGGGCAGGCTGTCGACCGACTTCATCCCGACCGAATTTCCCGACGGGTTTCATGGCGCCGAGCTGTCGACCGAGGCGGCCGACCAGCTGGTCTCGCTGGCCGCGATCGCCCAGCATCGCCTGGCCACCCGGGACTTGGCCGCGGCGCCCGGCGCGCACAAGCCGGCGGTGCCGTCCGACTGGACCGTGCTGGTCGGGCCGCCACCGCGCCAGGCGCGCCCGATCCGCATCGAGGCCGGCGCGGACGGCGCCTATACCGTGACGCTCGACGGCACGACCCGGCAGATCCTGACCGCCTGGACGCCCGGTGCCGGCCTGTTCGAGGCCAAGATCGACGGCGTCGGCCTGACCGTGCAGATCGATCGGGCCGGCACCGCGCTGACCCTGTTCCGGGCCGGGGCCGCGACCGATATGCGTGTCGTCAGCCGCGCGGTCGGATCGCTCGCCGGCCTGATGCCGGTCAAGACGCCGCCGGACCTGTCGAAGTTCCTGCTGTCGCCGATGCCGGGCCTGCTGGTCTCGATCGCCGTCGCCGAGGGCCAAGCGGTCAAGGCCGGCGAGGAACTGGCCGTGGTCGAGGCGATGAAGATGGAGAACGTGCTGCGCGCCGAGCGCGACGGCACGGTCAAGAAGATCGCGGCCACCGCGCGCGAGAGCCTGGCCGTCGATCAGGTCATCATCGAGTTCGAGTGACGCCATGGCCCGGCCCGCCCTGCATCTGATCGTCCGGGGCCGGGTCCAGGGCGTCGGCTATCGCTGGTGGACCGTCGGCCAGGCCAAGACGCTGGGCCTGGCCGGCTGGGTCCGCAACCGGCACGACGGCTCGGTCGAGATCCTGGCGATGGGCGCCGCGCAGGCGTTGGAACATCTGGCTGCGGCCTGCGCGCGCGGTCCGGCCGCCGCCTCGGTCACCGCGATCGAACGGGATGGGGCAGACGATGATGGCTCGGTCGGTTTCGAGCAGCGCAATACCGCCTGAAACCCCACGTCGCGCCCGTCACGCAAACGTCTCTGGCGTCTTATCCCTGGTTGTGCAAAATGCGCCTCTAGATTGAACGTATGCGCCTCGTCGCGCGTTCGGCGGGCGCCTGCACAGACCCAGGAGGATCGCGATGACGGCGAGTTTCGATCTTTGGCAGCAGGTTTTCACCCTGTCCTACATGGCCAACGCGGCCGGTTCCGAGACCGGCGAGGCGGCGACCATCGCGGCCGATCTCGACAAAAAGCTCGACAATTTTTTCGGGTCCGACACGACCCAGGCCGCCATCGGCGATTGGAGCATCGTCTGGGGGCCGGTCGTGTTCGAGCACGACCCCGGCCCGAACAGCTATGCCGACAATGCGATGTATGTCGCGACCAATGCGGACAATACGCAATATGTCGTCGCCCTCGCCGCGACCAATTCCCATTCGAAATATGATTGGGAGGAAGAGGATTTCGACGTCGAGACGACGGTCGCCTGGGCCGAGGCCTTCCCGAGCCTGCAGCCCTATGGCGTGCCGGTCTATACCCCGGCGCTGCAGCCGTCGATCTCCAGCGCCACTCAGCTGGGCGTCAATAATCTGCTGGGCATGATCGACACGATCCAGGGCACGAACCAGACGCTGCCGCAGTTCCTGGCGGCCCTGCCGACCGCCACGACCGGAAGCGCGCAGCTGACTTTCGCGGGCCACAGCCTGGCCGGCGCGCTGTCGCCGACCCTGGCGCTGGCGCTGTTCAATCCCGATGGTGGCGCGCTGACGCTCGGCAATTGGGAGACTGTCGCGGTCTATCCGACCGCAGGCGCCACGCCGGGCAATGCGGATTTCGGGACATTCTTCTCCAAGGTCCTGCCGCCGGTCGCGGCGGGCGCGTCGAGCCCGCCCTACCAGACTTGGAACCAGGACACCTGGAACACGATCGACATGGTGCCGCACGCCTGGGAAATCGCGACGCTCGATCAGATCACCACGCTCTATCCGACCACCTGGATCATCGTCCCGATCAAGCTCACTGCCGCGATCGCTTTGGCCAAGCACCGCTCGAACGAGGGCGCCGCCACGATGAACGGGCCCTATGCCAAGATCGCGAACAATGCGCTGGTCGGCACCTTCCAAGGCGACGAGATCTCCGATCTGACGGAGTTCGAAACGGAGGTGCTCTATCAGCACACCACCGCCTACGAACTGCTGATCGGCATCCAGAGCGTTCTGCCGACCGACCTCAAGGAAAACTTCCGCAGCGCGCTATCGTTCGTCCTGCGGCAGCCGCTCGAGCCGTCGGTCTAGCCAAGGGCGGCCCGGCCGACTATGGCCGGGCCGTTGCCCTCACGCCGCCTGCTGCGCGGTCCAGCCGGCGAGCAGGCCGGAGAAGAACCCGTCCCACAGGCGCCAGATCTCCTCGGCGTTGGCGACGATCTCGGCCATGTCCTCGGTCGAGAAATCCAGGCGCACCGCGTGGCGTGCCTTGCGCACATGCTCCGGCTCCTGGTCGACATGGATCTCGACCCAGGCCAGGCTGTCCTTGCCGGATGCCTTGGTCACGGCGGCGCCGAGCCCGCTCACGATCCGCATGTCGATGATCTCGGTGCCATAGACGAAGCCCAGCGCCGACTGAAACCGCGTGGTCGAGCGGCGATAGCCTTCCATCAGCCGGTGGGTCGGCTCGGTCATCGGCGCCGCGATGACCGACGCCTCGGCGAAGCCGGCATCGACCATCGTGTCGCGATAGAGATTCTCGTGTGCCTGCTCGATCTCGCCCTCGCCCAGTTCCTGGTAAAGGATTTTGGAGATCGCGGTCTTCAGCTCCGTCGTCGGCAGTAGCGCCACGGTGCGCGCCAGGAACTCCGGGAAATAGCTGATCGGATACCAGTATTGACCGAGGAAGGCCGCGACCTGATCGCGGCTCAACGGTTCGGCCATGACATGGTCGAAGAACGGGTGACGCAGCAGCGATTGGCGCAGGGTGTTCTGGCTGAGCGAGGTCAGAAAGGCTTCGCGATCCATAAGCGTATCTCCTTGGTCAAGGCAAAGGTGCTTACGGCAGCGACGTTCCACCTTGCGGAACAATGCTGAATTTACACCCTCAATTACCGCGCGCAAGCGCCGATATGTTTCGGTTTGACGTGCTATCAAACCGTCAAACGATCTCGGTATGATCTGGTTCACCATGAAACGAGGTCGACCTGATGAATCGACGGCAGATCCTGGCCGGCGGGCGTCCGGGACCATACCCATGCCGTTGCAATCGCATGTAGCCTGCCGGCATGATAGCGCTTGGCTTTTCCTGTCTGCGCGCCAGATCATTGGACATGTTTACACCGACCGATGCCCGCCCGACCGTGCTCATGTGCGATTCGACCATCGCGCATCCGAAGCTCGCGAGCCTGCTGGCCTATTGGCAGCACAAGCGGGGACAGCGGGCCATGCCGGCCCGCGCCGATATCGAGCCGGCGGATCTCAAGGCGCTGCTGCCGAATATCTTCATGGTCGATGTCGAGTATGCGCCGTTCCGGCTGCGCTATCGGCTGGTCGGCTCGGCACTGGTCGATATCCTGGGCCACGACATCAAGGGCAAATATCTGGACGAGATGCCGCTGCTGTTCCGCACCTTCGCGGCGGGGGCCTATGAGGAGGTCCTGAAGGTGCAGGGGCCCTGCTACAAGGAGGTCAGCGGCATCGCCGCCTATTTCCGCGTCGCCTACAAGCGGCTGCTGCTGCCGCTCTCGACCGATGGCCAGACCATCAACATCATCCTGGGGTCGATCTATCGGGACTGATCCAGGTCGCGCCCGAAATGCAGCGCGCCGACCGTCAGGCGCTGACGAAAATAGAACCGGTGGGCGGCGCTGTTGGTGACGCCGCTGTCGAGCGTCAGCCGGGCGCAGCCGGCGGCCCGGCCGCGCTCGGCGAGCACGTCCAGCAAGGTGGCACCCAGCCCGCTGCCGCGGGCGCCGGCGGTTGTGACCAGATCGTCGACATAGAGAAAGCGGCCGTGGATCGTGTTCTCCATGAAGCGCCAGCCGGCCAGTGCCAGGATTTCCTCGTCGGGCCCGACCGCGGCCAGCAGGTGATAGCCGTCGGCGGCCTGGCGGGCGAGTTGGGCCACGACGTCCGCCGCGGTGCCGAGCTGCGGCCGCAGCTCCCGCAGCACCGGCAGACAGGCGGCCACGGCGGTGGGATCGTCCGCCGCCAGATCCGCGAGCCGCGCGCTCACGGCTTGACCGGGTGCAGGAAACGGTAGGCGACCGCGATCCGGTTCCAGGAATTGATCGCGACGATCGTCGCGGTCAGCTGGGCCAGCTCGGCCTCGTCGAATGCCGCGCTCGCCTCGGCGAACACCGTGTCGGGCACATGGCTCTGTTCGAGCCGGGTCAGCGCCTCGGTCCAAGCCAGCGCCGCCCGTTCGCGCGCGGTGAAAGCGGGCGATTCGTGCCAGGCGGCCAGCACATGCATCCGCGCGTCGCTCTCGCCGCCGGCGCGCGCCTCGACCACATGCATGTTCAGGCAAAAGGCGCAGCCGTTGATCTGCGAGGCGCGGATCTTGACCAGTTCGACCAGCTTGGGGTCGAGCCCGCTCTGCTTGACGGCGGTCGAGATCGAGATCAGGGCGGCCGTGGTCGGGCCGATCAGGGTTTGCAGCTTGGCGTAGTCAATCCGGGCTTTCATGAGAGCCTACCTTGGTAGGAGGGAGCGGCGTATGCCGCCCGACACCCGAGAGATACGATCGGGACGCCCTAGTCAGAAGGGCCAAAATTTGCTGAAATGCCTGGACCATGTTCGACGCTCTGCTGAAGCGCGATGCGGCCGAGCCGGCCTATCGCCAGCTCTATCGGCGCATCAGTGCCGCCGTCCTGGACGGGACGCTGGCCGAGGGCGCTCGGCTGCCCTCGGCCCGGGCCCTGGCGAGCCAGCTCGGTCTGGCGCGGGGCACGGTCGAGGCGGCCTACGGCCAGTTGGCGGGCGAGGGCTATATTCAGGGCCGCGGGGCGGCCGGCACCTATGTGGCGTCGGTCGCCGTCCCCGCCGCGCCGCTTCCGGTCCCGGTGCCGCGGCCGGCGCGTCCGACGACACCGGCCGGTCTGCCGCTGCCGTTCCAGATGGGGCTGCCGTCGCTCGACGCCTTTCCGCGCAAGCTCTGGACCCGGCTCGCCGCCCGGCAGGCCCATGCGCTGTCGCCCTCGGCGCTGCTGGCGCCCGACCCGGCCGGCCTCGCGCCGCTGCGCCAGGCGATCGCGCGCTATCTGGCCATCGCCCGCGGCATCGCGGTGCCGCCGGAACAGATCATCGTCACCGCCGGCTTCCAGGGCGCGCTCGGGCTGATCACCCGCCTGCCGGGCATGATCGATCGGCCGGTCTGGCTGGAAGAGCCGGGCTATTTCCTGGCGCGTGCCGGTCTGGCCGCCGCCTGCGCCCGGATCGTCCCGGTCCCGGTCGATGGCGACGGGCTGGATGTCGCTGCCGGTATCGCGCTCGCCCCCGACGCGCGGTTGGTGCTGGTCTCGCCGTCCCATCAATCGCCGCTCGGCATGGCGCTGTCGCTGCCGCGTCGGCTGCAGCTGCTCGATTGGGCCGCGTCGCGCGACGGCTGGATCGTCGAGGATGACTATGACAGCGAGTTCCGCTATGTCGGCCGGCCGCTGCCGCCGTTGAAGAGCCTCGATCTCGCCGGGCGCGTGCTCTATGTCGGCACCTTCAGCAAGACGCTGTTTCCGGGCTTGCGGCTGGGCTACCTGGTGGCGCCGCCGCAACTGATCCCGCGGCTCATGGAGATCGCGGCGCTGTTAGTGCCCTTGCCCGCGGCCGATGCCCAGGCGACGCTGGCGGCGTTCCTGGCCGAGGGCCATTTCGGCCGGCATGTCCGGCGCATGCGGCAGCTCTATGCCCGCCGCCGCGCGGCGCTTGCTGCGGAACTGGAGCAGGCGTTCGGTGCCGACCGCGTCTCGCTCGGCGCCGGCGGCATGCAGATCCTGCTGCGGTTGGACGATGCCGTCGACGATCTGGCGGCGGTCGAGGCCTGTCGGGCGGCCGGCCTGGCGCCCAGCCCGCTGTCGCGCGCCTATGCCGGGCCGAACAAACGCCAGGGCCTGCTGCTCAGCTTCACCAACCTGCCGCCGGACCAGGTGCCGGCGCTGGTTCAGCGGCTGGCGCGCGCGCTGTCGGGGGCGCTGCGGCCATAGAGCATGCCGATGAAGCCCGCGAAGATGCCGACGCTGATCGCGTTCAGCCGCAGCATGGCCGCGAACTCCGCGTCGGTGAACGGGCTGAGCGGCGGTCCGAGCCGGTCGATGCTCAGCAGAAACGCCGCGACCGGCAGCCAGACCAGCGGCAGCATGATCCAGCGCTCGCTCGTCCGGAACGACAGGGCCGCGACCATGACGCAGGGCACCAGGAACAGCGCGTTGCCCGAGGCCTCGCCCATGATCTTCATGCAGAACAGGGTATTGACCGTGCCGATCAGCGACGGCAGCGCACGTCCGAGCCGGCTCGATCGGCGCGCCACCCAGGGGATGGCGAAGAACAGCAGGCTGGCCGGGATTTCGAGCAGCGACGGCCAGCCGTCCCAGCCGATCAGCGCCAGGTGATAGACCGGATAGAACGGCACATTGCTGGCGACGATCAGCGCCACCAGGTTCGTGGCGGCGACCAGCGGATCGTCATGGCCGGCATAGGCGCGCAGGCGCGCCAGAAGAGACTTCAGAGACATGCTCCGATCATGCACTGCGGCCGGCCCATTGTCGAACGGCCCGAAACTGGCGAGACTGCGTGGATCGTATGATGCAAGGAACAGATGCCATGGATGCGTCCGACACGCCCCGCAGCCGCACGATCACCTGGGAATTGCCGGTGCTCGACCCGGCCGAACTCGCCGGCATGAGCGGGCTCGACTATCTGCGGCGCGGGTTGGGTGCCGACACATTCCGGGCGCCGATCGGCGCGCTGATCGGCTTCCGCCCGGTGCGGTTCGACGAAGGGATCGCGGTGTTCGAAGCGACGCCGGCGGAATATCACTACAATCCGATCGGCTCGGTCCATGGCGGCTTCGCCGCGACCCTGCTGGATTCGGCGCTCGGCTGCTCGATCCACACCATGCTCAAAGCCGGCTTCGGCTATACCACGGTCGAGCTCAAGGTAAACTACGTCCGGCCGCTGAAAATCTCGACCGGGCCCGTCACCTGCGAGGGCAAGGTCATTCATGTCGGCGGCCGGATCGCGACGTCGGAGGCGCGCCTGACCGATGCCGACGGCAAGCTCTACGCCCATGGCACGACGACCTGCCTGATCTTTCCGCTGGGCGAGCGGAAGTAGCGGCCTCTCAGCGCCGCTGAACCTGGGTCACATCCCGGACCGCGCCACGGGACGCGCTCGTCGTCAGGGCGGCGTAGGCCTGCAGCGCCGGCGAGACGACCCGGTCGCGGTCGGTCGGGACCCAGCCGGCACGGCCCTTGGCGTCCATCGCCGCACGGCGGCGGGCCAGTTCCTCGTCCGAGACATCGACGCGGATCACGCGGTTCGGGATGTCGATCACGATCAGATCGCCCTCCTGGACCAGGCCGATGGCGCCGCCCTCGGCCGCTTCCGGCGAGACATGGCCGATCGACAGGCCCGAGGAGCCGCCGGAGAAGCGGCCGTCGGTCACGAGCGCGCAGGCCTTGCCGAGGCCCTTCGACTTCAGATAGCTGGTCGGATACAGCATCTCCTGCATGCCCGGGCCGCCCTTGGGGCCCTCGTAGCGGATCAGCACGACGTCACCCTCCACGATCTGGTCGCCCAGGATGCCGATCACGGCGTCGTCCTGGCTTTCGAAGATGCGGGCCGGGCCGGAGAAGGTCAGAGAATTGTCGTCGACGCCGGCGGTCTTCACGATGCAGCCGTCGAGCGCGATATTGCCGTAGAGCACGGCCAAGCCGCCATCCAGGCTGAAGGCATGGGCCTTGTCGCGGATGACGCCGGCGGTGCGGTCGATGTCGAGCGAGTCGTAGCGCTTGTCCTGGCTGAAGGCCTCGACCGTGCGCACGCCGCCGGGGGCGGAGCGGTAGAAGGTCTCGACGCTGGAATCCTTTGACGTGGTGACGTCCCACTTCGCGAGCGCGGCGCCCAGCGTCGGCGCATGCACGGTCGGGCCGTCGGTATGGATCAGGCCGGCGCGGTCGAGTTCGGCCAGGATGCCCAGGATACCGCCGGCGCGATGCACGTCCTCGACATGCACGTCGGCGACCGAGGGCGCGACCTTGCACAGCACAGGCACCTGGCGCGACAGCCGGTCGATGTCGGTCATGGCGAACGGGACCTCGCCCTCATGCGCGGCGGCCAGCAGATGCAGTACCGTGTTGGTCGAACCGCCCATGGCGATGTCGAGCGTCATGGCGTTCTCGAACGACTTGAAATTGGCGATGGTGCGCGGCAGCGCGCTCGCATCGTCCTGCTCGTACCAGCGGCGCGCCAGATCGACGATGGTCCAGCCGGCGTCGATGAACAGCCGCTTGCGGTCGGCATGGGTCGCCAGCACCGTGCCGTTGCCGGGCAGGGCCAGGCCGAGCGTCTCGGTCAGGCAATTCATCGAATTGGCGGTGAACATGCCCGAGCACGAGCCGCAGGTCGGACAGGCCGAGCGCTCCAGCACGGCGGCATCCTCGTCGCTGACTTTGGGATCGGCGGCCGCGACCATGGCGCTGATCAGGTCGACCGCCTTGCTGACGCCGTTATGGACGATCTTGCCGGCCTCCATCGGGCCGCCCGAGACGAAGATCACCGGGATGTTGAGCCGCATGGCGGCCATCAGCATGCCGGGCGTGATCTTGTCGCAATTGGAGATGCAGACCAGCGCGTCGGCGCAATGGCCGTTGACCATGTACTCGACGCTGTCGGCGATCAGCTCGCGCGACGGCAGGCTGTAGAGCATGCCGCCATGGCCCATGGCGATGCCGTCGTCGATGGCGATGCAGTTGAATTCCTTGGCGACGCCGCCGGCCTTTTCGATCTCGCGCGCGACCAGCTGGCCCAGATCCTTCAGATGGACATGGCCCGGTACGAACTGGGTGAAGGAATTGGCGATGGCGATGATCGGCTTGCCGAAATCGGCGTCCGTCATGCCGGTCGCGCGCCAGAGGCCGCGCGCGCCCGCCATGTTGCGGCCGTGGGTGCTGGTTCGGGAACGATAGGCAGGCATCGCGGGACCTCTTCGAAAGGGGGCTTCAGGCGCCCCGTACGTTCAGGCCCGGGAAGATACGCCGCAACAGCAATAAGTGCCAAGCGGCGCATGGCTGCTGCGAAAGAAAAGACCGATCAGGCGGCCAGCGGTGCCCGGCCGTTATTGTCGGCATAGGCGTTCTCGACGCCGGGCAGGATCTCGACGATCTGGAAATAGCGATCCCAGAACGGCGTCTCGCGCAGCGCCTCGACCACCAACTCATAGGCGTGGTGTTCGGTGATGTCCCAGACCCACAGGTCGGTCACCCGGGCCGAGTAGAACTCAACATCGTAAAGGCGCAGGCGGACCTGCGGCCGGTACTGTTTCAGCACCGGCTCGACATGTTCGGCCATCAGCCGGAAACGCTCCTCGATCGAAAAGCCCAGCCATTCCGGGGTGGTCTTGACCAGCATGAACACGGTCATCACGGTTTTTTCGGTCATTCGTCGGGTCCTGGTTTCTCGTTGCGGAACGGGGCAAAGGATGCGAGCAATCGCTCATATTGCCTACTCGCATCCGGATGTGACCCATGCCCCGCGCCGCCAACGCCCTGAATCCCCGGAAATCCCCTGCCCAGTCGCGCGCCGTGGCAACGGTCGCCGCCGTGCTGGAGGCGGCGGCTCGCATTCTGGAAGAGCGCGGCTTCGCCGGCTACACGACCAATGCGGTGGCAGAGCGCGCCGGAGTCAGTATCGGTTCGCTCTATCAATATTTCCCCGGCAAGGACGCGCTGATCGTGGCGCTGATCGAGCGCGAGACCGCGACGCTGCTGGCCGACATGGCGGAAGTTCCGGGCGAACCCAGTTTCGAGGCCCGGCTCGGCCGTATGATCCGCGCGGCGGTGACGCATCAGATGCGCCGGCCCGCCCTGGCCGTGCTGCTGGATTTTGAGGAACGTCGCCTGCCGCTCGGCGCACGCAACGAGCGGGTCGCGGACCAGATCCATCGGGTGCTGATCGCCACACTCGCCGATGCCGGCCTGCCGGTCGAGGGCGACCGCGCCACGGCGGCTCAGGATCTGCTGGCGATCACCCGCGGCATGATCGACGTCGCCGGCGAATGCGGCGAGACAGACGCCGCCGCACTGGAGCATCGCGTGACGCGGGCGCTGTTCGGCTATCTGGGCGCTATGCCGCGTTGACCTTGCCTGGCGGAACGGTCGGTATAGATTGAACGACCTGACCTCAACCGGAGATACCCCATGAAACGCGTCCTTTTGGGAGCCCTGCTCGGGTGCCTGCTCGCGACCCCGGCCCTGGCCGAATTGAAGCCGGGCGACGCGGCACCGGGTTTCACCGCGCCGGCGACGCTCGCCGGCAAGGAATTCACCTTCACGCTCGCCGACAAGCTCAAGGACGGGCCGGTCGTGCTGTATTTCTACCCGGCCGCCTTCTCGTCCGGCTGCTCGGTCGAGGCGCATGATTTCGCCGAGGCGACCGATCGGTTCAAGGCGCTGGGCGCCACGGTCATCGGTGTCTCGCACGACAAGATCGACGTGCTCGACAAATTCTCCATGGCCGATTGCCAGAGCAAGTTCGCGCTCGCCGCCGATCCGGAGCTGACGGTCGCGAAATCCTACGACGCGGTGCTGACCAAGATGCTGGGCTATGCCGACCGGACATCCTACGTCATCACGCCCGATGGCAAGATCCTCTACAGCTACAGCGCGATGGATCCCGACAAGCATGTCGAGAACACCATGGCGGCGCTGGAGAAATGGCGGGCCGGGCAAAAGGGCTGAGCGACCCTAGTGGTCCGATCCTGACGCTTGATTCCCAAGCGTCAGGTGAATCGGCCCACCAGATTAATGCGTTGTGGGAAAATCAGACGGCAGCATCCGTCTAATTTTATCCACTAGCGCCCCTGCGGCGCCGACAGGCTGCGCCCGCTGGCCATCAGCATCTCCAGCAGCCGCTGCCGGTCCTCCGCGGTCTTGCCCGCCGTCGCCACGAAACAGATCGTGGCGATGGTCCGGCCGTTGGCGTCCTTGACCGGGGCGGCCATGCATTGGGTGAAGCTGTCGACCAGGCCGGTCGTCATACAGAAGCCGTCGGCCGTCGCCTGCTCGATCTCCTGGTGGAACGCATCGAAATCCAGCGTGCGGCCATCGGGCAGGGTCAGGTCTGCCACCGGTAGGAAATTGCGCAAGGCTTCCTTGTCCAGATGGCCCAGCAGCAAGCGGCCGGACGCGGTCCAGGGAATCGGCACCTCGATGCCGATGTCGCTGCTGATGCGGAACATCTTGGCCCCGGCGCGCATATGGATGACCGTGTATTTATTGCCCTGAAGCGTGCAGAACTGGGTCGTCTCGCCCGACAGTTCGGCCAGGCGCTGCACCTCTTCCCAGGCGCGCTTGGTCAGATCGTTGACGCTCAGGTAGTCGGCGGCCCAGAAATGCACGGTCCGGCCAAAGAAGACGCGGCCCTCCTCGTCATAGCTTTCCAGGATGCCGGCCTCGATGAAGCGGTTGACCAGCTCGTAGGCGGTCGAGCGCGGCGCGCCGATGCGCCGGGCCAACTCGCCGATCTTGAGGGGCCCGCGCGCGGCATGCAGCGCCTCCAGCAGTTCGATCGCCCGATCGATGCCCCGGGCGCGGGTCGAGGCCGCTGCGTTGAGTTGACCGTCCGGTGCCATGTGAAATCCCGTTGCAAGCCCAGTCTGAACAGATTACCGTCTGTCTGTCCGGTATACAAGAATTAAATCCGATATACCAGACTAACAGGGTTCAGGCGACGGCGAACGCCGCGCGATGGAGGGAATTTTCATGCTCCGGATCAGATCAGGCTTCACGGCCTTGGCGCTCGGCGCCGTGCTCATGGGGCAGCCGGCCCAGGCTCAGACCAAATCGGCGATCGACATCGCGACGATCGGCGAACCCGGCCCGCTCGATCCGGTCACGGTCACGTCCGACCTGGTCAGCATCATCACCCAGCATGTGTTCGAGACGCTCTATGCGTTCGACGCGAAATGGGAAGCGGCGCCGCTGTTGGCCTCGGCTCTGCCGACGGTCTCGGACGGCGGCACGCTTTATACCATCCCGCTGCGCAGCGGCGTGAAGTTCCAGGACGGCAGCACCATGGGCGCCGACGACGTCGTGGCCTCGCTGCAGCGCTGGCTGAAGGCCAGTCCGCGCGGCAAGCTCGCGGCGCCCGCGGTCGATGCGGTCGCGGCCAAGGACGACCATACGATCACGATCAAGCTGAAGCAGCCGTTCGCGCCGCTGCTGCCCTTGCTGGCGATGAACAACGGCGCCGCTGCGATCATGCCCAAGGCGCTGGCGGCCTCGACCGACACGCTCAAGACCTATGTCGGCACGGGCCCCTACAAGATCGTCGAGCAGAAGCCCGACCAATACATCCGCATGGTCCGGTTCGACGGCTATGTCTCGCCGCCGGGTCCCGCCAGCGGCTATGCCGGCCAGCGCAAGGCCGAGATCGAGGAGTTGCGCTTCGTGCCGGTGCCGAATGCGACGACCCGGGTCGACGGCATGCTGGCCGGGCAATATCAGTTCGCCGATTCCCTGCCGACCGAGCTGGCGCCGAAGTTCAAGGGCCAGACCGCAGCCCAGCCGCTGATGGTCAAGCCGTTCGGCTGGGCGCTGGTGATCTTCAACCAGAAGACCGGGCCGATGGCCAATCCGCTGGTGCGTCAGGCCGCCCAGGCGGCGCTGGCGCCCGAAGACATGCTGCTGGCCGCGTTCGGCGACCCGGCCTTCTTCCAGGTCGAAGGCTCGATCTATCCCAAGGGCACGCCGTTCTACGACGAGGCCAGCGTCAAGGGTTACAACCAGCACGATCAGGCGAAGGCCGAAGCGCTGCTGAAGCAGGCCGGCTACAAGGGCGAGCCGATCAAGATCCTGACCTCGCCGCAGTATGATTTTCTGTACAAGATGAGTCTGGTCGCCCAGCAGAACCTGCAGGACGCGGGGTTCACGGTCGATCTGCAGGTGCTGGATTGGGCGACGCTGCTGTCGAAGCGCAGCGACCCCACCGCCTGGGACGCATTCTTCACCTATCACACCTTCGTGCCCGAGCCGACGCTGATCACCATCATGAACCCGGCCTATCCGGGCTGGTGGGATACGCCTGAGAAAAAGGCGGCGCTCGACGCGTTCAATCTGGAGACGGACACGGCCAAGCGCGTCGGCGACTGGAAGGTGATCCAGGGCCTGTTCTATGCCCAGGTGCCCGCGATCAAGATCGGCGAGTTCTACAATCTGTCGGCCCAGTCGCAGAAGCTCTCCGGCTACACGCCGATGCCCTGGCCGTTCTTCTGGAACGTCAAGGTTTCGCAATAGAAAGCTCTCTCTCCCGCTTGGCGGGGGAGGGTTGGGGTGGGGGTGGTTCGATCATGAGAAATGGTGGCGTCGGCACGACCCTCACCCTCCCAGCCTGCCGGCTGGGGTCCTCCCTCTCCCGCAAGCGGTAGAGGGCGAAGTTGGCAGCCTACCTGTCCCGCCGCTTCGCCGGCATGGTCATCGTCATGCTGATGGTGGCGGCGATCGTGTTCGTCATCGCCCGGGTCATCCCGGGCGATCCGGCCGCGGTCATGCTCGGTTCGAACGCGACGCCGGCCGATGTGGCGGCGCTGCGCATGCAGCTGGGGCTCGACCAGCCGCTGCCGGTGCAGTTCGTGCTGTATATCCGCGATATCCTGTCGTTCAATCTGGGCAATTCGATCTTCCTCAACCGTCCGGTCGTCGATGCCATGCTCGACCGGGCCGAGCTGACCAGCTGGCTGACCGGCCTGTCGGTCGCGATCGCGGTGTTGATCGGCGTGCCGGTTGGCGTGCTGGCGGCGGTCCGCCGCGGCACGATGCTGGATCAGGCGGTGACCGCCCTCTCGATGCTGGCGGCCAGCCTGCCCAGCTTCTGGGTCGGGCTGACCCTGATCGAATATTTCGCAGTCCGGCTCGGCTGGTTTCCGGTCGCGGGCTATGGCGATCCGGGCGCGGGGCTGGGCGAGCGATTGCATCATCTGGTATTGCCGGCCATCGCTCTGGGCCTGCCCAACTCCGCCTTGATCATCCGCTTTACCCGCACCAGCATGCTGGACGTGCTGCACGAGGATTACGTGCGCACGGCGCGGGCCAAGGGGCTGGGTCCCGCAGCCGTCGTCATCAAGCACGCGTTCCGCAACGCGCTCATCCCGGTGCTGACCGTGATCGGCCTGACCATCGCCACGCTGATCGGCGGCGCGATCGTGACCGAGACCGTGTTCGGCTTGCCAGGCGTCGGCAACCTGATCGTCTCGGCGGTCCTGCGCCGGGACTATCCGGTGATCCAGGGGGCGCTGCTGATCATCTCGGGGCTCTATGTGCTGATCAACATGGCGGTCGACCTGCTCTATGCCGTGGTCGATCCGCGGGTGCGGTACTGATGATGAAACCCCGTTCGCCCGGCGCGCTGCTGCTCGCCCGCCTGCTGCGCCGGCGCATCGTCGTCGCCAGCCTGGCCGTCATGGCGCTGATGGTCGGCGCCGCGATCCTGGCGCCGTGGCTCGCTCCTTATGGCCCGACCAAGATGGATATCGTGCATCGGCTGAAGCCGCCGGTGGCGATCCACTGGTTCGGCACCGACGATTTCGGCCGCGACGTGCTGACCCGCACGCTCTATGGCGCGCGCGTCTCGCTGTCGGTCGGGCTGATGGTCGTGGTGCTGGCGACGGTTCTTGGTACGATCCTGGGCCTGTTCGCGGGCTATGTCCGCAAGCTCGACGCGACGCTGATGCGTTTCACCGACGCGCTGATGGCGTTCCCGGACATCCTGCTGGCGATCGCGTTGCTGGCGGGGCTCGGGCCGTCCCTGTTCAACGTCGTGCTGGCGCTGGGCATCGTCTATACGCCGCGCGTCGCCCGGGTCGTGCGCGGCGCGACCCTGGTGCTGCGCGAGCTGCAGTTCGTCGAGGCGGCCGAGGCCTTGGGCGCCAGCGACGCGCGGATCATGCTGGTGCATCTGCTGCCCAACCTGGTCTCGCCGCTGATCGTGCAGGGCACTTTCATCTTCGCCTATGCCATTCTGACCGAGGCGGCGCTCTCGTTCCTCGGCGCCGGCGTGCCGCCGACCACGCCGACCTGGGGCAACATGATCGCAGGATCGCAGCAATATATGAATCAGGCCGACTGGCTGATCCTGGCACCGGGCCTGGCGATCGTGCTGACGGTCCTGTCGCTGCAGATCGTCGGCGACGGGCTGCGCGACGCGCTCGACCCGAAACTCCAGCGGCTGATGTGAGGGTGGCATGGTGAAGGATCTGCTGATCCGCGGCGCGCGGATCATCGACGGCAGCGGCGCCCCCTGGTTCCTGGGCGATGTGCGGCTGAGCGGCGATCGGATCGCGGCGGTCGGCGCCAAGCTGCCCGCGGACGGCGCGGAAGTCCTCGATGCTGCCGGCCGCTATCTGGCGCCGGGTTTCATCGATGCCCATACCCACGACGACCTGATGTTCCTGCGCGAGCCGGAACGGCTGGAAAAGGCGATCCAGGGCGTCACGACCATCGTCGTCGGCAATTGCAGCTTCTCGCTCTATCCGAAGGTCCCGACCCAGGCCGACACGCTGCGCCGCCATTTCGGCGCGCTGCTGGGCGAGACGGCCGAGACCGAGATCTTCGAGGATTTTGCCGGTTACAAGCGGGCGCTCGAGGGCAACGGCATCGCGCTCAACTTGGTCTCGCTGGTCGGCCATGGCGCGTTGCGCCTGGCGGTGATGGGCTATGACGAGCGGGCGCCGACGCCGGCGGAGCTGGCCGAAATGCAGCGGCTGCTGGCGCGGGACCTGGCCGCCGGTGCCGCCGGCCTGTCGCTGGGCCTGGTCTATCCGCCGAGCGCCTTTGCCGAGACCGCCGAACTGGTCGCACTGGCCGAAACCGTGGCGGCCCATCAGGCCGTGCTGACCGCCCATGTCCGCAGCTACGAGGCCGAGTTGATCCCGGCGGTCGACGAGTTCCTGGCGCTGCTGAAGCGCTCGGGCGCGCAGGGGCTGCTGTCCCATCTGCAATCGGCCGGCAAGCCCAACTGGGGCGGCGTCGGCCGGGCGATCAAGCGGCTGGAGGCGGCGCGCGCCGACGGCGTCGATGTCAGCTTCGACATGTATCCCTATCCGGCCGGCAGCAGCACGATCTTGCAGCTGCTGCCGCCCTCGGCCCAGTCCGGCGGCATCGATGCGCTGATCGGCCGACTGCAGGACCCGGTCCAGCGCGCCGGCTTGCGCCAGGCGGTCGAAGAGGGCGACGGGCGCAATGGCACCTGGCCGTCCAAGGCCAAGCTGATCGGCTGGAACAACGTCCGCATCTCCGGTGTCGGCCAGGCCGAGCTCAAACCCTACGAGGGCAAGGCGTTCGACGCCGCCGCCGCCGAGGCCGGCCTCGATCCGTTCGACCTGTTGGCCGACCTGATCGTCCGCGACGGTGGCCAGACCACCATCGTCATGTTTCAGCTGGGTGAGGACGACCTGCGCGCGGCCTTCACCCATCCGCTGCATATGGTCGGGTCGGATAGTTTGCCGCGGCCCGGCACCAGGCCGCATCCGCGCGCCTATGGCACGTTTCCGCGCGTGTTGGGCAAGTTGTCGCGCGACGAGCATTGGCTGGGGCTGGAAGACGCCGTGCGCCGCATGAGCTCGATCGCGGCCCAGCGCTTCGGCCTGATGGACCGCGGGCTGGTCCGTCCCGGTCTCGCCGCCGATCTAGTGCTGTTCACCGCCGACCTCGCCGACCTGGCGAGCTTCGACCATCCGACCGAGCTGGCCACCGGCATCGACCGGGTCTGGGTCGCGGGCGAGACCATTCTGGCCGACGGGAAACCGACCGGCCGCCGGCCGGGCCGCGTGCTCGGCCGTCACTGACATCCCCAAAGGAGCATTCCATGCGCAAGGCCCATATCGTCGAGGGTGCCGCCAAGCCGGCCGGCCAATATTCCCACGCCGTCACCGCGAACGGTTTCGTCTATGTCTCGGGCCAGGGCCCGGTCGATCCCAAGACCGGCGTCATGTCGGATAATTTTGCCGAGCAGATCCGCCAGACCATCCGCAATATCGAGACGATCCTGAAGGGCGTCGGCGCGAGCCTGAACGATGTGGTCAAGATCAACGCCTACCTGGCCGACCTCACGCGCTTCAAGGAATATAACGCGGTCTATACCGAGTTCTTCAAGACCGAACCGCCGGCCCGGACCACGATCGGCTGCCAGCTCCACGGCATCCATGTCGAGATCGACTGCGTCGCGGCGCTGCCGAAGTAGCAATCACGGTAGGAGATAGACCATGACCGTCGATGACCTCGAAACCCCGGTGCCGGTGATCGACCTCGATCGGGTCGAGCGGAACCTCGTCAAGATGCAGGCCTATTGCGACCGGCATGGGCTGAAGCTCCGGCCGCATATCAAGACCCATAAGCTGCCGATGTTCGCCCAGCGGCAGATGGCGCTGGGCGCCGCTGGCATCACCTGCCAGAAGCTGGGCGAGGCCGAGGTCATGGCCGACGCCGGGCTGGACGACATCCTGCTGTCCTATCCGCTGATCGGGCCGGCCAAGGCATCCCGGCTGGCGGCGCTCGCCAAGCGCGTCACCATGCGCGTCGCGGTCGACAATCCGATGGCGCTCGATACCGCCGCCCGGGCGGCGCGCGAATCCGGCGCCGAGATCGGCGTGCTGGTCGAGTTCGACAGCGGCGGCAAGCGTACCGGTGTCGTCAGCGTCGACGAGGCGCTGACCCTGGCCGAGGCGATCATCGCCGCCGAGGGCCTGCGCTTCGACGGGCTGATGACCTATCCGAGCTCGGCCGAGACCGCGCGCTTCGTCGCCGCCGCCAAGCAGCGCCTGGGCGGCGCCGGCATCGAGATCCGCACCGTGTCGGGCGGCGGCACGCCCAATGCCTGGCACCAGCACGAGATCGAGGGCCTGACCGAGTTGCGCGTCGGCACCTATATCTATCACGACCGGGCGACGGTCGGCGTCGGCGCCGCCACGCTGGACGAATGCGCGCTGCATCTGCACGCGACCGTGGTCAGCCGGCCGACCGAAACGCGGGCGATCATCGATGCCGGCTCCAAGAGCCTGTCGAGCGACCGGGTCGCGCCGCAGGTCGGCGAGGGCTACGGCCTGATTCTGGAATATCCCGATGCGATCATCGAGCGGCTGAACGAGGAGCATGGCATCCTCGATCTGACCCATTCGGCCCGCAAGCCCGCGATCGGCGAGCGGGTGCGTATCGTGCCGAACCATGTCTGCGTCGTGACCAACCTGCATGACGAGGTCGTGACCATGCGCAACGGGTTGGTCGAGGCGACCCTGCCGGTTGCGGCGCGCGGCCGGACCAGATGAGCGAGCCGATCCTCACCGTCGAGGGATTGAAGACCTGGTTCACGGTCGAGGGCGGCACGGCCAAGTCGGTCGATGGCGTGTCCTTCACGCTCCATCGCGGCGAGACCCTGGCCGTGGTCGGCGAGTCCGGCAGCGGCAAGTCGGTCACCAGCCTGTCGATCATGCGCCTGATCCCGGAACCGCCGGGCCGGATCGTCGCGGGCACGATCGCTCTGGTCGGCCGCGACGGCGTGACGCGCGACCTCGCCCAACTGGCCGAGCCGGCGATGCGGGCGATCCGCGGCAACGAGATCGGCATGATCTTTCAGGAGCCGATGACCAGCCTGAACCCGGTCTATACCGTCGGCGACCAGATCGGCGAGGCGCTCAGGCGGCACCAGGGTCTGTCCAAGCGCGCGGCCTACGCGCGCGCCATCGGGATGCTGGCCAAGGTCGGCATCCCCGATCCGGCGCGCCGGGCGGCGGAATATCCCCATCGCCTGTCGGGCGGCATGCGCCAGCGGGTGATGATCGCCATGGCGCTCGCCTGCGGCCCGGCCGTGTTGATCGCCGACGAGCCGACCACCGCGCTGGACGTCACGATCCAGGCCCAGATCCTCGACCTGATGCGAAGGCTGCAGGCCGAGCTGGGTATGAGCATCCTGTTCATCACCCATAATCTGGGCGTGGTCGCCGAGATCGCCGACCGGGTCGCGGTCATGTATGCCGGCCGGGTGGTGGAGGAGGGCGACGTGCATGCCGTGTTCGCCACCCCGCGCCATCCCTATACCCGGGCACTGCTCGCCAGCATGCCGGTGTTGACCGCCGGCGCGCGCGATCCGTCCCGCCGGCTGGCCGCGATTCCGGGCCAGGTGCCCAGCGCCGCCAACCTGCCCGAAGGCTGTTCCTTCGCGCCGCGCTGCCCGTTGGCGATCGGCGCGTGCGAGGCGGCGGCGCCGGCGCTCGAAGATACTGGCGACGGCCATTTGGCGCGCTGCATCCGCTGGAGAGACGCATGAGCCAGCCCCTGCTGCAGGTCACCGGCCTGACCAAGCAATTCCCGACCGCCGGTGGGGCGGTCAAAGCCGTCGACGACGTCGGTTTCTCGATGGCGCGCGGCGAGGTGCTGGGCCTGGTCGGCGAGTCCGGCAGCGGCAAGACCACGACCGGCCGCGCCATCCTGCGGCTGATCGAACCCACCGCCGGCCGGATCGTCTTCGACGGCACCGACATCACCCATCTGGATCGTATCGCGCTCAGGGCCTATCGCCGGCGCATGCAGATCATCTTCCAGGACCCGTACGCCAGCCTGAACCCGCGCCGCAAGGTCAAGGACGCGATCGGCGAGGCGCTGGTGATCCATGCCATCGGCACCAAGGCGGACCGGCGCGATCGGATCGCGGGGCTGCTGCAGCGGGTCGGTCTGCCGGCCGACGCCATGGAGCGCTTCCCGCACGAATTCTCCGGCGGCCAGCGCCAGCGCATCGGCATCGCCCGGGCGCTGGCGGTCGAGCCCGACTTCATCGTTGCCGACGAGCCGGTCTCCGCCCTCGACGTCTCGGTCCAGGCCCAGGTGGTCAATCTGCTGCAGGATCTGCAGGCGGAACTGGGTCTGACCGTGCTGTTCATCGCCCATGATCTGGCGGTGGTGCAATACATCAGCGACCGGATCGCCGTGCTGTATCTGGGCCGGATCATGGAGATCGCGAGCGCCGAACAGCTTTACAGCCGGCCGCGCCACCCCTATACGGAGGCGCTGCTCGCGGCGGCGCCGATCCCGGACCCGACGCGACGCAGCCAGCGCACCCCGCTGCAGGGCGACATCCCCAGTCCGCTCAACCCACCCTCGGGTTGCGTGTTCCGGACCCGGTGTCCCCACGCGATCGCCGACTGCGCGACACGGATACCGCCGCTGGTCGAGGTGGCGCCAGGCCATCAAAAGGCCTGCATCCGCGACGACATTCTCTGAAGCGCACGCAAAAACACCGGCCGACCGGAAACGGTTCCTCAAGATTCTTCGGATAGTCTCCGCGCTGCCACAGTGTGCGGTGCAAAAGATGCACAACGATTCGGCACCTGTGATCGGTTTCACAGGGTGTCGTGATACCGCTGCATGGCTGAGGCTCGTTGGACGCAAACCCGCAGAAACCCTAGGCTCTGAATTTTTATGCGAAAAAGTCTTGGAATCCTTGGCGGTCTTCTGTATCCAACACCTTCGATCCGCCACGGGCGGCCGGCATTCCTTGGGGGAATACCAGCCGTGCGTTTCCCGAAACGGTCTACCGCAAGGTAATGCCGTCTACCTCGAGAACGTGACAGAGAGGCCATGAAGCGAGAAGTTGCCGCGATCGCCATCGCAACTGCACTCCTGACCATCCCCGCCGCTGTTCCCGCTTATGCGATGGAATGCGTCGCGTATGCCAAGAGCATCACCCAGATCAATTTGCGCGGAGACGCGTGGAAGTGGTGGGATTCCGCATCGGGGGAATATTCACGGGGGCATGTTCCGCACATGGGTGCCGTCATGGTGTTCGACCGGACGAAGCACATGCGCCATGGCCATGTCGCCGTCGTGGTCGATCTGATCGGCAAGCGCGAAGTGCTGGTCGACCAGGCCAACTGGGCCGCCGGCAAGAACAACAAGGGCAAGGTCTCGACCGCCGTGTCGGTCGTCGATGTGTCCGACAAGAACGACTGGAGCGAGGTCCGCGTTCGCTGGAAGGATTCGCCGGATTACGGCCGCGACAATCCGGTCCGCGGGTTCGTCTACAGCACGCCGGAAAGCCGGGGCTAGAGGCCTCGGGCTTTCAGGATGGGTGAAGTGGAAAGGGCGCTCCGGTCGGAGCGCCCTTTTTTTGATTCGACGATGCGGCGCGACCCTCACCGCCCGCTCCCGCATTTCGCGGGGGAGGGCTGGGGTGGCGGCGGTGCCGCGTTTCGGTCTATCCCCGCGCTTTCCGAGCCCGGCTCCACCAAGCCCAGTCCCGCTGCTCCGCCGGCAGATCCGGATCGCGCGCCTGGGCGATCGCGGCGGCGAAGACATCCTCGCAGCACGGATCGTGGCGCACGCCGGTGACGGCGCACAGTTGGGCATAGAGTGCGCCCGGTTCCCGGGCGACCAGTTCCGGCACTTCGGTGATGCCCAGCAGGGCCAGATCCTTGATCGTGGCGGGGCCGACCGAGCGCAGGTCGATCAGGCGACGCTTTGTCCCAGGCGGTAGCATGAGGGCCTCCTCTCGCGGGCCCCCATGCTACCGCATCTAGAAGGTCTTCGTCAGGCCGGCGAAGAAGCCGCGCCGAGGGCCGAACTGCGGGGCTCCGACGCCGACGCCGGTGCCGTCGCGGATCTCGTACTTCTCGTCGAAGGCGTTGATGATGTCGAAGCGCACGGCGAGCGATCCCACCGCCGGCAGGTCGAATTTCTGCGAGACGCCCAGATTGACCTGCACATAGTCGGGCAGGCTGTGGCTGTTTGGAAAATCCCCGTCCGCGCGCAGGCCGGAGCCATAGAGCAGGTCGGTGCTGAATCGCGTCTGGCCGACCAGATAGGAGACGCCGGCCGAGGCGGTATAGGTCTGGTCGTGGTCCAGATGGATGAAGTGATCGGCGATGAAGGCGAGGTCGGCGGCCGAGAAGCTGAACTGGCTCGACACGATATCCTTGCCCTCCGCCACGTTGGCGGCGAAATTGCCATAGGCGGTCAGCGGTCCTTGCTGATAGCTGGCCGACAGTTCGGCGCCATATTGGCGGCCCGAGGCATAGTCGAACGGTGTCAGGATGATCGGCGCGCCGAACTGACCCTCGTCGATCAGGTTGCGGTCGTTCTTGTAGTAGGTGTCGAGCCCGACCGTCAGGCCGGGCAGCAGCTTCTGCGAGATGCCCAGATCGAAATAATTCGCCTTCTCGGCGCGCGAGACGTCGTCGGTCGCGACGGCCGCCGCGGCAGACGTGCCCGCGAACTTGGCGATGGTCTCGCCGCCGACCAGTTCGAACGGCGGTGGCGTGAAATAGCGCGAATAGCCGGCATGGATCGTCGTCGTGTCGGTCGGCGTCCAGACCAGATTGAGGCGCGGGCTCAGCTGGTTCTCGTGGGTGAAGGCGTCGACCAGATCGAACCGGCCGCCGTAGTTCAGCGTCACGCTGTCGAACAGCTTCCATTCGTCCTGCAGATAGACGCTGTAGGTCCAGGCGGTCTTGCCGCCGTCATCCTGGATCTTCTCCGGGACATCGCTGGTCTGGACGCCAGCGGCGTCGGTCGGCAGCACCAACGACGAGGTGTTGCTGGTCGCCCGGTCGCCCTCGATGATCACGCCGGCGCGGATGGTGTGGCGGTCGCTCAGGTGATAGGCGCCCTCGGTCTGGATGCCGCCGGCGATGTCGCGCTTGTAAGCGGTCTGGGCGATGCCGTCATACAGCAGGTCGCCCAGCGCGTCGGGCGTGAAATACAGGCTGGAATAGCGCCCGAACAGCGAGACCTGGACATCGAAGCTCTCCTGCGAGCGCAGGTAGCTCAGCACGCCGTATTGGGTCAGCTCGCGCTGGTTCTCATCCAGCTTGTCGCTGGGGAAATTCGTTTTGCCGTCGACGGTCAGGCCCAGTTGCGGCGTCTGGCCCGGCTGGTCCGGGATCTGGAACTGCTCGCGCGACGTGCCCAGGATCAGCGAGATCCGGCTCGACGGATCGATGACGTCCTCGAAATAGCCGAAGCCCTGGCCCTGCTGGGTCCGGTCATGCAGCGGATCGGACCGGCCGTCCGGCGATTCGATGCCGAGCCCGTTCTGGTCATAGTCGCCCGACACGAAATAATTGATCGACCCGGCCGAGCCGCCGAACTCGAAGCTGGGTTCCAAGGTGCCGTGGCTGCCGCCATAGATCGAGACCGAGCCGCCGTCTTCGAACGCGCCGTCCTTGGTGCGAACGTCGATGATGCCGGCGGTGCGCAAGCCATATTCGGCCGGCAGCGCGCCGGTGATCAGCTCGACCTGGTCGGCGAGGCGGGGGCTGAGCGTCTGGCCGAACACGCTGATGCCTTCGGGCAGGATGATGCCGTTCAGGCGATATTGCAGATTGTTATGCTCGCCGCGGATATGGATCTGGCCGAACGAATCCTGGGCGACGCCGGGGGCCTGCAGCAGGACCTGATTGAGCGGGTTGTCGGTGCCGCCCGGTTGATTGTCGAGCGCCTGGGCGTCGATCACGGTGGTCGAGGCGCCGGTCTGGGTCTGGATGCCGTTGCGGGCATCGTCGAGCTTCTTGCCGATGACGGTGACGTCCTCGGTCGTGGGGGACGTATCGGCGCAGGCGGGCGACACCAAGGCTGCAGCCAGCAGCGCCGCGCTCGAAAGCGAGCGGAAGGTCATGGAAGTTCCTTAATGTTATAACGTTTCGATTATGAGGCGAGGAAATCTCACAAGTCCGTCATGCCCGGGCTTGACCCGGGTATCCACGCGCTTTCGTTCGAGCCCTATTCGATCATCAGGTGCGCGGCTCAGCGATATGGATGGCCGGGTCAAGCCCGGCCATGACGGCAAGAGGTTGGGAACCGTGAAAGGGCGGCCCTTCAGTTCTTCAGCATGCCGGCCTTCAGCGTCGCCGTGTTGTACTCGAACATCTGGAGATAGGTGGGCGCCGGCTCGTCCGGCTTCGACAGCGCGTCGGAGAACAGGGGGGGGCCGACAATGGCGCCGGTATCGCGGGCCAATTGCTCGATCAGCTTGCTGTTGCTGATGTTCTCCAGGAACAGGGCGCGCAGCTTCTGTTGTTTGATCTGTCGTTCCAGCTTTGCCACGTCGCCGGCCGAGGGCTCGCCTTCTTCGGTCGACAGGCCGATCGGCGCGATGAAGGCGATGCCATAGGCCTTGCCGTAATACTGGAACGCGTCGTGGGTGGTGATGACCCGGCGCTTGGCCTCGGGCACATCGGCCAGTTCGGCGCGGATCCGGGTGTCCAGCGCCGCCAATTGCTGCGAATAGGTCTCGGCATTGTGCTGATAGAGCGGCGCGTTGGCCGGATCGGCGGCGGCGAGCCCCTTGGCGATGTTGGCGACATAGATCCGCCCGTTGCTCAGGTTTTGCCAGGCATGGGGGTCGATGATCGTCTTGGGCCGGCCGCCCTCCGCTTCCCGCATGGTCAGCGGCGTGATGCCGTCGGTCGCGGTGACCTGGGTGCCGGAGAATTTCGCGGAGCCCATCAAACGGGTCAACCAGCCCTCGAGGCCCAGTCCGTTGATGACCACCAGGCGCGCCGTGCTGATCGCCTGCACGTCCGACGGTGTCGGCTCGTAGGTGTGGGCGTCGCCATCGGGGCCGACCAGAGTCTTAACGGCGACCTTGTCGCCTCCGACGTTGCGGACCAGGTCCTGGAGCACGCTGGTGGTGGCGACGACCGGCAGCGGCTCCGCGGCGGCCGTGGACGGCGACGAAAAGACGAACGGGATCAGGGGTAAGAGCAGGAGGCGGAGGCGCATGGTTTTCTCGGCAATAAGGGCTAATATCAAAAATGATATAACATAACATTCTCGGAGCGCCAGCGACTTTCTCCGCCGGTATGGTTAATGATCATATTTTATGTAAATACGAGGCTAATGCTTGAGATATCGCATTCGGCGATAGGTGGCATTTTAAGCGATTGGCGTGGCTAGATACCGCACTTAGCGCTATGTTCCGGCGTCGTCCTGGATGTAGGCGCTTCCTAAGGGAGCGTTCCAAAGACGGCACACGGCCCGCCCCTGAAGGGGCAGCCATCGGAAATCCGGTGGTTATTCTTCCTTAAAGGATGAAGTACATGTCTGGCATTACGCTTACCGCGACCCAAACCTCCACCCTGCAGTCGCTGACTCAGGCCTCCAACCTGTTCGCGACGACGCAGAACGAGCTGAACACCGGCAAGAAGGTGAATTCGGCGACGGACGATGCGGTCGCCTATTTCCGGTCCAAGTCCCTCTATGACCGGTCCAGCCAAATCCTGACCTACAAGGCCAATACCGACCAGTCGATCCAGTCGGTTCAGGCCGCGCTGACCGCGACCTCGGCGGTTGACGGCTTGCTGAAGCAGCTCAAGGCCGTGCTCGAAGGCGCCAAGGGTGCGACGCTCTCCGAACGGACGTCCTCCACGACCCAGTTCAACAACATCGCCAAGCAGCTGGCCCAGCTGGTCAAGGACGCGTCCTACCAGGGCCTGAACCTGCTGACCAGCACCAGCGCCAAGCTGACGACGCAGTTCTCCGAGCGGACGGCCGCGACCTTCACCATCAACGGCTTCAACTTCGTCTCGACCTCGGGCGGCAATGCGAACTCGTTGTTCACCGGCTCGGCGATCGCTTTCAAGTCGGACGGGACGCTGAACTTCTCGGCGGTCGTCGCTTCGGCCGGTAGCGGCGGTGCCGCGGAAAAGGTGCAGGGCTTCTCGCAGCTCAACCTGGCCACTGGCTCCGGTACGATCACGGCCTCGGAAGCCGCGGTCATCTTCACCCAGAGCGACAACCGCATCGACGCCGCGATCAGCCAGAATTCGGCCTTGACCGCGGCGCTCGGTACGAACGTCAACATCCTGCAGGCCCGTTCGACCTTCTCCGCCAACTATGCGGCGACCTTGTCGGGCGGTGGCGACAAGCTGACCCTCGCCGACTTGAACGTCGAGGCGGCGAATTCCCAGGCGCTGTCGCTGCGCCAGCAGATCGGCATCCAGTCGTTGTCGGTCCAGGGTACGCAGAACTCCTCGATCCTGACCCTGCTCCGCTAGTGGATAAAACAACGCATTAATCTGGTGGGGCGATTCACCCAGCGCTTGGGAACCAGGCGTTAGGATTGGACTACTAGGTTAGAAGCACGATCGGCCGGCGCCTCCGGGTCTTTTCCCGGAGGCGCCTTCCGCCGACGCAATGGTTAATCGGTAAAGTCTCTTTCTTTACCAATTGACAAGATTACCCGCACGGCGCACACGGAAACGGGTGCGGCCGCAAACGGCCGTTCGTCCATCGCCTGAAAAGGATGGATCCGGTGGCTGATGTTCAACTATCGCCGTCGCTTCAACAGGCCCTGACCAACCTCACCCAGGTTCAGGGTGAGTACCAGTCTGTCGAGAGCGAGCTCCAGACTGGTCTTGCCGTCTCGAATCCCGTCGACAATGCCGTCGCCTATTTCAAGGCGGCGTCGCTCACCACGCGGGCGACCCAGATCCTGAACTACAACGGTGGCATCGACCAGGGTGTGTCGTCGGTCGATACGGCCTTGACCGCGACCACGGCGGTCGAGGGATTGCTGAAGCAGCTCCAGGGCGTGGTCGAGGGCGCCGTCGGCGGTTCGGTCGCGGCCCGGACCGAAGCGACCCAGCAATTCCAGGCGATCGGGACCCAGCTCAGCCAGCTCGTGCAGGATTCGTCATACCAGGGGCTCAATCTGTTGAGTTCGACCGCCGCGACCCTGACGGTGCCGCTCAGCCCGCAGAGCAGCGGCTCGGTCCAGGCCTTCGGCTATAATCTGATCGCGACGAGCGGCGGCGCGCGCACGCTGTTCACCGGGGCCGCCGGCGCCTTCGACACGCTGCGGGCGATCCTGTTCTCGAATGTCGTCGCCGGCGCCGGAATCGGGGTCAAGGGCTTTTCGGCGCTCGATACCGTCAATGGCACGGGCGCCGGCACCGGGACGGTCGCGGCCTCGATCGCCAAGGTGATCTTCGACGAGACCGAGAGCCGCCTATCCACCGCGATCACGCAATTGCAGAGCATCGCCAGCTCGCTCGGCGGGGTTTCCCAGGTCCTGCAGACCCGGTCGGCGTTTCAGCAAAGCTATGCGGCGCAGCTTCAGGCCGGCGCGCAGAAACTGACCCTGGCCGATCTCAACCAGGCGGCCGCCCGTACCCAGGCCAGCGACCTGCGGATCGAACTCGGTCTGCAATCGGCGGCGCTGCAGGGGCAGATCCGCTCGTCGATCCTGCAGATCCTGCATTCGCCGGCCGCGTCCGCTTCCTAAATCCGTCCGACACGCACGGTTTCGGCGAGCGCCAGAAAGACGTGATACAGCACGCGGACCGGCATCTCGGCCCGAATCGGCTGGTTCGAGGCGTCGAGTTGGTTCACCCAAAGCCCGGTCCGCTCATCAAGCCAGTGATGGAACAGGGCGGCCAGATGGCTGTCGCGCCGCTGCCGCGCGCCGGCATCGTCCAGAAACTCGATCCGCGCGACCTCGGCCTTGATCGCCTCGGTCTGCGGCCAGAGCAATCGGGTCGCAGCCACCGGAGCGCCGGTGCGGTCGACGCCATCCAGCACCAGCGGCCGACCGTCCGGCGAGCGGACGATGCCCCGCGCCGCAGCGAAGCGGTGCAGGCCCTCCGCGATACCGGTCAGGTCGATCCTGTCGGTCAGGCGGGCATGATGGTGCAGCAGCCAAACCCACTCGAAATGATGGCCCGGCTCGCGCAAGGCGCCCGCGGCGCCCGCGGCGGGGCGCCAGTCGGCGGTGAAGAATTCGCCGAGCGTGCCGGTTTCGGCATCGATCAGCCGGCGCCGCAGCAATTCGACCAGGGCATCGGCCCGATCCAGCCAGCGCTGCTCGCCCGACGTCCGGGCCAGAGCGTGGCAGGCTTCGAGCAGGTGCATATGCGGATTCTGCCGGCGCGGCAGGGCACCCAGGCTGTCCTCGGCGAAGCCGGCATGCTCGGCCGTCAGATGGCGCTCGATGAAACCCATCACGCGCTCGGCGCGCTCGAGCGGCTCGACCTCGCCGGTCGCACGCGCGTACCAGGCGCAGGCGAACAGCACGAAGGCCAGATCGTAAAGGTCCGAGCGATCGTCGATCGCCGTCCCGTCCGGCATGACCGCGTGACGGTACCGCCCGTCGGCATCGGCGCAGAATCGGCTCAGGAAGTCATAGCCATGGCGTGCCGCGGCGAGGCCCGGCCCGGCCGGGTCGAGGCAATGGGCATGGGCGAAGACATAGACCAGCCGCGCGGTCACCAGGGTCGTCCGTCGCGGCGCCGGGTCGGGCAGGCCGTCGGCGGTCAGATATTCCAGGTAGCCGGGTTCGCCGGGACGCACGGCGCGCCCGGCCCATCGGGGGATGAAATCGCCTGTGAGCCAGGCGGCGAGATCGCTCGGAAGTTTGCTCATCACCATCGGACGATCGGGCGGGGAAGGGCGGGATATGACAGGCGGTTGACAGCCGGCAAGGCCCGTGACAGGGTCCGGGCAATTGGCCAGACCACTTGACCATTTCAGGTTTATCCCGTGCTGTCCAGCTATCGCGCGCTTCAACGAACAGGCCCGGCCGTACCGGTCGCTCGCGCCCTTTGAGGATAGAGTTTTGCCGATCATCCGCGTCGAGCCCAGTCGGCTGTATCGTCGCATCGCCGATCAGATCCGCGAGTTGATCCTGGCCGGCGAATTTCCGGCCGGCAGCCGTCTGCCGCCGGAGCGCGATCTGGCGCACCAGTTTGGCGTCAGCCGTCCGAGCCTGCGCGAAGCGCTGATCGCGCTGGAAATCTCGGGCTTCGTCACGGTCATGACCGGATCGGGCATCTATGTCCGCACGGATTTCGCCGGCGCGGAGCCCGCGGGCGTACCGGACGGCGGCCCGGGCCCGTTCGAGCTGATCCGCGCCCGCCATCTGATCGAAAGCGAGGTCGCCGCCGTCGCCGCGCGCGAGGCGACGGCGGCCGATGTCGAAGGTCTGGAAGACGCGGTCGCCCAGATGCGCGAAGAGGATCTGCGGCACGAGAGCCGCGAGGACGCCGACCGCCTGTTCCATATCCGTCTGGCGAGCGCCAGCCAGAATTCGGCACTGTTGCTGGTGGTCCAGGGCCTATGGGACCAGGGCCGCGGCCGGATGTGGGAGAAGATGCAACTGCGCATGCACAATGCCGGCCTGCGCCCGCGCTGGATCGCGGAACACACCGCCGTGCTGGACGCGGTCCGCGCCAAGGATCCCAAGGCGGCCCGCCGCGCCATGCAGACCCATCTGGGCGCGGTCGAAGAGGAATTGAACGACGCCTGGAATGCCGCGGCCAAGGTCGATGGCCAGGCCTCGACGACAGTCGATGGCCAGGCCTCGACGACAGTCGATGGCGCCGCGTCCAAGGACATTCCCGAAAAGGTACTTAAGGTCGAATCATGAGCCATGCCCTGACCCTCCATCCCGATCGCCTGTTTCCGGCGGACGAGGCTACGCGTTCCATTGCCCGTGCGCTCTATGCCGGCGTCAAGGACCTGCCGATCGTCAGCCCGCACGGCCATACCGACCCGCGCTGGTATGCCGAGAACGAGCCGTTTCCCGACCCGTCGACCCTGTTCATCGTGCCCGACCATTACGTCTTCCGCATGCTCTACAGCCAGGGCATCGCGCTCGAAGCTTTGGGGGTACCACGCCGCGACGGCGGGGCGACCGAGCAGGATTCGCGCAAGATCTGGCACCTGTTCGCCGCCAACCAGCATCTGTTTCGCGGCACGCCCAGCGCGATGTGGCTGGCCCATGCGTTTCATGAGGTGTTCGGCGTGCGCGAGCGGCTGACGCCCGAGAATGCCGACGCGATCTACGACCAGATCGACGCCAAGCTGAAGCTGCCGGAATTCCTGCCGCGCGCGCTCTATGAGAAGTTCAATATCGAGGTCATCGCGACGACCGAATCGCCGCTCGACGATCTGAAATGGCACAAGCAGATCCGCGAAAGCGGCTGGAAGGGCCGGGTGCTGACCGCCTATCGCCCCGATCCGGTCGTCGATCCGGACTTCCCGGGCTTTGCCGAGAACCTGGTCACGCTGGGCGAAATCACCGGCCAGGATACGACGACCTGGCAGGGCTATCTGGCGGCGCTGCAGCAGCGGCGCGATTATTTCCGCGAGGTCGGCGGCTGCACCTCGACCGACCATGGCCATCCGACCGCCGTCACGGCGGATCTGTCGCCCAAGGTCTCCTCGGAGCTGTTCGCCAAAATCACGTCGGGCAGCTTTACCGCGCATGAGGCCGAACTGTTCCGCGGCCAGATGCTGACCGAGATGGCGGCCATGAGCGTCGGCGACGGTCTGGTCATGCAGATCCATCCGGGCTCGTTCCGCAGCCATAATCCGGGCGTGATGGCGAGTTTCGGCCGCGACAAGGGCGCCGACATCCCGACCGCGACGGACTATGTCCACGCGTTGAAGCCTCTGCTAGATCGTTTCGGTAACGAGACGAAGCTGTCGATCATTCTGTTCACACTGGACGAGACCAGCTATTCCCGCGAACTGGCGCCGCTCGCCGGCCATTATCCGGCCTTGAAGGTCGGCCCGGCCTGGTGGTTCTACGACGCGCCGGAAGGCATGCGCCGCTACCGCGAGCAGATCACCGAGACCGCCGGCTTCTACAACACGGTCGGATTCAACGACGATACCCGTGCCTTCCTGTCGATCCCGGCGCGCCATGACGTCGCGCGCCGCGTCGATTGCGCCTATCTGGCCCAGCTGGTCGCCGAGCATCGGCTGGACCTGGACGAGGCGCATGCGGTGGCGCACGACCTGGCCTACGGGCTGGCGAAGCAGGCCTACAAGCTGTGAGCCTGCGGTCCGACACGCTGAACCGGGTCGTGGCCGGCGTCCGGCGTCCCGGCTATGACCGGGCGCGCCTGGCGCCCGGGGTGGTCCATCTGGGCATCGGCAATTTCCACCGCGCCCATCAGGCGATCTATCTGGAAGATCTGGTCGAACGCACGGGGCTGGGGCTCGGCATCGTGGGCGTCAGTCTGAAAAGCCCCGGCATGCGCGACAAGCTGATGCCGCAGGACGGGCTCTATACCCTGTTGGTGCGGGATGGCGCGGTTGTGACACCGCGCGTCGTCGGCGTCATCGGCCGCCTGCTGGTCGGGCCGGAAGATCCGGGCGCGGTCGTGCGCCAGATCGCCGATCCGGCGACCCGCCTGGTCACGCTCACCGTGACCGAAAAGGGCTATTGCCTGGATCCGGCGACTCATCGGTTGGACCCGAAGCATCCGGATATTCTGGCCGACCGCATCGCGCCGACGAGCGCGATCGGCTATCTGCTGGCCGGGCTGAAGGCGCGCCAGGTCGCCGGGCTGCGGCCGCCGACAGTGTTGTCCTGCGATAATCTGCCGTCGAACGGTGCCACGCTGCGCCGGGCGCTGATCGACGGTGCCGCCTTGTCGGACGATAGGTTCGCGGCCTGGCTCGAGGCCAATCTGGTGGCACCCTCGGCCATGGTCGACCGCATCGTACCGGCCTCGACCGAAGCGGATTTCGCCGACGCGGCACGGCTGATCGGCTTGGCCGACCAGGCGGCGGTCTCGACCGAGCCGTTCTCGCAATGGGTCATCGAGAACACGCTCGACCCTGACCTGCAGGGTCTGGGCGAGGTCGGCGCCGAACTGGTCGGCGCGGTCGAGCCCTATGAGAACATGAAGCTTCGGCTGCTGAACGGCGCCCATTCGACCATCGCCTATGCCGGCCAGTCGATCGGCGCCGAATATGTCTCCGACGCGGTCGCGATACCGGCGCTGCGCCGTTTCGTGGCGGCGATGCAGACGGAGGAGCTGGCGCCGACGGTCGGGCATTTCCCGCCGGAGCGTCTGGCCGAATACAGCCGGCAGCTCATGCTGCGCTGGGACAATACCGCGGTGAAGCACCGGACCCGGCAGATCGCCATGGATGGCTCGCAGAAGCTGCCGCAGCGTCTGTTGAAGGCGCTGGGCGAGCGGTTGGAGCAGGGCCTGCCGGCCCCGCGTCTGACCTATGCCGTGGCGCTGTGGCTGCGTCATCTGGGCGGCCGCGACGACGCCGGGCAGCCGATTCCGGTCAACGATCCGCTGGCCGGCAAGCTGATGCCGCTCGCGGCGGCCGATCGTCCGGCGGCCCAGGTGGTCGAGCGGCTGCTCGACGTCCGGGCGGTGTTTCCGGAGGCGCTGGCGGCGCGCATGGAATTCCGGGTAAAGCTGACCGATGCATTGGAACGGTTGCGGGCCGCGGGCACGCTGGCCGCCCTCGACGCCGTCGGTCGGTAAGAATAAATTCAGTTGGGGAGCAACGCGATGATCCTTCATTTTCTTGGTGCGATGCCGTCGGCATCGCCGAAGCGTCGATAGGGCAGGTCAGTATGGCGACGGGGCCGATCGACGGTAATTTCGAAATTCTGAAGCTCGACGGGGTCACCCGTCGGTTCGCCGGCATTACGGCATTGGACGGGCTGGATCTGACGATCAAGCGCGGCGAGTTCATCGCCCTGCTCGGGCCGTCGGGCTGCGGCAAGTCGACCGCGCTCAACTGCCTGGCGGGATTGCTGCCGCTGACCGGCGGCGGCATCTGGCTCGACGAGCGGCGCATCGACGTGCTGCGCCCGGAACAGCGCGGCTTCGGCATGGTGTTCCAGAGCTACGCGCTGTTCCCGCACATGACCGTGCGCAAGAACATCGGCTTCGGCCTGATGATGCGCAAGGTGTCGAAGCCCGACATCGACAAGCGCGTCACCGAGGCGCTGCGCATGGTGCGGCTCGAGGCCCATGCCGACAAGCTGCCGGGCCAGCTGTCGGGCGGCCAGCAGCAGCGCGTCGCCATCGCGCGCGCCATCGTCGTGCAGCCGCCGCTCGTGCTGATGGACGAGCCTTTGTCGAACCTGGACGCCAAGTTGCGCCTGGAAATGCGCGTCGAGATCCGCCGCATCCACAAGGAACTGGGCCGCTCGACCATCTATGTGACCCATGACCAGGACGAGGCGCTGTCGATGGCCGACCGCATCGTCGTGCTGCATGACGGCAAGGTCCAGCAGGTCGGATCGCCCGAGGATCTCTACGCCCGCCCGGCCAATCACGAGGTCGCCCGTTTCATGGGCTACCAGAATTCGCTGGCGATGGACGTCGTCGGCACGATCGACGGCGAGACCAAGCTCGCCGGCCCCGGCATGGTGATCCAGGGCATCGGCCATGTCCCGTCCGGCCGCGCCGTGGCCTCGATCCGGCCGGAGGATCTGGTTGCCGGCGCGGAGGGCGTCAACACGATCGACGTGCGCGTCACCGGCGCCGAATATGCCGGCCGCGAATTCGTCGGCACGGCGCTGACCCGGGACGATCAGCCGGTCATCTTCCGCAGCCCGCGCCGGATCTCGACCGACGAACTGGTGCGCCTGTCGGTGCCGACCGACCGCGTGCGCGTCTTCGCGGATCTGACGCGATGAGCAGCATCGCCGAATCCGGCGGCGTCGCCGGGTCCAAGCCCGGCTGGCGCGCCTCGCTCGGCTGGGACGGAACCACGCTGCTGGTGCTGCCGGCGGTGGTCTTTGTGCTCGCCTTCTTCGTGTTCCCCTGCGTCTATGGCCTGATCCTGTCGTTCATGCCCTTGAAGGGCGACGCGTTCGACAATTACATCCGCTTCTTCAGCGAGAACCGGTTCTATTCGACGATCTGGAAGACGCTGTTCCTCGCGATCCCGGCAACGCTGGCCAACGTGTTCCTGGCGCTGCCGATCGCCTTCGCGCTCCGGAAGACCAGCCGCTATCAGCGCATCGTGACCGCGATCCTGGTGGTGCCGATCACGCTCGGCACCGTGCTGGTCGCGCAAGGCCTGCTGGGCTATCTGGGTCCCAACGGCTGGTTCATGCGCCTGCTGATGACGCTGCACGTGATCGATGCGCCGTTCCGGCTCACGCATAATTACATCGGCGTGCTGCTGTCGCTGATCATCACCGGCTTCCCGTTTTCGTTCCTGCTGACCCTGTCCTACGTCACCGGCATCGACCCGATGCTGGCCAAGGCGGCGGCGACCTTGGGTGCGAGTCCCTGGACCCAGTTCAAGCAGATCTATCTGCCGCTGCTGGCGCCGGGCCTGGCCATGGGCTTCTGCCTCGCCTTCGTGCAGGCCTTCGCGGTGTTCCCGTCGGCGGTGCTGCTGGGCGAACCGGCCGGCAGCACGCGCGTCATGGCGCTCGCGGTCTATCAGCTGGCCTATGAGGATTACAACGCGCCCATGGCCGCTGCCGGCGCCATGGTGATGGGGGCGGTTCAGCTGATCGTCGTCGCCGGCGTGCTGGGTCTGCGCGGCCTGTTCTATCGGGGTCCGGTCGGAGGGACCAAGGGATGAGTACCGCTACTCTGACCCGCGGCGGCGATTTCCGCGCGCCGTTCTGGAATCGCGTCTGGAGCGTGCTGCTCTGGGGCCTCGTCTGGCTGTTCGTGCTCAATGTCGCCGCCGTGGCCGCCTCGGTCGCGGTCGACAGCTTCGGTACCCGCTGGTTCGGCACCTGGCTGCCCGAGGGCTTCACGACCAAATGGTATTTCAGCGCCTGGGACGAGTTTCAGCTCGGCGACGTGCTGACCGTGACCATCAAGGTCGTGGTCTCGGTCGTGCTGATCTCGGTCCTGTTGGGCGTACCGGCGGCCTATGCGCTCGCCCGCCGGGAATTCGCCGGCAAGCGGACCGTCCTGCTGCTGCTGGTGCTGCCGGTGCTGGTGCCGACCATCACCTATGGCGTGCCGCTGGCGACCCTGCTGTACCGGGTCGGTCTGGGCGGGACGCTGGCCGGGGTGATCTGCGCCAATCTGGTGCCGACCGTGCCGTTCGTCGTGCTGGTGATGACGCCGTTCATCGAGCAGATCGACCAAAGACTGGAATCGGCCGCGCGGGTCTGCGGCGCCGGGACCTGGGGCGTGTTCCGCTATGTGCTGGTGCCGTTGCTGGCGCCCGGCATCATGGCGGCCTCGCTCCTGGTGCTGGTGCGTTCGATCGGCATGTTCGAACTGACGTTCCTGACCGCCGGTCCGGACAGCCAGACCTTGGTCGTGTCGCTCTATGCCGCCGCCTTCTCGGCCGGCATCCGGGCGAACCAGTCGCTCGATGCCCTGGCCGTGGTCTATATGATCTCGTCGCTGTTCTGGCTGATCATCGCGCTGCGCTTCGTGAACCCGGTGCAGTTGGTCGCACGGGTCAAGGACTAGGTCCTTAACTCGCGGTCAAGGACTAGGCTCGCCTGCCGGCCCGGATGACGTTAGTGTCTGGCGCCATTCGGGCCGGCGGTTGCCGGTCGCTTTGAAACAACGAGGCCCCATGTTCTTCAAGCGTCTCTTCGGCACCGCCCTCTCGCTGGTCGTGGCATCGACCCCCCTGGCGGCCACAGCCGCCGATGTCACCACGCCCAGCGGCCTGCATATCATCGACACCAAGGTCGGCATCGGCCCGGTGCCGACGGCCGGCCAGACCGTGACGGTGAATTACACCGGCTGGCTGTTCGTCAATGGCAAGAAGGGCAAGAAGTTCGACAGCTCGCTCGATGCCGGCGAGCCGTTCTCCTTCACGCTCGGCCAGGGCCAGGTGATCAAGGGCTGGGACGAAGGCCTGTCGACCATGCATGTCGGTGGCAAGCGCACCCTGATCATCCCGCCAGAGCTGGGCTACGGCGCGCGCGGCGCCGGCGGCGACATTCCGCCGGGCGCCACGCTGATGTTCGACGTCGATCTGCTCGGCGCGAAATAGAAATCTTCGGTTGAGCGAAGGGCGCCGGTCCGCCAAGACTGGCGCCTTTCGTCGTTTTCGGATGTCGCCGCATGACCCAGCACGCCTTCATCACCGCCGACGTGTTCACCGACCGTCGGTTCGGCGGCAATCAACTGGCGGTCTTTCCGGACGCGGACCTGACGCCGGAATTGATGCAGCAGCTGACGGCGGAGCTGCATCTGAGCGAGAGCGTGTTCGTGCTGCCGGCGGAAAGCCCGGCCCATACCTGCCGCCTGCGGATCTTCACGCCGGCGATGGAAGTGCCGTTCGCCGGTCACCCGACCGTCGGGACCGCGATCATCCTGGCCGAGACCGGACGGCTGGGCCCGATCGACCGGCGGCTCGACATCATCTTCGAAGAGGGCGCCGGACCGGTGCCGGTGACAATCGAGCGGAGCCCCGACGGTACGCTGAGTGCCACGCTGACCAGCCCGCGCGTGCCGTCGCGCCTGCCGGGAACGCTCGATCCGGCGTTGCTCGCAGCCGCGGTCGGGCTGAAGGAGGCGATGCTGCAATCCGACGTGCCGTCGGCACTCTACAGTGCCGGTGTCTCCTTCGCGATCATTCCGGTCCGCCCGGATTTTCTGTCCCAGGCCTCGGTTGATCTTGGCCTCTGGCGCCGCGATCTGGCCGGGACTTCGGCGCAGCATCTCTATCTGGCGTCGCTCGACGACTGGGCGGACGGCCGCATGGCGCGCGTGCGCATGTTCGCGCCCGCCATGGGCATCACGGAGGATCCGGCGACCGGGGCCGCGGCCGCGGCCTTCGTGGGGTTCCTCGCCGATCGCCAGAAGCCGGCCGACGGCGCGCAACGCTGGACCCTGTCCCAGGGCACCGAACTCGGCCGCCCGAGCCGGATCGAGATCGGTGCAGATATCCTGGACGGCGAACTCACCGCCGCGCGCGTCGGCGGCACGGCGGTGTTGATGAGCCGGGGCGTGTTCGAGCTGTAAGGGCCGCTTGGATCTCAAAGGAACATGCCGCCCGAGACCTCGATGCGCTGCGCGTTGATCCAGCGGTTCTCGTCGGCCAGCAGCGCCGCGATCATCGGGCCGATATCGTCGGGCAATCCCACCCGGCCGAGCGCGGTCTGGGCTGCGACATACTGGTTGAGCCCGGCATTGTCCCGGACCCGGCCGCCGCCGAAATCGGTCTCGATCGCCCCGGGCGCCACGACATTGACCGCAATGCCGCGCGGCCCGAGTTCCTTCGCCATATAGCGCGTCAGCACTTCGACCGCGCCCTTGAGCGCGCCGTAGGCGGCGTAGCCGGGCAGAGCGAAGCGGGCGAGGCCGGACGAGATATTGACGATCCGGCCGCCGTCGGCGAGCAGTGGCAGCAGCTTCTGGGTCAGGAAGAACACGCCTTTAAAATGGATGGCGACCAGCCGGTCGAAATCGGCCTCGGTCATTTCGGCGATGCTGCCGGGCGCGGCGACGCCGGCATTGTTGACCAGATAGTCGAACCGGTCGCGGCCCCAGGTCAGACTCAGGGCGTTTCGGACTTGGCCGGCGAAATCGCCGAACGAAGCCGCATTGCCGACATCCAGTTGCAGGGCCACGGCCTTGCGGCCCAAGGCTTCGATCGCGGCCACGGCGCTATCGGCTTCTGCCTGATTCGAATGATAGGTCAGGATGATATCGACGCCGCGCTTGGCGAGATTGAGCGCGGTATTGCGGCCGAGGCCGCGGCTGGCGCCGGTGACGATCGCCAGCTTGGGCGCGGATTTCAGGTCGGTCATGGGGGTTCTCCCGGTTAAAAGCGATGGGGAGAACTTAGAGATTCCGTCGCCCGATCCGAATACCGGAAGCCGCGAACTTCTTGCCTGATCCTCCAAATCGAGGATTTGCGCGCGGCACGGTCGCGGGCGTAGGATCGGTCGTCGATCACCCGGGAAATCCAGCCATGCCATCACCGCTGCAGGACGCGATCGCCGCCTATATCGATGCCCAGGCCGGCACCGACGGCATCTATCCGACGGCGATCGACGGGCTGGCCCTGATGCGCAGCAGCAGCGAGACCTTGCCGCATCACCAGATCTACCGGCCGGTGCTCTGCATCGTGGCCCAGGGTGCCAAGCAGATCATGCTGGGCGACGAGACGTTCGATTATGACGAGATGCAGTCGCTCGTCGTCAGCCTGGAACTGCCGCTCGCCGGCCGGGTCGCCCGCGCCAGCGCGGACCGGCCGTTCCTGGGCCTGGCCCTGGAATTCGACATCGGCCAACTGCGCGAAGTCCTGCAGCAGATGGCGCAGCCGCCGCGTCCCAGCGGCGACGTCAGCCTGGGCGTGTTCGTCGGCGACGTCGGCGATGCGGTTGCCGACGGCGTGCTGCGGCTGATCCGGCTGCTGGCGACGCCGCAGGCAATCCCGATGCTGGCGCCGGCGATCAAGCGCGAGATCTGCTTCTGGCTGCTGAGCGGCCGCCATGGCGGCGAGATCTGCAAGCTCGCCCACGCCGATGGCCATACGCCCCGGATCGCCCAGGCGATCCATCTGCTGCGCGACGATTTCGCCCGGCCGATCCGCATCGCGGAACTGGCCCGGGCGGCCCGGATGAGCGCCTCGTCGTTCCACCAGCATTTCAAGGCGCTGACCGCGATGACGCCGCTGCAATATCAGAAGCATCTGCGCCTGCTGGAGGCGCGGCGGCTGATGCTGGCCGACGAGGCGACCGCGACCAGCGCCGCCTATCGGGTCGGCTACGAAAGCGCGTCCCAGTTCAGCCGCGAATATGCCCGCATGTTCGGCGCCCCGCCGCGGCGCGACCGGGTGCGGGCGATGGCGGGATAGGGCGCAAACCCGAGCCATCGCGCGTCGGTGTCTGAGTAGTTTCCGAATCTGGTGGTCGGTGCCCCCGTCTCCCATATGCTTTTGCCAGCCGGGCGATGCTCCGGGCATCGACCGCGACGAAATGGGCGACCACCATCCATGAATATTTCAGCGCGAGGCCCCCGCCGATGACCGCGAAGGATCGGATGACGGACTTTCCGGTCGTTTGCGTGGGCGGCTCCGCGGGCGGTCTCGATGCCTATATCCGGTTGCTCCGGCATCTGCCCGACGACATGAACGTCGCCGTCGTCATCGTCAACCACCTGCGGGCGGTGCCGACGCTGCTGCACGAGATTCTGCCGCGCCACACCACCATGCCGGTCGATCTGATCGCGGACGGCATGCTGGTCCGGCCCAACCACGTGTTCATCATCCCACCGAAGCGGGACTTGCATGTGCTCGATGGCAAGTTCCGGCTGAAGCCGATTTCGAAGCCCTGGGGGTGGCCGGACGTCATCACGGTCTGTCTGTGTTCCCTGGCCGAGCATTGGCACGGCCGGCTCATCGCCGTCATCGTCTCCGGGTTCGATGGCGACGGCGCGGCGGCGCTGGGTCGGATCAGGGACGTCGGCGGCATCATCATCGCGCAGAAGCTCGATACCGCCAGCCACCCGGATATGCCCGAAAGTGCAATCGACAGCGGGTATGTCGACTACGTGCTGTCGCCGGAGGGCATCGCCCGGAAAATCGTCGAGATCGCCCAGGCCCGTCTAGAGCATCGGACGGAAACCGATCCTCCCTGATCCCGCGACCGTCACGCGTCCAGATATCGCTCGGTATCGGCCCCGTCGAGCAAGCGGACGCGGGCGCGGGCCAGATCTTCGCGCGGCATCATCCGGTCGACGCTCTCATCGACGGTCAGGCGGGAGTGGAGGCGCTTCGCGTCGCTTTGAACGGTTGAGCGCTTCCCGCGGCGCGTCCGACGCAGAAGCGGACAGTCTCCGTCTCATGCCTGATCCGCCCCGGACTTAGGCCTTGGCGGCGTTCTGTGCGGCCTCGAATACGTCGCGTGCGGATGTCGTACCCACTACGTGCTCCGTACCCTCAACTCCGAGGTCCATCCATCCTGCATTCACGGCCTCAAACATTTCCTCGGCAGGTCCGGTGTGGCCCTTCGGGATGCCGAACTGCTCGAACGCTTCCGCCCACTCTGCACGCCGGACTGCAAAGGCTTTCACGTCAAGATTCAGGGCTTCACCCAATTGCTCCGCGACTTCATCCGCGCTGACCATCGAACCAAGCTCGACGACGCGCTGCCCTGACCAGGCTGGCTCGGTCAAAAGGGTTGCGACCTCCGTGCCGATGTCGTTCGTCGCGACCATGGTCGATTTCCGGTTTGTCGGATTGTAGTAGACCGGTAGCGTTCCGCCCTGGGCGACCTGCAAGCCGTAGAGGAAATTTTCGAAGAATCCACCGGCGCGCACAAATGCGATTGGGGACGTCAGGTCGCGAAACCCTTGCTCCAGAAGCGACAAGGCCGTGATCATTCCGAGCCCGCTGGTCCTGTTCGCACCCATCGACGAAAGCGCTATCACCCGCGGTGGCGCTGCCTTGGTCAGCGCCTCGACATAGTTCGCAATCACACCCCTGGCTTCTTTGTAATCGGGCGAGGGGGCCCAGACAGCCGGCAACATGACAAACGCGCCTTCGACGCCTTTGAGCGCCCGCTCGATGGCTGCCGAATCATTCCAATCACCGTCAACCAGTTCCACGCCCCGGTCCGCCCAGCTTGACGCCTTCTCGCGATTGCGGACCAGCGCGCGTACTTCCTTGCCGTGCGCCAACAGGCCTTCTGCCGTTGCGCCGCCCACTTTTCCCGTGATTCCCATTACTAAAAACATGCGATTTCTCCCGATCTTGAGGGACAGAGCACTGCCCCTGTTGGTTCAACGGATGAGCGGCAGAAGGGCCCGGATACGGGGATCGCGCGCGTAGAGGCCGCCCCATGTCATCGCGCCCAGAAGCAAAGAGATGATTTCCGGCGGCGATCCCAACTCACCAATGCGGACATGGGCGCAGATGGCACCTCCCAAAAAGCCCGTCACCAGGATTGCGCCGAGGACGGCGGTCGTCGGGAGGGCGTAAAGGATGGCGCAGGTGAGGATGATCGGACCAACCACGCGCGTCAGGTCCATCGAGAACCCGGTCTCCTGCAACAGGTTCGCGACCTGTGCCGGCGCGAAAAGCTGAATAGTGCCGTCTGCCAGCAGAGCGATAACCACGAACCCACTCATGATCCGTCCGGCCCATAGGGCGCGATGCACGGTCATCGTTTCAGGCACGTTCATCGCTTCGGACATTTTCATTCTCCGGTGGGGAATCCCGATATCCGAAACCTACTGTGTCTCTATTTCATGATAAATACCGAGAAATGGAACAAACTGTTCTCTGCGTGATGAACAATGTCGAGGCGCGGAAATGCAGAATCTCGAACCCCTCCTCATCTTCACAACGGTCGCAGAAATGGGGAGCTTCACCCACGCAGCCGAGAGCCTGGGCATTCAGAAGGGAAGGGCCTCAACGGCGGTCCGGAAGCTGGAAGAGGTTGTCGGTGTCAGGCTCCTGCACCGGACGACGCGCAGCGTGCAGTTGACGGAGGACGGACGCGCATTTCATGCCCGAGCCCGCGATCTGCTTGCGGAAGTCGATGACCTACACTCGATGTTCGCAGGCGATCGTGTGGCACTTCGCGGACGTTTGCGGGTCGACCTTCCGACCGAGGTGGCGCGCATGACGATCGTGCCGGCCTTGCCGGATTTTATGGCGGCGCACCCCGAGTTGGAGCTGGAGGTGTCGAGCACGGATCGGCAAGTCGATCTGGTTCAAGAGGGGTTCGACTGTGTTTTGCGGCTTGGACCCATCGGCGACGAGACGCTGATTGCCCGCCCGCTGGGCCTGCTGCGCATGGTCAACGCGGCCAGTCCCGCCTATCTCGCGCGCTATGGCGTCCCTCGATCGCTGGAAGATCTCCAGCGTCAGGAACATCGGACAATTCATTTTTCGACGATGCTGGGCGCAAAACCCCACGGATGGGAATATCCGGACGGCGACAGCTACGCGACGCTTCAGTTGCCAGGTGCGCTCCACGTCAACAGCGCCCAGACCTACGAAGCTGCGGCCCTCGCCGGCCTTGGCCTGATTCAGGCGCCACTTTTGGGGGTTGGCCGATACTTGGAGAATGGAGCGCTTGTGGAGATCATGCCCGATTTTCGCCGCCGGGCGCTCGCCGTCTCCCTCGTCGTCGCACATCGGAGCAATCTGTCGCGCCGCGTCCGCGCATTCATGAAATGGATCGAAGATGTGCTGACGCCGTATCTGGAATAGCCAGACGAACATCTTCGTCCGGCCCTCGAAATCAACATTCTGAAGTTATGTCTGCCGGTCTGAAGTTATGTCTGCCGGTCGGCGGCGAACGGCCGGTTTCAGGACTGGCGAAACCGATCTTGTAGGCCCGACTTGGGTCGCTCGCTGCCGCGCCGGCATCGGTTCGAGAGAACCCGCTCCCATCCATCGGGGACGCGACGGCACGCTATAACGACACGGGCCATTCGGCTGACGGCGGCCGTGGGCCGGCGCGGAGAGGCATCGTCTTGCGAAGCCTAACTGTTGCCCGGCAGGCGATGCAGGACGGCGGCAGTGCGGGTACCGTCGTCCTGGTCGATCGTGAGGCGCAGCTGCACGCCGAGGTGCACGCCGCGCATCACCCGATCGGGGTCGAGCGCGGCGGTGAAGACGTCGCCTGAGACCTTCGGCTCGACCGCCCGGAAGCCCGGCCGCGTCTTGCCGTTGGCACCGGCACCCCAGCCATAGAACGCGGGGCCCCGGCCGCCGGACGGCAGCTCCAGATAAATCGTTTGCCCGCGATTGCTGTAACCGAACCAGCCCTCGCCGCCATGGGGCTTCACGCCCATCTCGGCGAGTGCCGCCGGCACCTCGTCGCTGTTGCAGTGAAATTCGCCCGGCTTGGGCGTGAGGTCCGGCTGCAGGAAAAGGTCCATGCAGCTGGCATAGGCATCGAACTCGGGCTTGTCCGCGCCTGTGTTGGTGCTCACGCCGCCTGTCTCGTCGACCAATAGGTAGGAGAGGTCGGTCCGCTGGCCGAGGATCTCGTGCGCCATCGGCCCGCGCAGATGCGGCATCTCCGCATCGTCCTTGGGAAACAGCACGAACAGTCGTGCCGGATGGACCAGGCGCAACTGGTCCCCGGTCTGCTGCAGGATGATCTCGGCGTTGAAGTCGAGCGGCTGGTCCTCCGGACAGGTCATCTTGCCGTGACTGGTCCGGCCGCACCATTCGATGCCGGTATTGGGGGCGAAGGCGATGACGCCGTAGAGCCCCTCGACCCGCTCCGACGCTTCGAGCGCGAGGCCGCCGCCCATTTCCTGGCCGGCGACGATGATGCGCGCGTAGCCCTCCGCCCGGGCATTGTCGATCTGCTTCTGCAGGTTCTCCTCGACGTCCTCGACTTCCAGGTTCCAGGTATCGGCGCGGCGCTGAACGATGCGGCTGTTGCGCTGCAGGCGCACGATGTCCCAGCCGAGCGCCGCCATCCCTTCCATCGCGCGGATCGGCGGCACCGCCGGTCCCAGGCTGTTGTAATAGTCCGCGTGATTCCAGATGACGAGGCCTTGCGCGAAGTTCGGCCCCAGCAGCGGATAGGTCGTGTAGGCGTCCTCGACCCAGTAGCTGGTCGTCGGCGTGACCGGCGTCGGCCGCCGGCCGATCACGGTCACCTCTTCGATCGGGGCCGTCTTCTGGGCCGCCTGCTGCGGCTGGGCGCCGAGCACGGTCGGGCCGGATAGCAGGGCCAGCGCGGCAAGGGCGAAGTAAAGCCTGCGCATCTCAGCTATTGCCCGCGAGGCGATGCAGCAGCGGGTGGCATCGGTCCACAGGGTTTGCGGCGGTCGTCAATCCCCCGACCGCCGCCGCAGATTGAGACTGGGGATCTCGTGGATCTCGACGTTCAGGGTGACGAAGCGTTCCTCGAACGCGGTCGCCAGATAGCGCGACGCCGTGTCCATCAGGGCGGCCGCAAATTTCTCCTGCACCGCCGGCTCGCGACCGGCCTTCAGGCGCACAATGATCAGGATGAAGCCGTTGTTCGGGTTGCCGTCGCCGATCATGACCAGCTCGCGGCCGACCGCGCGGGTGCGGATCGCCCCGATTTCGAACACGCCCGAACCGGCGGCGGTCTGGTGCACCGCGCTCAGCAGGTCGGGGATCGCGGCGACCTCCGCCAGATTGGCGGAATATTCGATGATGATATGCGGCACGCGGGTTTCCTTTAGACGTTCAGCAGCAGGTTCTCGCGTTCCCAGCTCGAAATCACCCGCTGATAGGCTTCGTATTCCGCCAGCTTCACATAGGTCACCGCGGCGATGAACTTGGCGCCCAGGATCTCCTTCAGCGGCTCGCAGGCGTTGAACTTCTCCAGCGCGTCGGACTGGTGGCGGGGCAGGGTGAAGGGGCGGCCATGGGCGCTGCCGCGCACCGGGTCTTCGGGCCTGAGGTTGAGCGTCATGCCCAGATAGCCGCAAGCGAGCGAGGCGGCCAGCGCCAGATAGGGATTGGCGTCGGCGCCGGCGACCCGGTTCTCGACCCGGCGATTGTCCGGGGCCGACAGCGGCACGCGCAATCCCACCGTCCGATTGTCGCGGCCCCAATGCACATTGATCGGCGCGTCGGTGCCGGCAATGAGCCGGCGATAGGAATTCACGTTCGGCGCCAACAGCGGCATGACCGCGGGCAGGAATTTCTGCAGGCCGGCGATGTGGCCGCGGAACAGGTCGGTGTCGGTATTGTCGTCGCTCGCGAACAGGTTCCGGCCCGAGTCCAGATCGACGATCGACTGGTGGATATGCATGGCCGAGCCGGGCTCGCCCTGCATCGGCTTCGCCATGAAGGTCGCGTAGATCTGGTGGCGCACGGCCGCCTCGCGCACGGTGCGCTTGAACAGGAACACCTGGTCGGCCAGCGACAGCGCGTCGCCATGGTTGAAATTGATCTCGATCTGCGCCGCGCCCGCCTCATGGGTCAGCGTGTCGATGTCGATCTCCTGCGCCGCGCAGTAATCGTAGACATCCTCGAAGATCGGGTCGAATTCGTTGACCGCGTCGATGCCATAGGCCTGCCGGCCGCTCTCGGTCCGGCCGGTGCGGCCGACCGGCGGCACCAGCGGATAGTCCGGGTCGGTGTTGATCTGGACCAGGAAGAATTCCAGCTCCGGCGCCACGATCGGCTTCCAGCCCTTGGCGGCATAGAGCTCCAGCACGCGCTGCAGCACGAAGCGCGGCGAGATGTCGACGGCGGCGCCGTCGGCATAGACGCAGTCGCTGATCACCTGGGCGGTCGGCTCCTTGTGCCAGGGCACCAGGCGGATGGTCGAGCCGTCCGGGATCATGTAGATGTCGCTGTTCTCGGGGCTGGTCACGTCCTCGTCGTCCGGAAAATCGCCGGTCACGGTCTGGACGAAGATCGCCTCTGGCATCCGGAGGCCCCGATCGCGCAGGATGCGCAGGAACTTCTCGGCCGGCAGGATCTTGCCGCGGGCGATGCCCGACAGATCCGGCACCAGGCACTCCACTTCGGTGATCCGATGATCCTTGATGAAGGTCTCCAGGAGACTCATGCTGTATCAGCCGCCGAACCGGGCCGGCGGCGCTCCTCTGCCGTTGCGATAGTCGTGCCGTACTATGCGCCGATGGCCGCCGGCCGCCAACCGGGCACACGCCGAATTTGTTGCATTGCGGGAGAGCGGGTTTGAGCGACGACGCCGCCCATATCGACAGCTGGTACCTGCGCACGGCCAATCCGATCCCGGACGATCCGCCGCTCCGCGGCAATAGCCGCGCCGACGTGGCGGTGCTGGGCGCCGGCTATACCGGCCTGTCGGCGGCACTGCATCTGGCCCTGCGCGGGTTCAAGGTCACGGTGCTGGAGGCGAAGCGGATCGGCTGGGGCGCCTCGGGCCGCAACGGCGGCCAGATCGTCACCGGCTACAACCCGTCGATCGCGACCATGGCCGGCTGGGTCGGGCCGGACGACGCGCGCCGGCTGTGGCACTTGTCCGAGGAGGCGAAGCGGCTCCTGATCGACACGATCACCCGCCACGGCATCGCCTGCGGCCTGACCCGGGGCTATCTGTTCGCCGGTCTCAAGCCGCGGCACCTGGACGATCTGAAGGCGATGCAGGCCGAATGGCACGGGCTGGGGCATGAGAGCGCGCAGCTGCTGGGCCAAGACGAAATGCGCGCCCGGGTCGGCTCGCCGCGCTACGTCGGCGGCCTGTACGATCCCGAGGGCGGCCATCTGCATCCGTTGAACTATGCCCTGGGGCTGGCCGAGGCCTGCCGGGCCGCTGGCGTGACGATCCACGAGCAATCGCCGGTCGTCGCGGTCGATACCGGGGCCGCGCCGTCGCTGACCACGGCCGGTGGCCGGGTCCAGGCCACGGCGCTGGTCATCGCCGGCAACGCGCTGCTGGGCAAGCTGGTGCCGGGGCTCGGCCGTACGATCGCGCCGGTCGGCACCTATATCGCGGCGACCGAACGGCTGGGCCGCGCGCGCATGCGCCAGGTGCTGCGCGACGACGTGGCCGTGTGCGACATGAATTTCGTGCTGAACTACTACCGCCGCACGCCCGACGACCGGCTGCTGTTCGGCGCCCGCGTCAGCTATTCCGGCCGCGATCCGGCCGACCTCAAGCAGCAGATGCGCCGGTCGATGCTGCAGACCTTCCCGCAGCTGGCCGACGTGCGGTTCGACCAGGTCTGGGGCGGCCTGGTCGATATCACGGTCAACCGCGCGCCCCATCTGGGCCGCATCGGCCCGACCAGTTACTTCGCCCACGGCTTCTCGGGCCAGGGCGTGGCGCTGACCGGGATCGCCGGCCGCGTCATGGCCGAGGCGATCGCGGGGCAGGCCGAACGGTTCGACCTGTTCGCCCGCATCCCGCACGGCACCTTCCCCGGTGGCCCGCTGCGCACGCCGGCGCTGCTGCTGGCGATGCTGTGGTTCCGGCTCAGGGACATGATCTGACCATGCTGAATTCAGCTTCGTCGCTTGCCATGCCCCTGATTGTTCCCGCGTCTTTTCTGACCGCGATGCGCCGGAACCCAAGGGCGTCCAGCAACGCGATGGATCTGCGGTTGCGAACATCGGCATAGGCGTGAAAATCCAAATTCGGTCGGATCGCTGCCAGATGGGACATCATCAGAGTGACGGCTGCCTTTGCGTAGCCTTTGCCCCAGGCATCGGGAAAGAGGACGTAGGCGATAACCGCGCGCTCGTCAGGCGTGACCGTCGCTTGGACATAGCCGATGAACCGCGTCTCGTCGGCCGACCAGACAGCCCAGTTCAGCCAGATTTCGCTGCCGTCGGGTGACCGGCGGCGCGCCAACCTCACATAGCGCGCCCGCAGAGCTTCGATCGTGATCGGCGGTTGATCGTCGATGAAATCGTATAGGCGTGGGTTTTGAAGCCCGTCGAACAACGATTCGGCATGGTGCGGCTCAAGCGGTTGCAGATGAAGCCGGTCATCACGCAGAACCCCGTCGAACGGATCGGTTTGGATCATGGAAGAGTGCCTGCCACAGTAGGTGCCGAATCGGATCGAGCATGCGCGCCGTCGTTCCCGACGGAAAGCGGGCTCGTTGGCGGCTGAATGGCGTACCTGTGTCAGAACGACACGAGGCGCTTTTGCGAGTTTCTCCGCCCGCCCGCCCGCGCGCTTGACAAGCGTGGCTGGAAATTGTTCGGATGCGGACATCGTCATTCTCTCGAAAACGCCTGTGTTCACAAGGGGCGACGCGTCCGCCTGAGACGTCGGATCCCGGTGTCCCAGCGCTCGCGTCCATGGAGAGGCGATTGGGGTTTTGCGGGCGATCAGAGGGGGACAAGGCATGATGATGCGACGGGTTTTGTTGGGCACGGCGGCGGCGCTGGTCGCGCTTTCAGGGGCGGCGCAGGCCGCCGACAGCACGGTCCTCAACATCTACAACTGGTCCGACTATATCGGCACCGACACCATCGCCAATTTCGAGAAGGCGACCGGGATCAAGGTGTCCTACGACACCTACGACGCCAACGAGACGCTCGACGGCAAGCTCAAGGCCGGCCATTCGGGCTATGACCTGGTCGTGCCCTCGCTGACGCCGTTCCTGGCCCAGCAGATCCAGTCGGGCATCTATCAGCCGCTCGACAAGTCGAAGCTGCCGAACTGGAGCCATCTCGACAAGGGCCTGCTCGCCCGCATGGCCAAGTACGACAAGGACAACGCGCACGCGATCCCCTGGGTCACCGGCACGACCGGCATCGGCGTGGTCTTGGAAAAGGTCAAGGCGATCGCGCCCGACGCCCCGGTCGATAGCCTCAAGTTCTTCTTCGACCCGGCGATCCTGGCCAAGTTCAAGGGCTGCGGCATCACCATGCTGGATACGCCGACCGACGTGTTCCCGGCCGCGCTCAACTACCTGGGCCTGAATCCGGACAGCGAGAACAAGGACGATATCCAGAAGGCCTACGAGCTGATCATGAAGATCCGGCCCTTCATCCGGAAGTTCGACAGTTCCGAATATATCAACGACCTGGCCAACGGCGATATCTGCGTCGCCTGGGGCTATTCGAGCGACATCAACCTGGCCCGCCGGCGCGCGGCCGAGGCGAACAAGGGCGTGACCGTCGCCTAT
>Ga0302314_10000430_pt1 | contig 78022 bp, 68 predicted proteins | sample III_Palsa_N2_3_FD_200533 | JGI IMG/M metagenome (GOLD analysis project Ga0302314, IMG submission 200533) | Peat permafrost microbial communities from Stordalen Mire near Abisko, Sweden - III_Palsa_N2_3 | ecosystem: Environmental > Terrestrial > Soil > Palsa > Peat permafrost | place: Sweden...
CCGTTCGCGCAGCGACCGAGACGTCGAAATGATCGGAGGGTGACATGGCAGACAACCTGGGCATCCGTTTTGAATACGAAGAACCACACGGTGTTGGTTTCGCCGATATCGCACGGCAGTGGCTCGACCACGGCCGAGAGGTGTTCTGCACCGACTTCGTCACATCGATCGAACGTTTCGGATCACCTAAGATCACCGAAGAACCGCAGGAGAGGGACCCCGCATGGGAAGCCTTCGGTATGATAGATCTCGAGAACCGGACGCCGCAGATAGACCACAGCCTGGTTCAATATTCGCGCGAGAACTGGGCCTGGCTGCAAGGTTCGATCTCCGAATCCACCTGGCGCACCTGGCTCGATTTCCACTGGCTGCACGACCAGGAGTCGCGTGACGGCTATTCGTTCTTCGTCAAGCTGCATGTCCAGAGGGTCGAAAGTCGGCCCGAACGGCCCCAGGCGGTTCTCGACGCCCAGCGACGCTGCTTCTTCGACGCCGATGCGGCCCAGAAGCTCATCGCGTTCATGACGGAGATGGCCGCGAAGCTGCCCCCGAAGATCGGCTACTCGAGTGCGGCTGCCGGTGACGACTTCCGAAACACCAACCAACACCCACCCGTCGACCTTGACCAGTTTGAGGACGACCCCCGAATCCTGCTGTGCTTCGACTGGCTCACCTACGCGGGCCCGCAGGTCATCGAAGCGCTCGGCGGCCACGACGCCGTTCGAGAATCCGGCAGATTCCACGAAGTTCGAGCCCTGCCGAACGCCGGAGCGATTCTCGTGGCAACCCCGACAGCACGCGAGTACACCGAGAGGATCGAAGCGAGCCTGGGACGATACCTCAAGGCCGTGCTGCCCCCACGCCCTTACTGGTGGGATACGAAGATATCGAACCCGCGCCGTCGCTGGTACACCAACCACCCAGCGAAGCCAGCCCTCTGAAAATGTGGGCGGCCATGGGATCCCGACGCGCCTCTCTCACCCCACCGTCCGTTCTAGATCGACCGGATGCCTACTCACCAGAGATCATCCTGGCGTGGCGTAGTTCAGAGAAGACGCGCTGACTTGATAGGGAAACGTGGGAAGCCACGCGCGGGGCGGTGGGTGGGTAACGGACCAGGCGCCCGACCACGGAGACTGGACACAGCGGCAGGAGGCTCGAGTCGCGCGTACCAGATGGTCGCCGACGTGACTGAGCACGCTGGAGGCCATGCGCGGGGCGGGTAAGTGGGTAACGCCCCTGAGGCCCCGCACGGGCACCGGACACAGCGACAGGAGGCTCAGTTCCCGAGGATGGCGGAGAGGTAGCGGGGGGCGTGCGTGGTCCAGGAGAGGTCGGATTCGAAGGTGGCGCGTAGGCGGGCGCCGACCTGCGCGCGTTCGAGCGAGGGTGCGGCGAGGAGTTGCTCGATTGCGTCGGCGAAGGCGGCGGGAGTCAGGTCTCGGGCCAGGTAGGCGTCTTGGCCGGCTAGGCGCGCGTTTTCGCGGAGCGGGCGCAGCACTACGGGGATGCCGCGGGCCATCGCGTGCGTCACCTTGTTCATTGCGCAGTGGTGGTTGAACTCGCTGTCCGGATCGGGCACCACCATCGCGTCGATGCCCTTGAGGAACGCGTCGATCTCGTCGCGGCCGACCCAGCCGCGTAGCTGGACGAGGTCGCCTAGCCCGAGTTCGGCTACGCGGGCTTGGACGGACGGCAGGGCCGGGCCGTCGCCGGCGATCTCCACTCGGAAGCCGGTGCGGCCCCGGGTGCGCAGGGCGTGCACGGCGTCGATGAGGTCGACTACGCCGTCTTGTTCGCCGATGACGCCGAGGTAGCCGAGGACGGTCGGTTCGTTGGGCGGGGAGGTGGAAGTGGCGCAGGCACTGTCGGCGGGCGACTCGGCGACTGCTGCGGTTCGCACGACCACCGCTTCGCGACCGTAGAGTGCGCGGAGCCGCTGCGCCTGCTCGACGCTTGGGGTGAGTACGGCGTCGGCTGCCTCGACGGTGCGACGCTCGCAGGCTTCGAAGAAGCCGGTGAGGCGGCGGAAGGCGGGGCGGGCTGCGGCGAGGAGTGGTACTACGTCGTGCTGGTCGTAGATGGTGCGTACGCCTTGGCGGCGGGCCCAACGGAGCAGGCGGAAGGAGAGGTCTGGCGGGTTGCAGACCTGGAGGGCGCGTGTTCCGTACAGCTGGGCTAGCGCGCGCTTGGCGGCTCGGGCGGCGGCGAGGGTGGTCCAGGCTCCCTCCAGCACGGTGGCCGCGCGGCCCTCGCCCTCGAAGGAGCGGAAGCAGTGCACGTCGACGCCGTCGATGCGGCGGCGGCCGGGCTCGGCGCCGCGGATCGCCGGGCAGACGACGGTGACGGCGAGGCCCGCGTCTCGCAGGGTGCAGGCCTGTGCCCAGACCCGGTGGTCGTCCGGAACGGGCAGGTTGAAGACGACGATGACCGCTCCGACGCGCGGGGCCTTGTCGGGCTGGGCCATGGTCCCTCCACAGGGTCGCTCACTGTATTCGAGGTCTAATACGGCCGCCGTTCGGACGTTACCCGCGCGGCCGGGCGGTGACCGTGCGCAGTGACACTGTGACGAATCCGTAATCTGATACGCCAGGCAGGATACTGAGACAGCCCTATCATCGGGAGCGGAGGGGATGATGGCATGTATATACCGCGCGGGACCGTGGCGGCGCCGCCCGGCCGCGAGAGCGCCGAACGCCTCCGGGTCCCGCGCAACGTGCTGGCCCTCGGCTTCGTCAGCCTACTGACGGACATCTCCGCCGAGATGATCACCTCGGTCGTCGGCTACTACCTGCTGGTCTACCTGCAGGTATCCACGATCACAGTGGGCTTCCTCGACGGTTTCTACTCGGCGGTTCCCGTACTGCTGGCGCTAGTCGCCGCGTATCTCGCCGACCGCTTCCAGCGGCGCAAACTGCTGGCTGGGCTCGGCTACGGCCTGTCAGCGGTGAGCAAACCGGGGTTCCTTCTGGTCGGCCGCTCGGTGGCCGGGCTCGGCCTGGTGCAGGGCTCGGACCGGCTGGGCAAGGGGCTGCGCACGGCGCCGCGGGACGCGCTCATCTCGCTGTCCGCACCCGGCGCGATCCAGGGCCGGGCGTTCGGCGTGCACCGGATGATGGACACCGTCGGCGCCTTCCTCGGCCCGCTGCTCGCCGTCGTCGCGCTGAGCGTGTCGGTGGCGGCCTCCGCGTTCGACGCCGTGTTCGTGGTCTCATTCTGCATCGCCGCGATCGGCCTGCTCGCGCTGATCCTGCTGGTGACTGATCACCGGGAGCCGCTGGCGCACCGGGATGCGGTTTCCTTCCGCGCCGGGCTGATGCTGCTCGCCGACCGCCGGTTTCGCCGGGTCTGCGTCGCCGCCGGCCTGCTCGGGACGGCTTGGATCAGCGACACGTTCGTCTACCTCGTGCTCCAGCAGCGGCTGGATCTGACAGCCATCGAATACGCGTTGCTCGCGGTCGGCACGACCGGCGGGTATCTGGTGCTTGCCATCCCGTTCGGGCGGCTGGCCGATCGGGTCGGTCGCTGGCATGTTTTCCTCGGGGGGCATGTGGCGCTGCTGGTCGTCTACTTGCTGCTTGCGGCCGGACCGGCGAGCGTCGTGCTGCTCTTCGTCGTGCTGCCGATCCATGGGCTCTTCTATGCGATGACTGACGGCGTGCTGATGGCGCACGCCGGGCCGCTGCTGCCTCGTCAACTGCGCACTGCGGGCCTGGCCGTATTGCAGAGCGTGCGCGCGCTGGGGGCGTTCGTCGCCTCGCTCGCGTTCGGCTTCGCCTGGTCGGTGACCGGTGCGCGGTCGGTGGTCTACGGCTTCGCCGTGGCGCTGCTGCTCGCGCTCTGCGCCGCGACGCTGCTGGTGCGGCCGGGGGCAGGGGGCGCTGCGTGAGCGACGGGGACGCGGGAATCGCTCGGTGGCGGATCTGGACGTTCGCCGCAGGTAGCGCGGTGCTGCTCGCCGTGGCGGGGGGGTATAGCTTGCATGCCGCGCATCGACACGAGGCGGTGGTCGCAGCAAGTGCGAAGGCTCCGGCGACGGCGGCGCTTCCGCTGACCGGCACGCCACGGATCCTGTACGTCTCGACGGCCGTTGGCGCGGACTACGAGCATGTGGCTGACGTTCCGGCGTCCGACCCGGGCACCGTCGATCCCGCCATTTCCTCACTCGGCTGTGAGCGCTTGTATGCCGCTGCGGACACGGTGGTGTGCCTGCGCACTGAGGGCTCGCTCGTTGCTACGCAGTATGCCGAGGTGTACCGGGATTCCGATGGTTCGCTGGAGCTGCTGCGCAAGGTCCAATTGCCGGGGATACCGAGCCGCGCGCGGGTTTCGGCGGACGGTCGGATGGCCGCGTGGACAGTGTTCGTCAGCGGCGACTCGTACAGCGGACCGCAGTTCTCGACGCGGACAGGCGTACTCGACCTGCAGACGGGGACGGTGATTCCGAGCCTTGAGACGTTCACTGCGTATGTCAATGGCCAGATATATCGAGATGTGGATATCAACTACTGGGGGGTCACGTTCGAGTCGGATGACGTGCACTTCTACGCGACGATGGGCTCGGCCGGTCACACCTGGCTCATGCAGGGTGACTTGGCCACGAAGACGCTGCGCTCGATCATCGAGAACGTCGAATGCCCGTCCCTCTCCCCCGACGGCACGCACATCGTCTTCAAGAAGCGCACGTCGACTAGCCTGACGTCGCCGTGGCGGCTGTACGTGCTCGATCTCAAAACTCTGCAAGAAGCGCCGCTCGCCGAGACGCGCAGCATCGACGACCAGGCCGCCTGGCTCGGCGACCACGACGTGATGTACCAGGTGCCGCAGACCTCGGGGACCGGGTACGACATCTGGGAGGTTCCGGCGGACGGGTCAAGGGCGCCGAAACTGTTGATCCGCAACGGATTCTCGCCAGTGGCGGTGGGTGGGGAGTGAAGGCGGAGACTCAGCCCTCGTGCAGTTCGCCGTCCTGCTCCAGGTACTGCGCACCGGTCTGCGGACAGCGGTAGTGGCCGTCGCCGAGGTTATCCAGGCGCACTCCGGCCCGCCCTACCCAGCCGATCCAGCGCGCGGGCACGCCGGCGACGAGGGCGAAGTCGGGCACGTCGCGGATCACCACCGCGCCCGCCGCCACCAGGGCCCACCTGCCGATCCGCACCGGTGCGACGCATACGGCGCGGGCGCCTACCGACCCGCCCTCGGCCACGTTCACGCCGACCGCCTGCCAGTCGTCCGCGGTCTTCAGCCTGCCGGTCGGCGTGACCGCGCGCGGGTAGGTGTCGTTGGTGAAGACGACGGCCGGGCCGATGAAGACGCCGTCGCCGAGCGTCGCGGGCTCGTAGATCAGCGCGTGATTCTGTACCTTGACATTGTCGCCTAGGCGCACTCCCGGGCCGAGGTAGGCTCCACGGCCGATGATGCAGTTGCGTCCGACGCTCGCACCCTCGCGTACCGACGCTAGGCCCCACACCGTCGACCCGGCGCCGAGGCTCGCGCCCGGCTCCACGTCGGCACCGGGCATCACGCGAGCAGGCCCGGGCTCGGTGGCGGTGCCCGGCTCAGACGACGACTGCATCAATGTCCTCCGCTTGTTCGGACTGGATAGGGTCGTCGTCATTCGCACGACTGCCTGGCCGGAAGCGAATGGCCAGGGCCACGCCCACGCCGAGCCCGAGCAGGCCGATGCCGACGGCGCCGCGGCTGCGTGAGCCGCGCAGGCGGACGACGGTGGGAGGTGCAAGCACGCCGTCAGTGATCTGCGATATCACCGCGACCCCGGTCTGCGTCTGCATGGAGCGCAGGCGAACCGCGTAGTCGGTCATCAGTGTGCTGGCCTCGTTGAGGACGGCATTGGGATCTTCGCCGGTGACAGTGATCTGCTCTGATGGCACCTCATAGGAGGGCGTCTCGGTCGTTCCGTTGTTGCGCGGGACGATCGCGTAGCTGTCGACGACGCCCTGTGCGCGCAGTGTCGCGGACTCCGCGGGGCTCAGCAGGATGTCGTCCACCGCTTGCCCGGCGGCAGCTATGGACGGAGTGGTCGAGGCGAGGGTGTTCGGCGTTGCGCGGGCCTTCGGCGGCACGAGCACTACTGCGGCGGTCGCCTGGTAGAGGGGCTTACTGTGGAGGACGAAGACGCCGGCGAGGGCTGCGCACAGCAGCGCCCCTACGACCAGGAACCAGCGGGCCCGGAGCGCGGCCAGCACCTCGTGAAAGGCCACCGCTTCCCTCCCCGGTGATCGGCGCGGGCGTCTTCGAGGATCTCCGCGGATTAGTGCGGAATTGATCTTCGAACTCTGCTACGACGGCCAGCGTACCGGCGCGCGAACAGCGCGCGGTAGGCGCAATTGGCGTACTTTATCCGCCGAACGCTGAATTCCTCTTCGACCTCTGACAGAATTCTCCCCGAAACCCGCACGGCGATCACCGAGTGTATCCGAGACCTGAAAAGTCCGGGGACCAGGAGGGCGGCCGATGAGTCTCGCCGAGATGGGGCGCGTGATCCGCAGGCGCTGGTACGTGCTGCTGCCGCTGCTGATCCTGGCGGCGGCCCTGACCGCGGGGGTGGACAGGTCGATCCCCCGGCAGTACCAGTCGAGCGGCATGGTCAGCCTGCTCGCCTCGCAGCAGTCGATCAAGGGCACTTCGACCGTGCCGGGTACCGGGAATCCGTTCCTGAGCTTCGATTCCTCGCTCAACGACACCGCCGACTTCCTGGTGCGCCGGGTGGAGTCGACGGACGCTGCGCGGCAGCTCGCCGGTGAGGGCGTGGGCACCTATACGGCGGTGCTGGCCGCGAGTCAGGGCCCGTTCATCCAGCTGACCGCGAACGGCGCGACGCCGCAGGCCGCCAAGGCCGCGATGACGACGCTGATCGCGTACACCGGCGTGCAGCTCAAGGCGCTTCAGCTGCAGCAGGGCGTGCCTGCGCAGGACATGATCACCGCGGCGACGATCGTGCCGGGCAGTCCGCCTAGCGCGCTGAACAAACAGCGCACCCAGGACTCGCTCGGCGCGGGCGCCGCCGGGCTCGCGCTGGCGGTGCTGGCGACGTTCGCCCTCGACTCGGTGGCCATGCGGCGCCGGGCGAAGCGGGAAAGGCGCGGGCGACGGCTGGCGGGGCTCGGTACGTCTCCGGCGTCGGCGGCCATGCGCTCGCCTGAGGAGTTGCCGGGGGCGGCGCCCCAGGAACCGCCGGGCGAACGCGGATCCGGGGAGCTGATCGTCCCGCTGTCCGAAGTGCGCGACTGAAGCCCGTGGCCGTCCCCCGCGCCCAGGGCCGCAGCGTCGTGCCCGTGCTCACCGGGTATCTGCTGCTGGTCGAGATCGTGCCGTCCGGGTGGATCGTGCCGGCCTTCGGCGACGTCGGCACTCCGGCGAACATCTACGCCCTGCTCGCGCTGATCTGGTACACCGCGTCCTGGCTGGCCGGACACGCGCGCCCGGCGCAGGGCACCGCCGCGCCGCGGCTCGCGCTGTGGGCCTTCGCCGCGGCGGTGCTGTTCGGCTACCTCGCGCTGGCCGACCCCGCGCGGCAGGCCGTGGGCCTCGAGACGCAGGCCGCCGACCGTGGGCTGATCGGCCTGGCCGCATGGATGGGCGTGGTGGTGCTGGCCTCCGCGGGCATCCGGGACTACGCCGAACTGCAGCTGATCCTGCGTCGCATGGTCCTCTACGGCAGCGGCATCGGCGCGCTCGGCATCATCGAGTTCTTCACCTCCAAGGACCTGCTCGCGTCGGTGCACGTGCCGGGGCTGCGGCCGAGCAGCCTGACCTCCGACCTGATCACCCGGGGCAGCTACATCCGGCCGGCCGCGAACACCTCGCAGCCGCTGGAGCTGGCCGCCGTCCTCGCGCTGCTGCTGCCATTCGCGATCCAGCAGGCCTTCGAGCCCGGACGCACGGGGTTTCTACGACGCTGGCTGCCGGTGGCGCTGATCGGCGGGGCGATGCCGCTGACGGTGTCGCGCACGTCGATCATCGGGCTTGCCGTGGTACTGCTGCTGATCGTCCCGACCTGGCAGGCCAAGCGCCGCCGACCCGCGTTCGTCGTGCTGGTCGCGGGGGCCGGGATGCTCAAGCTGGCCGTGCCGGGGCTGCTGTCTACGACCGCAGGCCTCTTCTCCTCGTTCCTCGGCAACTCGGACGACAGCACCCAGGCACGTACCGCCGACTACGCGGGCGTCGCCCAGTACGTGGAGCAACGGCCGTGGTTCGGGCGCGGATACGGCACGTTCATCCCGAGCCTCTACCGGTACACGGACAACATGTATCTGCTCTCGATGGTCGAGATCGGGGCGGTGGGCGTGCTCGCGCTGCTCGGGCTGTACCTGACCGGCTGGCGCTGCGGACGGCTCGGCCGCCGACTGAACACCGACCTGTCCCGCCGCGAGCTCGGGCAGAGTTTCGCCGCCGCGATGGCCGCCGCGCTGGTGCTGAGCGCCACCTTCGACTCGCTCGGCTTCCCGATGTTCGCCGGGCTGTTGTTCCTGCTCCTCGGCCTGTCCGGCGCCTACCTGGGCATCGCGCGGCGGGAACGGGTGACGGCGAGCGAGCACGTCTTCGAACCGGAACCCGAGCGGCTGCTGGTGGGGGCCAAATGACCGATGGCGCCGGGGACGGCGATCTCAACGGCCAGGTGCGGCGCGGGGTCCGGTGGAGCTTCGTCAATACCCTGGTTATCCGGGTCGGCAACTTCCTGACCGGGGTAGTCCTCGCGCGCGGGCTGCTCGGGCCGCGCGACTGGGGTCTGTACGCGATCGGCCTGGCTGTGCTGGCGGTGATGTTGGCGGCGAACGAGATGGGCGTCAGCCTGGCGATCGTGCGCTGGGAGGGGGACGTGCGCTCCTTCGCGCCGACAGTCCTCACTCTCTCGACGATTTCCAGCACGCTGCTCTACGCGCTGCTGTTCGTTGTAGCGCCGGAACTGGCCCGGCTGCTCGGCTCCGGCGACGCGACCGGGGTGCTGCGCGTGCTCGGTATCGCAGTGATCATCGACGGTATCTCGTGCGTGCCGGCCGGGATGCTCAACCGCACCTTCGCACAGCGACGCAGGATGCTGATCGACACGGCGAACTTCGTCGTCTCCAGCGCGCTCACGATCGGCCTGGCCGTGGCCGGGCTCGGCGCGATGAGCTTCGCCTGGGGATCGGTGGCGGGCAACGCGGTCGGACTGATCGGCTGCGGCCTGAGCGCGCCTGGGCTGCTGCGACCCGGCTGGGACCGGACTCAGGCACGCGAGCTGGTGCGCTACGGCCTGCCGTTGGCGGGCGCGAGCCTGCTGGTGCTGCTCATGCTGAACGTGGACTCCGTCGTGGTCGGTGCGACGCTCGGGCCGGTGGCGCTCGGCCTATACCAGATCGCGTTCAACATGTCCGGCTGGCCGGTGCGCGCGGTCTCCGAGGTGGCACGACGGGTGTCCTTCGCCGGGTTCTCCCGGCTGGCCGAGACCGGCCGGATCGCCGAGGGCTTCGGCCGGAGCCTCAGCGTGCTGATGACTGCGTCGGTGCCGCCGTGCGTACTGCTGCTGGTCCTCGCCAAGCCGGTGATCTTCTTCGTCTACGGGGCGAAGTGGACGACGGCCTCCGGCGCGCTAAGTTTCCTCGCGCTGCTCGGGCTGCTGCGCGTGGCCTTCGAGCTGGCCTACGACTGCCTGGTGGCGATGCGCCGGCAACGGGCGTTGATCCTGGTCCAGGGCTGGTGGCTGCTCGCCCTTATTCCCACGCTGATTTACGCCGCGCGGGCCCGTGGCATCGCCGGTGTCGGCGCCGGGCACATCCTGGTGGCCGGGCCGCTGGTCACGCCGCTGTTCCTGTGGGCGCTGGCCCAGGCCGGTATTAGCCCGAAGGTGGTGCTGCGGGCCTGCGCTCGGCCGTTCGTGGGTGGGGTGGCGATGGGCGCGGTCGCTTTGGCCGTGGAGCGGCTTGGGCATCTGCCGGAGGTCGTCGGGCTGTTCGCGGCGGCGGTGCCTGCGACTGCCGTGTACGTGGCGATTACCTGGCCCACGCTACGCAAGTTGCGGTCGGCGCGTCCGGTGCCGGCTCCTTCGCCACTTGAACCGGCGGCTCAAATTCCTTGAGGAGGCGTCTTGTGATCAAGCGCGCGCTACGCCGCCGCTACGGATGGCTGCCACTGTACGAGCTGCGCAACAAGGTGCTGCTGGCGTACACGGTGCCTGCGGTCTGGCGGTTTGAGAACGCTGAGGTGCGGCGATTGCGGACATTGATGCCGCCCGAGGGTGACGCTCCGCTGGTGACAACGGTTATCCCGACCTACCGGCGGCCTGAGCAGCTCCTCAATGCCGTGGAATCAGCGCTCGACCAGACGGTTCGCGACCATCGGGTCATCGTGGTCGACGACGGTGCCGGGCTGCCGAAGCTCCCACAAGACCCGCGTCTCGTGGCACTGAGCTTGAGCCGCAACTGTGCGGTCCTCGGCGTGGTGCGCAACGTCGGGATCCGGCTTGCCGACTCGCCCTACCTGGCGTTTCTCGACGATGACAACACCTGGGAGCCGGACCACCTGGCCACCGCGTTGGCCGCGCTCGACGCCGATCCGGGACTCGGCGGCGTCTACACGGCGCTGCGGCGGATGCTGCCGGACGGGACTGACCACGACATCATTTCAGAGCCCTTTGACCCGCGCACCGCACGTGAAAGGGCGTATCTGGACGCGAACGCCTTTGTGGCACGCAGCGCGACCCGGCTGCGGTTCAGCAGGCTGCGACGGGATCGCGGCGTGCTTCCCCGCGAGGACTGGGCCACGCTCTACAGTTTCAGCCGTCGACACCGGATCGCGCACGTGCCCAGGCCCACCGTGCGCTATCTGGTGAACCCGGCCACGTACTACACGACCTGGGACGAGGAGCGCTTGCGCAGCCAGATCCCTCCCGGCAGCTGACCGGCTGCAGCGGGCAGCAGCTCGCGGACCAGTGCGGGTTCTCGATGCCAGAGCCATGAGTTGAAGAGCTCGATCGAGAAGGCGCTGTTGTACTGGAGGAAGGCCCGCAGCAGGTACGCCTCGGTCCAGCCGCGCCGCTCGCGCAGCCAGCCCTCGGGGTACTCGAAGGGCCACAGCACGTCGTGGACGTGCACGATCACGCCCTCGGCCAGCCGCGGCAGCACCTCGAAGAACAGGAAGTTGACATCGCTGCCCGCCTTGCTGACGTGCGTGGAGTCGATGAAGAGGAAATCCCCGGCTTCGAGTGCCGCGTATGGTTCGAGGCCCGCGTTTTGGACCGGGGTGCGCAGCAGGGTGCAGCGGGACTTGTCCGAGTCGGTCAGGAGGCTGAGAAGGCGCTGCGGGTAGGGCTCGATGAAGGTGAACTCGACGGCCGGCAGGTAGCGGTCGGCCGTGTCGAGGGCGATTGCCGAGGAGAAGCCGGATCCCACCTCGACCACGCGGCGGGGAGCGAAGTGGCGCAGCATCCCGTGATAGACGGCGGCGTCGGCGAGCCCGTACATGTTGTTGTCGGGGTGGTAACGCCAGCCTTCGGTGCGGGCGGTCGGCACGTCGGGGAAGTAGCCGGAGATCGTCTTGGCCAGGGCGAGCTGGCCCTCGGGGTTCAGGTCGATGCCGGGCAGGTCACCGTCGCCCAACGTCGCGGCACGTCGGTCCAGCGCACGTGCGGTGTCGGCAGGGCCAGGCACAGGCGAGTAGAAATGCCCAGGCGCGACCCACGGCGGGGTACGCACGGTAGCCGGCGCCGCGCGTACGACCCGTTTGAGCTTCTCGAGCATGCCGAGCCCTTCCGTTATTAGCTGCTAGATTCCGGTCCGTCGCCACGTGTGCCACCACAACTTCTCTCGCACCTTGTGCACAGGAGCAGTCAGCACCAGCGGTTGCAGATAGGGCATCGCGCGCGGCCCAACCCGACGACGGACCACCAACCCGCGATACTCCGGCAGGCTCCGATAGTCCGGCCAGCAGTTCTCTGCGAAGGCTACGAGTTCGTCCACTGGTACCCGGTCCGTGCAGCCTCGGTCGTACGCCCGCGCGGCGCGGCGCAGCGCCTGACGTGCGAGGACGCGGTGCACGGTGGCGTCTAGCTCGGCCCGATCCTGCAACCGTTCGCCGCAGCGCTCGAGCACCGCTTCGTACGCAGCGAGGCGCTGACACAGGTCGTCCATGCTCCCGCCGAAGGCGGTAACAGACATGTTCGCGCCGTGGACCCGGTAGTAGGCCTGGTCCACGCCGCGCAGGTAGCCGACGTCGGCGTGCGCGGCCATCCGCATCCACATCTCGATGTCGCCGGAGTGCGGCAAGGCGGGGTCGTAGCCGCCGACCTCCCGCTGCAGCTTCGTGCGCACGACCACCTCGGGCGACGTGATGCAGCCCTGCCCGGCCGCGAACCGCCTACGCAGCCACCAGTCGCCCTCCCACACGCTCCAGCCCTGTCCCTCGGTACGGGCCGGCGGCAGAGGCAGCCCGTCGGTGAAGCGCAGCGGATGGCCGTAGCAGAACCCGACTTCGGGATGCGCGTCGAGCAGGGCGGCGGCTCGTACCAGGGCGCCGGGTACGAGCTGGTCGTCGGCCGAGAGCAGCACGGTGTAGTCGCCGTCGGCCCACTCCAGCAGGCCCTCGTTGTACGTGGCGATGTGCCCTCGGTTGCGCGGGTGAACCTGCACCTCAATTCGGGGATCGGCCTCGGCGAGCTCGCGGGCTCGGTCGGCCGAGTCGTCCGGCGACGCGTCGTCGATGATCAGCACGCGCACGTCCACGCCATCCTGGCCGTGTAGCGCGCTGCCCACCGACTGCTCAAGGTAATGCCCGTACTTGTAGCAGGGCACGACCACACTGACGCTGCTCATAAGCTCCCTCCGTCATACCTCATCCGGAAGCGGCGCGAGCCGGCGCGACGCCCAGTCCGTGTCATTGGCCTGCACCACCGGCGGCGGCGCGCCGTTCACTCCGGAACCCTCCGCGGGCACGGGCACCGGTTGCGGCCCGACCACGGTGAACGTCCAGGTGATCGGCTTCACCGCAGTGCCCGCGACCGAGACCGCAGTCGCGACCGCGTGGTACGTCGTGCCCGGCGGGAGCGGTTCGTCCGGCCGGAAGGAAGCGGTGAAGGTCTTCGGGTTGTACGTCACCGTGCCCGCGATCACCGTGCCGGCTGGGGATTCAGAGCCCTCATAGCCAGCGGTTGCGGTCACCTTCAGGTGCAGCGATTGCGGTTCGATGGCTTGCGCGAAGCCGACTGTCGCCGGATATGAGGCGTTCTCCCAGCTGCTCGTCGTCGGGTCGATGGTCGAGGTGCCGGTTGCCGCGGCGGCGACCTCGACGCCGGTACCGGCTGACAGCGTCGTAGAGGCCTGCGAGGTCTCGGAGCTGGAACCGCTCGAGTCAGGGGCCTGTGTGGTGAAGTCCACGTCCACCCAGTAGTTGGTCGAGTTGTACGTGCTGGTCGGGAAGGTGGAACTGCTGCTGTACGAGTAGAGCCCGTCGCCCGCGCCGGTGACGCTGGCGAGCGCGGTGATCGGGTAGTTGGTGATCGGCACTGTGAAATACGCGGAGTTCGAGGCGTAGTAGCCCTTCGGCGCGTAGTAGGACGCGACGTACGGGGTGTTCGCGGTGATCTGTACGGGGTTCGTGAAGCTCAGCGTCTGCCAACCGCTGGCGCTCTCGTTGGTGAACGTGCCGGTGTCCAGCAGGGTCCCGGTGTTCGACCACAGATTCCCGGTGTGCGTGCCGGTGTTCTTGACGCCCTTGTAGAAGCTGACGCCGGTGACCCAGCCGGCGACCGCCGACTCGAAGCGCATGCCGACCTCGACCGGATGCGTGTCGCTCGTGCTCGTGCTCGACGGTACCGCGGTCCCGTTCCACAGCGAGCATGGGCAACTGTACGACGGTGGTGTGGAGGCGGTGGTGAACGTCCACGTATACGGCGTGGGCATCACGTTGCCCCACAGGTCAGTGGCGCTGAGCGAGGCAGTGTACGTATCAGACATCGACAGCTCGCCGGCTGGCTGGAAGGTCACGGTGTGGCCCACCGGGTCGTAGGTGATCGAGCCGGGCGCGTTCACGCCTTTCTGATCGGTCACGGTGAACTTGATGCTGCTCGCGCTCACGCCCTCGCTCAGCGACGCGGTCAGGGTACTGTTCACCGCCACGCCCGTCGTTCCGGTGACCGGCGAGGTGGAGGTGACTGTCGGCGGGGTGGTGCTGGCGACGTTCGGCTGGAAGATCGCGTCGACCCAGTAGTTGCTGTTCTCGTAGCTGGTTGAGGGGAACGCCGTGCTGCTGCCGTACTTGTAGACGCCGTTGCTGCCGGCGGTGCCCGACTCGAGTCCGGTGATCGGCGCGATGCCTGCGGCCTGGCTGGTGAAGTAGTTCGCGTCCGCCGAGTAATGGCCGCTGGGCGCGAGGTAGGAGACCACGTACGTGGTGCCGGCCGTCACCGGGATCGGCTGGGTGAAGGAGGCGACCTGCCAGCCGGAGGCGGTCTCATTGGTGAAGGTGACGCTGCCGAGCAGCGTGCCGTTGAGGTTCCACAGCGAGCCGACGTGCGTGCCGGTGTTCGTGGAGGCCTTGTAGAACTGGATGCCGGTGATCTCACCGGACTGGCTCGGCTGGAACTTCATGCCGACGTTGATGGAGTTCGCGTCGCCGCTGTCCGGCTTGGCCGGGGTCGCGGAGTCGGGGAACACCGAGCAGGGGCAGACCGGGGCGGTGACCGTGACCGGGATGCTGGCGGTGGCGCCGATGTTGTCGCTGTCGTCCTCGGAGCGCACCAGGACGGTGGCCGCGCCGGTCGCCGTTGGGGTCCAACTGTAGGACCAGCTCGTCAGGCCGGTCGCCGGGTTCCAGGTGGTGCCGCCGTTCGTGGAGACCTCGACCCGGGCGACGACCGCGCCGGAGGCCGCCGCGGCCGTTCCGCTGACGGTCAGCGGCGACATCGCGGGCGTGGAGATGTTCGCTGACGGGGTGTTCACCGAGACTGAAGGCCCGGTGGCGACAGAGGACTGCGTCGCCGCGACGAGATCGGACTGCAGGGTCTGCGGCTGTACGCCCATGTCGGCGAGCAGGTTCACCGTGGCCTGCTCCATTACCGGGTCCTCGGCGGTGGTCAGGTCGGCGTGCACGGTGCCGAGACCCCAGGACCACTGCACGGTGCCCGCGCCGAAGACCAGCGCGCCCGACTCAGGGTCGCGATACTCGGTCAGGCTGTGCGTCGCCGTGCCGTTGCCGTAGATGTTGCCGTAGTCCTCCAGCAGGGTGCCGTTGTTGATCTGCACGGTGGTCGAGGACATGTCGATCTCGCCTGGTGGCCGGACCGCGTTGTTGGGATCGGAATCCCATTCGTAGCCGAGGGTGCCGGTCTGCATCGTGTAGCTCTGGCCGGGCTGGAGCGAGGCGACGGATGTGTTGCGCCACAATCGATCCAGGCTGTACGGATACGAGACGGTGATCGCGTCGCTGCGGTAGCCGTTGACCGTGAACAGGGTGCCGGTCAGCTGGTTCCCCGGCGTCCCTCCTCCGGTGGCTGCGCCCGCCGGATCCATCCACGTGCCGGTCCACTGGCCGCTCGGGTCCGCGATGCCGTCCGGCTGCGGGAACTCCATCTTCGTCATCTTGTACGTGGTGACGGTCCGGTCAGTGGCACCCGTGGAGATGCTCGGTTCCAGTTCGGTCCGCCAGAAGACTTCGTTGCCGCTGAAGAAGGCCAGGTTCACACCTGCGTTCTTAGCCGCGGTGAACGCGTTCCACTGCTGTTGGTCCCAATACTCGTCGTGCCCGGAGGACATGACGATCTTGTGGTTGAGCAGCAGCGCAGGATTCTGAGTGATGTCGACGCTGGACAAGTACGTGACGTCGTATCCGTTGCGTTCCAGGAACTGGATCATCGGGTATTCAGACCCGAAGATGCCGTTCTCACCCTCGATGTCCATCGGACGGTTGTAGCTGACCGCGTAATCGCGACCGTCCGGCGCCGGGCCGTCGCCCTCGTACAGGTCGGCCCCGCCCCACATGTTGTAGGCCTGCCAGGTCTGATCATCGGTCTGCACGGCGATGTCAGAGGTGCTCGACGGGTTGGTGACGACGAACGGGTAGGGCATCAGCCCGCCGCCGTCGGACTGGTCGAATTCGGCGAGGTAGACGCCCGAGACGGCGGTCGAGGGCACGGACCAGCTGACGGTGGTCGACCAGTTGCCGCAGTCCACCTCCCCGGTGGACGCGGAGGTGTCGCAGGCCGGCTGGGTGATGGCCGGGTACGTCGTGGTCGGCGAGGTCGGCATCAGCCGGGCGCCGTCGCCGCCGTACCAGCCGAGCCGGTAGATCTCCAGGGTGTAGGACACCGGCGAGGAGACCGAGAAGCTGATGGTGTTGCCCACCGCGACGCTCGTCGTGGTCGGGAAGGCCTCGATCTCGCCCCAGGACCCTGGCGAATACCAGTCCGCCATCGGCGTGCCCGGCTGCGAGTTCTCGCATTCGACCGGGTTGGAGCCCGCGCCGCAGGGCCCTGAATCGGCCGCGGCGGCGCCGGGCAGCGCGGCCACGACGAGCAGCGCGCCGAGCGCGACGGGTACCAGCTTACTTACGGTGCGTGTCCAGTTCCGTGCGATCGAAGCTAGTCCGACCACGGCTCTTCACCCCCCGGGATGGGTCCGGGGCGCACCGGACCCGCCATCGGCCGCGTACGGCCGCCACCACCTGTCAACGTAGCGCCGGTTCCACTGCGCACGAGCCTTTCCGAGATTCTGTTGCGATTTCTTCATCAGACCTTCAAATCGATCAGAGTACTGATCCACAAGTCGGCATCGGCGATCAGATCGCGGTACTCGGGATCACCTCGCTGCCACTGGAATAACGATTGTCTGACCACTGGTTTCCGGTACCCACGGCGTTCCAGTAGGCGGCCGGGCCGTAATATCCACAACGGCTCCAATACTGGGTGGAGAAGACGTTGCCGGTGACCACCACGCCGGTGGCGGCCGCTCCCCCGCCGTACAGCGCGTACGAGCCGCCGGCGATCCAGTTGTCCGTGACGACGGTGTCCGAGATCGGCCCGGTGTTCGGCAGTAAGCCGATCACCGAGGTGGCGCCCCGGTCCGCCGGGACCGGGTTGAGTAGCGTGTTGTGCTGGATGCGCAGGCCGAGCCGGTCGTCCCCGTCGCTGAGGATCGCGTCGAGGTGCGCGTAGCCGCCGGAGCGGTTGATGAACGAGCGCAGGTCGTGCACGTAGTCGTCGTGGATCGAGCCGTGGCCGAGGGAGAGCGCGTCGGCGAACACCGACACGTCGTCCCAGCCGACCTCGACCGTGCCCGAGCCCATGTTGGACACGGCGTAGTCCTCGCCGCCGTTGTCAGGCCCGGCACCCGCCTGCCCGGTCAGCAGGCTGTGCAGAACCCGGAAACCGGTGTAGCCGGGCCGCAGGTTTACCGCCCACCAGTTCGCCGAGTCGATCCGGGTGTCGATGACGGTGACGTCGTTCGCGTAGATGTCGAGGGATCCGTCGAGGTTCCAGCCGCTCACCACCTCGCCGTTGCGGCGGATCTCGATGTTGCCGGAGTGCGCGGTCAGGCTCTGCGTACGCGGGCCCGTATCGGCGGCGGTGGGGAAGCCGCAGGCCGCTGGGGAGGCGCAGGGGCCTGTCGAGGTCGGTGACGCAGACTTCGACGGTGCGGGAGTGGACGCGGTGGGCGTAGCGGGACTCGCGGACGTCGTATGTCCGGCGGCGCTCGGGCTTGTCGCCGGCCTGCCTGCGAGGACCAGCCACAGAACCAGGCCCAGGCAGGTGAGACCCACCGCTCCAAGGACGGCCCACCGTCCTCGGCGACGCGGCCCCGCCTGCCGATGGACCCCGCTCACCCCACAGCCGCCAGCAACGCCTCGACAACCCGCTCCTGCTGGTCAGCGGTGATGTGCGGATGCAGCGGGAGCGAGAGGTTCCGGTCCGCCGCGTCCTCGGCGCACGGGAACGCGCCGCGCCGGTAGCCGAGGTGCTCAAAGGCCTTCGTGCGGTGCAGCGCGACCGGGTAGTGCACCCCGGCGCCGATGCTTGCGGCGTTGAGCTTCTCCAGCGCCGTGTCCCGCACGCCGCCGCCGGCCGCCGGATCGCCGACCCTGACCACGTAGAGGTGCCAGACGTGCTCGTTGCCTTCGAGCACGGTCGGGCGCTGGATGTTGTCCTGACCCGCGAGCAACTCGTGGTAGCGCTGCGCGGCCACGCGACGTGCCGCGTTCCAGGCCGTCAGCCTACTGAGTTTCGCTCGCAGCACCACGGCCTGAAGAGCGTCGAGCCGACTGTTGCACCCGGCAACTTCGTGGTCGTACTTGGTCCGGCCGCCATGGTTGGCGAGGGCGCGCACCGCCGTCGCAATCTCCGGGTCGTCGCAGAGCACTGCGCCCGCGTCTCCGTAGGCGCCGAGGTTCTTGCCCGGATAGAAGCTCGTTGCCGCGATGCCGCCGTTCCCCGGCTGATGGCCGAGGCGCGAGGCTCCCTGGCATTGTGCGGCGTCCTCGACGATCGCGATGCCGGCTCCGGAAAACGCGGCGCGCAGTTGCTCCATCGGGGCTAGCTGGCCGTAGAGGTGCACTGGTAGCACCGCCTTCGTCCGCGCGCCGACAGCCGCGGCAGCACCGGCGACGTCCAGCAGCGCGGTCCGCTCGTCGCAGTCCACGAACACCGGACGTGCCCCGGTGCGCGCGACGGCCTCCGCAGTGGCAACGAACGTGTTGGCCGGCAGCACCGCCTCGTCGCCCGGACCGAGGCCGACCACGCGCAACGCGAGCTCGAGCGCATCCGTGCCGTTGGCCACGCCGACACAGTGCCGCACCCCGCCGAACGCGGCGTACTCCTGCTCGAACGCGGCCACCTCGGGACCTCCAACGAAGCCCGTCGTGCGCAGGACCCGCGCGAAACCGGCGCTCACCTCCTCATCCACCTCGTCGCGCGCCGAGGCCAGATCTACCAACGGGATCCGCGACATACCGTCCACTTCCCTCATCCCTCCCGCAATCCAACCGCCAGGGCCGGGACCGGCCCGGCGTCATCGACTACGCCCCGCAGCCGGCGCGCCGGGTTCCCGGCCCACACCTCGCCGGGCGGCACGTCGCGCAGCACCACGGAGCCCATGCCGACGATCGACCCGGCGCCGATCGACACCTGCTCTCGGACCATCGCGCCCGCACCTATATATGCGCCGCACCCGACGTGGACTCCGCCGCCGAGCAGCACCCCGGAGGCGAGCGTGGCGAAGTCCTCAACCACGTCGTCATGCGTGAGCACCACGCGCGGCATCATCGCGACGTGCGCGCCGACCCGGACTCCGGCGGTGAGCACGGTCTGCGCCAGCAGCACCGTGCCGGGGCCGAGAACCGAGTTTACGGACACTGATACAGAGGGGTGCACGAGCGTGGCATAGCGGTCCGGTGGCAGGTCGAGCCGCTCGGCCAGCCGCATTCGGGCGAGCGGGTTGCGCGGGCTGCCGACGCACAGCACGACCGAGGCGTGCAGCAACTCGTACACGGCAGTACTCGGGCCGAGCACGGGCACACCGTCCACGGATCGGCCCAAGAGCTCGGGGTCGTCGTCGAGGAAACCCTGCAGCCTCAACGAGCGGCCGAGCGCGGGCATGCAGGCGGCGAGCAGTTGCGCGGTCTCCCGCGCGAAACCGCCCGCGCCGACGATGCACAGAACGCGCGCCACCTCAGCGGGCCGGCTCTAGCAGCGCGTCCACCACACGGCGCTGCTGACCGGCGTCCATGGCGTGGAACAGCGGCAGGATCAGCGAATTGCGGGTCAGGCTTTCGGTGACCGGCAGCTCGATGCGTTGGACGTCCCGGTAGGCGGGTTCCAGGTGCGCGGCCATGATGCCGCGGCGCGCGGAGATCCCGGCGGACGCGAGCCGGGTCAGGGCCTCGTCCCGGCCAACCGGGAACTCCTCGTCTAGCAGCACCCAGAAGGACTGGTAGTTGCCCTGGCCGTAGGCGGGGTCACGGACTGCGCGCAGGCCGGGCACGCCGTCGAGCAGCTCGTGATAGTGCGCGGCGAGCTCGCGGCGGCGACGCACCATCGCGTCGAGCCGGCCGAGTTGCACGAGGCCGACGGCCGCCTGCACGTCCGTCATCCGGTAGTTGAAGCCGGTCTCGAGGTAGTGCTCGAATACCGGGCCCGTGCTGGCGTGCCGGTCGGCGGCCGAGACGTCCATGCCGTGCTCGCGCAGCCGCCTGAGCCGCGCGGCCCAGTGCGGGCGGTCGAGCGTGAGCATCCCGCCTTCGCCGGTGGTCAGGAGTTTGCGCGGATGGAAGGACCAGGCCGCGATCAGCGCGCCCGCACCCACCGGCGCGCCGTGAGCCGTCGAGCCCACGGCGCACGCGGCGTCCTCGATCACCATGACGCCGAATGGCCGCATCGCCTCGGTCACCGCCCGCGCGTCCGCCGGCACGCCGCCCTGGTGCACGAGCAGCACGGCGCGGGTGCGCGGGGTGAGCACCTCGCCGATCGTGGCAGGGGTCAGATTGCCGGTCTCCAGGTCCACGTCCGCGAACACCGGGTCGGCGCCGACGTAGCGCACCGCGTTGGCGGTCGCGATGAAGGAGAACGACGGCACCACCACCTCGTCGCCGGGACCGATACCGCCGGCGATCAGCGCCAGGTGCAGCGCGGCGGTGCAGGAGCTGAGCGCGACGCCGTGTTCGGCACCGATGCGTCCGGCGAAGGCACGTTCGAACTCTGCGACGCGCGGGCCCTGCGCCACCCAGCCGGAGCGCACCGCGTCGGCCGCGGCCTGCGCTTCCTCCTCGCCGAGGTAGGGCACCATGACGGGAATGCGGTCGAGCAGTTGATCGCTCGTCACACCGCCACCGCCGTTTCTTGCGCCGCTGCCGCGGCACGCTCGGCCCGCCACCAGTCGACCAGGTCGCTCAGGCCTTCCTCAAGGTCGATCTCCGCGCGGAAGCCCAGTCGCTCGGCCGCCGACGTCGTGTCCGCGAGACGACGTCGTACGCCGTTGACCGCGCGCTCGGGCCCGTGCTCGACCGCGAGACCATCGGCGCCCATCGTGCGCAGCAGCGCCTCGGCCAGTTCGAGCAGGCTCGTCTCCACTCCGCAGGCCACGTTGAAGACCTCGTCGGTCAGCGGCGCCTCGGCGGCCAGCAGGTTCGCCCTGGCGATGTCCGCGACGTGCACGAAGTCCATGGTCTGCGATCCGTCGCCGAAGATCAGCGGCGGTTCGCCGCGCTCGATCCGCTCCATCCAGCGGATCAGCACCTCCGTGTAGAGGCCGTGGATGTCCATCCGCGGGCCGTAGACGTTGAAGTAGCGCAGCGCCACATAGTCGAGGTCGTACATGGCGTGGAAGCTGCGGAGCATGGCCTCGTTGAAGGCCTTGGCCGCGCCGTAGAAGGTGTCGTTTTTGTACGAGTGGTGCCGCTCGGTCGTCGGGAACTGCTCGGCCAGCCCGTACACCGAGGCCGAGGAGGACGCGACGACCTTTCGGACGCCCGCGCCCGCCGCCGCCTCCAGCACATTGAACGTGCCGTCGACGAGTACCTCATTGGCCAGCCGCGGCTCCTGCGCGCACTGCGTGATGCGGATCGCGGCGAGGTGGAAGACCACGTCGATGCCCCGCGTCACGGAGCGCACGGCCTCCTGGTCCCGGACGTCGCCGACCACTACGTGCACCGGTCCGTGCGCGGCGGCCCAGGCGAGGTTCTCCCGACGGCCGCGCACGAGGTTGTCGAAGACCACGATCTCGCCGGCGCCGGCGCGCACCAGCAGGTCCACCAGCGTCGAGCCGATGGTGCCCGCCCCGCCGGTGACCAGGATCCGGCTGCCGGCGACCGGCACCCGCGCGCTGCCCGCGCCGGCCTTATTCGTGCCCTTACTCGTGCTGTTCACGAGGCGCTTCCCTTCAGTGAGACGGCCGCTCCGCCCAGCTCGAGGCTGTGCGAGGCGGACTCCAGGATGTCCACGACGCGAAGGCCGGCCCGGCCGTCGGTCGGGGAGGGTTCGCCGGTGCGAATCGCGGTGGCGAAGGCCTCGACCATCGCGCCCAGCGCCTCGCGCTCGCCGAGCGCGGGCGCGACCATGTCGCCGGACCGGTAGCTGATCTGGATCTCCCGCCTGGCCTGCTCGTTGAGCTCGGCGGACGGGGTGAGGTCCACGCCGCGGTCGAACACGGTGACGCGCTGCGCGGGGTTGAGGTCGTCCCAGACGAGGGTGCGCTTGGACCCGCCGATCATGGTCGTGCGCACCTTCGTCGGGGAGAGCCAGTTGACGTGGAAGTGCGCGATCGCGCCGTCGGTCAGGTTCAGCGTCAGATAGCCGACGCAGGCGCGGCCGGCGCCGATCGGGTCGGCTCCGTGCGCGGCGACCGAGATCGCGGCGACGCCGGGCGGCAGCACGAAGTCGAGGATCGACAGGTCGTGCGGGGCGAGGTCCCAGAGCACGTCGACGTCCGGCTGCACCAGGCCGAGGTTGATCCGCACCGAGTCGAGGTAGTGCACGTCGCCGAGCTCGCCCGAGGCGATCAGCTTTCTGATGTACGACACGGCCGGGGTGTAGCAGTAGGTGTGGTCGCACATCAGGGTCAGCCCGCGCCGCTCGGCCTCCTCGACCACCTCGCGCCCCGCCGCGTAGCCCGCGGCGAGGGGTTTCTCGACCAGAACGTGCTTGCCCGCGGCGAGCGCGGCCATCGCGAGGTCCCGGTGCGTGGCGGCCGGGGTCGCGATCGCCACCGCGTGGACCAGCGGGTCCGCGAGTAGCCGCGCGTAATCGTCGGTGGCCTCGACCGTCGAGTAGCGGCCGAGTGCCCGGCGTGCCCGGTCGAGGTCGAGGTCGCACATCCAGCGCAGCCGGAAGGACGGCGAGGACTGGAAGTTGCGGACCAGGTTCGGCCCCCAGTAGCCGGCGCCCACCACGGCGACGCCCAGGGGTCGTGACCCGTCAGTGACTTCCGCCGCCATCAGAACGCACCGTCCCCGCGCACGACGGCGGACGTGGTGCGCAGCAGGATCATCGCGTCCAGACCCGGCGACCAGTTCTCCACGTAGCTCAGGTCGAGCCGCACCGACTCGTCCCAGGACAGCGAGGAACGGCCGCTGACCTGCCACAGACCGGTCAGTCCGGGCTTGACCGCCAGCCGGCGGGTCATGTCGTCGCTGTACATCGCGGCCTCGGCGGGCAGCGGTGGACGCGGGCCGACCAGCGCCATCGAACCGCCGACCACGTTCAGCAGCTGCGGCAGCTCGTCGAGCGAATAGCGGCGCAGCACGTTGCCGATCCGGGTCAGCCGCGGATCCTTGCTGATCTTGAAGAGCGGCCCGTCGCGCATCTCGTTGAGGTGCGCCACCTCGGCCTGCCTGGCCTCCGCGTCCACCACCATGGTGCGGAACTTCAGGCAGGTGAACTCGGCGCCGCCGAGGCCCACCCGGCTCTGCCGGAACAGGGCGGGACCCGGGCTGGTCGCCCGGACCAGCAGCACGAGCACGAACATCAGTGGACTGATCAGGATCAGGATCAGCAGCGCGGCGGCGCGCTGGCACAGGTCGGTCAGCCGCCGGGCCGGGCCGCTCAGCGCCGGTGCGCGCAGGTGCAGCAGCGGCAGGCCGCCGACGCTGGACACCGCGAGCCGGCCGGCCGCGACGTCGGACAGGATCGGGGCGAGCGCGACCTCGACCCCGGCCTTGTGCAGCTGCCAGCACAGTTGGCGCAGCGCGCCGCGGCCGAACTCGGGGCAGCCGAGGGCGATCACCACGTCGCAGCCGTTCGCGCGGGCGGCGGGCACGATCTCGTCCATTCCGCCGGCCACCGGGACCGACAGGTCCGCGCCGTCCGGGTCGGTCTCGGAGCCGACGACGCAGGCCGCGACGACGCTGAGCCGACGCGCGTCGGCGGGCCGCTGATGCAGCAGGAACTCGGCGATGGGACCGGGATGGCCGACGATCAGGCCGCGACGCGCGGGGCGCACCGACCCGGCCGCGTGGACGTCCGCCCAGCGGTGCAGCCGACGCGCCATCGGTGTGAGGACGGCGGCCAGGGCCACGGCGAGCAGGTCGTGCCGCAGCAGCGAGGTGCTGTCCACGAGCAGGCTGGTTCCGGCCACCAGCACGGTCATCCGCGCGGCGGTGCGCAGCACGCGGGTGCGCAGTTCGCCGTCCTCGGCCAGCAGCCGGGGGCCGTAGGCGCCGCATACCCACAGGCCGAGCAGCCACAGCGGCACCACGGCCGCGGTGGTCAGCGCGGTGGGCGTGCCGCGCAGCCGGGAGACGTCGCTGCCGCCGAGGTGCCAGAGCGTGGCGATGAGCGCGGCGAACACGGCGGTGAGCGCATCGGAGGCGATCAGCGTCCAGATTCGGGGTCGGCGAGCGCCCGCGAGCAGGTCGCGGTACGCGGGGCCGGAATCTCGACGCACGGGCAAAAGGCTGACGGTGGTCATCGTTCTCCCCCAAACAATGATGTTCTGACAACTCCATGACCTGCACCGATCCTGGCGAGCTATCAGCACACAGATCTTGCCCAGAAGCTGTGTGCAAAAAGAATCTTGATAGCCCGAATCAACCCAAGAGACTCTGTGCTCTGGTACCGCTGCAAGTTACTTGCTCGCAATGATCGAGCGATAGACCACCCGGGGACCTTAATGATTCCTTAAGTATCATCGGCTCACTTTGACCACGCCCGGCGTGCGCCGTAGTGCACATTATCACCACGTGCAACCGAACGTGCGCGATGCGACAGATGGCATGTGCGGCAGATGTTACCTTCCGTTGCCCGTGCCGCAAAATTACAAGATTAATTAATCTTTTGTCTCCGAATCAATGTCCATCATCGCCCTGTAGACATCCGGCTCATCGTGTACTAATACTGCTGCATGTGATGATGAGCGTCGTCGTACCCGCATTTAATGAGGCCCCGGCGCTGCGCCGACTGCTGCCCCGGCTGGCCGAAGGAGCGCGGGGCCGTCTTGACATCCTCGTCGTCGCCAACGGATGCACCGACGCGAGCGCCGAGGCCGCGCACGCGATCGGCCCGCCGGTCCGCGTCCTGGAGACCCCGGTGGCGAATAAGCACCGTGCCATGCGTCTGGCGGACGCGGCGGCCGGTCCCGACTCCTTCCCGCGCTTCTACGTGGACGCGGACGTCGAGCTCACCGCGCGGGACGTGCTGATACTGGCCGAGATGCTCGAGGGCAGCGGCGGCGAGCTGCTCGCCGTGGCGCCGGGGCGGCAGGTGCCGCTCGACGGGTGTCCGTGGACCGTGCGCTGGTTCTACGAGGTCTGGCTGCGCCTTCCGGCGATCCGGCGAGGGCTGTTCGGTCGCGGTGTCGTCGGCGTGTCCGCGGCGGGCCATGCCCGGCTGTCCACACTGCCCGAGCTCATGGGCGACGACCTCGCCGCCTCGCTGGCCTTCGCGGAACACGAACGTACCGTGGTCGACGCGGCGACGTCCGTCGTGCACCCGCCGCGCAACCTGCGCGACCTGATCCGGCGCAGGACCCGCGTCGTGACGGTCACCGCGCAGGCAGGCGCGCGGCCCGAACTCGCCGCAGCCGGAGCGACCGCGCGCACCACGAGCGGCGACCTGCTGGCCCTGCTGCGCGAACGACCCACGACAGCCCCGAAAATCGCCTGGTTCGCCCTGGTCGCACTGTGGTCGAGGCGGGCGGCGCAGCGCGCCGTCGCGGCCGGCGACTACACCACCTGGCTGCGGGATGAGAGCAGCCGGAGCGAGGCCCGATGACCGTCTCAGCCGTCGTCGTCACCTGGAACAGCGCGGCCGTACTCGAAGGCTTACTCAACTCCCTGCGTCCCGGGCTGGCAGGCGTCGACTGGCGGCTGACGATCGTCGACAACGCTTCGCAGGACGGCACCGTCGCACTGGCCGAACATTGGCTGCGCGAGCACAAGGACGACGTCGTCGGCACGGTGCTGCAGACCGGCCGCAACGCCGGCTACGCAGCCGCCATCAACGCGGCGCTCGCGGAGGACAGCCCGCCGGTCAGTACCCTGATCCTCAACCCCGATATCCGACTCGAGCCCGACTGCGTACGCAGGATGCTCGACGTCCTAACCACGGACGCGGCGCCGCCCTCCGGCATGGTCGTCCCCCGCATCCGCGATGTGAACGGCCGACTCTGCCACTCGCTGCGCCGCGAGCCGAGCCTGCCGCGCGCGCTGGGCGAAGCACTGCTCGGACGCTTTTCCGGTCGGGTCAGCTGGCTGGGCGAGACCGTCGCCGACGACGCCGCGTACCATGCGGTCACCATCGCCGACTGGGCAACCGGCGCCATCATGCTGATCAGCCGGGACTGCCTCGAGGCGTGCGGCACCTGGGACGAGACGTTCTTCCTCTACTCGGAGGAGACGGAGTACGCCCTGCGAGCCCGCGACCGCGGCTTCGCCACCCGCCTCGCCCCCGCCGCCGAGGCGACCCATCTAGGCGGCGAGTCGAAGACTTCCGGGCGTCTCTGGGCACTGCTGACGGTCAACCGGGTCCGCCTATACCGCAGGCGGCACACCTGGCCGATGACGGCGCTGTTCTGGGCGGCCGTGCTGCTCCGCGAGGCCCCCCGAGCCGCCCTCGGCCGCCCCACCAGCCGCAGCGCCGTCGCCGCGCTGCTGCGACCGCGGCCCGTCGTGCGCCCGGAATTCGGCCGCAGATAATCAGGTTCCCGACCTACCTGCGCTCGGTAAACTCGGTGCGATGCTGTTCGACGGGGCCTTTGAGACACATGTGACCTTGTCCTGCGATGACGAGGCGCTCTCGGATCTGGGCGCGTGGGCGGTCGCGGCCTTGGCGGATCTGCGCGCTGCGCTGGTCGCGGACGGACGTGAGATCGTCTCGGTCGAGCGCGAGTTCGTGGTCTACGACAGCGATGCGAGCCTGGATGCCGGATGGATTGACCCAGCGACTCGCGAGGGAAGCCGAGCAACTGTCCTCGGCAACCGGGGTTCGCATCGACGCCTCAGGGTCGGTGAGCGACGAGATCTGGACCTACGACCGGGTTCCCGGCCGTCGGCTGATGCTTCCGTGGGAAGCGGAGGGGATGCCCGGCGGCTGGGTGCAGCTGGACTTCGTCTTCGGTGAGAAAGTGCACGGCGAGTCGGAGCAGGCCCTTATCGCGCTCACGCCCGGCCGCTCCGGCGTGCCGCTGTTCGTCGCCTCGAAGCGGCTCTCACTCGCCTGGAAGCTGACCTGGCTGCTGACGGATACGTATCCGCAGGGCAAGGACCTCTACGACGCGGTGCTGCTGGCCGAGGACACCGCACTCTCGTACCACCTGCTGCGTGAGACGCTCGCGGAGGCCGACGGGTACTACCAGGGACGCCCGGCCGTGGTCATGCAGAGTGCAGGGCGGCTCGACCTGTTGCACTACGCCGTCCAGCGGGCCCGCGCCAAGTGAGGCACCGTCGTCGGTATCAGCTGTCGCCGTGGATCACGGTCATGGCGTGCTCGCGCGCCGGGGTGCTCAGCGCGCGGTTGAGATCGTCGAAGAGTACGCCGGCGGTCTCGCCGCTCCAGGCCGAGGGGAGCAACTCCAGGGGCAGGCCAGGATCGCGGTAAGGCAGGCGGCGCCATTGGGTCAGCATCGGGAGGTACGTCTGGAACGCCACGAGCGGGGTCGTGCCTTGAGCGGTGACGCGGTCGAGGAGGGGGCGGTATTGCTGGAGGAAGTCCGCATAGAGCTCGCCGAGTTCGTCTAGATCCCACCAGCCGCGCACCTTGAATCGCGGCTCCCCGAAGGCGAGGTACTCACCGGCGAACATGTCCACGTATGCGGTCAGGCCACGGCGATTCAGTGTTCGCCGCGTCTCGGCCGCCAGGTTGCCCGGGGCGATCCACACGCCGGGCGCCGCCGTGCCGAAGCCCAGGCGGGTCAGGCTCGTGCGCAGTTCGTGGCGCTTGTCCCGGTCGGATTCCGGCACCGAGAAGACGACCAGGAGCCAGCCGTCCGCGCTGCTCGCGCGGGCACGCTCGAAGATGCGGGTGTCGCCCTCGGCGAGCACTTCGAGGGTCGAGCCCTCGAGCGAGTAGCCGGCCGCCTTGCCGTGGCGCTCGGGGCGCAGCACGCCGCGCCGCTTCAGGCGGGAGATCGACGAGCGCACGGCCGGATCGTCGAGGCCGAGGTCGGCCATCAGCCTGACCAGGGAGGCGACGGACAGCCAGTTGTCCTCGCCGCGCGCGTACAGGGCGAAGGCGGAGAGGATCAGCGGACCGATCCGGTCGCGTCCGTTCGCCGCCGGGGCCTGGGCGGCTTCCACCCTCGGCTCCGTCGTCATGACTGCACTCTAATCGCCGGGGTTGAGGCGCACGACGGTTGAGACGTACTCGACGAGCATGACCGGGTCGAACAGCAGGTCCGCGGCCGAATCATCCTGCATCGATGAGAAGGTCGCCGTCGAGCTTGAATGCTCGGTTCGCCGGACTTTCGGCGGAGGGGACGCGGAACGTGGCGAGCTTCACGGACGGCGCGCAGGGTTCTGCTCGTCGCCCGGCGTACGCAGCCGGTCCTCGGGGATCACGGCCACGCCGAGAATCTCGATCATCGCCTCGGGTTGCCACAGCGCGGTGCAGCCGATGCCTGCCATGGCGGGGTACACCGGGCCGGCCAACTCCCGCCAGACCCGCCCGATCTCCTTGCCGTGCGCCTGATAGTCGGGGATGTCGGTGAGGTAGATCGTGATGCTGACCAGGTCCTCCGGCTCGCCGCCAGCCTCGCGCAGGGTGGTGAGCACGTTGGAGAACGCCTGCCGGAACTGCTCGACGATGCCGCCGGGCACGATCTTCATCTCGGCATTGAGGGCGGTCTGGCCGCCGAGATACAGGGTGTGGCCGGCCAGCGTCCCGTGGGAGTAGCCGCTGGGGGTCGGCAAGGCGGGCGGATTCACGGCGAGGGGCGGCAAACGGGGGCCTCCGTCTGGACGAGCGGACGGGGATCCGTCCGACCTTGGGCATTGACTTTATCTGACGACAGTGAAAAATACGATATATATCAGGGCCGCGAGCCGATCGGAGCAGACCTTCATGGAGCCTGACGCTGGCAAGTACCGCCTCGAGGGCGACAACTCGATCTACCGACTGCCGAACGGCCTGGTCGTGCCGGTGGTCACCCGCGCCGGAGCGGAGTTCGGCGACACCGCGGACTCGGGCGGCGCGGTCCGCGTGTCGGGGGTGAGCATCCAGCACACCCCGGCCAGGCGGCTGTGGTACGGCAAGGTGAGCAACGAGCCCGGCTACCGCTCCGTCACCCACCACCACGGCGAGGCGGAGACCGGCGGTTACGTGCTCTCCGGCCGCGCGCGCATCTACTTCGGCGAGAAGTTCGAGGACTACCTCGACATGGAGGAGGGCGACTGGGTCTTCGTCCCGCCGTTCATGCCGCACGTCGAGTGCAACCTCTCGCGGAGCAAGCCGCTGGTGTGGATGACGACGCGCACGCCGGAGAACATCGTCGTCAACCTCCCCGACGTCGCGGACGACGAACTGCGCGACTGGCTCAGCCGATGACGACCGCGACGCTGCCGACCTCCGAGACGGTCACCGCTGCGCTCACGCTCACGCCGGTGGAGCCCGAGCACCTCGATCTCGTTTTCACCGCCGTCACCCAGCCGTGCCCATGGCCGAAGGCCTACGGCGGCGATCTGGTCGCGCAGGCCGCCGCCGCCGCGATGCGCTCAGTGACCGATGGCAAGACCCTGCATTCGATGCACAGCTACTTCCTGCGTCCGGCCGATATCGGAGCCGAGGTGCGCTACGAGGTCGAACTGCTGCGCGACGGCCGGGGCTACGGCACGCGGCAGGTGCGCGGCTACCAGAACGGCAAGCCGATCTACGTGTGCCTGGCCAATTTCGCCGCAGGTGTCACCGGGGCTGGCCGCTTCGCTCCCGAATTCGCCGAGACCGTGCCGGATCCCGAGGATCTGCCGACCTCCGCGGAGTACCTCGCCGGGCGCGCGGGCGGCACGATGACCGAGGAATCCAATGCCTACTGGTGCGGCGGACGCGGGTTCGACATACGGCACGTGTCCGGGCCGGTGTATGTCGCCGTCGAGGGTGGACGCGCGCCGCATCAGGCTGTCTGGGTGAAGCCGTTCGATCCGCTGCGGCCCGTCGCAGGGCTCAGCGATGACCAGAGAGACTTGGCCGCGCTCGCCTACGTGTGCGACTACACGATCCTGGAGCCGGTCCTGCGCGTGCTCGGCCTGTCCTGGGCCGATCCGGGGCTGGTCACCGCGAGTCTCGACCACGCCATGTGGTTCCACCGGCCCGCACAGGTCGACGACTGGCTGCTCTACGTCCAGCAGGCCGCGAGCGCCGAGGCCGGACGCGGCCTGGGCACCGGCCGTTTCTACACCCGCGACGGGCTTCACCTGGCCACCGTCGCCCAGGAAGGCATGATCCGCCCCGCCGAGCCCACGGAAGGACCAGCACGCTGATGTTCTTTTCCCACTCGGCGCACGTGGACTCGTTCACCCGCGACCACCTGCCGCCCGCGCGGGAGTGGCCGACGATCGAGTTCACCACGCCCGAACTGCGGTACCCGGACCGGCTCAACGCGGGCACCGAGCTGATCGACGTCCCCACCGAGGCCTTCGGCGCCGACCGACCCGCCCTGCGCACCCCGGACGGCGAGACCTGGACCTACGGACAGCTGCGCACCCGCGCCAACCAGGTCGCCCAGGTGCTCACCGAGGATCTCGGGCTGCTGCCCGGCCAGCGCGTGATGCTGAGGTCGCCGAACAATCCGTGGACGGTGGCCGCCTGGCTCGGCACGCTCAAGGCGGGCGGCGTCGTGGTCACCACCATGGCGGCGCTGCGCACCCGCGACCTGGCGCCGATCGCCGAGCGGACCCGGCCCTCGATCGCGCTCGTGGACCACCGGTTCGCCGAGGACGCCTACGCCGTTCGGGACTCGGTGCTGCCCGACCTGCGCGTGCTGGAGTTCGGCGGCGCGCGACCCGACGACCTGGTCGCGCGCGCGGGCACGAAGTCGGGCGAGTTCGCCGACGTGCCGACCGCCGCGGACGACGTGGCCCTGCTCGGCCCGACCTCCGGAAGCACCGGGTCCCCCAAGATCACCATGCACTTCCACCGCGACCTGCTGTCGATCGACAACACCTTCGGGCGGCACACGCTGCGCCTGCGGCCGGACGACCTGGTCGCCTGCTCCGCCCCGCTGGCCTTCACCTTCGGCCTCGGCATGCTCGTCGTCTTCCCGCTCCGGGCCGGTGCCAGCGTGCTGCTCACCGAGGCCGCGAGCCCCGAGCAACTCGCCCGGCACGTGGCCGAACTCGGCGTGACGGTGCTGGCCACGGCGCCGACCGCGTACCGGGCGATCGTGCGGTCCGACCTCGAGCCCTCGCTCGCCGGACTGCGCACGGCCGTATCAGCGGGCGAACACATCACCGAGGAGACCTGGCACCGGCTGCGCGACGACCTCGGCCTGGCGGTCATCGACGGCATCGGCGCCACGGAACTGCTGCACATCTTCATCTCCGCGGCCGGGGACGAGATCCGTCCCGGCGCCACCGGCAAGCCGCTGCCCGGCTATCGCGCGGTCATCCTCGGCCCGGACGACCGCGAGCTCGGGCCCGGCGAACCCGGGCGGCTCGGCGTGATCGGCCCGGTCGGCTGCCGCTACCTGGACGACGCGCGGCAGAAGAACTACGTCGTCAACGGCTGGAACGTCACCGGCGACATCTTCCACCGGGACGAGGACGGCTATTTCCACTACCACGCCCGAGGCGACGACATGATCGTCTCGTCCGGATACAACATCGGCGGTCCCGAGGTCGAGGCGGCCGTCGAAACGCACCCCGACGTCCTCGAATGCGCCGTCGTGCCCCGGCCGGACGCCGAACGCGGTTCGGTGGTGTGCGCCTTCGTGGTGCTGCGCCCGGGTGCCGAGGCCGGCGCGGCGAAGGCCAAGGAGATCCAGGACCACGTCAAGCAGGTCCTCGCGCCCTACAAGTACCCGCGCGATGTGCGGTTCCGGGAGAGCCTGCCACGCAACACGAGCGGGAAGCTGCAGCGTTTCGTGCTGCGCAAGATCGTCGAGGAAGAGGGACAGTCGTGAAGATCGCGATCATCGGAGGCGGCCCGGCGGGCCTGTACCTCGCCGCACTGATGAAGCAGCTCGACCCCGCCCACCGGATCACCGTGTGGGAGCGCAACGCCCCGGACGACACGTTCGGGTTCGGCGTGGTCTTCTCGGACGAGACGCTCGGCGGCATCGAGAACGCCGACACCGAGTTCGCCGAGGCCATGGCCCGACGCTTCGCCCGATGGACGGACATTGATATCCACTACCGGGGTGAGTGGCACACCGTCGGCGGCCAGGGATTCGCCGCCATGGGCCGCAAGGATCTGCTGCACCTGCTGCAGGAGCGCTGCCGCGCGCTCGGGGTCGACCTGCGCTTCTCGACCCTCGCACCGGACCTCGCGGCGCTGCGCGCTTCGTACGACCTGGTCGTGGGGGCCGACGGCGTCAACTCGCAGACCCGCGCGGCGTACGCGGACGTGTTCCGCCCGAGCCTGGACCGCCGGAGCAACAAGTACATGTGGCTCGGCACGGACCGGGTGTTCGAGGCCTTCCAGTTCTTCATCAAGCAGACGCCGTGGGGCACGATGCAGGTCCACGGCTACCCGTACTCGGAGGAGGGCTCGACGTTCATCGTCGAGATGCACGAGGACGTCTGGCGTGCCGCAGGATTCGACACCACGGCCGACGTGCCGCTGCCGCCGGGCGTCTCGGACGAGCACTCGGTCTCCCGGCTGCGCGAGCTGTTCGCCGAGGAGCTGGCCGGGCACGAGGTGTACGCCAACAACTCGAAGTGGCTCAGTTTCACCACCGTGCGCAACGAGCGCTGGCACGACGGGAACCTCGTCCTGCTCGGCGACGCGGCGCACACCGCGCACTTCTCGATCGGCTCGGGCACCAAGCTCGCCATGGAGGACGCGCTCGCCCTCGCCGCCTGCCTGCATGAGCAGCCTGACATCGCGACGGCGCTGAGCGCATATGAGACCGAGCGGCGGCCGGTGGTCGAGTCCACGCAGCGGGCGGCCCAGGCGTCGCTCGAATGGTTCGAGAACATCGCCATGTACGCCGACCAGGAGCCGACGCGGTTCTGCTTCAACCTGCTCACCCGCTCGCGCCGCATCACGTACGCCAACCTGCGCACCCGCGATCCCGAGTTCGCCGACCGGGTGGACGCCGCGTTCGCCAAGTCACAGGACCTTGACACCGTGGCGCCGGCGATGTTCCAGCCGTTCCGGCTCGGGGCGCTGAAGCTGAAGAACCGGGTCATCGTGTCGCCGATGGACATGTACTCGGCGGTCGACGGCGTGCCCGGCGACTTCCACCTCGTCCACCTCGGTTCGAAGGCGATGGGCGGGGCCGGGCTGGTGATGACGGAGATGGTGTGCGTCTCCCCCGAGGCGCGCATCACACCCGGCTGCGGCGGACTGTGGACCGACGAGCAGCGCGACGCCTGGGCCCGGATCGTCTCCTTCGTGCACGACCGGAGCACCGCGCGGATCGGGCTGCAGCTCGGCCACGCGGGACGCAAGGGCTCGACCTGCCTGATGTGGGAGGGCATGGACGACCCGCTGCCGGAAGGGAACTGGCCGCTGATCAGCCCCTCGCCACTGCCCTACGGCCCCGAGTCGGCGCTGCCGCGCGAGGCGACTCGCAAGGAAATGGACCGCATCGTCGAGGACTTCGTCACCGCGGCCCAACGTGGCGCGCAGGCCGGATTCGACCTGCTCGAACTGCACTGCGCGCACGGCTACCTGCTCTCCTCCTTCCTGTCGCCGATCACGAATCAGCGCACTGACGAGTACGGCGGCTCGCTCGAGAACCGGCTGCGCTTGCCCCTCGAGGTCTTCGACGCCGTACGCGCGGCGTGGCCCGCCGACCGGCCGATGATCGTGCGCATCTCCGCGAACGACTGGATGCCGGACGGCAACACCGAGCACGACGCCGTCGAGATCGCCCGCGCGTTCATCGCACACGGCGCGGACGCGATCGACGTCTCGTCCGGCCAGATCGCCAAGCAGGAGCGCCCCGCATTCGGCCGCTCCTATCAGACGCCGTTCGCCGACCGCATCCGGCACGAGGTCGCCGCCGCCACCGGCACGGCCGTCATCGCGGTCGGCGCGATCGCCTCGTACGACGACGTCAACTCGATCCTGCTGGCCGGCCGCGCCGACCTGTGCGCACTCGGCCGCACGCATCTCTACGACCCGCAGTGGACGCTGCACGCGGCGGCCGAGCAGGAGTACCGAGGCGCCGCGGCGGACTGGCCGCTCCCGTACCAAGCCGGACGGCGTAAGCCGCCGACTGCCCGCACGGATGCGGTACGCCCCCGCCTCGCCCTGCTGCGTGAGGACGCCGCGGACTCGCAGCAGCCCCTCCACCTGCGGTGGAAGCCGGCGTCGCGCGTGCACTCTTGAAGTGTGCAGGACTGAGGACGGCCCTCGACCCTGCTCCCACCTGAGCTCTTCACGCCCACGCGGCCGTGGTGCGGGCGGTGAAGGCGGCGGCGATGACGGTGGCCAGCAGAAGCCCCGTCGCCGCGAGAAGCACCTCGGGACCGTCGCCCGCGTGGATGAGAAGGACTCCGCTCAAAGCGCCGAGGAACATGCTGGCGACGGTCACCAGGCGTCGGCCGATTCGGCTGCCGGCGCCTCCCGCGGCGGTGCTGTCGGCGGAGATGCCGGTGAGGGTGAGGGTCAGCACGGTGGTGGTCATGTCGGGGACGGCCAGCGCGCGGGCGGTGGCGTTCTGCAGGCCCATGGCCGCGCCGAGCAGGATCACCAGCGTGGCGAGCGCGGAGGTGCCGTAGGGCGCGCGTTGACCGACCGCGACGAGGAACGCGGCGAACACGATCACGGTCTGGGCGCTCGCGGCGGTCAGCAGGTGCCGACCGCGGTGACCGCTCGACTCGGCGTGCGCGATCCGGCCGCCGACGAGCGCTCCGCCGAGGAAGGCGAGGACGGCCAGGATGGATGCCCACCACAGGAATCCGGCGGTACCGCCGAGCGCGAAGGACAGGAAGACGACGTTGCCGGTCATGTTCGCGACGAAGACGCGGCCGAGCTCCAGGTAGCTGAACGCGTCAACGAGGCCTGTGACCAGGGTGAACAGCACCATGAGCGCGGGCAGCGGGCCGTGCGGGTCGTCGCGCCGGGGAGCGACGGTGCGCCAGGCGTCATGGAGGTGGGTGGTGAGGGTGGGGCGGGTGTCAGTGCGGTCGGGGCTGGTGGTCGTCATGGATTAAGCATCGGGACGGGAACTGTAATACGTCCAACACATTGATTGGCTTGCAGTGATCTGTTAAAGAGATTGCTGGGTGCTGCGGCGCTTGAACTCGTCGACGAAGGCCTCGACGGGGTTGGCGATGCCCCGGCCGGCGATGTCGGGGGCGGAGCCGTGTACGGGCTCGAACATCGACGGGTATTCGCGCTCCGGGTTCAGGTTCGCAGACGGGGCGATGCCGATGCTTCCCGCGACGGCCGCGGCGAGGTCACTGAGGATGTCGCCGAATAGGTTCGAGGCGACGACCACGTCGAAGCTCCCGGGTTCCAGGACGAACTTCGCGGCGAGGGCGTCGATGTGCTCCTGGTTCCAGGGAACGTCCGGGTGCCGGGTTGCCACCTCGGCGACGACCTCGTCCCAGAAGGGCATCGTGTGGACGATGCCGTTCGACTTCGTCGCCGAGGTGAGTCGGCCGCGGCGGGTGGCCGCGAGCCTGAAGGCGTAGCCGGCGACGCGGGTGACGCCGGTGCGGGTGAAGACCGCTTCCTGGACGGCCATCTCCTCGGGGAAGCCGCGGTTCAGCCGGCCGCCGATCTCGCTGTATTCGCCCTCGACGTTCTCTCGCACCACCACGAAGTCGACCTCTCCGGGCAAGGCCGAGCGCAGCGGGCCGGGGACGCCGTCGAAGATCTTGATCGGCCGCAGGTTGACGTACTGGCGGAAGGCGCGGCGGATCGGGATGAGCAGGCCCCACAGCGAGACGTGGTCGGGGACGCCGGGGTAGCCGACGGCGCCGAGCAGGATCGCGTCGAACGAGCGGAGCCGGTCCAGTCCGTCGGCGGGCATCATGGTTCCTTCGCGCAGGTAGCGCGCGCAGGACCAGTCGAACTCGTCGAAGTCCCAGCTGATGTCGTGCCGGGGTCCGACTGCTTTGAGGACCTCTCGGGCGGCGGAGATGACTTCGGGGCCGATGCCGTCTCCGGGGATCAGGGCGATGCGGTGGTTCGTCATCCCTCGATTGCAGCAAGCCCGCGCGGGCGGCGTCCAAGACGGATCGGCGATGCGCTTGACAGGCCTCACCTATCTGTTGGCACCTCGGCCAGGTCAAGCCAGGCACGCGCGGCCGGCGTCAGCTCCGTACGACGGCTCACCAACGCGATGGTCAGCGCGCCGCCGGGCCGCAGATCCAGGACCCAGGCACCTGCGCTCTCGGCCAGCTCACGCCACGCGTCGGTGAGCACAGCCAGGCCGACGCCCTTGAGGACGAGCGGCAGGATCGAGACCCGGTGTTCGGTCTCCACGGCGAACGCGACCTCGATCCCCTGCTCCCGCAGACCGTCGACGAAGGCGCGCATGCCCGTGCCTCGTTGGCCGACGATGAGCCGGTGGCCGTGCAGCATCTCGCATCTAACCGGCTGCCCCGCCGGAAAAGGCCCGTCAGGGGGTATGACCAGCACGAAACGCTGCTCGCGGAGCGTATGGACCACCACGTCGCGGGACGAGAGCGGGCTCGGCGTGGCCAGCACCCCGAGTTCGCACGCGCCGGTGCGGACCAGTTCCACCACCTCGCGGGGCGTGGACGCGGCACGGACGCGTACGGTGACGTCGGGATGGCGCGAGGAAAAGCGCTGAATCAACCCGGCCAGCGGTTCCACCGCCTGGGACGGCATCGCGGCGACGTCGAGCGCACCGCCGCGCAGTTCCCGCACGGTCCCCACGCTGGCCCGCGCCAACTCCAGGCCGCGGACCGCCGTGCGGGCGGGTTCCACCAGTGCCTCCCCCGCCTGCGTCAGCACTGCCCGTCGGCCGATCCGATGGAACAGGCTGCTGCCGAGGTCCCGCTCCAGCGACTGGATCGACTGGGAGAGGGTGGGCTGCGAGAGGTAGAGCGCGGAGGCCGCCCGGTTGAAGCCGCCGTGGTCCACGATCGCGAGGAAGTACTCCACCTGCCGGACGTCCATGATTCATTATCGGGCCGGCGCCGCGGCTGCTGATAGGCCAGGCCTATCAAAGGCATAGGCGAAGAGTCTTGGACAGGGCCCGCGCCCGCTGGTGGAATCGGGCGCATGACCGAAGATCTGCTTCCCGGTTATTCCTCACGGCTGGTTCACGCGGACGGCGTACACATCAACGTCCAGGTCGCGGGCGAAGGTCCGCCGGTGCTGCTTCTACACGGCTATCCCCAGACGCACGTGATCTGGCACCAGGTCGCACCAGCCCTCGTGGCGGCCGGACACCTCATCGGTTTCTTGCACTCGCCAACTGATCCCGTCGACGGATGAGATACGCCGTCTCGGCGCTGTTGCCGGCCAGTTCGATGGCCCGGTCGTACGCCGCCCGCGACTCCTCGCTGCGGCCCAGCCGACGCAGTAGGTCCGCGCGGGCGGCGTGGAAGGCGTGATAGTCCTCCAGCGGCAGGCCGTCCAGCTCGGCCAGCGCGACCTCCGGGCCGTCGAGCTCGGCGACCGCGATCGCCCGGTTCAGGCGCACGATGGGCGTGGGATCGAGGCGGACCAGCAGGTCGTAGAGCGCGAGGATCTGCGACCAGTCGGTGTCACGCGCGTCGCGGGCGTCGGTGTGGACGGCGTTGATCGCGGCGAGGATCTGGTAGCGGCCCGGCGCCTGGCCGGACGCGAGGCGCGCGCGGACCAGGGCGTGGCCCTCGGCGATCAGCTCACGGTCCCAGGCGCCGCGGTCCTGCTCGCCGAGGGTGACGAGCTCGCCGCCCGCCGACACCCGCGCGGCCCGGCGGGCCTCGATCAGGAGCATCAGCGCCAGCAGCCCGGCGACCTCGCCGTCCGCCGGCAGCAGGTCGCGGACCAGCCTGGTCAGCCGGATCGCCTCGGCGGTCAGCTCACCGCGGACCGCCTCCTTTTCCGGGTCCGAGGCCAGGTAGCCCTCGTTGAAGATCAGGAAAAGGACCCTGAGCACGCCGGTGATCCGGGCCGGGAGGTCCTCGCGCAACGGCACCCGATAGGGGATCTTCGCCGCCTTGATCTTCGCCTTCGCGCGGGTGATCCGCTGACCCATCGCGCTCTCCTGGACGAAGAACGCGTGCGCGATCTCGGGCACGGTGAGCCCGCCGACCATCCGCAGGGTCAGCGCGATCCGCGTCTCCATGGCGAGGGCGGGATGGCAGCAGGTGAAGACGAGGCGGAGCCGGTCGTCGTCGATGTCGCCGAGCGGCTCAGGGGGTTCGTGGTCGGAGAGCATCAGCGCCTCCCGGTGCTTTTCTCCGCGCTTAGCCTCACGGCGAAGCCGGTCGATGGCCTTGTGGTTGGCCGTGGTGGTGAGCCACGCGCCGGGATTCGGCGGGACGCCGTCGGCCGGCCAGCGCTCGACGGCCGTCGCGAACGCCTCGGCGGCCATCTCCTCAGCGAGGTCGAGGTCCCCGAGCCGCCTGGTCAGGGCCGCGACCACCCGGGCCCACTCCGCGTGGTGGGCCCTGGTGATCACCTCGTCGACGTCGGTCATGCTGACAGGATCGGTCGCACCTCGACCTTGCGATTGCAGGCCCTCGACCCCTCGGCCGCGAGCTTGAGTGCCACGTCGAGGTCGGCGGCCTCGATGATCCAGAAGCCGACGACGTACTCCTTCGTCTCCACGTACGGCCCGTCGGTGATCACTGCCGCCTCCGCGCCGCGGTTGTCGATCAGCGTGGCCGTGTCCGGCCCGCCGAGGCCGGCGGCGAAGACCCAGTGGCCCTCGGCCTGGAGCCGGTCGTTGAACACGTCGATCGCGGCCATCTCCTCCGAGGTGGCGAGGTCGGTGCTGTCATAGATCACGGAGAACATGTACTGCGCCATCGGGATCATCTCCTGTCGTGTGGCCGCCCCTCGGGCCGCCTTTCACCCCTGCTACGAACGTTGCTCCCCCGATCCGACACGCTTCGCCGAACTTTCTTCGAGCATATGCGCTTGCTTGATCATCTGGACGAGCTGCTTCTCGGTCTCGGCCAGCTCAGCGGCCATCGGCTCCACCATCTGGGGCTCGGTCGGCTCGGCCGGTGCGGTCAGCCCGGTGAGCACGGATCGCATGAGCTCGACCGCGCGCTGCGGCTCCTGCCGGAAGACCAGCCAGGCGTGCGATCGACGACAGCGCACGCTCGGTACTGGCTCGCCCAGACTCTCCCACAGTTCGGCCGCCCGCTCGAAGGCCGCAAGGGCCTCCTCGCGCTGGCCGGAGTGCTGCAACGCTTCGGCGGCGAACCAGGCCAGTTCGGCGTACGGGTACTTGTTGTCTTCATCTCCCTGAAGCAGAACGGCCGCCTGCAGGAACTGCTCCGCTGCCTCTCGATGCCGTCGCAGGGCACGGAGTGATTCGCCGTACTGCTTTCGGATCCGGGCGACGCCGCGACGGTCGTAAGGTACGTCGACGCGGCCGATCACGTCCTCGAACAGCGCTGCGGCTTCAGCAGGCCGACCCAACCTGCAATAGGTCGTGGCTGCGATGAAACGATGGTGCAGCATGTCCGGCTCGGAGATGCCGTCCCAGCGCGCCGAGGCCTTGAGCGCCGCGTCGATCATGTCGAGGTCGCGCTCCGGTTGCTGACGCAGTGCCTCGATGAGCAGGGAGTAGAGCTGCGCGGCTGCTCTCTGCGGAATCAGGCGACCACCGCGCTGCAGGGCTCGCCGCACCGACTTCTCGGCGGCGACCGGGTCGTTCCCGCGCAATTCCTGCTCGGCGAGGATGGCGTCGGGACGCACGGAATCCCAGGGTTCCGCCGTGGTGACACTCGGACTCGCCGCGGCAGGCGTGGCCGCAGCGACGACCTCAGGCAGCACGCCGGAGACGCCGAGCGGCAGCCAGTCGACCAGCGGCTCCTGCGCCAGGCGTGCGGCGAGGCGCTCGCTGACGACGGAGTTCCCGTTGCGCCGGTCGTAGCGCGCGGACATCGCGGTGAGATCTTTCTCCAACGTCGCCAGGACACTGGCAGCAGTACCGCTGCCGACGGGGACCTCGTCATAGCCGAGGAGCGCGAGCCGCCGCAAGAGCACTGCGACGCCGCCGACGAACTGGAACCGGTGCTCGACGTCGTCCTCCTGGTCGGTGAGCCAGTTCGCGTGCTCTGCCAGGATCTCGAGGCCGCGAGCCTCGTTGCCGGTCAAGGCGCAGAACTCGATGTGCCGACCGACAGTAGGTCGCAGACTGATGTTCCGGCGGGCGAGCGGATAGCCCTTCAGATACGCCGATCGCGCCTCGTCGTGGCGGCCGAGCCGGACGAGCGGAAGCAGCGCGAGGCTAAGGACCCGGTGCGGCTCCTCGGCGCAGGCTTTCTGACCGTTGATGATGGGAGACCAGAAATCGATCGCGCCCTCGACGTCGCCGAGTTCCCCGCGCCAGTATCCCCAGCCGTTGCGCTCGCAGGCGTCGCAGTCGGACATCTGATCTCGCGGTGCGGCGATGGAAGCCTCCATCGCAACCGTGGCGACGTCCATGTCCCCTTGGCTGAGGGCGAGGTAGGAGCGCAGGATATGTACCGGACGCGGGCTGTATCCGCGCTGCCGATAGCGCGACTCAAGCTCGGTCAGCCAGCGATTCGCGGTCGCCAGCGGCACGTCAGGGTTGTGGACCAGCGCGTTCGTCATCCACTTGAGCTGCCAATGGATCCGGTGGGTCAGGCCGCCGAGCTCGGCCGGGAACTCGTCGTAGATCTTCAGCAGCCGACCGAACACGAGCGGCAGCCGATCACGTTCACCGCCGAACGCGTATGCCGCGCTCAGCTCGATCAGCACGCTGCCTTCCAGCGCCCTGTCCTCCAGCACCTTCGCGGCGGCGGCCAGCAGCTCGAGGCGCTCCGACTTGAGCCTGCCCGTCGGCAGTTGACCGGCCTCCTTGAGCCCTGCGGTGATCTCCTCGACGTTCATGCGCGCCCCCAACCATCGTCGCCTGTATTCACGGCCCGCGCGGCCCAGCCGAGCAGCTCGCCGAAGGCCCGGTTGAGCAGCGCGGTGTCGGCCGCGCGCAGCGGCCGGTGCGTCATCAGCAGTGCCTGGCCGTAGAGCGATTCGACCGCGGTGGCCAGCAAGGCCGGCTCGTTGATCCCGGCCAGTCGCCTGAGCACCGGGCTGTTGTGGTTCAGCACGAGCTGGGCACGCGGTTGGGTCGACTTGAGTGCGCCGAGCAGTTCGGCCCACAGCTCATCGGACTCCGCGGCCGTCTCGGCGCGCGTGCGCTCGTTGCGGGAGGCGCGGGTGTCGAGATGCAGCGCGGCCACCGAAGCCGGGTAGAAGGCGCGGATCATGACATCGCAGTCCACCGAGTCCAGCGTCGCCCGGGCGGCGCTCAGGAAGCCGGCCAGCGCGAGCTCCTCGGCCGGGTCCACGGAGGTGAGTGCGTTCGCGACCGTATCCGGGTCGAGCTGCTCGACGGTGCTGCCGGACACGACGTCCGGCAGCAGCTGAATCAGTTCACTGTCGTAGGTGTAGCCGCCGTTGACCACGCCGATCCCCTCGGCCGAGGCGATGGCCGCCACCTGGCGGAACTCCTCGACCGTGGTCGTGTAGCGCACGACCGGAAACCTCTTGGCGAACTCATTGAGCGGCACCCGCCCGTCCGTGGTCTCGAACTCCAGGTAGGGCAGCATGATCCGCAGCAGGTCGACGTCGTAGCGGGCCAGTGCCTTGACACCGAGCATGTGCACGGACAGGAACGCCGCGAGCCGCTGCGGGTCCTCGGCGGCCAGCCCGGTGAGCCAGTCGCGCAGCTGTACGCCGAGCGCTTCACGGACCGCGGCCAGGGCCTCGTCCTCGTACAGGTCCTCACGCGACGCGGTGGGACGCAGCGCATCAGTGTTGACCAGGCAGCGAACGAAGAACGCCCATTCGGGCAGCAGCTTCGTGGAGGCGTCGCTGAGCAGCATGCCCTTGAGGTAGATCCGGTGCCGACCGGATTCGGCCGGGTTGGCCGGCTGCGGCAGGACATAGGCGACGCCGCGGATGCCGGCCAACGGCAGGTCGAGCTCGATGACGTCCAACGCGGGGAAGCCGAGGGCCTTATCGCCGTACTCGAACAAGGCGAGGCGGCGAGCGGCTGGTGAGGAGTACAACCGATCCCACACCGCCGGGCTCTCGGTCGTACGTATCCGGGTGCCCGCACTACCATCAGAGCCCTGGATCTCGACCGTCACTTCGTAAGGCAGCAGCGCGCCGTAGTCGCGGGCGAGGTCTGCCACGGTCTCCGGGACGAACCAGCGCTCGGCGCCAGGGCGAGGCGTCAGGTACACGGTCGTACCCGGCTCGGCACGCTCCTCGCCGTCGGTGAGTCGCCGCACCGTGTATTTGCCGTCGGACGCCGCCGACCACTCGATCGTCGGAGCCTGCGACTCGGCAGCGGAACGCGTCACCACCCGGATCGTCTCGGCCACCGTGAAGCAAGCGAGCAATCCGATGCCGAACTGGCCGAGGAACTCCTGCCGGGCCCCGGCGAGCTCGTCGCGCTTCGAGGAGCGGCCGATCGTCGCCAGGAAGCGGTGCGCGTCCTGCTCGGACAGACCCACGCCGGGGTCCTCGATCCGCAGACCGGCCGCGTCCAGGGTGAGCCGGATCGCCGTGGGCGCGTCCGGGTCGAGGCGCCGCCGGGCCGTGATCGCATCGACCGCGTTCTGCAGGAGCTCGCGCACGTACACGCGCGGGCTGGAGTACAGATGCTGTGAGAGCAGGTCGACGAGTCCGCGCAGGTCGACCTGGAAGGAGTGGGGCTCCAACGGTTCCATGTCCGGCATGGCGACGATCATACGGGCCCTGCGGCACTAACCCCAGAGCGTCCAGAGCGTGGCCGGCTTGCGGAAGACCAGGCCGAGGATGGCGGAGGGGCGGGCGGGGTCGAGACGCAGGGCCGGGAGACGGTCGAGGCAGGCGCGGACGGCCAGGCGCGTCTCGAGGCGGGCCAGGTGCGCGCCCAGGCAGTAGTGCGGGCCGTGGGCGAAGGCGAGTTGCTGGCGGGCGTTGGCGCGGCGCGGGTCGAAGATGTCCGGCTCGGGGAAGACGTCCGGGTCCCGGTTGGCGGCGGCGAGTGAGACGGTCACCGGGTCGCCCTTGTGGATCCGGGCCTCTCCGAGTTGCACGTCCCGGGTGGCGTACCGGTCCACGACCGCTGCGGCGGGTTCGAGCCGCAGTGACTCCTCGATCGCGTTGTCCAGCAGGCCCGGTTCGGCCTGGAGTTGCGCTGACAGGCCGGAATCGTGCGGAAAGCGGGTCAGCAGGTGCAGCAGAAGGTTGGCGATCATGGCCTCGGTGGTCTCGATGCCGCCGAACAGCATGATGGCGGCGTTGGCGGCCAGGTCCGGCAGGTCCAGCGCCTTGGCGGCGGTGTGCAGCAGCGAGGTGGACGACGCGACGTCCACGGTTCCGGCGACGGCCGAGCGAAGGGCCGCGTAGGCAGTCGCGCCATCGGGGCCGGCCGGGCAGCCCTCGGTGAGTTCGTGCACTGCTTGGACGATGGCGTCGTACCAGCTCAGCACCTGGGCCACCGGCACGCCCTCCAGCCCCAGCGCCTGAACCATCACCGTGGCGGCCAGGGGGCCGGCGAACTCCCGCCGCAGTTCGGCCTCGCCCCGCCCGGCCAGTCCGTCCAGCAGTCGGTCCACCTCGTCCTGCACGCTCTGCGCGAAGGAATCGTGAACGACTGCCGGACGGAAAGGCTCGGTGAACGGCTCGCGGTGCCGGGCGTGTTCCGGACCGTCGAGCGAGAGCATGCTCGGCCCGGTCACCTGCGCGGTGGTGAACCGAGGATCGTCCACGGTGAACGTCTCGGCGTCACGCATCACGGCGAGCGCCAACATCCGCGAGCTGACCATCCAGCCGCCCAGCGCCGGCAGCCACGCGACCGGTTCGGTGCGCCGGAGCGCGGCCAGGTGCGGGTGCGGGTCTTCGGCCAGCTGGGCGAGCGAGATCATGCGGCCATGCTACTGATCTGCGTCAGAACGGTCAGCTGAAGCTGAACCAGTTGACGTTGACGAAGTTTCCGGTGGTGCTCTCCGTGAAGGTGACGTAGAGCGTATGGATGCCGGTGGGCGCGGGCGAATTCGCCGTGTCGGAGCTCGTCACCCAGTCCTGCCAGCCGCCGGTGCCGTTGACGCTTATGGTCGCGAAGGGGGTGGCGGTGACCGAGTCGAGCCGGAACTGGATGGTCCCGATGCCCGTGCCCGCGACGGCCGAGGCCTCGCGTGCCTCAATGCCGCTGTAGCCGGTGCCGAAGTTGACGTTCGCGTACTCGAGCCAGCTGGCGGAGTTGATCCAGCCGACGTCGTCTCCGCCACCGGTGTCGGACGTGGCCTCGGTGCCGGTGGAATTCTGCGCGGTGTACTGAGAGGCGGTCACGGTCATCGTGCCGGATCCGGACGAGGTGCCGGTGGGCAGGGTCCAGAGCTGATCAGCAGTGGCGGCGCAGGTCTCGATGTCCAGGCGCGAGCCGGTGGCTCCGCCCGGATCGGTGAGGCAGAGGCCTGAGTTCGGGTTCTCCAGCTCGCCGTTCGACTCGGCGGTCCACTCCTGCGCATTGGTTCCATTGCACGGATACCAGTCGACGTCGGTGCCCGAGGTCGTGCCCGCGCTGACCACGTCGAGGCAGCCGCCTTGGACGCGGACCGTGTCGTCGGAGTACGGCGACCACTGCTGACCTGCGTCGCCGTCGCAGGACGCGAGGTACATCGGGTTGCCCTCGGTGTTGAGCGCGTTTCAGGGATTGGTTTACGGGCGTGTTACGGGGCTGTCAAGGCTTTGCGCGGGTTCCGGGACGTGCGCGGCGTTACCGGGCAGGTCGCGGGCGCTGCGCGAACTTTGGGTAATCCGCTTCGCCGACGGTGCGCAGGGCGATTACGTCGATGTCCGCGGCCTCGCCGACGCACTGCACGGTCTGCCCGTTCCAGTCGAGCTCGACGCCGGAGCAGTCGGGGTAGTCGATCCGGATCCCGGCCACCGCGACTCCGTCTATCAGCACGCTCACCGGAGTGCGGGGCAGATCGCGGAACTCCTGCCTGTCCGCCAGGTGCTCGGCTACCCGCCCGGATCGCCACGCCTCGAGTTCGATGCCTGACAGCCCCTTCGGCGCGGGCCCGCCGAACGCGCGCCGACCACGTCCCTGGTGGTAGATGCCGAACGCGTTCCGCAGCGTGTCGACCGTCACGAACGGCGGCGGATTGTCCGGATCGACCGGCGGCGGAGCGGCCTTCGTACGAACCACCAGAAGCCGCGCGTCCGCGCCCACATACGTCACGTGCACGGCGAATCCGCGCCCGTTCTCGCTCTCACCGCCGAAGAACGTCTGCGCCTCAGGGGACGGGGCGCACGCGGCCGCGATCGACCCCGGGAAGTCGCGCAGCGCCCCTCGAATTGCCTCTTCCGGTGACCTGCGGGAACCCTCGCTCCTGAACATCTATCTCCCCTATCCCGTGACGGTTCCAGTCTGGTAGAACTCTGCCACGGAGAACGCTGCGGGGACGCCGATTTCTTCCGCGACCGCCTTGATCGCCGCGTCGCCGACGGCGATGTCGGCTTGGCCGTCGGTGGTGAAGTACGGCGCGATGTACGTCTCGTAGTGGGTTCGGATCTCGTCCTCGGTGTGTCGGCCGAGGAACGTCCGCATGTGCCGCATGGTGGTAGCCGGGTCGTCGTGGATGACCCGCAGGGCGCGCCGGTGGGCACGCACGAGGGCTTGGACCGCGGGGCCGTCCGGATCGATGTGGGTGGGGTCGACGGCCACGCCCACGGTGGGGATCTGGAAGTGGTCGCCGAACCAGGCCGGCACCTGCCAACCGTGCTCGGCGGCGACCGCCTCCGGCGCCATGGTGCTGCCGACCACGGCGGCGTCGATACTGCCGTCGTTCAGCCGACGCAGGTCCATGCCGTAGTCGCCGGGCGGGCGAACGATGGTCTGGATGTCGCGGTCCGGGTCGAGGCCTGCCCGACGCAGCACGATCCGGGTGAAGCATCCGGGGGCGGTGCGCGGGGCGTGCACCGCGAGACGTCGGCCGGCCAGTTCGGCCAGGGACGTCAGGTCCGGGCGGGCGAGGAACCAGAACAGCGGGCGGTCGGTGTTCACAGTCAGCGCGACCCACGGGATGCCGTTGGACAGTCGGGACAGCAGCGCCCGGCCAAGCCCGATGGTGGCGCAGTGGCGCAGCCGCTCTTCGTCCCAGGCGACGCCGTCCCGCAGCGCGACGTGCACGCCCTCGTCGGCGTAGAGGTCCTCCTGGTCGGCGATGTAGGCGACGAGTTCCTCGTGCAGGCCCCGTCCGACGTACGCGAGATCGATCGTGTGCATGGGTATTCTCCCTTGCCGTGGCAGTGGTTGATGCTCAGTACATAGCCATTCCGCCATTGACTGTGGCGGTGGTTCCGGTCATGAAGGCGTTCTCCTCGCTGGCGTAGAACGCGACCGCCTGGGCGACGTCGTCCGCGCGGGCCAGTCGGCCCATGGGCGTGGCGGCCACCTGCCGCTGTACGAGCTCTGTGTCGAGCACATCCGCCGCGATACGGGTGCCGCCTACCGGGCCGGGCTCGACGATGTTGACGGTGATGCCTTGCGGGCCCAGTTCCTGCGCGAGGTACCGAGCGAACTGGCTCAATGCGGCCTTGGCCGTGCCCAGCGCGATCATGCCCGCCCGGGGCCGACGGCTCGGGCCGGCGCCGAGATAGATGATGCGTCCCCAGTTCCGCTCGGTCATGGCGGGCAGCACGGCCTTGGTGACCACGTACGCCGCACGCATCTCGTCGTCGAGCTTGCCGCCGAGCTCTTCCCACGTCATGTCCTGGAACGACTTGACCGCGTACGGCGTGAGCGCGTTGTGTACGAGCACGTCGATACCGACACCGCCCCAGGCCTCGCGAACCTGCTCGATCATGCTCTGGACGGCCGCCGGCTCGCGCACGTCGGCCCGCACCGCCACCGCCTCGCCACCCGCGGCCTTGATCTCGGCCACAACCTGCTCGGCCGACGCCGCGCTGTGCAGGTAGTTGACCACCACGCGCATCCCGCGCGCGGCCAGCAGGCGCGCGGTGGCCGCGCCGATCCCGCTGCTCGATCCCGTCACCAATGCCACCCTGCCGGTCGTCGCGGTCATCGGACCGCCTCCCTTTCGTCGTCGTTGTCAGCGTGCGCGGGCCGGATCGCGCCGTAGAGCACGGTGTCGACGGTCGCGCGCAGCAGATCGGCCGCGGTGTAGTCGAGTTCCTGCGGCAACCGCGAGTTGAGCAGCCGCTCCAGCGCGCCTCGGGTGATCTCGCCGAGGAGTTCGGGCGGCGCCGCGAGCAGTCCCCGCCGGTGCCCGTCCCGGAAAAGCTCCCCGAGCGGCCGGTAGATCGTCGAGTCCACGCACTGCTCCACGTAGAGGCGCAGCGTCAGGTCGCCGCCGCGGCCGGTCGCGAGCTGAGCCGCCCCGATCCGCCCGAGCTCGGTGCCCGCCGCGATCAGGAACCGCTGCACCCGCACGTCGAACGGCTGCCCGGCCGCTTCCTCCGCCGCCGACGCCAGCGCGCGCTCGATCCCGGCGAACTGCCGATCCAGCACCGCGGTCAGCAGGCTGCGCTTGTCCGGGAAGTGCCGGTAGATCGTCTTCTTGCTCATGCCGAGATCACGGGCCAGATCGTCCATGCTCACCCGGGCCAGGCCGGGCCCGAGGAACAGCCGGCGGGCCGCCTCCACGATCACCTCGGCGCGCTCCGCGTCCGCCGCGGAAACTCTGGGAACTAGATCCGTTTCCATGGTTTCCATGCTTGCGCGCCATGCCGGGCCTGTCAAGCCGGGTTTTTGGACGCCTTCCCTGAAGTTGCTTTCACGGGTCTCTCACGGGTGCGCAGAACACTGCGGCCGAGGGTCGAAAACAGGGAGGCAGAGGAAAATGCGGCGCAGGTCGGTTCTCAAGGCGATGGCCGGAGCGACATTGATTCCGGTGGCCGCCGGATGCAGCGGCTCGGGCTCGGGCTCAAGCTCCTCGTCGTCAACGTCGTCGTCACCAAGTTCGAAATCTTACTCACTGGATTTCGATTCCGGTTCACCCACGGCTCTGACCGAGACCGTGAGCGCGGGCAGCGGCTCGGTGACGGTCAAGTACAAGTTCTACTCGAACAACGTCTACGTGCAGCACCCGGTGAATTACGAGTACCAGTCACTGAATGTCAGCGTCCCGATTGCGATCAACGGTAAGACGATCGACGCGACGGACGCGCCGATCATGTTCGCGATCGTGGCTGCGCACCGGCACCCTCGACACGAACACCGCGCACACCGTCGTCTGCAACCTTGCCGCAATCACCACCGGACTCGGCGACGCGGTCAACTCCAGCCTCTACTGGGACGGCGGCCACGCGGTGAACTACGACTTGCCGGACCTGTTCGCCTGGGTCAAGAAGCTGACCGGCTACTCCGCCGCGTAGGCGTACTCACGAAGCCGCGCGCTGGGCTCAGGTACGACGCGCTCGGCCAGCCAGCGTTGGGCGGTGGCGAAGCCGAGTTCGATCAGGTCGGCGCTGTGGTTGAAGTCCATCGGGTTCGCGCCCGGCACGACCGGTGCGGGGAGCAGGTGGACGCGACCGCGCGCGAGCGACAGGTTGTGCCGGTCGAGTCGTTCCATCATCACGTTGAAGGTGTGGAACATGGCGGGCAGCGCGGCGCCGCCCGCCATCGACTCCTCGCCGCCCACGACGCAGGGCAGCACGTAGCTCTCGGTGGCGCCGAGCTCCTCGGCCTGCAGGATCGGGATGTCGGCCGAGACGCAGCCGTCGACGTCCCCACCACGAGATCGGGCCGGATCCCCGCGGCGGCGAGCGCACGCAGCATCCCGACCTGCACCGCCGAGAGGCCGGCACCACCCTGGAACACAAACGCGACCGTCATCGGACCGACCTTTCGAGGCAGCTGGCGAACACCCTCGAAATTACGGGAAACGGCTGGTCAGCGAATCGTGCAGGCGTCGTATCTTTCACCTGCTACGAACGCAGTACACCGCCGCGCGCCGACACCTTCCGCCGCCGGCCGAGCCCGCGGCGGGCGAGCGGCCCTATCGGATGCGCGGGGCCGAGCAGCAGCGCGGCGGCGAAGGCGACCACCAGCCACAGGCGCAACTGGCCGAGCACGGAGGAGTTCGAGATGAAGATCGGCGCGACGGCGAGGGCCGCGCCCGACAGCAGCGTCCACAGTGGCAGCGGCTTGCGCAGGCCGAGCGTGTCCCACAGCAGCGTCCCGAGCAGGACCCCGGCGGTGTAATACGCGTACACGCCGGGGTCCAGCACGATGCGTGCCCCGACGCCGAGCAGGATGATCGCGGGCCAGCGGCGTCGCCACACCGCGATCCCGCCGAGCAGGCAGCCGAGCCCGATCTGCGCCATCCGGTCCCAGCTCGGGGTGCCCGAATCGCTCACGCCGAGCGCGCGCAGCGAGGACGAGGGCTCGTTGGGGATGGTGAACGCCGAGGCCGCCGTCAGCGTGTGGACGTCCGCGATGACGAACGGCAGCCAGGCGACCAGCACCGTCATTCCGGTCCACACCGCCACGTGCCCCCGCATGAAGGCGGGCACGGTCAGGATCAGCGCCAGGAACACCAGCGCCCAGGGCTTGGAGTCCACCGACAGGCCGAGGCAGAGCCCGGCGAGGGTCGGTATGTTCGCGGTCAGCGCCCAGACCGCGAGCGTCACCAGGGTCAGCGCCAGCACGTCGTCGAGATGGCCGATCCCCACGCTGAGATCGGTCCAGCCGATCATGAAGACGCCGCCGCCGATCAGCATCGTCCGGTCAAGACGCGCGGTCCCGGCCAGTTCCGGCCGCATCGCCTCCGCGATCCGCTCCACGCAGTACAGCACGACCAGGCCGAGCGCCGTCATGAACGCCTCGGCCGCGAACAGTCCGTTCGAGCCGCCGAGCTGCCGGAGCCCCTCGGCTATCGCGAACGTGAACGGGCCTATCTGCAGCTGCGGATAGTTCGCGTAGATGTCCAGGCCGCCGGCCGGCTGCCCGGCCGCGGCGCCGTGGAACAGCAGCGTGCTGCCCTGGACGAAGAAGTGCCAGGAGAAGCCGCCCTTGACGCTGAAGTAGAGCGCCCAGAGCCCGCCCCACCCGGTGAGCAGGACGAAGCGCCCGACGCGGCTGCGCCAACCGTGCTCGAGCGGATCCGCCCCCGTCTGCGCAAGCGGTTCAGCGCCCGCTCCCTCCGACGCGAGCGCACGCGTGGCTTGCGACAAGACTCCTGCTCCGTTCCGATTCGCGGCCGACTCCCCTGCCCGGCCTCGATCACTCTAGACGGTGAGAGAACGCTTAAGTGAAACTGAGCGGTTCCCGGTTTGGAACTCCCTTGACCTACTCATGGGCCTTTGGCCCGGGGATACGAAAACGGCCGCGTCCGCCGCTCAAGGACTCACCCCGAACGTGATCCGGTAGTCGCACCCGCCGGAACAGGTGTACACGCTGCTTTGATCGTCGTAGACGTACGAGTACGCGGCCGGTTCCGCCTTCTTGAAGATGGCCGCGTAGTCCACCGGCCACTGCGTCGGGATGCAGGTGGTTCGGCTGCCCCACTGTCCGCGGCAGCAGTACTGGTCGGTGTTGAACACGTCGCAGGCGGTCAGGCAGCCGACCTCGGTGCCGTCCACCTTGTCCTGCAGGGCCGTCGGGCAGGTGTTCAGCAGGTTACTGACACAGCCGGTGGGAATGCAGCCGTCCGCGGTCATCTTGTCCGTCGTCGTTCCGCCGGTGTGGTTGATCCACATCGGCAGGTTGAACCCGTCCAGGTTCACGTCGTAGAAGTCCATGCCGTCCCACGCGTCGAGGTCGAACTCGGCGAGCGTCTCCGGCGCCACGCTCCCGGCCGCGCCGCACTGGAACCGGCCGTCGCAGTCCCCGGTGACGCAGTGCCCGCTGCCCGCCGAGTCGAACTGGCAGCCGGTGCGCCCCCACAGCCGCCCGTTCCAGTGGTCTGGCATCGCGATGCTGACACTGGCCCCGGGTTTAAGGACCCAGCCGGTGGCCGCGAGCGGATAGCTCGGATCGGCCTGAGCGGCGGGCCAGATGGTCTGCGAGGTCGAGTTGACGAACGTGACCAGGCGCTCGCCCGCACCGACTGCGGGCGCGGCTGCGGCCGGTGTGGTGCTAGCCGTTGCGGCCTGAGTCGCTGCGACGGACGGAGAGGGGGTGTGGGAAGCGGTGGCGGATTTCGACGCCTGCGCCGGGGAGGCGGACGCGGTGGGCCTGGCCGTCGTCGCCGTTGTCGAGGTCTGCGACGAGTCGAACGGCGTACCGACCACTCCGACAGCCGCCGCCTTGGCATGGCCCGTGTCGGAGGTGCCGCTGCTCAGCAGGTAGAAACCCCCGGCCCCCAACGCGACCACCACGGCGGTCAACGCCGGAAGCAACGGCCGTAGCCGCCGACGCCTGTGCTGGCTCATCGCTCACTCCTCGGTGCAGGTGTCAGGTGTCCTTGTCGTGGAAGGAGAGGGCGCGAGACGCCTCGGGATTACAGAAATCCGCGGCGCGATCTCGAAACATTGCGGCCACGGAGCGTAACGCGCCGGAAACGTTACCCTTTGTCTCTCCGGGATCCGGCCGACGTGGCCGAGGAATTGTCTGGTCTAGACCATATATTTTTGCGGCCCGAACTCAATTTCCGAATTACGTCATGTCCCCAACTCGCCAGCGGAGGCCGCGGCGCCGTATCTGCGCGGCAACTTGGCCACTGAACTGCAGAGATAGCTGCTGGATTGATCGGGTGGGCTGGGTTCGGAGGGCTGCCGCGATCACGGTACAGAATGCTGCCACTCACCGCCCTTGACACTCTCCCGGACGGCAGCGTACTTTCCGAATCGCCGGACCATTCGTTTTCTTATACTACCCACACGGTCCGGTTGCGTTCCCGCAGAGCGCCCATTCGCGCGTTATCCCACCCTGTTTACGCGCGAATGGGCCGCGGACCGACTATCCCCGGTTCTCGCTCGCGAGGGCGCCCCCAGGCTGACCCCTTTGGAGCCGCAGAGTGAAGAGCTACCCCAGAGACCGCTACGGACTTCGGCTGAGCACGACGTCCGAGGCCGCCGAAGCCTTCCGTCTTGGCATGGACCGCGTGCTGTTGCTGCGGGAGGGAGCGGTGGAGCAGTTCGCCCGCTCCGTCGCCCTCGACCCCGGCTTCGCGCTGGGGCACGCCGCCCTCGCGCTGCTCGGTACGGAGTGGGGCGTCGCCGTGGACGTGCCGGCCGAGTTGGCCGCGGCCCGGGCGAGCGCCGCGGGCGGGGTCGACGAGCGTGAACGCGGCTTCGTGGCCGCGGTGGCCGCTCGGGCCGGCGATCCGGTCGGCGCGGATCAGGACTCTGCCGGAGCGCGGGCGCTGCTGCGCCACATCAAGAACTTTCCGCTCGACGCGCTGGCCGTGAGCGCCGCGGTTCCGACGGTGGCGTTCGGCGGCATCACTTCGGGCCGCCAGACCTGGGAGTTGGTCGAAAGGCTCGGCTCGTCGTACGGCGACGACTGGTGGTACTGCGGCGAACTGGCGTTCGTCCGTCAGGAGCAGGGGCGTTGGGACGAGGCCGAGGAACTCTCCCTGCGCTCGTTGGGCGAGCAGCCCGCTTCCGGGCACGCGGTGCACGCGCGGACCCACGTCTTCTACGAAACCGGCCGGCACGAGGCCGGGCTTCGCTGGCTGGACGGGTGGATCGCCGAACACGGGCCGCGCGCGAACAGCGGCGCCCACTTCAGCTGGCACGCGGCGATCCACGAACTGGCCCTGGACGACTCGTACGCAGTGCGGCGCAGGTACGAATGCCAACTCGCCCCGCCGCTGGTGACCGGAGCACGGGCTCTGGTTGACTCGGGATCCCTGCTGTGGCGATGTCGCATGGTCTCCCGCTGGCGCGGCCCGGTGCCCGCCGAAGAGGTGATGAACGCGGCACGGCCGGAGTGGATGTGCGCGCCGCCGAACCCGTTCGCGGCCCTGCACGGAGCGCTCGCATTGGCATTGGCGGAGAACGCGGCCGGCCTCGCGGCCCTGCACCGATGGGCCGGCCGTCACGCGAGGCCCGTCTTCCAGGAGGTTGTGGCGCCGCTGTGCGGGGGTCTGTGCGCGGTGCTGGAAGAGCGCTGGGACGATGCGGTCGGCCTGCTGTCCCTGCTGCTGCCGCGGCTGGGCGAACTGCAGTGCAGCCTCGCGCAGGCCGAGGTCATCGAGGAGACCGCCGTCTACGCCATGATCCGGGCAGGTCAGACGGCCCGTGCGGCGCGCACCATCACGGCACGACTTGACCGCCGGCCCTCCGCGCTCGACCGCGCCCGGGTCAGTGCGCTGCGCCCCGCGGCGGCGGCAGCTGCCTGATACGCCGCTCAGGCCGCGATGTCGGCCAGCACCATGAGCGCGCTATCTACTCCCGCACTCGGCATCCGCAGCAGCCTGACAACCTCGCGAATCCCCGCTCAGGCCGCCAGATCGGCGAGTGCCTTGAGCGCGCCGTCCACCTCCGCGCCGGTGTTGTAGTGCAGGAATCCGATCCGCACGGCGCCTTCGCGGAGCCCGAGTGTTTCGAACAGCGTCGGGGCGTGGAACGTGCCCGCGCCCACGGCGATGCCGCGCTCGGCGAAGGCTCGGGCTAGCTCGACCGGGTCGGCGCCGGGCAGGGTGAGGGCGAAGGTGGGGGTCCGCCCGTCCATCGTCGGCAGCCCGATGAGCTTCCAGGGTTCGGGCAGGCCCGCGAGGAACTGCTCGCCGAGCGCTCGCTCTTGCGAGGCGATGAGCTGCCAGCCCACGTCGTCGAGGTAGTCGAACGTGGCGACGAGCCCGGCGAGGGATTCCAGCGGCGGCGTGCCCGACTCGATGCCGGCGCCCGGGGTGCTGCGCGACCAGGCCTCGATGACATCGCGCCGCGCGTAGTAGAGGCCCAGGTGCGGGCCGAAGAACTTGTACGCGGAGCAGAACGCGACATCCACGCCGAGCTCGCGCACCCGCAGCGGCTCGTGCGGCGCCATGTGCGTCGGGTCGAGCCACGCCAATGCACCGACCTCGTGTGCCAGGCGGCTCACTTCGGCGACGTCGACGGCGGTGCCGGTGGCGTTCGCGGCGTAGGGCAGGGCCACCACGCGTGTTCGACTGTTGATGACTGCGCTGAGCTGGTCCATGTCGAGGCGCCCGTCGTCGGCGAGACCGACCACGCGCAGGTTGAGACCGTGCTCGGCGGCGGCGCGCCGCCATGGCAGCACACTGGCATCGTGATCCAGGGCGCTGACCACGACCTCGTCGCCCACGTACATGGTGGCCGCCGCGAGGGCGACCATCGTCGCGTTCACCGTCGAGGCATTGAGGCCGAATCCGACCTCGTCGCAGTCCCCCGTGCCGAAGAACGCCGCGCAGCGCTCACGGACCTGCCCCACCAATCGCGCGGCGGCAAGGCTTTCGGCGAAGACGCCGCCGAGGTTGGCGGGGCAGGTGGCGAGATAGCCGACGATAGCCTCGATGACCTCGCGCGGGATCTGCGATCCGGCCGGGCCGTCCAGCCGGGTGGTCGGGCCGGCGAGGGCCGGAAACCTCGCGCGAAGGCTTTCGATAGTGGGCATGATGGAAGGCCTTCTATATCGGGTATTGGGAGCACCTGAAAGTTACGAGTCACCGAAAGTGGCGTCAAGACTGAACACACGATGCTTCCCGATATATCAGAGCTGATTCTATCACCATGCAGGTCAGCAGTCCTGTCTGAATTCCGACATGGCGAGAATAGGTCGCTCGTCGTTGACGAGAATCCTTAGAATGGGAACTCCCGCCGAGCGCTGTCGGCGCTTAGACCTCGCCGGTCTAGTACGCGGGGAACGGACCCCAGCCCTTGATCTCGAACGCGTCGCCGCGCCGGCCGACCTCCAGGGCGGTACGGCCGCTGAAGTGCGCGGGCAGGACCAGCGCCGTGTTGTCCGACGCCCAGCCGAGCAGGTCGCGGCGGGTGGCCTGCGCGGTGGCCGGGTCCTCGCAGAAGCAGCTGTGGTGATCGGGGTGGGCGACCTGCAGCGGGGTGTGCATCAGATCCGCCGCGAACAGCCCCCTGTCGTTGCCCGAGGCGAGCATCAGGACGCTGGAACCCGGGGTGTGGCCGGGGGCCGCCACCAGCCGCAGGTTGCCGTCCACGACGTACTCGTCCTCCCACAGCCGCACCTGGCCGGCGGCGTGGACCGGCTCGATGCTGTCCTCGAAGGCGTTCTCGTTGACGCCGCCGGCGATGTTCGGGTTCTTCGCCGGGTTGAAGTGTTCGAAGTCGAGCCTGGGCATCAGGTACGTGGCGTTGGGGAACGTCGGCACCCACTGGCCGTCGACGAGGCGGGTGTTCCAGCCGATGTGGTCGACGTGCAGGTGGGTGTTGATGACGAGGTCCACGTCCTCGGGCTTGATGCCCGCGTCGGCCAGGTTCTGCAGGTAGCCCAGGGACAGGTGGTCCCAGGCCCCGACCGCCGGACGGGTCTTGTCGTTGCCGATTCCGGTGTCCACCAGAATGGTCTGGCCCTCGCTGCGCAGCGCCCAGGTCTGGAACGCGACCTGAACGATGTCGTCCTCGCCGCCGAGGTGGTCCGGCACCAGCCAGTCCCGGTTCTCCCGCCAGTCCGCTTCCGACCAGCCGGGGAAGAACTGGTCCGGGGTCATGCCCACCGGCCCGTGCATCTCTTCGACCCGCGCGATGGTGACGTCGCCGAGCGTGATCTCGTTCATGTGATTGCTTCTCCTCGAAAGTCGTGCAGCGCTGTGCATGACCACTCTCGGAGATCCCGCTGTTCGTAACCACACCACGCTGGGGTGCGGCTTGGCGGGGAGCGGCGGCGCACAATGGACTCCATGGCAGACAGTGATCACGGCGGCGAGCTCGGCGCGTACCTCAAGACGTGCCGCGCCCGGGTCCAGCCCGAAGACCTGGGCCTGACCTCGTACGGAGGCCGACGGCGCGTCGCCGGACTGCGCCGCGAGGAGCTGGCTCAGCTCGCCGGGCTGAGTACCTCGTATTACGCCAGGCTGGAGCAGGGCCAGTCCCGTCACGCGTCCCCGCAGGTGCTCGAAGCCATCGCGGCCGCGCTGGCGCTGACCGGCGCCGAGCGCGACCACCTGTACGCCCTCGCCGCGTCAGCCGGCCGACGCCGGGCCGTGCGTCCGCCGACGGTCGAACACGCCGATCAGGCCCTGCTCGAACTGCTCGGCGCGATGCCGCAGGTGCCCGCGCTCATCCTCGGCCGCCGCGGCGATGTCCTCGCCTGGAACGCGATGGGCCACGCTCTGCTAGCCGGGAACCAGGACCGCGAGGGCGCGAACGTCCCGGGACGGCGCGTCAACATGACCGAACTCGTCTTCCTCGACCCGGACACCCGCGAGCTCTACGCCGACTGGGACCGCAAGGCACGCGCGGTCGTGGGCAACCTCCGCCTCGTCGCCGGGGCCCATCCCGAGGACCCCGCGCTCGCCGCGCTCGTCGGCAGGCTGACCCTGGCCAGCTCGGAATTCGCCGCTCTCTGGGCCGACCATCGTGTCCAAGCCTGCGCGACGGCCGCCTACGAACTGCGTCACCCGCAGGTCGGGAGCCTCACCGTGACGCAGCAGACCCTCCGCTCGATCGAACGGCCCGACCAGACCCTCGTGACCTGTACCGCCCCGGCCGGATCCGCCTCGGCCGCGGCACTCGCCATGCTGGCCCACGTAGCGGAGCCGGTTGGCAAACAGGCCCCGATGCTGTGGACTTCGACACTGTGAATACTGAACCCATCGACGAGTACTACGACGCCTTGATCAGCGCGTACCTCGCTTCGGATGACGCGGGCGCGCTGGACGAAGCGCTCGCCCGCTTCGTCGCCCCGGTGAACGCGGCCTTCGTGGAGTCCTCCGATCCCGAGGACGCGGTTGAGACGGTCCTGTGGGCTGCGTGGGAAGCCTTGGTGGGAGCGGCCGAAGCCTCTGCGGGCGCTGCGCAGACGCGGCTCGTCGAGCTGGTCGCGAGGATCAGCGGCCAGGAAGTGCCCGCGCGGGCCGACGGGCGGCGCGACTGCCTGGTCTGGGGTCTGCGGGTATACGCCGATCTGCCGGTGTTCGGCGCGCAGATGCGTGAGGAATGGGACGTCACCCGGACCGGCATGGTCGGTCCGGAGGCCTGGGCGAATCTGAACGCCTTCGCCGCGCGGCTAACGACGCTGGCCGACGTGGACTTCTCCCTGTACGCCCTGTGGACGCTGCGGGACTACCTCGAGGAGGAGCAGGCGGCGAGCCCTGCGGATCTCGCGGTCGTCGCGCAATGGTTCACGATCTGCGGGCCGCTGCTCGCATCCCTCTCAGCCTCCGAATACGCGATACCGGAGTGGGGCGCGGCGTCGCGGGTCGGCCCGCTCTGCGTGCGACAGGGGATCGCGGAAGGCGGATTCAGTCCGCAGCGCTGGGAGTTCTGGCGAAGTCGGCTGGAGGCCTACGCGAAGGAGCCGGACGCCGCCGCTGCACAGGCGGCACTCACGGCACTCGCAGCCTTCGATCGTGCCACGGCCTAGTAAGGGTAGGGAGAGGCAGAGGGCGGAGACGGTGGCCTGCCCCCGTGTGACTTGAGCCGTGCGATCACAGACTGGAACGCGTCTGAACACGCGCTTTCCCTCTGGAGGCAGCACCTCATGGTGACCCACCCACACTCCCCGCGCCGCCGTCTGACGGCCGGCGCACTGGCCGTCGCAGCCGTCATCGGCTCCGCCACCGCCTGTGCTTCGAGCGCCACGAAGCAGGCAGCCGCGCCGACGGCCACCACTGCCGCCGCCACGCTGACCGCGCTCGCGCAGCAGCTCGTCAACGCGGGTGCCCCCGGCGTGATCGTGCGCGTCGACACCGGCCACGGCCCCGCGATCCAGATCGACCGGCAGGCCGCGTGGACCGTGCCGGACCACGTCCTGAACGCCGAGGACCAGTTCCGCATGGGGTCGAACACCAAAACCATGGTCGCAGCCCTCGTACTGCAACTGGTCGCCGCGCATACCGTCAGCCTCGACGACAGCGTGCAGAAGTGGCTGCCGGGAATGGTCCCGAACGGCTCTGCCATCACCATCAGAATGCTGCTCGACCACACCAGCGGCCTGTTCAACTACGTGGACGACCCGCGGATACTCAAGGTGTTCACCGGTCGGGACACCCGGATCTGGACGCCGCAGGAGTTGCTCGCCGCGGCCGTCTCCCATTCGCCGCTGTTCGCTCCCGGCGCCGAGTACTCCTACAGCAACACGAACTACGTCGCACTCGGCCTGATCCTGGAGAAGGCCACCGGCCAGAGTCTGGCGAACCTCATCCAGGACCGCATCGCCAGACCGCTCGGCCTGACCAGCGCCTACCTCGCGCCCTACACCCCGGACCCGGCCGACACCAAGCTCGCCGACGGCTACGAGCCCGACGCCGCCATACTCGCGCCGCTGCTGCCCACGGGCACACCCGCCGGCACCTCGTTCGCCGGACCGGCTCGAGGCGACTACGTCAACACGACCTGGATCAACGACAGCGGAGACTGGGCCGCCGGTGGCATCGTCTCGACCGCCGCCGACTGGGCCAAGTTCCAGTCCGCCCTCGTCTCGGGCGAGCTGTTCCCGCAAGCGCAGGTCAAGGAGATGGAGACCACCGTCTCCGAGGGCTCAGGGACCCAGGACCGCTACGGGCTCGGGATCGAGCACAAGGTGACTCCGTGCGGCACCGTCTGGGGCCACGACGGCCAAGCGGCCGGCTACTCCAGCTGGGACTACACCGACGACACCGGCACACGCACCGTGGCGGTGTTCGTCACGACCATCTTCGGTCTCGCCGGACCCAAAACCTCCGTCGCGAGCCAGACGCTGCTCAACGCCGCCGTCTGCGCCATGCTCGACAAGCCGATCCCGGCGAGCGTGGGCTAGTGGCGAATTGGCGCCGTGGAAGGGATTCGCCGCTCGGCACGCCCCCGACCCGTCTTAGTTTCCTAGCTGCGTCGACCGAAGAGGTTCAGGAAGAACAGGAAGACGTTGAGGATGTCGAGGAAGATCGACGCCGCGAGAAGCGGGGCCGAGTTGATGTCCTGCGAACGCCGCAGCCGCTGGAAGTCGATGAGCGTGAACCCGGCGAAGATCACCAGCCCGGCGACCGAGTAGATCATCGAGCCGCCGGGAATCCGGACGAAGATCGTGACGACCCCGAAGAGGATCAGGGCCAGCAGCGCCCAGAAGCACGCGCGGGCCAGCCCGGACAGGTCGCGTTTTGTGGCGTAGCCGGCCGAGCCGAGCGCGGTGATGAACAGGGCGGTCGCGCCGCCGGCCTTCCACAGCGCCTGCGGGTCGGCGGCGGCATAGTAGACGATGGTCGGGGCGACGGCCACGCCCATGAGCAGGCCGAACGCACCGAGCAGCGCAACGGTCCCCTGCCGGGACCGGCTGGCCGTGGCGCGCATCAGGAGCAGGCAGACGAACGCCCCGACGAAGGCGACCAGGCCAGCCGCCCCGGTCAGATTCCGGCCCGCGTACGAGCCGAGCGCGAAGAGGCCCGCCGTGCCCGCTACATAGGTCATGGTCTGGGCGAACAGCGTGTTCGTGGAGACCTGGTAGCCCGTACGGCCCAGTGTGGCGTTATACATGCGGGCCTCTTACCCATTTTTCGCCGCGAACCCTCCAGCCGGCGGGGCCCGTGACGGCAAGCGCGCTCGTCGTAGTCGGTATCGCAGACATCGATGCCGCGAACTCTCGCCGACGTCTCCGGCCCGGCCTAGGTTGACCCTCACCCGCAGCGCCGAACCCACTTCACGGCGCTCGCAGCTCTCCCCTCCTTCCACTGCTGCAAGGAAAGGAACCCCATGGTTCACGCAGTAGAAGTACCCGCCGGTCGCGCCAGCCCGCGATCTCGTCGCACGTCGGCGGCGCTCGCGTCGGTCAGCGCGATCCTGCTCGGCGCGGCCGTGACGAGCACTCCGGCCGCCTCCGCCGCGGGACAGGCGGCCGGCCCCGGCCAGGGCGCGCTGCGGGGCGGACGCGAACGCCTCGACGGTCGCCTCGTACGCCCAGAGCAGCGGCACGGCCTCCCAGCACGACCTGAGCTTCGTCACCTCCACCTCCGACCTGTCCTCGGTGGACGTGTCGGGCGGCGACTACGCGCTCTCCGGCTCCAGCGTGACGAAGACCGGCGACACCACGTCGGACGACGACAGCAGCTTCGCAGGGCTCAACGCCGCCGTGCTCGCCGACTCCGGCGGAGCCGTCTCCCTCTCCGGGGTCAACGTCTACACCGACGGCGAGGGAGCCAACGGGGTCTACGACACCGACACCGGCTCGCTGCTCACCATGTACGGCTGCTCGGTCTACACCGTCGCCGACGGATCGCACGGCGCCGACGCGACCGGCGCGGCGACGCTCAAGCTCTACGGCGTGGACATCACGACTGGATCGTAACCGGTGACAGCTCATTGACCAGTCTGTCCGGGGTGCAGATCCACGGCGACACGGTCACGGGCATCATCGGCGACGGCCACGACGTCACCTACGACGCCACGCTCTCGGCGAACTCCGCGCTCGACGGGAAGACCTTTGAGCTGGCCAACGGCGGCGAACTGATACCGGAGTGATGGCGCCCTCAGGGGCTAGCTGCCGAGCGGGTAGGTGTTGAGGATGTTGCCGTGGAGGTCGGCGAGCAGGTAGCCGCCGCCGTACGCGTTGGAGCAGTAGACGCGCAGCGAGGTGCCGCTGGCAAAGGCCCAGTTGGGGTCGACGATCACGTAGTGGTCGGTCGGATCCGTCACGTTGAGGTCCTTGTTGGACTTCTGGATCAACCCGGGTATCACGTTCCAGTTGATCGTGGTGACGTCCACCGAGTTCTCGCCCTCGTCCAGATCGCCGCCGGGTTCGTCGTCGGTTATGGCGCCGTTCTCGTACGTGTAGTCGTCGTAGGCGCCGGACTGGGTCTTGCTCGGCGCCTCGATGTCGGCGTAATCAGAGTACAGAGTCAGCTCGTAGACCTTCGTGGTGCCGACCAGGGACGGCATGGCCTTGACCATCGCCTCGATCCCGGCGGGCGTCAGCAGGCTGCCCGACCCGTCGGTGCTCGTGCCCGTGGTCGCGCTCGACGAACTCGCCGCCGCCGGCGTCGCCGAGGTGGATGCGGACGCCAGTGCGGACGCGGTGCTCGCGGTCGACCGCGGCGTGCCGGTGCTGGTGCCCGAGGCGGACGAGTCGTTCGCATGGGAACGCGTCGCCCAAAGCAGGGCGCCGGCCAATCCCACCACGGCGGTAAGCACAACAGCGACACCGAAGCGGGCTCCGGCACGGCTCCTGCTCCTGCCGTGCCCGGACGTGGACGAGGGCACCCGCACAGCGTCGGTCGGCGACACCGAGTCCCAGGGTTGCGGCTGTGCGGCGTCGGCGGCGGGCGCGGCGGCTTCGGCGAGCAGCCGGTCGGCCTCCGCCGCCCGCGACCGCACGGCCGGGTCGCGCTGGAGCAGTCCGCCGAGCGCGGGGGTGAGCGGGCCGGCGTGCACGGGCGGCGGGATCGGGGAGTCGAGCACGGCCGCCAACGTGGCCATCGTGGTGGACCGGCGCATGGGATTGTGTCCCTCGACCGCCATGTAGAGCATGATCCCGAGCGACCACAGGTCCGAGGCCGGATCGCCCTCCACGCCGCGCAGCCGCTCCGGCGCGATGAACTCCGGAGAGCCGATGATCGAGCCGGTGGCGGTCAGCTGCGTCGAACCCTGCAACGCGGCGATGCCGAAGTCCGTCAGCACCGGCGTGCCGTCGGGCCGGAGCAGCACGTTGCCCGGCTTGACGTCGCGGTGCTGGATCCCGGCCCGGTTCGCGGCGTCCAGCGCGGCGAGCACCCCGCGGCCGATCCGCGCCGCCTCCGCAGGTGTTAGTGGGCCGTCGCGCAGCAGATCCTCCAGCGAGCCGCCGGTGACGAGTTCCATGACCAGCCAGGGGTGCCGCAGCTCCGGCGTGTCCACGATGTGGAAGATGGTCACCACATTCGGGTGCTGCAAGCGGGCCAGCGCCCGGGCCTCGCGCAGCACCCGCTCCCGCTGCTGCTCCGAGACGGTGTCGTCCGCGAAGTCGATCGACTCGCTCGAACGCACCTCCTTGAGCGCGACCTCGCGGTGCAGCGCCGTGTCGTACGCGCGCCAGACCAGCCCCATACCGCCGCCGCCGAGCTTGCTCAGCAGTTGGAACCGGCCGTCGATGACCACGGGCCCCATCGGCCCCTCGATATTCACGCCAGTCATTGTAGGGAGGTCCGCTGACAGCTCCTCACCTTGTGTCGGCCCCCCTGCCGCGGCACGATCAGGCCGCGCCGCCGCCCGGGTCGAGGCCGTGGCGGCGCATGTCGGCCAGCACGATCCGACCGGCCAGGCGGGAGAATTCCCGCCGGTCGCCGTCCGCAAGGTCGGCGACCAGTTCCCCGATCCGCTCGGCGAAGCGCTCGCCGACCTTCTCGACGAGGTCTCGGCCGACGTCGGTGATCGAGACCCGGACCACACGGCGGTCGACCTCGCTGACGGCGCGGGCGACCAGGCCGCGCGCCTGCGCCCGGGAGACCAGGCCGGTGGTCGAGGACTTGTCCAGGCCGAGATGCCGGCCGAGTTCGTTCATCGTCGGCTCGCGGTCGCGCAGCACCCCGAGCAGCCGGGTCTGAATCGGCGAAAGGTCGTAATCGCCGGCGATCTCGACCAGCGAGTTCTGCACCAGGAACGACAGTTGGGCGATGGCGTCCACCAGCACCGGGGTCTCGTTACGCGAAGTCACCGTCCGATCGTACTTGAAAAGGTACGTGCCGCAAACTATATTAGTACGTGGCACGAACCAATCCCGAGCCGAGGAGCATTCCCATGGACATCCACGCCGCCGTCGTCCGCTCGTTCGACAACCCGCCCCGCTACGAGCCCCTCGACCTGCCCGCCCCCGACGGCGAGGACCAGGCGGTCGTCCGGGTCCTCGCCACCGGCCTGCACCCGCGGGTGCGCTCGGGTGCCGCGGGCAGCCACTACACCAGCACCGGGAAGCTGCCGCTGGTTCCGGGCATCGACGGGGTCGGCCGGCGCGAGGACGGCCGGATCGTCTACTTCGTCGCCGACGACGACCTGGTCGGCCCGATGGCGAGCGAGACCGTGATCGACACCCGGCGCAGCGTCGAACTGCCCGAGGGCACCGACGTCCTCAAGATCGCCGCGGCGATGAACCCGGCGATGTCAGCGTGGGTCGCGCTGCGCCGCCGGGTCCCGATCCAGGCCGGGCAGTCGGTGCTGATCCTGGGGGCGACGGGCAGCGCCGGGCAGATGGCCGTGCAGGTCGCCAAGCGCCTGGGCGCCGGAACGGTCATCGGCGCCGGACGCGACAAGACCCGCCTCGACGCGCTCCCCGGCTACGGCGCGGACGCCACCGTCGCGCTCACCGACGACGCCGACGCGACCGCCGCCGCGTTGGCGGAAGCGGCCTGCGAGGTCGACCTCGTCATCGACTACCTGTGGGGCAAGCCCGCGAGCGAGGCGATGATGGCGCTGCTGCGGGCCCGCTCCGACCGCAGCAGGGAACTGAACTGGATTCAGATCGGCTCCATGGCAGGACCCACGATCGAACTGCCGTCCGTCGCGCTGCGCTCGGCGAACTTCCGGATCCAGGGCAACGGACAGGGCGCCGTCTCGACCCGCGCCTACCTCGCCGAACTCCCCTCGCTGATCGAGGAGATCGACAACGGCGGCCTCGCGGTCAGCGCCAAGCCGGTGCCCCTCGCCGAGGTCGAGACCGCCTGGAACGCACCCGAGGTCCCCGGCGTGCGCACCGTCCTGGTCCCCTAGCGTCCGCGGTCAGCTCGCCCGCAGCGCGTAGAGCTCGGCCCATTCCTTGCGGGGCCGGACGGTGAGGTCGACATCAGCGGCCTGAGCACGCAGGGCGCCCACGGTCGCCTGCTCCCGGGGGATCACCGCGAACGGGTCCCAGTTCAGGAAGCGGCAGGCGTTCTCCCAGGTGATCTTGTTGATGTCGGCGTCGTCTGCTCCGGCGCCGACCAGCTCGTCCAGCACGAACTCGGGGGCGTTCGGCCAGATCGAGTCGGAGTGCGGGTAGTCGCATTCCCAGGCGATGTTGTCGATGCCGATCTCGTGGCGCAGCTTCAGCGAGGTCTTGTCGGTGACGTAGCAGGCCATGACGTGCTCGCGGAACACTTCGCTGGGCAGTCGGCCGCCGAAGTCGCGGCGCAGCCACTTCTGGTTGGTGTAGTGCCGGTCGGAACGGTCCAGGTAGTAGGGGATCCAGCCGATCCCGCCCTCGGACAGCGCCACCTTGAGCGCCGGGTGACTCCGGAAGGCCGGGCCCCACAGCAGGTCCTGGACGGCGACCTGGGATACCGTCGGCGCGAGGCACATGAGGTTGTCGATCGGCGCGTCCGACGCCATCTTGAGCACGCCGAAGCCCTGCCCGATGTGCAGGTTCATCACCAGTCCGGTCTCGGACAGCGCGGCGAGGACCGGGGCCCAGTACTCACCGTCGTGGTAGCTCGGCAGGCCGTCGATGTGCGGCAGCTCCGGCATCGTCACCGCGCGGAAGCCCTTCGCCGCGACCCGGGTGATCTCCGCGACGGCCAGGTCGGTGTCCCAGAGCGGCAGGATCGCGTTCGGAATCAGTCGGCCCGGGTAGGCGGCGCACCACTCGTCGATGTGCCAGTCGTTGTAGGCGGAGATCATCACGACGGTGATCTCGTCCTTGAACTGGCTCAGATGGCCCGCGCTGAACCCGGCGAAGGTCGGGAAGCACATCGAGGCGAGAACGCCGTTCGCGTTCATGTCGCCGATGCGGTCGTGGATCCCGTAGACCCCGGGGCGCATCTCCGCGTACTTCGTCGGGTTCTTGTCCCACTCCTCCTTCGGCCAGCCGACGACGGCGTTCAGGCCTGTGACGCCGACCGGCCTGCCCCGGTAAACCCACTGGTCGACGCCCTGGTCGTTGGTGATCAGCCTGGGCACGTGCTCGGCGTACGTCGCCGGCATGTGCAGCTGGAACATCTCGGCCGGCTCGACCACGTGGTCGTCGATGCTGACCAGGATCATGTCGTCCACGTTCATCGGGGTCTCCTCGGGGCCGTGTGGGCCCGTCCCGGACCCCACCACTGCGAGATTCTCAATCTCTCCCACGAGAATAGTACTCTCGTCAATCCGCGCGGCTCGGCGGACCGGGTCAGGGACGGTACGCCGCGGACGTCTTCGGAGTCTCCGAGACGATCACCCCGGTCAGCTCGGGCAGACGCGGTAACCAGGTCTCATAGATCCAGATCGCCAGATTCTCCGCGGAGGGCACCCCCCCCCGTGGCATCACCTCGTTCAAGTGCCGGTGGTCGAGCGTGTCGTCGACCCACTTCTTGAATCCGTCGAGATCGCCGTAGTCGCGGACGAATCCGTGCTCGTCGAGCCGCTCCCGTGGAGCGGACAGCTCCAGCGTGACCGTGTAGTTGTGGCCGTGGATACGGGCGCACTTGTGCCAGGAGGGCAGGGTCTCGAGCGCGTGGCTCGCCGAGAAGGAGAACTCCTTGGAGATCGTCAACATGCCGAACCGTCAATCCCCTCCGGCGTTCCTCGATCACTCACTCTTCGCACTCTAGCGTTCCGGCGCCTCGGGGAACCCGTCGCTGATCCACCGGTTGAGTGGAACGTCCTGGGTGAACGTGCGGCGAAGCGGCTCACTCCCGATGCTGTGCGCCTTGCGGTCGACGACCTGCCGGGCCCTGTCCAGCAATACCGCGGCCTCAGCCTCGTCTCCATCGGCCCGCAGCACACACGCCGCGTGATAGAGGACCTCTTCCGTGCGCAGCGCCGGCATCTCTCCGACCTCGTCGAGCACGGCAACGGCGGCGCGGGCGAAGTCGGCTGCCCGCGAGGAGAGCCCCATGCACAGTTGCGCTCGTGCGCGCAGGTCGAGCGCGGCGATCCGGCTGCGCGTCATGCCGCTCTCGAGCGTCTCCACACACGTGTCCTCGGCGAGACCGTCGATCCGTTCGAGCAGCTTCCGCCCGGCGTCCCCGGGCACGGCGGCGGACCGGGCGAGCAGCACCTCCGCGAAGAGGTTGCGGACGATCGGCACGAGGTTGAGCAGCCACGTGCCCTGCGTTTCCGACCACGCGCGCTCCGCCAGCTCGACGCTCTCCTCGGCGCGGGACCCGTCCGCGGACAGGGCGAGTGCGAGCAACGCGGCGTTGTACGCGTGCCAGCCGCTCTCTCCGCCCCGGCGCTCCTCGAACTCCAGCGCCTCACGGAGCGTCAGCTCGGCCGGCGCCGACCGCCCGACGGCGAGCTGGACCTGCGCGAGATAGTTCAGCGCTATCGGCAGTTCGGCGTTGAGCGTCTCCCCGCGGAGCCGGTCCACGCAGCGTTCCAGCCGGTGCAGCGCGTCCTCGATGAAACCGCTGTCGTACAGCGTCACGGCGAGCTGCATCTCGGCGAGGTTGCGGGTGGAGCGGAGCACGGGCTGGTCGCTCTCCCGCAGGCGGGCATCGGATGCGTACATCCGCTCGGCCTCGCGCAGCGCGGCGAGCCCGTTGGCGAGGTTCCGCTTCGAGACCTGCCGGCCGAACTCCACGGTCGCCACGTAGAGCCGGGTCGGGTCCTCGAGCCGCCCGGCCAGTTCGACGGCTTCGGCGAGCTTGTCGAGTCCCGCGTGCAGGCCGCGGGTGGCCAGCAGGGTCTTGCCCCGTTGCAGGGCGCTGCGGGCGACGAGGTCCGGGTCCCCGGTTTCGGCCGCCATCCGTTCCGCCTCCTCGGCCAGTTCGTCGATGTTCGCCGGGGAGCCGACGCCGGTGTGCTGCCCCCGCCACCGCACCTCGGTCATCGACAGCAGCATCTCGGCCGCCTCGACGAAGCGGCGCCCGACCTCCGCGTCCCGGGTGTCGCGGCGCACGCGCCTGAGCGCGGCGATGGCCGCGGAGCAGTGCATCTCGGCCGAGGCGAAGGACAGGCCGTCCGCCGCCGCGGAGCGCGCCAGGCCCATCCGGATCTCGGCGGACTCGCGCAGGCACGGCCTGCCGCCGAGTTCGAGCTGTCTGGCGAGCTCGAGCCGCAGGCCGAGCGGCACCTGATCGTACGCCGCGAGGTCCCGGAGCATCACCCCCGCGAGTTGCTCGTGCCGCGAGCGCCGCTGCTCGTCCGTCTGCGCCTGATAGACCGCGTCCCACAGCAGCAGGTGGTCGAACGCGTAGATGTCCGCTTCCTGTTCGAGCATCCACTCCCTGCGCTCGGCCTCGGAGATCCGCCGGAGCAGCGTCTGGGACTGAGCGAGCACCCGGAGCCGCTCGATCACCTCGTCGTGCGGACGCGCCATGGCCCGCGCCAGGTAACTCGTCACGAACACCGGCCCCTGGACCGCGGCCAGCACGAGCAGCCGCCGGTCGCTCTCGTCCAACCGGGCGAGCTGGCCGTCCACGATCTCGGCCACGCTCTCCGGCAGCACGATCCGCGCGCCGTCCTGCGGCCGCCAATGCTCGAGGCAGAGCGTGACGAACATCGGCAGCCCGCCGGTCGCCTCGGTCAACCGCCCGGCGAACCCGGGCGGCACGGGAACGTCGAGCCGGCTGACCAGTTCGGCCACCCACGACTCGGAGAGCGCCCCGACCCGACGACGCTGCACGAGACGGCCGTTGCCCCACACCGCCACCATCTCGGACACCGCCTCGGCCGAACGGCCCGACGCGGCCGGGGTCGTCAGGCCGAGCACCAGCAGGAGCGGCTCGGCGGCGAGGCGGCGCACCAGGAAGTCCAGCACCTGCAGGCTGTCCTCGTCGATGAACTGCACGTCGTCGATGATCACGATCGCGGGCGGGCCGGACCGGGCGAGTTCGGCGATCCGCTCCGCCATCTGCAGCGCGACGGCCCGCTTGTACGGTTCGAGGCTGTCGAGCTGCAACGACCCGGCGCCGAGCGTGGACTCGGCGACTCCGCGCACCATCGTCAGCACCGGGACGAGTCCGGGCACCAGCGAGCCGAGCGTGCCCGGCGACGCCTGCAACGCACCGCGCCCCGCGGAACGCAGCAGACGACCCACCCCGTTCCGGCGGCGCGTCCTGCGCTTCCTGCGCTGCAAGCCGTCGAGAACCTCGATGACGGGCCCGAAGGCCAGGCCCGCGCCGATCATGGGGCAGCTGATCCTCAGCACGCGATAGGCCCCCGCGCGGGACCCGTCACCGCCGGGATCGGCCGCGAACCGGTCCAGCAACGCGGTTTTGCCGATCCCGGAGCGCCCCTCGATCACCACCGCCGCGCCCTCCCGCCGCGACAGGCCCCGTGCCGCGCGGGAAAGCTCCGCGAGATCATCCACCCGGTCCACGAAATTCGCGTGCATCCCATCCCCGGTCCATCGCAGGCCGAACACCGACAGCGGCGATCTTAGTACTCTGCCACACTCCGTGACAGCATACGCACCGGTACGCGGCCGGGAGGGGAGCCGTCAGTCCCCGTGCCAGGACCGCCAGAGGGCTGCGTATGTCCCCCCGGAAGCGACGAGTTCCGCGTGGGTGCCGAGTTCGGTGACCACCCCGGCGGCCATCACCGCGACCCGGTCGGCGTCGTGCGCGGTCTGCAGGCGGTGTGCGATCGCGATGACAGTGCGGCCTTGCAGCACCGCCGCCAGCGCCCGCTCGGTGTTGCGCGCGGTGGCCGGGTCGAGCAGAGCGGTGGCCTCGTCGAGGATCACGGTGTGCGGGTCGGCGAGGACGACGCGGGCGAGCGCGAGTTGCTGGGCTTGGGCGCCGTCGAGGCGGTGGCCGTTGCCGGCGACCATCGTGTCCAGGCCGTCGGGCAGGGCATCGATCCATCCCGCGTCGACGGCGGTGAGCGCGGCCAGCAGTTCGCCATCGGTCGCGTCGGCTTTGGCCAGCGTCAGATTTCCGCGCAGGGTGTCGTGGAAGACGTGGTGTTCCTGCGTCACGAGCACGACCTGGCGGCGCAGGCGTTCGGGTGGGAGGGCGGCGATCGGGATGCCGCCGACGGTGACAGAGCCGTGATTCGGGTGGTCGATTCCGGCCAGCAGGCGGCCGAGCGTGGACTTGCCCGCGCCGGACGCGCCGACGATCGCGAGCCGCTCGCCGGGCTGCACCACCAGATCCACCCCGTGCAGCACGTCGCCGTGATCGGCGTTGTAGGCGAAACGAACGGCGGCGACCTCGATGCGGTCGCCCGCGGGGACCTCGTAGGTCGAGGTCTGCGCCTGTGGTGCGGCGGCGGCCAGGCCCTCCACCCGCGCGTAGGAGACGGCGGCGTTCTGCATCGTCTGAACCCACAACAGGATCGTGTCCAGCGGGCCCACCAATTGCCGCATGTAGACGGTCGAGGCGACCACCGTTCCGAGCGAGACTTCGCCGTGCTCGTAGAGCGCCCCGCCGATCAGCAGAATCCCGGCCAGCGGCAGGACATAGGAGGCATCGACCGTCGGGAACAGCACCAACCGCAGCCGCAGCGAGCGCATCTGGGCTTTGATGGACGCGGCGAACGCGGCCTGGGCCACCTCGATCCGCCGTTGCCCCAGCCCCAGCGCCTCCACGGTGCGCGCGCCGCTCGCCGTACTCTCCAGCACATCGGCGATCACCGCGCCCGCGGCGCTCTGGGCCAGGAACGCGGGCCGCGACCGGCGCAGATACCAGCGCAGCACGAACACGTCGACGGCCAGGCACGCCACGCCGCAGATCCCCAGCAGCGGGCTGAGGATCAGGACCGCGCCGACGATGCACAGCACCTGCACCGCCGCGACGAAGACGACCGGCGCGGCGTCGCGCAGGGTTGTGGCGACAGTCCCGGCATCGCTCGTCCCGCGCGAGACCAAGTCACCGGTCGTCGCGTGTTCGACCACGGATGCAGGCAGGGCGAGGGCGCGCTCCAGCATGCGCTCGCGGATCCGGGCTGAGGTGCGTTCGCCGAAACGCGCACCGACCAGCAGCGCCCAGCGCGACAGAAAGATCTGTGCGAGCGCGAACACGACGATGACCAGGGCATCGTGGTCTACTGTGGACACCGACGGATGCGCGCCCGTGACGGCGTTGACGATCCGGCCGAGGTAGGCCGGGCCGACCAGGGCCGCGATGGCCGCGAGCGCGTTCAGGACGAGCATCCCGGCGAAGGCGTGGCGATCGGCCCGCACGTCTTGGCGAAGCGCGGCCCTGACGTGTGCGGCGTCGGCGACCGGTAGGCGAGAGCTCACTGCGCGGCCTCCTCGTCGCGCGTCGCGGTAGTGCGCGAGACCACGGCGCGGTAGGCGGGATCGGATCGCCCGAGCTCTTGGTGCGTCCCCGAGCCGGCCACCCGACCCTCGACCAGGTGCAGCACGAGATCGGCCTTGTCGAGCACCAGCGGCGAGGACGTGGCGACCACGGTCGTCAGCCCCCGCCTCGCCTCTCGGAGCCGGGCTGCCATAGTGGCCTCGGTGTGCGCGTCCACGGCAGAGGTCGGTTCGGGCATCAGCAGCACTTCCGGCTGCGCGTACAGGGCGCGGGCGAGACGCAGCCGCTGGCGTTGGCCGCCGGAGAGGCTGCGGGCCTGGGAATCGAGCGCGGAGTCGAGGCCGTCAGGCAGTGCGTCGACGATGTCGCTCGCGACCGCGGCCCTGACCGCGTCGCCGAGATCCGGTTCCCGCGTCTCGCGGCGCCCGGCCACCGCCTCGCGCACCGTCCCGGCGAACAGGGCGGCGTCGTTCTCGGCCAGCAAGATACGCGCGCGGATCTGCGGCAGCGCCACCTCGTCCACGCGCACCCCGCCCCAGGTGGCATCGGAGGCGGTGAAGCGGGCGAGGCGTTCGAGGACCCCGGCGCAATCCGCGGGCTCGGCGCCGACGAGGGCGACGAACACGCCGGGCGGTATCTCCGCACCCGACACCGGATCGTGCAGGACCCCGGGATCCGGACCGAGGTCGCGCACGCCCTCGCTGTGGTCGGGTTCGAGCGCCAGGAAGCGGGTCACCCGACGCGCGGCGACGGTCGCGGCCGTGAGTTGCTGCGCGCCCTCGATGAAATTGGAGACCGGGACCACCAGCATCGCGACATAGCCGTAGACGGCGATCAACTGGCCGACCGTGATCGAACCCTCGGCGGCCATCCTCGCCGCGATCCACGTGACGGCCGCGAGAAACAGCGTGGGCAGTCCGGAGCCCAGCGCTCCCGTCCAGCTCGACCCAGCCCCCACCCGGTACCCCTGCCCGACCAGCGCTTGCGAGTCGTCGCGGTAGCGCCCGAGATACGTCTGCTTGCCGCCAAGGCCGCTCAGCACGCGTAGGCCGGCCACGATGTCGATCAGCCTATTGATCAGGACCCTGTTCTGCTCCCGGTACGGAGTCATGGCGCCATGGGTGCGGTGCAGCACCGGCCCGATCGTCACCGCGAGCACCGGCACACCCGCCGACACGACGAGGGCGAGCAGCGGGGAGATGGCGAACAGCAGCGCCGCGACCACCACGTACGCCACCACCGACCCGACGCCGGGACCGGTGACGGTCAGTGCTGTCGAGATGTTCTGCACGTCGCCGAGACCGATCGCGACCACCTCCCCGGACGAGGAATTCCGCTGTTCAACGCACCGCCGGGAGACCACTTTACGCCTCGGCCTTCTTGGTCTCACGGGTCACGGACTATGATCCCAAAGCCCGAATCGCAGATCGCTTGCCGGTGTGGTGCAGTCCCACGGCAGGCTAGCGCCGAGTGATCCGCTGAGGAAGCAAACCCTTATCCCAGAGGCGGTCGAGGTAGCTGAAGAATGCTTCCATTGCCGCTTGCCCACCCTCACCCCGGGGAGCGTCCGGGTCGTCCTTCATCGGATCGGATTCGACGACGCGGCCAAGCGCGGGGCCGGTGGATCCGGTGAATGTATGGCAGACAGGACACCATGTCTGGCTTCCGATGGTCGGCTGGGTACGGCCCTCGAACATCGTGAAGTAGCGCCGGATACCCAGCGCGCCGCACACCGGGCACTGCTGCTCCTCGGGCGGAAGGTCTTTCTGAGCCCTGAGCGCTTCCTTCTCCTCTTCGCTATATACTCGGATGCTGCGCTTGTAGACCACTTGTATCGCCTTCCTCGCGAGCCACCCACATGACTATAACGGCGATGACGCCGGTGGCCCGCCCCGAATCGGGCCGGGCCACCGGCCGCTCTGGTGGCGACTACTGGAACCGATTCCTGTACTTGTCCCACATGGACTCGCCGTAGGCGTTCGCCGTCGGCTCTCCACCGGGTACATTCTTAGTGGCCCAGGTTTGCTGGTGGTAGACCTCGTGGAAGAACGTGGTCACCGCCTCCTGGATGTTCTGCAGGCCGATATTCGAGAAACGGATGATCGGCTTCCCGTTCGCGCCGAGCATGGGTCCGGCTCCGGTCGCGGGCGTCACGCCGTAGGCCGGATTATCCCCGTCGAGGATGACCGGGGTGTATTCGAGGTCATACTGGTTGACCAGATCGCCGAATCCGGCCCGTCCGAGCATCTGCTTGAGCCGGGCGAGGCTGATGATGGGGCCCGTCGGATACCACCGCGGCGTGCCCTTCGGCCCGCGGAAGGCGTCTGCGTCGCCCGAGGCGTTCGCGCCGAGTTCGGAGGCGTCCGCGGCGGCCGCGTCCTGCTCCCAGCCGGTCAGCCCCCCGATGCCGAGTGCTGCGATCTGGGAGGCGAGTTCGTTGCCCGCGTTCTCGTAGAGGTCGGCGAGCTGGTCGCAGCCCTCGTCCTGCAGCATGTCGGCGATGGTGTAGAGCCGGTAGGCCGGGCGCGCCGGGATGTAGGTGTCGAAGAATCCGCTCCAGCCGCCGTTCTGGCCGGTGAATGCGTCGTACAGGTTGCTGACGAGTTGGAACGGGGCCTCGGTGCCTTCTGCGAATCCGCTGCTGAATTGGTCCCATTGGGAGGCGATCCAGCTGCCGGGGGAACGGCCGCTCGGGTCGGTCATGTAGGTGGGTGCGTCGTTGCCATAGACGTAGGCGGCCACGTACGGGTCGGTATTCTTGGCAGCGTTCGGGTCGCGCGTGGTGAACGTGCCGGTCCCCGGGACGTAGCTGCGGACGTTGAGGTCCAGCTGGCCCGGGATCGTCTGGTCGTCCAGGGCCCCGGTGAAGCCGAAGGGCTGGACCGGCGCGGTGCTGACCAGTTGCGTCGCGCTCTGCGAGCCGAACGCGTCGTAGGTGTAGGTGTCCTGGTCCACGCCCGCGGAGCTGACCAGGTCGGTGACGGAGCCGAGGTCGTCGGTGTAGTCGTAGAACGCGCCCGCGCTGGTGTGCTCGGACTGGATCGTGCCGAGCGGGTCGTAGTGGAAGTCGCCCTCCAGTGCGCCGCCGGCGCCGTGGAGCGTGGCCAACTGGGGCTGCGAACCGTTGATGTCCCAGGTCTCGGTCTGCTTGACTGTCCCACCGCTGGTGGTGGTGACGCGGTTGCCTTCCGCGTTGTTGGTGAACGTGTACGCGGTGCCGGCCACGTCGGCGCCGGAGAGCTGGTCAGCAGCGTTGTAGGTGTATGTGTTCGATCCGGCCGTGGTCTGGTTGCCGTCGGCGTCGTACCCGTACGCGGTGCTCGTCGACCCGGTCGTGCTCTGGGTCAGTTCGTCAGCCGCGTTGTAGGTGTACGTGGTCGTCGTCGGGCCGGATCCGCCGACAAGGCCGGTCGCGGAGGTAGCGGTGAGCCGGTTGCCCACCTTGTCGTAGGTGTATGTCTCCTTGCTCGTGCAGGTCGCCGATTCTGTGCTGGTGTTGCAGGCCGTCAGCAGGCGCCCGTCGTCGTCATAGCTGTACGCCTGCAGGCCGTTGATCTTGCGGTCCGGCACGGACAGCTCGACACTGGTGGGCTGTCCATCGGCGTCGAGGTTCAGGGAGTACGTGCCCTCATAACTCTTCACCGAGGTCAGGCGCCCGGCGGCGTCGTAGCCGCGGGTCTCCGCGGTGCCCGCGGTTGAGGGCGGCGTGGTCGTGGTCAGTTCGCCTGCCGCGTCGTAGGCGTACGCGGTCGTCGCACCGTCCGTGGTCTGGGCGGTCTGCTGGTCGTCCTTGTCGTAGGTGTAGGTGGCCTTCTCGCCGTCGGGGTAGGTGCGGGCGGTGACGTCGCCGTCGGCGTCGTAGGTGTAGGCAAAGCCGGTCGAGCCACTGGTCACAGCGGTCAGTCGGCTGTCGGCGTCCCGGGTGAGTGTGCGCGTGCCGGTTGCGTCCTGGATGCCGGTGAGCTGGCCGGTCTTGTCGTAGGTGTAGGTGACGGTCGGCGTGCCGTCGGAGTAGGCGACCGTGGTCGGCAGTTCCCGTGCGTCGAACGTCGTCGTGGTGGTCTGTCCACGGGCGTCGGTGACGACGATGTTGTCGCCCTCCGCGTCGTAGGTGTACTTGACGGTGTTTTCGAGCGGGTCGGTGGTGGACGTCAAGCGATCCGCCGCGTCGTAGGCGTACGAGGTGACGTCGCTGTTCGCGTCGGTCCGCGTGAGCAGGTTGCCGGCGGGGTCGTAGGTGTACGCGGTCACGCCGCCGTCGGGCGCGGTGACCGAGGTGAGTCGGCCGTCGGCATCATAGCCGTAGCCGGTGACGTTGCCGAGCGCGTCGGTGGTCGAGGTCGTACGGTTGTTGCCGTCTTAGGCGGTGGCGGTCTTCTCGCCGAGCGGGTCGGTGACCGAGGTCTGGTTGCCCGCAGCGTCGTAGCCGTAGGTCGTCGTGTACGTCGACGCGGTCGCGCCGGAGACGTTGCCGAGCGGGTCGACGATGCTGGCCACGCGCTCGTCCGCGTCGTACGTCCAGGTCGTCTTATCGCCGAGCGCGGTGGTCTGCGAGATCTTGTTGCCGTCTGCGTCGTACGTCGAGGTGGTGGTATTCCCAGACGGGTCGACCTGGGTGAGCAGGTGGTTGAGCCCGTCGTAGGTCGAGGTGGTGACCTCTCCAGCCGGATCGGTGACCTTGGTCACGTTGCCGACCGCGTCGTACACCGTGGTGGTGACGTGGCCAAGCGGATCGGTGACCGTGGTCGGGCGGTTCAGTACGTCGTACGCGGTCGCGGTGACCGCGCCGGTCGGGTCGGTGACAGAGGTCTGGTTCCCATTGGCATCGTGCCCGTACGTGGTCGTGTACGCCGAGGCGGTCGCGCCGGAGACATTGCCGCGGGCACCGACCATGGAGGTCTTGTGGTTGGCCTTGTCGTACGCGTAAGAGGTCTTATCGCTATCCGCGTCGGTGACGGACAGCAGGTTCCCGTTGCCGTCGTAGGCTTTCGTGGTGGCCTTGCCATTCGGGTCGGTGACGCTGATGACTCGCCCGTCCGCGTCGTACGCGGTGGTCGTGGTCTTGCCCAGCGCATCGGTGACCGTGGTCAGCCGACCGTCCGCGTCGTAGCCCTCGGCGGTCAGATCGCCGTCGGCGTCCTTGGTCGAGGCCAGCGTGTCGTCGGCGTTGTACGTGTACGTCGTCGTGTATGTGGCCGCGTTCGCGCCCGACAGGTTGCCGCGCGGGTCGGTCATTGTCAGCACGCGGCCGGCGCTGTCGTAGGTGAAAGTCGTCTTCTCCCCGGCGGCCGTGGTCACCGAGGTACGGTTGCCGGAGGCATCGTACCCGTAGGTGGTGGTCTCACCGCGCGGGGTCGTGGTCGACGCGAGTTCACCCAGCGCGCCATAGCTCTGCTTGGCGACCCCGCCATCCGGGTCTTTGGTGCTGGTCAGCCGGCCGATACTGTCGTAGGTGTAACTGGTCTTGCGGCCGTCGGCGTCGGTGTGCGAGGTGATGTCCTCGGCACTGTCGTAGGTCCAACTCTCGGTCAAAGAGATCGGCGCCGGAGTTACGCGGGTGAGGATGTCGCCCGCGGCGTCGTAGGTCATCGTGGTCGTGTTGCCGCGAGCGTCGGTGACGCCGGTCTGCTGCAACTGCTGGTTGTAGGTGTAGCTGACCGTGTCGCCGAGCGGGTCGATGCTCTCGGTCAGCACGTTGTTCGCGTAGATGTCGGTCCACACGCCGCCGTTGGGGTCGGTCATGTCCGACTCCTGAGTAGCGGCGGTCCACGCGAAGGTGGTCTTCGCGCCGTCGCCGTCCACCTGGCTGGCGATCCGACCGGTGGTCGAGTTGTAGGTATTGGTCGTCACCACGTGGCCGAGCGGGTCGGTGACCGTGAGTAGGCGTCCGGAGGTGTCGTACGTGTAGGACGTGTTTTTGCCGAGCAGATCGGTCACGCTGGTCAGGCCGTTGCCCGTGTAGCCGTAGGAGACGGACCGGCCGTCCGGCAGCGCGACCTTCGTCACCAGGCCGCTGCTGTTCTCGGTGAACGTCACCGCCCGCCCGGCGGCGTCCGTCACGGTGGACAGGTGGCCGGAGGCGTAAGCGAGGGTGAGCCCGTAGCCGCTCGGGTCGAGGATCGTCAGCAGTTGGCCCGAAGCATTGAACTGCCGGCTCGAATGATCGAGTGCTGTTACGGTCCAGCCCGAGGACGTCTTGGTGAGCGTCAACTGCACGCCGGCGGGGGCGCTGTACGTGCCGTTGCTGTTCTCGGTGAAGGTGATCTGCGAGCCGTCGCTGTCTGTGAGCATCGCGGTGCCCGTGCCTGTGGCTATCTTTGCGTCGTAGGGCAGCGACCATCCGGAGCCGAGCAGACCAGTGGCGGTGGAGTCGGAGCGGTAGGTCCGGGTGAGCGTGAAGGGCGTTCCGGCACCGGTGAGCTTGGCGTCGGTCACCGCCTGGTAGAAGGTGCCGGTGGCGGTGTCGACGGGGTCGCCCTGGCTGTCCTGCGCGTAGCAGGTGCAGATGCCCGCCTCGGCGCCGGGGATGTCCGGGGTGTAGAACACCGTAACGTTAGTGTCAGAGTACGTACCGTCACTGGCGCCGCCGGTAGACTCGAAGAACACCTGGGCGAAATAGGTCCCGCCGTCATTCAGCGTGCCGCCCAGCCCGTTCGCCATCCCCCACCAGCACTCGTTGGCATTGGGGCTCGAGGGGGACGACCATCCGTAGCAGTACCCGCCGGACTCCTGGCCGTTGTACGCCGTCGGGTTGACGCTCTCCGGAATGGTCTGCGAATACACCACGTCGCCTGTGGAGGAGTCGTAGACGATCACGTCGAAGGCATCAAGGCTCGACACGCTCGTGCCCGCCGGGATCCCGGAGTACACACCCAGCGTGATGTCACCGGGGTAGACGAAGGAGTCGACGACCACATCGGAGGGAGCCGGAGGCGCCGCCGCAGGGGCCACGGCTGTGGCATGCTTCGTGCTCCGCGACCCGGCCGGCACATGGGACGCCGGCGCATGCGGCGTCGAGAACTGCTTGGTGACCGCGTGGTTGCGTGCGTCGGCCAGCACCGGGGAGAGACCTCCGGTCTGAGCCTCGACCTGGGCGCGGCGCTCGCCGAGCGTCATGGGTGAGCGGGCCGGGGTCGCCTTCGGTGCCGCGGCGGTGGAAACGGCGGCCGCGGTAGAGGTTCTGGCGGTGGTCTCGGCGTTGGCGGGTATCGCCTGCATCATCCCCGCGACGATGCCCAAGGCGAGTATCGGCGTCAGCAGACGCCGGGCTCTAGATGGCACAGTTCACTCCGTATCTGATTACTGACAGCCCGAGTCAGATTACGGATTCAGCATATGCAAGCTGCGATCACCGACACAACCGATTAACTGACGCATAGTTATATTAACTCATGGTTCTCGTCGTGTCCGGCAGACGCTGGCCTCGATAGGCCTCCAAGCCCAACTGGACTCCCCGCGTCCGTCCCCGTCGTCATCCCCGTCCCGCACCCGAGCGTAGAAGGCGACTCCCTTCAATGGCGTGCGCGCCGAGCGAACTGCGCGTTGAGGACGGACAGATCCGGCCGAAGTGAGGTGACCCCCAGGGCAAGGCCGCCTCGGACCTTTCCGAGCAACAGGGCGCCACATCGTGTGGCCGCCGGGCAGGGGCGGTCGTGTTCAAGGTGGAGCAGGAGGAGTGCGG